>FWPV01005427.1_pt1 | contig 22560 bp, 23 predicted proteins | sample 2228371 | NCBI WGS metagenome assembly FWPV01 (sample SAMEA103939776, study PRJEB20133) | metagenome | reverse complement strand
GATCCTTTCGAGAACCTGTTCGTGGGCCTCCGGCGGAAAGCTCTGGGCGATCTTGGAGAGAGTTTCGACACCCGCAGGCCCCTCAGCGGTCGTCAGCCTCTCTTGGATGGAGGGACTCAGTTGGAGAAGGGCCAGGTACCTTTTCACGGTCGAAGCCGAGACTCCCGTCTCTCTCGCCACTCTACCGTAGTCCCCGTACTTGTCATAGATCCTTTGGTATGCTCTCGCCTTGTCCATGGGATTCAAGTCTGCGCGGTGCACGTTCTCAATCAGGGACAGTATCGTGGCGTCAGTATCGTCCCTGATGTCCCTGACAATTGCGGGAACGGCATCCCAACCCAGCCTTTGGCATGCAAGGAATCGCCTCTGGCCTGCAATGAGCTCATAGGTTCCGTCAGCCATCCTCCTAACAATGAGCGGATTGAGCAGCCCCTTGTCTCTGATGCTCTCGGCGAGTTCTTCGAGGCCAGCGTCCTCAGTGCCCGCTGCCAAGTCCTTTCTTATGTTGAACTCGGACAGCCTGATGTCGGCCAGCTTGACTTCTCTGATTTCCATCGCGATCCTCCTCCTCACGCAAACGGTGCCTCCAGCGAACGCAACCCGCAGACGTATCCGCAAGCATCCACGGCCTTCATTCGGCTCTCACGACCGAAAGGGACTGAGTTCAGGCAAGGAGCAGCCTCCCGGCTTCGACGTAGAGACCATCAGGAGAGCGCCGATGCAGTTCGGCCTGGACGATGTGGGGCGGGGCCTCGGTGAGGAGCTCGTTCGCCCTGACGGCAAGCGAGAGAAGATGCTCACGCAACTGAGCGAGGTCGGGCGCCTTGGCAGCGCAAGTGCTGGAGCGGCACGGGACGCCCCTTCGCGCCTCCTACCGCGCCTCGTCGCAGCAGGATGCCCGGCTGGCAAGCCTTGCAGACCAGCATCTCAGGCAGCATGAGGACGGGTCCGGCCGGGACGCGGATCAAGCGGCCTGACAAGACCGCAGTCGAACCAGAGGGACCTGCCTGGGAGCGGGAGCATTGCCCGTCGCGCCTGATGGGCCGCATCTTGACGTAGAGTCCTATGCGAATCAAGTTGAGCGCGGCGGTGACAGCGATGGATCCTCGCCTGCCACGATACCAGCTTACGGGGGTCCTCCAGGCGATGCAAGACCACTGCCCGAAGGCGCTCGTCCCGCTGTCGGGGCCCGAAGGCGATGCCCTCGCTCGCAAGATCATCCCCCAAGCATTGAACACCCATCGAGCATACACGCCCCCTCGATCAGCCACTTGTCTTGTGGGTGCAATGTTGACCGAGATGGCCGAGGTGCGTGGCTCGCCGCCACTTTGTTGAGGACACGACGGACATACCCCTTCAGCGATGGAACCTGCGGTTCGCTGGAGGGGAGCCCCTACGTCCTCCCTTCTACTGAGCCAAGGACAGGTACTCGACGAAGACGAGAACGCGGGCGCTACACTGCTATCTCGATGGTCCTATCGGGGTGCTCCTCTTCTCGCCGGACCATTGACCGCCGATGGCGGTCCTGCCCGTTGGCGCAGCGACGCTTCAGGCCAGGATGGCCCTGGGGATGAGGCGCTTTCCCCGCCGGCCCACTGACTTGTGGAACCCCGAGAGAGCCAGGATCTGGGCCTTGTTGAGATAGATGGCCCTGCGAGGACCCCGGCCGACGACCTGCACCCACCCGTGCTTGTACCACTTCCAGATCGTCGCCGAGCTGACCCCGGTCAGGCGTGAGGCTTGGTTGATGCTGATGCCTTCCGAGCGGGGTGGGTCCAGCACGACCTCGAGGATGCCGCTGAGCCCTGCCGCTTTCCGTGCGTCGAGGCTGCTGACGAGGATCTCCCCGCCCTCCAGCCGAGCCCCCTGAACGAGGCCCTCCTCTACCATGCGAAGGAGCTCCTTCTTGGTGATCGAGTAGCGGCGTGAGGCTTCCGAGATGGGGATCAGGGGTTCAAGGCGGGGTGTCACGTCCATGGCTCACAGCCCCTCGCTTCTTCGGCGTTCGAGCAGGCTTTCTGCGCCGGCAGAGTGCCTGCTGGCATCCCCTGCTTCGAACCAGGCTCCTCGGCCAGGACTCGAACCTGGAACCTAGCGGTTAACAGCCGCCCGCTCTGCCGATTGAGCTACCGAGGAAAGCGCGGGCATTATAGCCGACGCCAGGATGCAGCGTCAAGGAACGCCCCGCCGCGGCCAACGCGCTATAATGCGCCCATGTCCTCCGCCGCCCCTCCTCCGGAGCACGCACCCCGGACGCGCACGCGCCCCTCGCTGCGGGGAGCCTCCCTGGCCTTGCCGCTCGTCGCCTTCTCCATTTGGCTGAGCCTCACCCCCTCGGGCCTCCTCGGGAAGGCAGACGCCCTCGGCTACGCCGTCTGCCACCGCATCGACCTGCGCTCCTTCCACCTCGGAGAACGGCCCCTCCCCCTCTGCGCCCGCTGCACGGGCCTCTACCTGGGCGCGCTGCTCACCCTCACCTACTCCCTCGCCAGGGGCCGCACCCGCCATTCTTCGCTCCCTCACTGGCCACTTCTCCTCGCCCTCACGGCCTTCGCACTGGCATGGGCCCTCGATGGCCTCAACTCTTACCTCCACCTCTTCCCCGGCCTGCCCCATGCCTACCCGCCAAGCAACACGCTGCGACTGATCACCGGCACCCTGATGGGCATCAGCCTGGGGACCGCTGTCTCCATCGGCTTCAACCAAACGGTCTGGCGCGACCCAACCCCCGCGCCCCCGCTCCGCTCGGCCGGCGACCTGGCGGCGCTGCTCGTGCTCGGCGCCCTTGTCGACGGCGCCGTCCTGAGCGAGAATGTGCTCCTGCTCTACCCGCTGGCGCTGCTGAGCGGCCTGGCCGTGCTGCTCCTGCTCACTCTGATCTACACCATGGTCCTGACCATGCTGCTGCGGCGCGAGAACAGCGCCAGCCGCTGGGGTGACCTGCTCGCCCTGCTGAGCGGAGGGGCGACGCTGGCGATCGGTCAGATCGCCATCCTGGACGGAATCCGTTTGGCGCTGACGGGCTCATGGGCCGGGTTCTCCCTGTGAGCCAAGGAGTGAGGCTGTGGAAGTCCTAGGTGCCATCCTCTCCGCGTTTGGACTGTCGGCCAGCGCGGGGCTGAATGCCTACGTCCCCCTGCTCATCGTCGCCCTGATCGGCCGCTTCACCGATTGGATCACGCTCGCTCCACCATGGGACACACTGGAGAGCTGGTGGGTCATCGGAGCCCTCGTCATCCTGGGAGCGATCGAGTTCTTCGCCGACAAGGTGCCTGCCGTCAACCACATCAACGATGCCATCCAAACGTTCATCCGCCCGGCGGCCGGGGCCATTCTCTTCGCCGCCAGCACGAACGTGGTGGAGGAGATCCACCCCGTGGTGGCGCTGATCGCAGGGCTGATCGTCGCCGGCGGCGTGCACGCGGTGAAGTCGGCGGCGGTGCGGCCGGCGGTCACCGCCACCACCGGAGGCGCCGGCAACGTGCCCGTCAGCCTGGCCGAGGATCTCACGGCCACGATCCTGTCCATCCTGTCGGTGCTTGTCCCGGTCGTCGTGGCAGCCCTGATCATCGTCGTGACGGCGTACGTCATCTGGCTGCTGTGGCGCCGTGCCAATCGAGAGCGCCTGGCCTGACCCCGTCGTCTCATCTCATCTCATCCTGAGGAGGGAGCCGTGTCCGAGTCACCCAGTTACCCGCCACCCGCTGCGCCCGCAGCCCAAACGAGCACAATGGCCATCGTCAGCCTGGTGAGTGGCATCGTCAGTTGGTTCGCCCTCCCCCTGCTCGGCGCCATCGTGGCCGTGATCACCGGGCACATGGCCAAGAAGGAGATTCGCGCCAGCCTGGGCCGCCTCACCGGCGATGGCCTGGCCACCGTGGGCCTTGTGCTCGGCTACCTGCAGCTGGGCCTGACCGTGCTGGGGATTTGCGCCGCGGTCATCGCCGTGGTGGTGTTCGGGGCCAGCATCCCGCTGTGCTTCCCGTTCAACAACACCTTCACGTACTGAGGGTCCTGCCCTTCGAGGCCACTCCCGCCGCGGCTGCTACGCCAGAACCGACCCCTCACCTCGGAGGCCCGGCCCCGGCCGGGCTTCCGAGGTCACCCCTCCGACTTACCCTCGAGGAGAGCAAACGGCCCCTCCCGGCGCGCCGCCCGCGCCCGCACTTCGGCTAGGGCGTCTCGCGCCCGGGCGCGATCGCGCGCCCCAAGGGGGAGCGCAGCGAATTCCTCTTCGTCCAGGACCTGCTGCCGCCCATCGGGATAGACCACGAGGTCGAGCCCCAGGTCCTCGGCGTAGATGTGACCCTGGTCGTCGAATCGGGCGGGGCGGGTGATGTTGCAGTAGAAGCCCTTGAAGGCATCGCTCTCGGCCTCGTACACCGCGAAGACGTTGTACCAGCGGTCCGCGTAGAATGTCTCGACGAAGCGATCGCCGCGCCGCAGCACCAATTCCCCCACCACGGCGCACTCGCGATCGAAGCGCGCCTCCAACACCCACAGCGCTCCGCGGCGCTCCAGTGTGCGGCCCTCGTAGCGCCAGGTCTCTCGGCCCGCGTGATCCAGCTTGTGCACGGTGACCGGTCGGTTCACGGCAAGACCTGGATCGCGTCGGGCGGCAGGATCAAGCGAACCTCCTGGCCCGGTGAAGGTAGGTCTTCGGTGGAGGGGAAGTCGAAGGCGAGCGGGTGACCGCCTGCTTCGACCGTCAGGCGGCAGGTGCCGCCGTGGAACACGCGCTCGAGGACGCGGCCGTGCAGCGCTGCCCCTGCGCCGCGCAGGCGGGCGGCCTCGGGGCGCAGGAGCACGGTCACCTTGCCGGAGACGCCCTCGCCCACTGGAAAGGTGCCCGCCGCCGTCTCCACCGCAGCGCCCTGCTCGGCGCGGCGTGCCGTGCCCTGCAGCAGATTCGTCAGCCCGAGGAACTCGGCCACGAAGCGAGAGGCGGGCCGGCGGAAGATCGCCTCCGGTCGATCGGTCTGCACCACCCGTCCGGAGTTCATCACCACCACGCGGTCGGACAGGGCGAAGGCCTCCTCCTGATCGTGCGTGACGTACAGGGTGGTCTGCGGAACGCCCTCGGGCGTATGGCGCAGGATGTGGCGCAGGTCCTGCAGGAGCCGCGCCCGCAGCGTGCGGTCCAGAGCGCCGAGGGGTTCGTCGAGCATGAGCAGGCTGGGGCGGGGCGCCAGGGTGCGGGCCAAGGCCACGCGCTGCTGCTCTCCGCCGGAGAGGGTGTCGACGGCGCGCCGCTCGAAGCCCGGCAGGCCGACCCGTTCGAGGACCTCGTGCACGCGCTGCCGCACTTCCTCCCGGGACAGGCCGGCCATCTGCAGGCCAAAGGCGACGTTGCCGAACACGTCGAGGTGGGGGAAGAGGACATAGTCTTGGAACATCAGGCCGAAGCCGCGGCGGTGCGCCGGCACGTGAGTCAGCGCCTGGCCATTCCACCGCACCTCGCCGCGGTCGGGGGTCTCCAGGCCGGCGATGATCGCCAGCAGGGTGGACTTGCCGCAGCCGCTCGGCCCGAGGACGGCGACGGTTTCGCCCGGGGCGACGTCGAGGAAGACCCCGTCCAGGGCGCGCGTCTCGCCGAAGGCTTTGTGGAGGTCGAGGACCGAGAGGCCGTTCACCGTCGCCGGGCTCCTGCTCTGCGGCCGAGGGCCGCCGGGGAAGGGGTCAAAACTCTCCCACCTCCGCCACGCGCAGCCGCTCGATGACGAGCATGCCGCCGCCGCAGACCATCATGAGAATCGTGCTCAGGGCGAGCGCTTGCCCGTAGTTCAGGGCGCCGGGTCTTGTCAGGAAACGGAAGATGGCCACGGGCACCGTCGGGTACTCGGGGCGCGCCAAGACGGCCGTGGCCCCGAACTCCCCGAGGGAGATCATGAAGGCGAACGTCGCCGCCACCAGCACGGCCCGCCCCACGAGCGGCAGGTCAACGCGGCGCACGACATCAAGAGGCGCGGCGCCGAGCACAGCCGCCGCCTGGCGCAGCCTGGGACGGATGCTGCGCAGCGCCGGCGTCAGGCTGCGCACCACGAACGGGAAGGCGACCAGCGTGTGGGCGAGCGGAATCAGAACGGGGGAGGCGCGCAGGTCGAGGGGCGGTTGGTCGAGCGCCACGATGAATCCGAGTCCGAGGGTGACGGCCGACGTCCCCAGCGGGAGCATCAGGATGGGGTCGAGGAGGCGGCTGAGAGCGGACTGCCCGCGGTAGGCCAGGGCCCAGGCCGCGGGCAGGCCGAGGGCGAGCGCCAGGATCACCGTCGCGGCGGCGTAGCCGAGCGAGATGGCCACGGCGGTCGTCGGTGGGACGAAGAACAGGGACTGCTGCGGATTGGTCGAGAGGCGGCGGTAGAAGTCGAGGGTGAGGCCGCGAGCGAAGGGCGTGTGCTGGCCGCGCTCCGGATCGAGGCGCACCACCGAACGCGTAGCCAGCGCCGCCAGCGGCGAGGTCAGCAGGAGAAGGAGGACGGCGATCAGAAGTCCCGCCAGCAGCCGCTGACGAGGAGTGCGCAGAGGTCGCTGCGTGAGGCGCGCCTGGCGCAGGGGAAGCGGACGCGTCAGGCGCCTCGAGAGACGCGTGTAGGCCAGGGTGACCGCCAGCGTGCACACGAGCTGAATCACGGACAGGACGCCGGCCGTGGGCAGGTCGAACAGGCTGATGGTCTGGCGGTAGATCTCCACCTCCAGGGTGGCGAAGCGGGGTCCGCCGAGGATGAGGATCACGCCGAAGGAGGTGAAGTCGAAGAGGAAGACCAGCAGCGAGGCGGCGGCGATGGCGGGCATGAGGAGGGGGAGCGTGACGCGGCGCATGGCCTGCCAGCGGTTGGCGCCGAGGGTCTGCGCGGCCTGGCCGAGGCGTGGGTCGAGGTGCGACCAGAAATCGCCCACCATGCGCAGGACGATCGTCGTGTTGTAGAAGACGTGCGCGATGAGGATGGCGCCGAGGCTGCCGACGAACGAGATGGGCGGCGAGGACAGGCCGAGCACGTCCATCAGCGCGAGGTTGATCCAGCCGCGCGGCCCCACCAGCGCGTTGAAGCCGGCCGCCACGACCAGAGTGGGCATGACGAAGGGGACGCCGGTCAGGGCTCGCAGGAGGGACTTGCCGCGGAAGTCGAAGCGCGCCAGCAGGTAGGCACCGGGCAGGCCGAGCAGCAGCGTCAGCAGGGTGGACAGGGCGGCCTGCCCGAAGGTGAAGCCGAGAACGCGGCGGACGTACGGCGAGGCGAGCAGATCGCAGAGCGTAGCAGCAGCCCCCGACGGGCTGCGCGTCAGGCTCAGCTGCAGGATGGTCAGCAGCGGGTAGAAGTAGAAGAGCCCCAGGAACGCCAGCGGCGGCAGCCACAGGGCCAGCGAGGCGACATCGACGCCGGCGCGGCGCGCAGCGCTCACTGCAGCACGACCTCCGTCCAGGCCCGGATCCACTCCTCGCGGTGGGCGGCGATGTCTTCCGGGCTGACGTAGGCAGGTTTCTCGGGCACGGCCAGGTAACGGACGAAGAGCTCGTCCAGGCTGGCCTCGGGGTTGACGGGGAAGACGTACATCTGCAGCGGCATGTCTTCCTGGAAGGTGGTTCCGAGCATGAAGTCGATCCAGGCCTCGGCCAGGCGTCGGTTGCGCGTCCCCTTGAGGATGCCGGCGAACTCGATCTGGCGGAAGCAGGAGCCGTCGGCGACGACGGCGGCGGTGGGCGGCTCGCTCACCGGTTCCGCGGCAAAGATGGCCTCGAAGGCAGGGCTGGAACCGTAGGAGACGACGATCGGGCGCGGGCCGCGGCCGGACGAACCGCTGAACTCGGTGTAGTAGGCCGTCTCCCAGTCGTTGACCACCAGGACGTCGTTCTGCCTCAGGCCGCGCCAGAAGTCGAGATACCCCTCGGGGCCGAAGTGGCCGACCGTCGCCAGGAGAAAGGCCAGCCCTGGGGAGGAGGAGGCCGGGTTCTCCACGACCAGCAGGCCCCGCAGGTCCGGCCGGAGCAAGTCTTCGAGGTTCGCCGGAGGCGGAAGACCGCGCTCTTCGAAGTAGGCGCGATCGTAGTTGAGGCAGACGTCGCCGTAGTCGATGGGCAGGGCGCGGTGGCTGGGGTCGAGTTCAAAGGAGTCGGGGATCGTGGCCAGCAGGGGGGAGTTGTAGGGCTCGAAGAGATCGGCCTCCAGCGCCCGGCTGAGGAAGGTGTTGTCGACGCCGTAGAAGACGTCGGCCATCGGGCTGCCGGCGGAGAGGATGGCCTTGTTGAGGGCCTCTCCCGTATCGCCGGACGCGAGGAACTGGACGTCGACGTTGTGCTCGGTCTCGAAGGCGGTCACCACCGGCTCCGAGACGGCGAAGGAGTCGTGGGTCATCACCGTCAGGGTCTTCGGCACCGGTTGGCCGCAGGCGGCCAGGAGACACGCCAGGATGAGGAGAAGGGTCCACATGCGAGACATCTCGACCTCCTAAGACCTCTCCAACGAGTGGTGGATGATCATGCACAGGACGCGGCCGTCGTCGGCGCGGACGTGCGCGTGGCGGCTGAGCATGGTGTTGCTGATGCCCAGGGTGGAGCCGAAGGGGAGGAGGCCGCGGCGCAGGGGGTATTCGAGGCCTTCGGTGGTGACGCGGGCATCGTACGCCAGCGGGATGAGGGAGACCGTATCTCCCGGCTGCCCCTCGAGGGTGAGGCTCTGACCCGCGCGCAAGGCCACGATCTCCTGCGGGCCGTCGATCACGCGAACTGCGAGGCCCTCCAGCCCAGGCGCGGCCGGGAGGAGGAGGTTGGCGAGCGTCTGGTCCCACCGCTGGCCCAGGGCGCCGAGGACGAGGGCTTCTGCGGCGCCGCGGTCGGCCGCCAGGCGGAGGGCGAGTTCGAGGTCGGTCTCGTCCTTGCGGCGGGGGTGGGGCACGACCTCCACGCCTTGCTGGCGGTAGGCCTCCACGTCGGAGGGCGAGAGCGAGTCGAAGTCGCCGACCAGGGTTCGGGGGAGCAGGCCGAGGGCGTGGCAGTGGCGGGCGCCGCCGTCGGCGGCGATGAGCCAATCGTCGGGACGCAGGTGGGCTCGATCGAGTTCGGGGTGGGCCAGGCTGCCGCTGGCGAAGATGACGGCGCGCAAAGCAAATCCCTCCGCCGGAGGCCGGGGAGGGAGCGATTGGAAGTGCTGCGCAATCCCTCCGCCGGCATTACCCGGATCAGGTTCAGCGGGTCGAGGGCTGGCGGCCCTCCTCTCAGCCCGGAGTCACGGGCTCCCCGTGCGTTTGTGCGGGGTGAGTATACCTTGGCCGTGCTGCGTCGTCAATCGGAGCCGGGGCAGGGTGGAGCCGGGTGGGAGGGGTGGCTCCGCTGGCAGGGGGTGTCAGTCGAGCGGGTGGCGGGCGACGAGGATGGTGCAGGTGGGATCGCCCATGGCGATGCAGGAGGTCTCCTCGACGACGAAGTTCTTGCCCCCGCTCACCCAGAACAGGGCCTCCTGGATGATGCCGACGATGAGGTTGCAGCAGGGGCTGTCCGTCTTGCGGCCCCAGCAGGCGGGGCAGCGTTCGATGTGGACGTGGAAATGATCGGGTTTCTCTTCCAGGCGGACGATCTGGTCGGTGTAGCGGTTGAGGGTGCTGGCGAGGACTTCGGCGCCGACCTTGAGTTTCATGTTGAGGGGCAGGAGGCGGAAGGCCAGGTCGGAGATGCCGAGGACGGGGCCGAACTCGCGCAGGCCGTACTTGAAGCAGGCCCGGCCGGCGCGCGTGGCCAGCCCGCGCCCGCCGCGCGGGCCGTACATGTCGTCCAGGGATTGGTGGATGGCGCCCAGGTCGTCGAAGGGGAAGCCGAGGTCGAGGTTGTTGGGCGGGTAGTTGTTGATCAGGTGCTGCAGGCCGGCCAAGTTGAGGACGGCGTTGACGCCGTTGTGGCCCATGATCTCCTCCAGCGCCAGGAGGATGATCCGCCCCATCTTGTTCGGGTAGTAGTACACGGGAGCCTGGGCCATGGCGCGCCTTGCCTACTTCTCCTTCTCTTCCATCTCTTCCAGGATGCTGTAGAGCAGCTCCAGCAGCACCTTCTTGACCATCTCGCGGTTGGTGGCGATGCAGGGCAGCATCTTCACCTTCTTGTCGAGCTTGAGGGCGATGCGCAGGTCTTCGATGGACCAGGCGTCTTCCTTATCCTGTTTGTTGGCGGCGACGACGTAGGGGGTGGGGGCGTAGGCGCGGAAGGTCTGCAGGATGCCCTTGGCCTCGCGGAAGGTCTCGGGGCGGGAGCTGTCGACGACGACGATGAAGCCGAGCATGCCCTCCGAGAGGATCTCCCACATGAAGTCGAAGCGCTTCTGCCCCGGGGTGCCGAAGAGGTAGAGCACCAGGTCTTCGTCGACGGTGATGCGGCCGAAGTCCATGGCGACCGTGGTCGTCTCCTTGATCTTCTGCTCCGCCTCGCTGGAGATCTTGCGCTCGGTGGAGACGACGTCGATCTCGCTGATCGACTGGATGAAGGCCGTCTTGCCTGCGCTGAAGGGCCCGGTGACGACCATCTTGACGGTTTGCATCGGCGCCTCTCGCCTACATCGATCGGACTCGCTGGATCAGGCGATTGACCAGCGAGGACTGCTGCTTCTTGTCGACCGGCGGAAGCTGCCGCGCCTGCGGCGGCAGCGGCATGCCCTGCGGCCGGACGATATCGACCAGGCCGGCCTGCAGCAGGCCGAACACGATTCGCCGGATCTCCAGGTCGCTCATCTTGTTGGCGCGGGCGATGGCGCGGATGGTGTTCTTGGGATTGATGTACGACACGACGCGCCATTCCTCCACGCTCAGGTTGACGTCGCGGATGTTGGCCCCGGGGCGGTCGACGAAGTCGAGGGCCATGTCGAGGTTGGGGATCTCCTCGACGAGCTGCTCGATCTCCTTGAGGCGGCGGGAGCCCTGCAGGATGATGTCCTCCAGGTCGAGGCGGACGGTGATGCGGTCATCGGGCGGCAGGACGTCGGGGTCGAAGCGGAAGTAGCCGTCGAGCCAGGCGAACAGGTCGTAGACGATGTCCAGCGTATGCTGGCGGATGGCGGAGAGGATGGCCTGCTGCGTGAGGTAGCCGGCGTTGATCAAGAGCAGGCCGAGCTCCTTGTCGGTCTTGTTCCCGGCGCGTGTCCGGATGAGTTGGGCCTGCTGCGCGGTGATGGTGCCCGTCTTGGCCAAGATGCTGGTGAGTGTGGAGTCCTCGCTCCCCAGCTGGGCGTAGATCAACTTCCCGTCGCGGAAGGAGACCCAGGCGGCGCCGTTGGGGCCCTCGAGGGTCAGGGTGCCTGTCTTACGGGCCAGGTTGATCAGGTTCAGCAGTTGCGTGACGGTGAAGTCACGCAGGTTGCCCTTGAGCGCCATCCAGGCCTCGGTTCCGCCGGCGTTGTTGGGGTGGCGAGATTATACCCGCAGGGTAGGGTCAAGGCAAACACAGAGCCGGCGTACGGATTCTGACGCAGGCCGCCGAGCCTGTCCAGCGGGAAGGCAGGACTACCGCCTAAGCCCGCCAGCCGCCGCGCAGGGCGCGCACGTCCTCGGCGGCGATGAACGCCTGGGGATCGGCCGCCAGCACCTGCTGCCGTGCCTGCTCCAGGTCGCGATTGCGGAGGTTGCACAGCAGCAGGGCCATGGTGCCGCCGGGTCCGTGGGCGGGCAGGAGGGTGACGCCGAAGCCGTCCCGCCGCAGCGACTCGGCCACCGCCTCGCCGCGGGCGCGGCTGAGCACCTGGAGCAGCGTGTGCCCCATGCCGAAGCGGCCCTCGAGCAGGATCCCCACCACGTTGCCCGTGGCGAAGCCGACAGCGTAGGCGATCAGGTTCCACGCCTGGTTCAAGTTGGCCAGCAGGCCGGCCACGGCGGTGAGGAAGAGGAGCGCCTGGGCGAAGCCGGTGACCCAGGCCAGCCAGCGGTTGCCTCGCACCACCGACAGCATGCGCACGGTGGAGAGCGTCAGATCGCTGGTGCGCAGCGCGAAGATGACCAGCGGGAGCCAGGGCTGCGGCACCCACTGGGCCAGCCCCTGGCAGTGGCCGACCAGGTCTCGCAACCACTCTGCCGCCTGCAGCAGCCCTTCCATCGCCTCCCCTGCGCTCACGCCCGCCAGAAGCCGCGGTGGAGCGGGCGGACTTCCTCGATGCTGACGAAGGCCTCGGCGTCCACCTGCGACACCCGCCGCTGCAGGCGGGCCACGTCCCGGCGGCGCACGCTGCTCAGGATCACCGACACCGTCCCGTCCTTGCCGCGCCCGAAGACCTCGGTGGCGGCGTAGCCGGCCCGCCGCAGCTCCTCGGCGACCGCGGTGCCGCGCCGCGGGCTGATGACGCGCAGGTTGGCGTGGCCGATGGCCAGGCGCTCCTCGATCGACATGCCGACCACGTTGCCCGTGGCGAAGCCGGCAGCGTAGCCGGCGATGTTCCACGGGTTGTCCAGGTTGCTGAGCACGCTGGTGATGGCGATCACCCACAGCGCCGACTGGAAGAAGCCGAGCACCCAGGCATAGGCCTTGCGGCCGCGCACGACGAACAGCACGCGCAGCGTGTCGAGCGACATGTCGGTGACGCGCAGGGCGAAGATGACCAGCGGGAAGAGCCACCCAGGGATCGGCAGCCAACTCAGCAGTCCGGTCATAGCGCCTCCACCTCGGGCATCGCCGGCAGGTACATCTCGGCAATGTACTGCTTCAGCATGCGCGTCGTGCAGAACTGGGGCGCCAGGGTGCGGATGGATTCCTTCATGCGCTGCACCCAGCCCTTGGAGAGCCCGTCCACGCCGCGCGTGTCGTAGTACAGAGGGATGATCTCCCGTTCGAGCGTGGTGTACAGGCTCTCGGCGTCACGCGCGTCTTGGAGGGCGGCGTCGGCCACGTCCTCGTCGCTGCCGATGGCCCAGCCGTTGCGGCCGTTGTAGCCCTCACGCCACCACCCGTCGAGCACCGAGAAGTTGAGGACGCCGTTCATGGCTGCCTTCTGCCCGGAGGTGCCCGAGGCCTCGTTGGGGCGCCGCGGCGTGTTGAGCCAGACGTCGACGCCCTGGATCAGGTAGCGGGCGAGGTTCATGTCGTAGTCCTCGAGGAACACCAGCCGTCCGCCGTTGTCGGCGCGCTTGACCTCACGGTAGACAAGCTGGATGAGGTGTTTGCCCGGCTCGTCGGCGGGATGCGCCTTGCCGGCGAAGATCACCTGCACCGGCCGACCGGGCTCAAGGACCAGCCTCAGCAGGCGGGGCACATCCTGCAGGATCAGGTTGGCGCGCTTGTAGGTGGCGAAGCGCCGGGCGAAGCCGATGGTCAGGGCATAGGGGTCGAGCAGCGCGCCGCTGGCGACGACCTGGACGGGGTGCACCTGGCCTCGCAGCCACTGCTGTCGGGCGCGCTCGCGCATGTAGGCCACGAGGCGCCGTTTGAGGTGACGGTGCACCTCCCACAGCTCCTCGTCCGGGATGCGGTCGATGCCTTGCCACATCTCCGGATCGCTGAGGCGCTCGTGCCAGTCGGGGTCGAGGTAGCAATCGAAGAGGTGACGCATGCGGCGGGCCAGCCAGGTGAAGGTGTGGACGCCGTTCGTGACGTGGCGGATGGGGACCTTGTCCTCCGGTGTGCCGGGCCACAGGTATGCCCACATGCGGCGCGCCACGCGCCCGTGGAGCTCCGAGACCCCGTTGAGGCGGCCGGCCATGCGGATGGCCAGGGTGGGCATGCTGAACGTCTCGCCCCACGGCTGGCGGTGGCGGGCGAGGTCGAGGAACGCCTCGCGGTCCAGGCCGAGGTGAGGCCAGAACGAAGCGAAGTACTTGTCGATCAGCCACAGCGGGAATTCGTCGAGGCCGGCCGGGACCGGGGTGTGGGTAGTGAAGATCGTCGTGGCGCGGATCTTCTCGACCGCCTGCTCGAACGTCCGGCCCGCGGCCACCAGTTCGCGGGCGCGCTCGAGCGAGAGGAAGGCGGAATGGCCCTCGTTGAGGTGCCAGATGGCGGGGTTGTAGCCCACGGCGCGCAAGGCGCGCACCCCGCCGATGCCGAGGATGATCTCTTGAGAGATGCGCAGCTCCAGATCACTGGAGTACAGGCGCGCGGTGAGATCGCGGTCGGAGGGGGCGTTGCCGTCCACGTCGGTGTCGAGCAGGAAGAGCGGGACCCGCCCCACCTGGATGCGCCACAGCCGGGCGGCCACCTCGCGCCCGGGAAGATCGACGCTGACCGTCAGGCGTCCCCCGTCGGGCCCGAACACGGGATGCACGGGCAGGTCGTCGAAGTTGAGGACGGCGGGCAGGGCCTCCTGCCAGCCGTCCTCGCTGATGCGCTGCTTGAAGTAGCCCTGCGTGTACAAGAAGCCCACCGCCACCAGCGGCAGGCCGAGGTCGCTGGCCTCCTTGAGGTGGTCCCCCGAAAGCACGCCGAGGCCGCCCGCGTAGATGGGCAGGGTCTCGTGCAGGCCGAACTCGGTGGAGAAGTAGGCGATGGGCTGGTTGAGTCGGTCGGGGTGGTGGCGGGCGTACCAGGTGTCCTGCTCCTGCAGGTACGCGTCGAAGGCGCGGATGACCCGGTGGTACAGGTCCATGAACTCACGGTTGTGCCAAGCCTGGCTCAAGCGGCGGCGCGGCACCGTGCGCAGGAAGCGGACCGGGTTGTGTTCGCTCTGCTCCCACAGTTCGGGATCGATCAAGCGGAAGATGCGCCCGGTCTCGCCGTGCCAGGTCCACCACAGGTTGTAGGCCAAGTCGGCCAGGCGGCTGAGGCGGCTGGGGAGGTCGAACCCGCTGGGGGGTGCGGGCGGGGGTTCGTGTGAGGACGACATGGGACTTGGGGCTCCACGACGCTGGAAGAAGCGGCTCATCTTACCATGCCCGACGGCAAAGGCGTGTCATGCCGGCACGCCCTCGAAGAGGTCCGTTTCGCGCAGCCCGCGGCTGGCGGGGGGATAGGCTCGTGAGAACGTCTCGCGCCCGCCCAGCATGCGGAACAGCCAGACCGTGATTCGGGCGCCGGAGCCTCCGCCCTGACTAACATGGCAGGCGCTGGCGCGGCGCTTCACCTCGGCGACCGAGCGGACGTCGATGTAGGCGTGCACCGGGATGTCGTCGACGGCCATGGCCGTCAGGTCGATGTCGCGGTTGCGGCCCCAGCGGCTCGGGTCGCGGCCCAGCAGGCGCAGGAGTCGGACGAGCCAGCGCAGGGAGCGGCGGGGGAAGGTGTGGTAGTAGAGCTTGCGCGGGCGGTAGGCATCCGGACCGCGGGAGGGGCCGAGGAGCGAGTGGAACGCCTGGACCGTTGCGCGGTGGATGGCGATGTGATCGGGATGGCGGTAGCCGCCCAGAGGATCGAAGGTGAGGACGACCTGGGGCTGAAGGCGCAGCATCCACTCCGCCACCCGGTGAGCGACCTGGTCCAGCGGGGCGGCGAGGAGAGCCTGCGGATGCTGGTTGTCGGGGGAGCCGGGCATGCCGGAATCGCGGTAGCCGAGGAAGTGGACGCCGCTCAGGCCGAGGATTTCGGCGGCACAGCGGAGCTCCGCCTCGCGCAGGTCGGCCAGGCTCGCGTGACGGGACAGGGCCTCCGGCGGCGCGTTGCCAGCCTCGCCTCGCGTGGCGCACAGCAGGTGGACCGCGACGCCGCGGCGGGCGTAGAGGGCCAGCGTCCCGCCCGGGCCGAAGGTCTCATCGTCAGGGTGGGCGAACACGGCGAGCAGGGTGTGGGGGGAAGGGGAGGGCATGATCCGTGGCGAACTAGCCAGGCAGGCCGGGCGATACGGCGTGGGCGGGCCGGGCAGGCTGGGGCGCGCGGGGCATCATGCGCCCCCCTCGCCGACGACCTGGACGACGATCTGTCGTTGGCGCGGGCGCAGGTCGAAGTCGATGTAGAGCACCTGCTGCCAGGTGCCCAGCGTCAGGCGGCCGTCGCTGATGGGGATGGTGAGAGAAGTGCCCATCAGGGCGGACCGCAGGTGCGCGACGCCGTTGCCGTCGCCCCAGGCGAGGTTGTGGCGGTAGTCGGCATCGGAGGGGGCCAGGCGCTCGAGGGCCTGGCGCAGATCCTCGAGGGCGCCCTGCTCGTACTCGATGGTGGTCAGGCCGCTGGTGGACGAGGGGGCGAACAGCGTGACCAGGCCGCGCTGGACGCCGCTGCGGGCGACGATGCGTTCGACTTCGTCGGTGAGATCGTGCATATCGCTGTGGCCGCGAGTCTTCAGCCGGATGGAATCCGTGTGAACCATGGGGCCCTCGTGCAGGAGCCTGTGGGGCTGCGGGCTCTGCGGCGGCTAGCCAGGCAGCTGAGTTTCGGTGCGGGTTGAGCCGGCCGCCACGCTCTTGGCCAGGAGCAGAGCCGTGTCGGCACGTGTCAGCAGGTCATCGATGGAGGTGTCCTCGTCGTGGAGCTGAGCGACGCCGATGCAGACGGTGAGCGGCGTGACCGCCGGGCCCAGCCGCTGGCTGTAGGAGGTGAGGGCCCGATGGAGCTTGGCGGCGACGTTCTCGGAGCCGGAGAGCGGGGTCTCCGGCAGGAGCACTGCGAACTCGTCGCCGCCGATGCGGGCCAGCAGGTCGGTGGAGCGCAGGACGGCACGCATCGTATTGGCCACGTGGCGCAGCACCTCGTCGCCGAACATGTGGCCGAAGCGGTCGTTGATCGCCTTGAAGCCGTCCAGGTCGAGGTAGAGCAGGCCGAGGGGGCGGCGGTAGCGGCGGGCGCGGCCGTACTCCCGCTGCAGTTGATCGATGAGCTGGCGGCGATTGGCCAGGCCGGTCAGCGGGTCGGTGTGCGCCAATAGGGTCATCTTCTCGTTGTGCTCCTGCAGCGTGGCGCGCACTTCCTCCGCCTGGCGGGCCACGGAGTGCATGGCGACGGCGGTGCCGAGGTAGAGGGCGAGCTGGCCCATGAGGAACCCTGCGGCGAGGTCGTGGCTGCGCAGGGGGCCGCTGACGGGGCTGGAGGCAGGCAGGCTGAGCCAGGCGGCAGCGATGACCGCCGCGGCGAGAAGGGCGAAGGGATAGCCCGACAGGCCCCCGACCACCGCCCCGGCCAGCAGGACGCACAGCGGGAAGATCGGCGTGACGACGAAGACCGCTTCGGGGTAGCGAAAGAGGTTCGCTGCCGTCAGCAGGAACAGGGCGCCGGCCTGGAGATAGCCGGCAGGCAGGATGCTGCGGCGGCGGAGCAGGAGCAAGGAGGCCAGGGCTGCGCCGGCCAGGGCTGCCATGCTGGCGAGGTCGAGGGAGAAGTTGCCCCAGTCCTGAATGCCTCCGTCGATGCGGAAGGCGATGTCCCCGAGGAGGGACAGGACGGCAAGACCAAGGAGGATCCAGGCGCCAATCCGGGCATGGCGAATGCGGTCCTCTTGCTGCGCGGGATCGAGGCGCGGCAGCAAGTTGCGTCGCAGGCGCTCGAGCCAGATCATCGTGCTGCCTCCTGGCTGGATGGGCCCTCGTCCGGCGGCTCCGGCACGCCCAGGATATTGTAGCCGGAATCGACGAAGAGGACTTCACCGGTGATGGCGCGGGAGAGGTCGGAGGCGAGGAACACGGCAGCGCCCCCGATGTCCTGCAGGGTGATGTTGCGGCGCAGCGGCGCCACGTCGGCGAACTCGCGGTACATGCGCTTGAACCCGGCCACGCCGGCGGCGGCCAAGGTGCGGACGGGGCCGGCCGAGATGGCGTTCACCCGAATCCCGCGTGGTCCGAGGTCGGCTGCCAGGTAGCGAGTGGAGGCTTCCAGCGCGGCCTTGGCCACGCCCATCACATTGTAATGGGGGACGACTTTCTGACCGCCATAGTACGTCAGGGTCATCATCGAACCGCCCTCGGGCATCAGCGCCTGGGCGCCGCGGGCCAGGGCGGTGAAGGAGTAGACGCTGATGTCCATGGCCAGGCGGAACCCCTCGCGGCTGGTTTGATAGTAGGGGCCGGTCAGTTCGTCGCGATTGGCGAAGGCGATGGCGTGAACGAGGATGTGCAGGCGTCCCAGGTGGTCGGCGGCGCGGGAGAAGAGGCTCTCGATTTGCTCGTCACTGGCGACATCGCAGGGCTCGATGAAGGTCGCCCCCACGGATTCTGCCAGCGGCCGCACGCGCCGTTCGAGGGCCTGGTTGGCGTAGGAGAAAGCCAGCCTCGCGCCGTGCGCGTGCATCGCCTGGGCGATTCCCCAGGCGATCGAGTGGTCGTTGGCAACGCCGAAGATCAATGCCGTCTTCCCTTCGAGCAGGCTCATCGCGTGACCTCCTTGGCGAGCCAGGCGAGGCCCTCGGGCGCCAGGCGGAAGCGCCAGGGCATGCTCTTCCATGGCTCAGGCACGTTGTTTAACCCCACGCGCGGCCCGAGGGTGACGAAGGCGTCTGGCACCGCAGGGCAAGCCTCCAGGAACAGCCGCGCCGAAGGCGCGCACAGGTCGTGGCCGTCGAGGCGGCGGTCGATATCCAGGGCCTGGCAGATCTTCGCCGGGCCGTCGGTGAGTTCGCGGTCTGGGCGTCCGCCGCGCCTGCGGCGCATGCGGCTCACGCCTTCCTCGGGCAGCAGGGCGCGGATCAGCACTGCCGCCGCGGTGCCTTCGGCCTCGGTGACGAGGTTCAGGCACCAGTGCATGCCGTAGGTGAAGTAGACGTAGGCGTGGCCGGGAGGGCCCCACATCGAGGCGTTGCGCCGCGTGCGGCCGACGCGGGCGTGGCAGCCCAGGTCCTCCGGGCCGATGTAGGCCTCGGCTTCGACGATGCGGCCGGAGAGGCGGGCGCCGCGATCGAGGCGGACCAGGCGCTGTCCGAGCAGCGCGCGCGCCACCTCCAGGGTGGGCCGGGCGAAGAACGAACGCGTCAGGCGGTGGCGTGCCACCCGGAAGGCCTCGGCCGCCTCGCCCAGGCTCAGGCCTCGCTCGCGGTCGGCGGCTGGAAGCGCGGGTCGGCGGCGATGGTGCGCCGCAGGCCTTCCTCGAGCGAGACGCGCGGCTGGTATCCCAGTTTCTCGCGCGCCAAGGTGAGGTCGGCGCACATGCGCGATGGCCCGGGGTCCTCCTCTTCGCGGAAGAGCCAGGCTGCGCCGCCGCCGTAGGCCTCCAGGACGAGTTGGGCCAGGCTGCGGATGCTGGTTTCGACGCCGCTGCCGACGTTGAGGATGCGCCGGTCGATGGTGGGGGCGGTGGCGGCGGCAACCATGGCATCGACGACGTCGTCGAGGTAGACGAAGTCGCGCGTCTGCTCACCCTTGCCGTGGATGACCAGCGTCCCCGCCCGGGCGGCCTGGCGCAGGAAGTGGGAGATCACCGGTGGGTGGGCTGCCGGCAGAGGCTGATTGGGTCCGTAGACGTTGAAGACGCGCAGCACGACCGTCTCGATGTGCCAGAGGGCACCGATGGTGCGGACGTAGAACTCGGAGGCCAGCTTGGACACCGCGTAGGGCGAGCGCGGGTTGGGCGGGGTGCTCTCGCGCAAGGGCTGCTCGGCCTGATCGCCGTAGACGGCGCCGGAGGAGATCAGGACGACCCGCTGGACGCCCACGTCGCGCATGGCCTCCATCACGCTTACCGTCCCGCCGACGTTGACGGCGTTGTACTCGCGCGGGTAGAGGACGGACTCGGGGACCGACACCCGCGCCGCCAGGTGGTAGACGCAGTCGATGTCCTGCAGCAGCGTCCACAGCTTGGGGCGGTCGGTCACGTCGCCGCGGGTGAAGTGGACGTCGGGATCAAGGCGGCTTGGGTCGCCGGACGACAGGTCGTCCAGGCCGCGCACGTGATGCCCCTCGCGCACCAGCCGGTTGGCCAGGGCGGATCCGAGGAAGCCAGCAGCACCGGTGACGAGGAAGTTCATCGCTCTTGCTGGAGTCGGCCGTGCCTCACAGCCGGGCACGGGCAGGGGTGCGCATTATAGCACGCCGCGGGCGGAACGGAGGCCGGCCTCGACAGCCGCCCCTGGGGGCGGTAAGATGCGGCGCATGCGGGCCTGGAGGCTGATGTCCTGGCTGGGGCGCGGGCTGCGCCGGGCCGTGGGGCTGGTCACCCTGGCGGCGCTCCTGGGAGGCGCCAGCATCTCGGAACGCGATCAGGCGGAGCGCGTCCGCCGCTTCACCCGCGAGGCGGAGTTCGAGTTCCTCGGTTGGACCGTCGATGCGTTCGCCCGGAAGTTCGGCCAGGCCGGGTTGGGGGCGGCCGGCTACCTGGCGGAAGAGCAGCGGCGCCGGCTGGTGCTCGAATATGCGGCCCTGGTCAGCGAGGCTACACAGGCGGAGCAGCGGCTGGTGGAGCTGACGGCGAATCCTTCCGGCGCCCCGGAGGCGGAGACGTCCCAGGCGGCCGCCGAGGTCCGCCGCCTGAGGCAGCGCCTGGCAGCGCTCGAACCGCTGGTGGAGAGCATCCTGCAGGAACAGGTGGCCGTCGCATTGGACGACCTGGGGCTCAGCCTCGGCGGTGCCCCGTTCCCTCCAGTGACCTTCCACTTCAGCCGCACTCCGCTTGCGCTCATCGTCTCCCCACGCTCGATCATCCGCCAGGACGCCAACATCCAGCTGCGGGCGGATCTGTCGCTCGACGAGCAGGCTGCGCTGGAGCGCGAGGTCGAGGCCGGCCTGGGGGTGTCGGCGCTGGTCGTCCCCGTCGGCGGCCTGGGGACGTACCCGACCATGGTCAACGAGAGTCCCTCGATCGCGTGGCTGGCGGAGGTGGTCGGCCATGAGTGGACGCACAACTACCTCAGCCTGCGCCCGCTGGGGCTGAGCTACGACGTCAGCCCGGAACTGAGGACGATGAACGAGACCGCGGCCTCGCTGATGGGGAAGACGATCGGCCGCCGCGTGCTTGAGCGCTACTACCCCGACCTGATCCCCGAACCCGGCCCGCCTCCCCCCGCGAGCCCTTCGCCCGAGCCGCCGGCGTTCGATTTCCGAGCCGAGATGCACGCCACGCGGGTGCAGGTCGATGCGCTGCTGGCCCAGGGCCGGATCGACGAGGCCGAAGCCTACATGGAGGCGCGGCGCAAGGTGTTCTGGGAGAACGGCTACCGCATCCGCCGGCTGAACCAGGCCTACTTCGCCTTTCACGGAGCGTACGCCGACCAGCCGGGCGGCGCGGCAGGAGAGGACCCGGTCGGCGCGGCCGTGCGCGACCTCTGGGCGCGCAGCCCATCTCCGGCGGCCTTCCTGAGGACGATCGCCTGGATGAACGACCTCAGCGACCTTCAGGCAGCGCTCGCCAGGCCCCTCACCACTCGCTGAGGAGTGCCGCCAGGAGAGCCGTCCGTTCGACGAGGCTGCTCCGCACCACGTACTCCCGCTCGGAGTGGGCCTGATTGCCCACGGCGCCGAGGCCATCCAGAAGCGGCCGGTTCAACCCGGCGAGGAAGTTGGCGTCGGAGGCGCCCCCGGTGCTGCCCTCGCGGAGCGAGACGCCGATCTGTGCGGCGATCGACTTGGCCTGGGCAAAGGCCTCGGCAATCGTGGGCGTGCGCGGCATCGGCGGTCGGTTCAGGCCGCCCTCCACAAGGATGTCCGCCCCGGGCGAGATCGGCCTGAGGGCACGGAGGCCGGCGTCGACGCGGGCCGCCTCCTCCGGCGTCCGCACCCGCAGGTCGAGGCGCGCCCGGCAGACGTCCGGAACGACGTTGGAGCGTGTCCCCCCGTGCACCACGCCGACATTGAGGGTGGTCCCCTCTTCCGGGCGGGCCAGCGAAACCAGGCGCAGGATCTGGTGCGCCATCTCGACGATCGCGTTCACGCCGTCCTCAGGATTGGCACCGGCGTGTGCCGCCCGGCCCCGCACCTCGACGCGGTATACCCCCACACCCTTGCGCTCGGTCTTGAGAGCGCCGTCCGGCAGTGCCGGTTCGAGGACGAAGATGGCCCCGTGCTGCGCACCCAACTGCTCGATCAAGGCGCGGGAGCAGCGGCTCCCGATCTCCTCGTCGGAGGTGCACAGAAGCGTCACCCGCTGGCGCAGCGCCACCCCCACCTGGCGCAGGGCACGCAGGGCGGTGAGCGCAATGGCCAGGCTGGCCTTCATGTCGAGCACACCCGGGCCGTACAGGCGTTCGCCGTCATCGCGGAACGGGAACCGTGCCAGTGTGCCCAGCGGGTGCACGGTGTCGAGGTGGGCCAGCAGCAGAATGCCGGCGCCATCCGACCCCCACCGCGCAATCCAGTGATCGCCGACCTTGGCCTGGGGGACGCGTTCCACCACGGCGCCGCTCTCCTCCAGGCGGCCCGCCAGAAACGTGCCGAGCGCGTCGACGGCGGCCTTCTCGGTCGACGGCGACTCGAGGGCGACCAGGCTCTGCAGGAGATCGACCATCTCCGGCAGCCACTGCTGGAATTCATGGACGGGAAGTGGAGTCATCGTGGCGTCTCGCTCCGCCGAGCCCTAGGGAAGCACGGGACAGACGTCTTGCGGCGTGTAGGTCGGGTTGGCATAGCCATAGTTGAGGGGGTCGAGGATTTCGGCGGGATGGCTTTCGGCGAAGGCCTGCGCCGCCAGGCAGGCTGCGGCCAGACCGCCTGCGCCATACTCCTGCCAGAAGGCCTGTGCCATCTCGGCGTACGCGTGCCCCGTGCTGCCGGGCGGGAAGCCATTCTGCAGGATGCCGTAGGCGACCTGCGCGGCGCCGA
>FWPV01006380.1_pt1 | contig 22561 bp, 21 predicted proteins | sample 2228371 | NCBI WGS metagenome assembly FWPV01 (sample SAMEA103939776, study PRJEB20133) | metagenome | reverse complement strand
AGCCCTGGCGTGTCCCACTCTCTCTCCGCCAGCTCTCGCACTTTCGCCTGCAGCGCTTCCCTATCGGCCATGCGTCACCTCCGTTCGCGCGTGTTGCGCTGGGATCGGTCAGGGCCTCACCCACCGGCAATCGCCTGAAACACCTCCACGGTTGCGTCCGCTTGTAAGGGATCCTCCGGCCCGACCACTCTTCCCCCGATGACGACCACCACGCCGCGCGTCTCGCGAATTCCGAGCAGGAGAAGAAGGTCGGCGACGGTCGCTCCCTCCGCCATCTCCAGGTCCATGCCTTCGGCCTGCGCAGGGGCGCCCGCGCTCGTCCTCAACGTCCCGTGCAGCCGAACTCGGGCTCTCATCCCTGCGCCATCTTAGAAATCGAACGTGCTGTCGAGGTCCTCGCCACTGAAGACGAAGACCGTGTTGTGCGGCGGGAGCGGTTCCTCGTAGAAGAGCCGCGGCAGCCGGTCGTCGTCGGGCGTGAAGCCCGCCCTGCGGTTGAACTCTCTTTCCGCCTTCAGGATTCGTCGTCCCATCCCTTCCGGGAAGTCCTCCGGCTTGAGGCGCACGCCCGACTTGGCTTCGATCACCTTGCGGAAGGCGGCCGCCGCCTCGGGGCTCAGCAGCGACACATTGGCCATGAAGCACTGGCCCATCGCGTCAAACGCGGCCATGGCGATCTGCAGGAATCGCGAGGTTTCGATCTGACCCTCGCGGCTCAGCGGATCCAACTTGCGCTCCAGATACGCCCCCACGAGATTGCCGGCGGTGTGGTCGGCACCCATGGGCGAGGTGGCATAGGTCACGCCGTGGCCCAGCATGGCGCGCGGATCGTAGGCGGCGATGCTTTGGCCCTTGACGGCCGGGACGCGGCTGTGGTTGAAGTGCTTGCCGACGGCCACGGGGCCCCCGCCGAGGACCTTGCCGAACTCCGTCCCCTTCCCGATCTCCTCGACCATCTCGAGAATGGCCTGCCCGTCGCCGAAGGCCCGGAAGCCTGCGTCCATGGCCACCGCAACGGCCACGCCGGTGCTCATCGTGTCCACGCCGATCTCATCGCACAGGCGGTCCAGCCGGGCAATGATGTCCAGGTCTGCCGTACCCGTCATGCCGCCCATCGCCCAGATCGTCTCGTACTCCAGGGAGCCGGTGATGAACCTGCCTTCCTTGTCCACGTACTCGTTGGAGCAGTGGATGGCGCATTGACTGCAGCCCATATGCGTCGGCTTGCCGCCCCGTTCCTTGATGATCTGGGCCATGGTCTCGCCGCTGATCTTCTCCCAACCCTCCAGCACTCCCTTGCGGGCGTTGTAGGAGGGGAAGGCGCCCATGGCGTTCACCGGCGCCACCAGGCCAGCGGTGCCGAGCTCTGGCATCACCTTGGCGTTCATCGGATCGGCCTTCACGATCTCGACCACTGCCTTCACCGCCTGCTTGAAGGCCTTTGGATCGGCGAGGGCATCGGCTGCCTTCCCGCGTTGGTCGACCACCAGGGCCTTCAGCCCCTTGGCTCCCATCACCGCTCCCATGCCGCCGCGGCCCGCCGCCCGGCACGGCCGACCATCCATGTCGGAGGACTGAACCGAAGCGACCGCCATCCGGAATTCCCCGGCCGGGCCGATGCACATCACGGACGTCTTCTCGCCAAAGGCCTTGAGCATCCTCTCCACCACGCCATACGTCCGCATGCCCCGCAGCTCGGGAGCGGGAACGAGGCTCGCCTGCCCCCGGGCGTCAATCCGAAGGATGCTGAGGTCTCCGGGTGGGGCCTGCCCTTCGATGATGACGGCGGCGATCCCCAGGCGCGCCAGCGACGTGGCGATGGTGCCGCCTGCATTGCTCTCCTTGATGCCGCCGGTGAGAGGGCTCTTCGCCCCGACGGAGATGCGGCCCGTGTTCGGCAGGGGAGTGCCGGTCAGGAATCCAGGCGCGAAGATCAACTTGTTCTCCGGGCCGAGCGGGTCGCAGGTTGGCGGCACCTCGGCGTTGATCAGAATCGAGGTCAGCCCCCTGCCCCCAAGGCCCGCGTACTCCTGCGGCACCTCCTCGGTCCGCACGGTCTTGTCGCTCATGTTCACACGGATAAAGTGCATCTCACCTTCCTCCCCATGAGTCCCCAAGTCTTGCGGACATCCGCCGGCTCGATGCGGTCGGCCCAAAGACACCTCATCCCGACCGCGGTGCTCTCGCTGATGCCGGAACCCTCCGCCCGGGCCGCGCCTCGGCTGCCTCCTTACATGCGCAGCACAGGCTTGAAGACGCGCCCCTTCTCCATATCCTCGACGGCCTCGTTGATCCTCTCAAACGGGTAGTCAGCGATCATGCGGTCGAAGGGGAACTTGCCCTGACGATACAGCTCGATCAGCCTGGGGATGAACAGATCGGGGACCGCATCGCCTCCAAGGATCCCTTTCACCGCCCGGGCGTTCATGATGAGGTCCATGTTCAGGCTGACCTCGGTCCCCGGCGGCACGACGCCCGTCAGACCGCACACGCCGAGGCGGGGCAAGACATCGACGGCCTGGCGGAAGACCTTGGGGTTTCCGACGCACTCCAGGCTGAACTCCGCCCCGCCGCCGGTGATGTCGAGGATGGCCTGCACCGGATCGGTCTCCCCCGCATGGACGGTGTGTGTGGCCCCGAGCTCCTTGGCCATGGCGAGACGGTTCGGCTGCACGTCCACGGCCACGATGGTGGTGCAGCCGCAGACCACGGCAGCCAGGATGGCGCTCATGCCGACATTCCCCACGCCGAACACGGCGATGGAGGAGCCAGGCCGGGGAGCCAGAGAGTTCATGACCGCTCCGGCTCCGGTCATCACCCCGCACCCCATCGGCGCCAGAACCTCGAGGGGAACGTCGTCGCGCACCTTCACGACATTCCTCTCGTTGGCCAGGGCGAAGGTGGCAAAGGACGACTGGCAGAAGAAGGAGCCGTGGATGACGTCCTCGCCCTTGTGCAGAGTGGTGCTGCCGTCCGGGCGGGCGCCGTGGAAGTTGTGCAGGAAGAAGTTCAGGCACGAGAGGACCCTGCCCGACTTGCATGCGCTGCACGCCCCGCAGTAGTCCCAGGCCAAGACGACGTGATCGCCCGGCTTCACCTTCGTCACCCGCGAACCCACCTCCTCCACGATCCCGGCCCCCTCATGCCCGAACACGCTCGGCGGCGGCGGGATGGGCAGATATCCATCTCGGCCCGCCAGATCGGTGTGGCAGATGCCGGAGGCCACAACGCGCACCAAGACTTCGTCGTCTCTCGGCTCGCTGAGCTCGAGGGTCTCCAGGACGAACTTGCCCGACCGCTCATGCACGACGGCGGCCCTGACCTCCATCTCGCTCCTCCTCGCCCTGGGGGCGACGCCGGCCAGCGGGTCCCCCCGCGCCTCGAAGGGGAGGCAGGCGCTCGCGCGCCTACATCCCCAGGTAGGCTTTCCTCACGTACTCGTTCTGCAGCAGATCGCAGCACGCTCCCTGGAGGCAGATGTGACCGTTCTCCAGCACGTAGGCGCGGTCCGCGGTCTCCAGCGTGTACTTCAGGTTCTGCTCGATGAGAAGCACCGTCACATCCTGCTCCCGGAGGTCGCGGACGACGCGGAAGATCTCCTTGATGAGCAGGGGTGCCAAGCCGTACGAGGGCTCATCGAGCATGAACAGCTTCGGTCGCGACATCAGCGCACGGCCAAAGGCCAGCATCTGCCGCTCGCCGCCGCTGAGGGTCTTGGCCGGCTGCCGCTGCCTTTCCTTGAGCTCGGGGAAGATGCTGAACACTTGCTGCAGCGTCTCTCGCCGCCGCGCCCACGACTGGGGGGAATACGCTCCCATCTCCAGGTTCTCCAGCACGCTCATGTCGGGGAAGACCCGGCCTCCCTCCGGGACAAGGGAGATGCCGAGGTCGACCAGGGCCTCGGGCGGCAGGCCATCGATGCGCTGCCCCAGGAACTCAACGCGGCCCGAGGCCGGCGGCAGGAGCCCACAAATCGTCTTGAGGAGCGTGGTCTTGCCGGCGCCGTTCGAGCCCACCAGAGCAACGATCTCCCCCTGGTTCACCTCCAGGGCGATGTCCCACAGGACCTGCGTCTTCCCATACCGCGCGCTGACATCCACGAGCTTCAGCATCTCACTGCTCCCCAAGGTAGACGTCGACGACCGTGCGGCTGGAGGCGATCTCCTGCGGCGTGCCTTCGGCGATCTTCTCCCCGTGGTGGAGGACGATGATCCGGTCGCAGACGTTCATGATCGCCTTCATCACGTGCTCGATGATGAAGATGGTGATCCCCTGGGCCCGAATCGCGCCCACCAGCTCCATGGCCTGGGACACTTCGGTGGGATTGAGGCCCGCCATCAGCTCGTCCAGCAGGAGCAGGCTGGGCTTGCTGGCCAGGGCGCGGGCCACCTCCAATCGCTTCTGACCGACCAGGGTCAGGTCCTTGGCCGGCACCTGGGCGAGGCTCGATAGGCCGACGAACTCCAGAAGCCGGTTCACGTCGCCCTCCGCCTGGTGGAGCGTCAGCCTGCCTTCGTTGCCGAAGATCACGCCGGCCAGCACATTCTGGAAGGCCGTCATCTGGCCAAAGACCCTCACCGACTGGAAGGTCCGCGCCACCCCCTTGCGGCAGATGCGATGCGGAGGCAGGCCGGTGATGTTTTCCGAGCGCAGGCGGATCGTCCCCGCGTCGGGCTTCAGGGCACCCGAGAGCAGGTTGAACAGCGTCGTCTTGCCCGCCCCATTCGGCCCGATCAGACCCACGACCTCCCCCTCGTCGACACGCAGGTCGACCTTCGACACCGCAGCCAGTCCGCCAAAGTGCTTGGTGACGCCTTCGACCTTAAGCAGAGACACGATGCTCTCTCCGTAATCGCCGCAGCGGTTTCCCGGCCATCCCGATCAGCTCGACCAGCCCCTGCGGCAGGTACAGGATGGTCACGATCAGCACGAGACCCATGACCAGCATGTAGATGTAGGGAAAGCGGGTGATGAGCAGCTCCCTGAGGAAGGCGAAGACCACAGAGCCCAGCACCGGCCCGTGGAGCGTCCCCAGCCCGCCGAAGACCGCCATGGCGATCGCCGTGAAGGAGTAGGTGTAGTCGAACGCGATGTACGGGTCGACGTAGCCCCAGCGAGTGGCCATGGCCGCGCCCGCCGCGCCCACAAAGAGCGCGCTCAGGGAAAACACCAGGGTCCTCACGGCGCTGACGTTGATGCCGATGTGCGATGCGGCTTCCTCGGCCTGACCGATGGCCTGCAGCGCCAGCCCGAGCCGCGAGCGGCCCAGTTGGTAGCTCGTCAGAAGCAGCACCACCAGGATGACGAGGATGACGTAGTAGATCGTGGTGCTGTCGGAAGACACCACGAACCGGCCCCGCAGGCCCGTGATGTTCACCTCATACCAGAGCAGCGCGTTCTTGACGAGCTCCACCAAGCCGAAGGTGAAGAAGGCGAAGTACACGCCCTTCAACCTCAGCGTGAGGGCGCCGACGACGGCGGCCAGCACGAAGCTTGCCGCCGCGGCCACCAGGATGACCAAGGGCAGCGGCAGGTGAGAGCCCAGGATGGCGCAGGTGTAGATGCCGATGCCGAAGAAGGCCGCTGTCGCCAGCGAGATGTAGCCCGTCGGGGCAGAGAACAGCACCCAGCTCACGGTCAGGATCACGTACATCAGGATGTTGGTGACCATGATGACGGTGTAGCTGGAGGCGTAGAACGACAGCGTCGCCGCAGCCACCAGCAAGAGCAGCAGCGACAGCGGTCTGCCGAGCTTGGCCCAGGAAGCGCGTCCGATCTGCATGCAGCTACCTCCCCAGTATCCCCGTCGGCCTCACCAGCAGGAGCAGGGCGAAGATCAGGTAGTAGGCAACCACGGTGAGGGCAGGGTCGAGGTAGGTCACAAGACTTCCCACCAGGCCCAGGACGAAGCCCCCCAGGAAGCTCCCGGGTATGCTGCCCAACCCACCCAGCACGACCACGATCATGGCAATGACGGTGTTCGGAATCCCCATGACCGCATGGACCGTGCGATACATGCTGATCAACACGCCGGCCACGGCCGCCATGCCCGCCCCCAGCCCGAAGCAGAGAGCCAGCACACGATGGATGTTCACGCCCATCAGGGCCGCCGTCGTCGCGTCCTGCGCGGCGGCCCGGATCGCCTTGCCGGTGCGGGTCCGGGCGAGGAAGATGTAGAACGCCGCACCGATCAACACCGACAGCGCCAGCGTGAGGAGTTTGTTGGCGCCAAACGCCACGCCCAGCAGATTGACCGGAACCGCCAGGTAGGTATAGCCCCGGATTTCCGGGCCCCAGGCGAACAAGGCAAGGTTCTGGATGACGAACAGCAGGCCGAACGACACGAGCAGGGAATTGCTCTCAAAGACCGCCGGTGAAGGCGATGAGACCAGGACACGCCGGTAGATTGCCCTGTGAAGAACGTAGCCCAGGCCGAGCGCCACCGGACCGCAGACGGCCAGCGAGAGCAGCGGGTTGACTTGGTACGCCGTGAAGAACGTCCATGCGCTCAGAGCGCCGAGCATGATGAATTCGCCATGCGACACGTTGAGTACCCGGGCAACGCCGTACTGGAGACTCAGCCCCATGGCGATCAGGGCATACAGCCCGCCGACAAGCAGACCATCGATCACGATCCCCAGGATTGTCTCCATGATGCCAATGGCTCCCGGCCTGTGGTTTCCATGAGCGAGCAGGCTGCCCGCGAGGCGTCCGGGCCGCCGCGTCGACCGCTCACGCCCGAAGAGCCGATCTTGCGCCGCCCCTCAGGCAGCCTGCTCTGGGTTGCTGCGACTGCAATCAGCCGATCGGCACCTACCCGCCCCACGCGGGCTTCGGGTAGATGAAGTCCGCAGTGGCGTGCTCCTCCGGGCCGACGACCTCGTAGACGCCGTTCTGCCACTGGCCGATCTCGCCCGTGTGGCAGTCCTTGGAGAGCAGCCCGTTCTCGAACCAGGTGTCGCCCAAGACGGTCTGGAAGTGCTGGGTGGCGATGATGTCGCGGATCTTCTCCTGGTCGAGGCTTCCCGCCTGCTCGACCGCCTGCTTCCAGATCTCCAGGCCTGCCCAGTACAGCGGGTGGCCCCAAGGATCCTGGACGTCTTCCGGCTTGCCGCCCCAGAGCTTATCGGCCAGCGCCTGGGCCGCGGGCGACTGCTTCGGGCTGAAGCTGGTGAAGCCGATGATCCCCTCGACCATCGGGCCGAAGGCAGTGTGGTAGAAGCCGAAGTTGACGCCGGGGCCTCCCACCATGGCCTTGGGGTTGTAGCCCAGCTCGATGCACGTCCCGGTCATCGGCATGATCTGATCCGGGTAGGCGAACATGCAGAAGACGTCGGCCTCCGACTGCTGCGCGGCCCGAATGACCCCCGAGAAGTCGGTCATGTCGGGCGGGAGGCTTCGCAGCCCGACGATCTGGATCCCGTGCTTGGGGAACTCGATGCCGGCCACGCCGGAGTACTCGATGCCGTGCAGGTCCGCGATGTAGGTGACGAAGGCCGTCTTGGCGCCCTTCTTGCCAAGCAGTTCGGCGAGCACGGGGATCTGGTACCAGTCGGAGAAGCTCAGCGTGACGAACACGTAGGGCAGGCTGGGCAGCATCTCGCGCAGGGTCGACGCCCCACCCTCGGCGGTGATGAGCACGTAGCCGTACTTGTTGGCGATGGGTGCCTGGGCGTAGACGAAGGACGTGCCGCAAGCCGGCCACAGGAAGTCGACCTTGTCCTCCAGGATCAGCTTCTCCGTCAGCCTGGTCATCGTGCCGACGTCGGTCGTATCGTCATAGATGATGGTCTCGAGGGGGAGCTTCTTGTCGTACTCAGCCACATAGACCCCGCCCTCGGCGTTGACCTCGGCGATGAAGGTCTCATAGACCGGCCGGAAGGCCGAGTTCCCCACGATGGCCTGAGAGCCGGAGAGCGGCCGGGACATGCCGATCACGATCTTGTCCTTGGCTGCGGCGAGCCCGCCGCCGCAGGAGGTGACCGCCAATCCGGCGCCGGCGACGGCGGCCGCCCCGAGGAAGTCGCGCCGCGTGAACGCTTTGCCTTTCATCTCCTCTTCCCTCCAGTCTGTGCGCTAAGGCCCGGGATGACAGGTTCTCGATCTCACCCTCATACACGCCCTCCTTGAGCGCGCTGGGAGACGGTTCTCTCCCCGCACTCCATCGCGTCTCACCGGGGGCCTTTCGACTGCGCCGAAGGGTGCACTCGTCCCCCGGAGTCCTGGCTGGATCGGCCCCTCCCGAGAGAGGCGCCGTCGTCACGAGTAGGCACCGAATTCCTTGACGGCCTCCACCATCGCCTTGAGGTTCTCCGGCTTCGCATGGTCGAAGAACGAGCCGTTGGAGACGATGAAGCCGCCGCCCTTGCCCGCGACGTCGATCAGCTTCTTGACGTAGTCCCGCACCTCCTGCGGCGTGCCCAGTTTGAGCAAGGCCGAGGGGACATTCCCCATCAGGCAGGCCGTATCGCCCAGGGCAGCCTTGGCCTTGGCCATGTCGGTGGCGTCGATCATCCACAGGACTTTGCCCTTGGGCAGGTCCTTGATGACCGAGAGGCGCGAGCTGTAGCCGCCCTCGGCCGCCGGGTTCGGCACAATCCCGTGCTCGATGAGCCCCAGCATGACCTTGCGCAGCGTCGGCCAGTAGAACTTCTCGTACTGCTCGTCGGAGAGGAAGCCGTCGGCGCCCTTGTGCAGCGGGATGAAGATGATCGGCTTGCCCGTCACTTGGGCTGCGCCCACGCCGAGCTTGATCATCAGGGGCACCAGCGCCTCGAGGGCCTCGAGCAGCTTGTCGGGCTGGCGATACATGTCGAGCATGATCCCCTTCGTGCCGCGCAGCGTGTCGCCGAGGGTGTCGAACGGCGCCTTGGTGAAGCCGCCCCAGAACTCGGGATACCCCAGGCTGGCCAGCTCCCCATCGACGGCGCCGAGGACTCCCGCCCACTGGAGGGCTTCGGCGCCGGCATCCTGCAGAGCCTTGAGCGCGGCTTGAACCGGAGGGATGCCGAAGGGGATGAAGTTGATGGCCACTCCGTAGATCTCCAAGATGCCCGGGAAGAAGGGCAGCATCTGGAGCGGCCCCAGGGCGCCGAACACCCGCGGCAGGTAGACGTTCAGGAAGAAGCCCGTCGGGTCCTGGATGAGGGCGTCGTACTCATCGGCCCTCATGTACTCGCCCTCGTTGCACTGGTAGCTGTGCTCGGGGGCGACCCCGTGGCCCGGCCATGAGTAGAGCTTGTAGTCCAAGATTTCGTACACCCGGCCCGGCCCGGGCGCCGTGGCCCCGATGTGCGCGTCGGGGTCGAAGTCGAGCGTGAACTTCTTGAAGGCGGCCGCCAGCTTGTCGTAGTCGTACATCACGTCGTAGGGCGTCAGGCCGCTGTAGTAGACGGGGAAGAAGCTGGGGGCGATGAGCACCGGGACGCGATCCGGACGCTTCTTCATCTGAATCGCATCCTTGATGCGGGTGATCCTCTCCTTGTACAGCCTCTCCGCCTCCGGGCTCTGGAAGGCGAGGTCGTTCCCCTGGGCGTCCTTGGGGGAGAGCCAGCGCTGGAACAGGGCTTCCTGCTTTTCTTCAGGCGATAGCTGAGCTGCCATTTCTCCTAGCCTCCATCTTCCTCATCGGGCCGAGGGTCCCTAATTGACGCCGAGCCACTTCTTCGCCAGGGAGACCCCTGCCATGGCGTCTCTCCCGTAGGCGTCTGCCCCAGCGTATTCCCGGATCTGTTCGGTGATCTGGCCACCCCCGATCATCACCTTCACACCATCCCGCAGACCGGCCGCCCGGATGGCGTCGATCGTCTCCTTCATGGCATCGAAGGCCAGGGTGAGGAATCCGCTCAGGCCGACCACCTGAGGCTGGAACTCGCGAATGGCCTCGACGAACTTCTCGGGAGGCACATCCACTCCCAGGTCCCTCACCTCGAAACCGTTGACGTCGAGCATGAAGCTCACGATGTTCTTGCCGATGTCGTGGATGTCGCCCCGGACGGTGCCGATGACGACTCTGCCGTGGCGCTTGGCCTCGGGCATCTTGGCCAGCTCCGGCTTGATCACCTGCGTGATCTGGGCCAGCATCTCCCCGGCCAGGATGAGTTCGGGCAGGAAGTAGGTGCCTTTTTCGTAGCGTTCTCCGACGATTCCCATGGCCTCCCTCGCCGCATCCAGGATGTCCATGGGAGACGTCCCCTCCGCCACCATCTTCCGCACCAGCTTGAGGGCCTCCTCCTCCCTCATGTCGGCGATCGCGCTGACGAGCTTTTTCGACATAGCGTCCTCCTCCCCATCGATGCGAGAGCGGTCGGTTGTTGTCGGCCAGGCAGCGGAGCCCGGCCCCAGATCACCCCTCGGCGGATCTTGCTCCGGGCCGGCCCAAGAGGCCGGCGCGGTAGGCGCGCGTGTAGTTGAGACAGTGGCGGTCAAACCCCAGGACCAGCTCCGCCGCCATCAGCGCGGCCATCGTCTCCCGGTCCAGGGGATCGAGGATGGCCGTGTCGAGCCCGGCAGCCAGCGCCAGGATCAAGAAGGCGCGGTTGATGTACGACCGCGCCGGGAGCCCGAAGGAGACGTTGCTCAGGCCCAGCGTCAGATGGGCCTCGGGGAACTCGCTGCGGAAGGCACGGATGGCATCCAGGGTGACGCGGGCGCTGTTGGAGTTGGTGGCCAAGGCCATGGCCAGCGGGTCGAGGTACACCTTCTCGTCGGGCAAGCCGCCGGCGCGCGCGGCGGCCATCAGCCTGCGCGCCACCTCCAGACGACCCTCACAGGTCTCGGGGATGCCCGCACCATCCATGGCGAGAGCGATCACCGGGCAGCCGTACTCGACCGCCAGGGGCAGGATGCCGTCCAAGCGCTGCGGCTCGCCGCTGATGGAGTTGATCATCGGCGTTTGCTGCACGACCTGCAGGCCGGCTGCCAGCGCGGCCGGATTGGCGCTGTCGAGACAAAGCGGGATGTCCACCACCGGCTGGATGGTTTCGATCAGCCAGACCAGATCGTCGGGCTCGGTGCTGCTGCGCGTGCCGGCGTTGACGTCCAGCCAAGACGCGCCGGCTTTCGCCTGCCGCACGGCCAACTCCCGAATCGCGTTGGCATCTCGCTGCTCAATCGCCTGGGCGACGCGCTGCCGTGTCCCGTTGATCTTCTCGCCGATGATCTTCAGGCGCAGCACGCCGCCCCCTTGAAGGACATGTAGGTGATCGTCTCACCAGGGCGCGCCACCACGAACTCCTGGTCGAGAGGGCCGTAGAACATCTTGCGCATCAGGCGTTTGGAGCCGGGGATTTCCGCGTAGCGCAGGCCAAAGCGCTCGGCCATCTGGCGGGCGTAGGCCCGGTAGCGCGCCGCATCTTCACTCTCGCTGCTGATGAAGACCAGGCGCCTGTAGTTGCGAAGCATCTTGGCCATCACGCGCTGCGCCTTCCCCTCGCCGAAGGCTTCCACCAGCCGCTGATGCTCGCTGAAGGGCGTGTCACCAAAGGCGATCCAGCCCGGGGTCAGGTAGTAGGTGCCCGGCTCGTGCTTGAACTCGGCCCGGTAGGCCTCCTGGGAGCCGAGGCAGATGGCGATGCAGTCGTCGACCCGGGGGACGACGAGAGTGCAGCCGGTGGCGCGCAGCCCAACGACGGCCATCGAGCACAGGCCGTATCCGAGGATCACCTGATCGACGGAGCCGGCGAGACGGTCGATGGCCTGCTGCAAGGATTGGCGGAGAGCGGAGGGGTCGGCGTGAAGGCCGAAGTCAAGGACCTGGGACGACGTGCCCGGCGGCAAGTGGGGTCGCAGCTCATGCATCAACGCCACGCAGGCGATGACATGAGTGCGTGGGGCGAGGGCCCGGTCGGGTCCGAGTGGCGCCATTCCGCGGTTTTCCTTTCCAATTCTACATAGATATAGGGAAGCTGTCAATCCCAAACCTGCCATTTGACATTTATGCGGTTGGCTCATATACTTCTATATAGAACTCTGACTGGTTCCATACCTTGGCTGAAGCGACACAGGCTAAGATCGACCGCAGTTCTCACGAGCCGGCCTACGCCCAGCTGGTCCGCATCCTGATGGGCCAGATCGCAGCCGGCGTCTACCGCCCGGGCGACCGCCTCCCCTCCGAGGCCCAGCTCTGCGAGTGCTACGGCGTGAGCCCCATGACGGTACGCCGCGTCATCAACATCCTGGCCGACCAGGGCTTGGTCGTCGCCGAGCAAGGTCGGGGAACGTTCGTCAAGCCCCTCCAGCTCACCACCGCCACCTTCAGCCTCGATCGACTGCAGGACCTCTTCCGCGGCGGCGGGCAGTCCTCCGTCCGCATCCTCGAGGCTCGCATTGTGCCGGCCAGCGAACGCACGGCGCGCAAACTCGCCATCGAGCCGGGACAGCGCACGGTGTACATCCGCAGGTTGATCTTCCAGAACCAGGACCCGGTCCTCCTGCACCGGCTGCATGTGGTCTACGACCCCACCCGCCCCATCATTGAGTCCGAGATGGAGATCACCGCCCTGCATGGCCTCTTCACCGGTGGGGGCTCGGACCTCAAGCGCGGCGATCTCACCATCGATGTCACCACCCTCACCAGCGAAGAGGCGGCGCTGCTCCGCTCCCGCGGCGGGGCGCCGGCCTTCCGCCTGGAGCACGTCTTCTACGATTTCAGCCAGCGGCCGGTGAGCTGGGGCTGGTTCATCTGCTCCGGCGAACGCCTGCAGTTCACCGCCACCATCGGGGTTCCCGACTGAAAGGCGAGGCCGACATGCAGTCTCCCGACACCAGCGCCCCGCTCATCGCCGCCATCGCCGACCTGAAAGAGGAACAGGCCCTCGCCTTGGTGCGGCGCCGCCTCGAAGACGGCGACGATCCCCTCCGCATCATCCAGGACTGCAAAGAGGGAATGCGCCTGGTCGGCGCTCACTACGAGAGGAACGAGTACTTCCTGGCCGGCCTGATCATGGCGGGCGAAATCTTCCGCGAGGTCATGGAGCTCCTCCAGCCGGTGGTCGCCCTCAGGGTCTCGGGCAGCACCTCGGGGCGAGTCCTGCTGGGGACGGTCGAGGGCGACATCCACGACCTCGGAAAGAACATCGTGAACATGCTCCTCGGCTGCCGCGGCTTCGCCGTCTACGACCTGGGGGTGAACGTCTCGCCCGCCGCCTTCGCCGACCACGTCGACGAGCTCCAACCGGACATCGTGGGGCTGTCGGGGCTTCTCACCAGTTCCTACGACGCCATGCGCGAGACCGTCCTCCTGCTGCGCTCGCGCGGCCTGCAGGCACCGATCATCATCGGCGGCGGCCAGATCACCGAGGAGGTCTGCCGCTATGTGGGCGCGGACTACTGGACGACCGACGCCGTGACGGGCGTGGAGATCTGCCTCCGCCTCGTCTCCGGGGGGACTGCCGATCGGCCCGAGTGAGCCGGCTGCCCCTGCCCTGCCGGCTGGGCCGCACCCCAAGCACCTTGACTCGCCTGCCGCCGCGCTCACGCACGGCTGAGTGCGAAGGTCCATGCGGGGAAGGAAGAACCCTCACGCCTGACCCAAGCACTGCCCGCGCCAGCGGCCTCCCTGGACGCGCAAGGGCCCCCTTTCGGGGGCCCTTGGATCGTTCACAGGTTTCCCAGCGGGCACCGGACACAGGCCCGCATGCGTTCAGATGTACAGATCGCGCCGCCTGTAGGAAAGGTAGGCACCCGCCACACAGACGGCGACGATGACGCTCGTCAGGAGAACCTCCGTCCCCGGCAGTCGACCACTGCGGAAGAGCGCATCGACGTCGAAGTAGCGGAACGGCGTGAAGTACCTGAGCGAGTCGAGGTCTTCGTGCAGGCGGGAGAGGACCGACACGACGTAGGTCACCAGGATGATCGCCACCGCGGTCGACGCCGTGCGCCGGTAGCGCTTCATGGCGCAGCCCAGGAGCAAGCCGACCGCCAGGAAGATCAGCTCAATCAGGAACATCGCCTGCATCTCCAGCGCCAGGAAGCTGCGGAAGGCGGGATCGGGGTTGTAGGTCCGCACGGCCGCCAGTGACACCCCCCAGGTGATCAGCACGAACGCCAGGCAGTTCACCAAGGCGGCCAGGGCCTTGGCCGTGATCACCCGGCTGCGCGACACCGGCAGCACCAGGGAGAACTCCACCGTCTTGTCGCGCTCCTCCTTGGAGATGATGTCGCTGCCCCACAAGGCCGCGGCCATGGCGCCCAGCAGGCCGAAGTAGACGAACATCACGCCGTACAGCCCGCTCAGCGTCGTCAGGTTGAAGGCGCGCATGTTCATCGCCTCGAGGACTGCAGGCGGGATGGAGTCGAGCATCGCCAGCATCTCGGGGTTGCCGGCGAAGGCGGAGAACTTCGACACCGCGATCCCGATCAGCAGCGCCTGGATCACGCTCCAGATCAGGAGCGACTTGACGTTGGCCCTCAGCTCGCGCAGGAAGATGTTCAAGGCGCACCTCCTCACGACACGGCCGGGATGTCACGCCGCAGGTAGAGCAGATAGGCGGCCACCAAGGACGCCAGGCTCACGCCCACGTTCAGCAGCACCAGCGGCGTGTCGTAGCCGCCCTGCTGCACAATCCGCGCCGCATCCAGGTGCTTGAAGGGGGTGATCAGCTCCAGCTTGACATCGCCCAGCAGGCCGCTGAACGCACTGAGCACGTACGCGCCGAACCCCAGCCCGAGCGAGTACGGCGTGACACTGCGGATCCGCTTCAGCAGCAGGGAGGCGACCAGGCCCACGCTCAGGAAGAAGAGCTGAAAGATCGCCACGCTCAGGAGCAGGAGAAGCAGCGTGCGCGGTTCGTACTCCCGGCCCTCGCGGAAGAGCGAGACGGCCGCCCAGCTGCTCAGCCACACCACCAGGTTGGTCACCGTCAGCGCGAGCAGGGCGGCCAGCAGCTTGCTCGTCAGCACCTGCCTGCGGCTGACCGGCTTGCTCAGCAGGAAGTCCGCCGTCAGCTCCGCCTCTTCCATCGACACCAGGCCGAAGCCGTAGTTCCCCGCCTGGATCGCCAGACACAGCTGGACGAACAGGAAGACGAAGCTGTAGAACCCGAGCACGGTCGACAGGTCCATCCGGTCCAGGCCGAAGGCCGTGCGCAGCTGCGCCGGGAATCGCTGCAGCATCTGGTTCATCAGCGCAGCCTGATCGGCAAACATCGGGAAGAAGGAGAAGTAGACCAGCAGGATGGCGGCCACGGCCGCCGACCAGGTGGCCACCGACCCCGCCCGCATGCGCACTTCGTGTCGGAAGATGCTCGCGCTCATCGTCTCCGCCTACTCGTAGTAGTGCATGAAGATCTCTTCGAGCGTCGGCTCCTCGATCGTCACGTCCGTCACCGGCAGGCCGTGGATCCGGCCGAGGAGCTGCTGGATGTCGCCCTTGAAGTAGAACTGCAGGGCGCCGTCCTCGGATTGGATGTCGGTCACGCCCGCCAGGTCGAAGGTGGATGGCGACAGGCCCGGCGCCGCCACGCGCACCTTCTTGTAGTTGCTCTGCTGGAGGGTGCGGATGTCGGAGATCTCGACCAGCCGTCCTTCGCGGATGATCGCCACCCGCGTGCACAAGCGCTGCACTTCGCTCAGGATGTGAGACGAGAAGAACACCGTCACCCCGCGCGCGTTCTCCTCCCGAATCAGATCGAAGAAGCGGCGCTGCATGAGAGGGTCCAGCCCCGCCGTCGGCTCGTCCAGGAAGAGCAGCTTGGGGCTGTGCAGCAGTCCTTGGACGATGCCGACCTTCTTCTTGTTGCCGTAGGAGAGATCGCTGATGCGGCGGTTGAGATCCAGCTCCATGAGCTCCGACAGCTCATGCAGGCGCGCCGTGCAGTCGCGGCCGTAGAAGCTGGCGGAATACGCCAGCAGATCGCGCACCTTCATGCCCTCGTAGTAGAAGACCTCGGACGGCAAATAGCCGATGTCGCGGCGGATCTCGGGGCCGTGCGCCACGACGTCTTTGCCAAAGACGCGGGCGCTGCCGCTCGTCGGAAAGATCAGCGACAGCAGGAGCCGGATCGTCGTCGACTTGCCGGCACCGTTCGGCCCGATGAAGCCGAAGATCTCCCCCTCCTCGACGCGGAACGACACGTCGATGATGCCTCGTGCCTTCCCGTAGTACTTGGTCAGATGGTCCACCTCGATGACGCTCATCGTTTTGCTCCTTGATGCGGCCCGATGACCCTTCCCCGCGGGCTCCCGCCCAGCCCTGCCCGGAGGCCACCCGAAGGGACCACGGGCTCGGGCCTGGCGCGGGCTCGCCCCGGAAGCGCGAATCCTAATCCCACCGCCCGGCATGTCAAGCACCGGCGGCTTCGCGCGGCTCCCCAAACATGCTTCTTCTAAGAAAAGACGGTTGGAATTCTCCGCATTGACAGGACATGCCAGAAGTGTTAACCTTCAACATCTCTTAACCGTTCGGAAACGAGACGATGGACGCAGGCCAGTCCTCCCTGCACGAACTGATCCGCCAGGTCATGGGGCGGCTGATGCTCGCGTCCATGACTGCCTCCTGGCGCTTCGCCAAGGCGCGCGGGCTCTCGATGACGCAGATGATGATCCTGCGGCAGATCCATGCCAGCCTGGCCGACGGCTGCAACGTCTCGCTCATCAGCGACCGCATGGGACTCACCAACGCCGCCATCAGCCAGACACTGGACCGCCTGGTGGAACAGGGCCTCGTCTCCCGCACCGAGGACCCGCAGGATCGCCGCAGCAAGTGCCTCCTGCTCACTCCCGACGGGGAGCGGCTGCTGGCCGAGACCATGGAGGCACAGCAGGCCTGGGTCGCCGCGCTCCTCGCCGGCCTAGACAGCCAGGAGCAGGCACTGCTGCGCAGGTCCTTCGAGCTCATCGCGGCGAGACTGGACGAACCCGCACAGCCCGCCGCCTCCGCGCGAGCCAGCCGAAGGAATCCCCTCCCTCCTGGAGACTCTCCGTGAGGCGCCTCCTCAAGTATCTCAGACCCTTCACCTTCCCCCTGCTCGCGGCAGTCATGCTGCTGTTCGTTCAGGCCAATGCCGAGCTGGCTCTCCCCGATTACATGTCGCGCATCGTCAACATCGGCATTCAGCAGAGCGGCGTCGAGAGCCCTGTGCCCGAGGCGATGCGCTCGTCCACGATGGTTCGACTCGGCCTGTTCCTCACCCGCCAGGACGAGGCCGAGCTTCAGACCCACTATCGCCGGATCGACCGCTCCTCTCCGGAGTTCGAACGCTACCTGGAGCAGTACCCTGCACTCGCCGACGGGCCCATCTTCGTCCTCCAGGCAGACGATGAGGCGACCCTGGCTCGCCTCGAGGGGATTCTGGCCAAGCCCATGCTGGCTGTCTTCGCTCTGGACCAGGCCATGCAGCATCCGGAACAGGCGGCCGCCATGGGGTTCGATCTCTCTCGGCTGCCGGCGGGCGTCGATGTGTTCAGCGCGTTGAGCCGCCTGCCGCAGGCGCAGCGCAGCCAGATTGCCGACGCCGTCCACGAGCGCTTGGCTGCCCTGGGCGGCGACAAGGCCGTTCGTCAGGGCGCGGCGCGCGCCGTGCTGGCCGAATACCAGAGCCTCGCCGCCGACATCGAGCGCCTCCAGAGGGCCTACCTCCTGCGCGTGGGGGGGCAGATGCTGCTGCTCGCCCTGGTGGCGGCCCTGGCAACCATCCTGGTGGGCCTGCTCGGTTCCCGGATCGCCGCAGGGCTGGCGCGCGACCTCAGGCGCCTGCTGTTCGAGAAGGTGATGCGCTTTTCCGGTGCCGAGCTCGAGCGCTTCTCCACCGCCTCCCTCATCACGCGCGCCACGAACGACATCACCCAGGTCCAGGCTGTCACCGGCATCCTCATCCGCATGGTGTTCTTCGCGCCCGTGATTGGCATCGGCGGGATTGTGCGCGCCCTCGACAAGAGCCCTTCGATGTGGTGGACCATCGCCCTGGCGGTCGGGGTCCTGCTCCTGATGGTGTTCAGCGCCTTCTCCGTCGCCTTGCCGAAGTTCCGCATCATCCAGTCCCTGGTGGACCGCCTCAATCTCGTGGCGCGCGAGAACCTCGCCGGCGCCACGGTGGTGCGCGCCTTCAACCGGGAACGCGACGAGGAGGCTCGCTTCGATTCCGCCAATCGTGAACTGACCGCCACCAACCTGTTCGTCAACCGCCTGTTCGTCATCATGATGCCGATGATGATGTTGATCCTCAACGGCGCCATGATGCTCATCCTGTGGGTCGGCGCCCATCAGGTGGCACAGGCCCAGATGGGCGTGGGGGACATGATGGCCTTCATGCAGTACGCCATGCAGATCGTCTTCGCCTTCCTGATGATGTCCATGGTCTTCATCATGTTCCCGCGCGCCGACGTGTCCGCCCATCGTGTGGCCGACGTGCTGGAGACCCCCGTCAGCATCGGCGACCCCCTCCAGCCCCGGGCGTTCCCCGAGCCATTCCGCCCCACCATCGAGTTCTGCGACGTCACCTTCCGCTATCCGGGGGCAGACGCCGACGTGCTCCACGGCCTGAGTTTCACGATCGAGTCAGGCCAGACCGTGGGCCTGATGGGAACGACCGGCTCCGGCAAGTCTTCGCTGGTCACACTCATCCCCCGCTTCTACGACGTGACGGACGGCGCCATCCGCATCTCCGGCGTCGACATCCGCGACGTTCCCCTTCGCGACCTGCGCGACAAGATCGGCTACATCCCTCAGCAGAGCATCCTCTTCACGGGCACGGTGGAGAGCAACCTGCGCCTTGCCGATGAGCGAGCGGAGGCGGAGACGCTGAGGCAGGCCTTGATCACGGCCCAGGCCGCCGACTTCGTGCTCGAGTCCGGCGACGGACTGCAGGCGGAGGTCTCACAGGGTGGAGGCAACTACTCCGGCGGCCAACGGCAGCGCCTCAGCATCGCCCGGGCCCTCGTCAAACGCGCGCCGATCTACATCTTCGACGACAGCTTCTCGGCGCTCGACTACCGCACCGACGCCCGTCTGCGCCGAGCGCTGCTGCGCCAGCTTCGCCACAGCACCGTTCTGATCGTCTCCCAGCGCATCGCCACGATCAAGGACGCGGATTGGATCCTGGTCCTGGATCAGGGCCGACTCGTCGGTCAGGGGAAACATGCGGACCTGATGCGGACCAACGACATCTACCGCGAGATCGCCCTGTCGCAGATGCAGCAGGAGGCCGCATGACCGCCCCGCAGCCCTCGACGCCCAGCGCTCAGCCTGTGCCGCGCGGGCCGTTCGGCGGCCCGGGGCCGATGCGCGGCGGCCCCGGGGGCCACATGCTCGCCGGGCCGGTGGAAAGGCCGAGGGACTTCCGCGGCACCCTCCGCAAGCTGGCTCACTACCTCGCTCCCTACCGAACCACCGTCTTGGTCGTCTTGCTGCTGGCCGTCGGGTCCACCATCTTCGCCATCTTCGGCCCCCGCATCTTGGGCAATGCCACGACCGAACTCTTCAACGGCATCCTGGCCCAGATCAGCGGGACCGGCGACGTGCCGTTCGACGTCATCGGCCGCATCCTCCTGACCGCCCTGGGCCTGTACGCGCTCTCGGCCGGCCTGAGCTACGCCCAGGGCTGGCTGATGACCAACGTCGCCATCCAGATCACCTACCAACTGCGCCGCGACGTGATGGCCAAGATCCACCGCCTCCCCTTCCGTTTCTTCGACGGCGTGCCGCACGGCGAGGTGCTTTCGCTCCTGACCAACGATGTCGACACCGTCAACCAGACCCTGAATCAGAGCCTGACGCAGGTCCTCACCTCCCTGGTGACCGTGGTCGGAGTCCTGGCCATGATGATCTCCATCTCGTGGCAGATGACCTTGGTCGCCCTGACGATCGTCCCGGTGTCGATGGTGCTGGTGACGGCGGTCGTCCGCCAATCGCAGCGATTCTTCCGCCAGCAGCAGGATTACCTGGGCCACGTCAACGGGCATGTGGAAGAGGCCTTCGGCGGGCATCCGGTGGTCAAGGCATTCAACGGCGAAGCGAAGAGCATCGCCAAGTTCGATGACCTGAACACCACGCTCTATGGCGCCGCCTGGAAATCGCAGTTCTTCTCGAGCATCATGATGCCGATGATGCGCCTGGTCGGCAACCTGGGCTACGTGGCGGTCGTGATCCTGGGCGGATGGTTGGCCATGCGCAAGATCATCGCCGTGGGCGATATCCAGGCCTTCATCCAGTACATCAACTCCTTCACCCAGCCCATCACGCAGCTGGCGAGCCTCTCCAACGTGCTCCAGAGCACCGTGGCGGCCGCCGAGCGGGTCATCGACTTCCTCGAGAGGCCGGAGGAAACCGCGGAGCCCCAGAAGCCCGCCCGCTTCGAGCGCGTGGCCGGACACGTGGAGTTCTGCGACGTGCGCTTCGCCTACGAACCGGGCCAGCCTGTCATCAAGGGCTTCTCCGCCGACATCCGCCCCGGGCAGCGGGTGGCGATCGTCGGTCCCACCGGGGCCGGCAAGACCACGCTCGTCAAGCTGCTCATGCGCTTCTACGACGTGGAGCGCTGCGCCATCCGCATCGACGGCCAGGACATCCGCAATCTTTCGCGCGCCGACGTCCGCCGCATGTTCGGCATGGTGCTGCAGGACACCTGGCTGTTCAGCGGCACCATCCTGGACAACATCCGCTACGGACGCCCGGAGGCGAGCCTCGAGGAGGTCGTCGCCGCGGCGAAGGCCGCGCACGTCGATCACTTCATCCGCACCCTGCCCGGAGGCTACCACTTCGTCCTCAACGAGGAGGTCAGCAACATCTCCCAGGGGCAGAAGCAGCTGCTGACCATCGCCCGCGCCTTCTTGGCGGACTCGCCCATGCTCATCCTCGACGAGGCGACGAGCTCGGTGGACACCCACACCGAGATCCTGATCCAGCAGGCGATGGCCCGCCTGATGCGCGGCCGCACCAGCTTCATCATCGCCCACCGCCTCTCCACCATCCAGAACGCGGACCTGATCCTGGTCGTGCGCGACGGCAACATCGTGGAGCAGGGCACTCACAGCGAACTGATGCGCCGCGGCGGCTTCTACGCCGACCTCTACAACAGCCAGTTTGAGCGCATCGAGGCCGAGGAGGCCGTGCTCGCATGAGCGTGAGCCCGTCGGACATCGTGCTACAATGCGTCGGGGTTACAGTCGGGGGTCGAATGCCAGCGGCCCGAGTCGGGAGAAGGTGGACCCGCGGGATGACGTCGGATCGATGAGTCACTGATGGCCTCTCAGAACAGCCGTGCCCAGGAGCACCCCGCCCCACCATCCCATCCCGGCGCCACGCCGGATGTCTCCCTCTGGGCGGATCGGCTTCCCCTCGAACTCCGGTCGCTTTCGGCCCCGGCCCTGCAGAAACTGATCCCCATCTTGCACGAGCGCGAGGTGGGGCCCGGCCAGCCCATTTTCCACCAAGACCACGCCACCGATGCGATCTACTGGCTGCTCGAAGGTCGGGTCAAGATCACCCGAGTAACACCCGAAGGCTATGAAAGCGTTCTCTGCGTGCGCAACCCCGGGGAGAGTTTCTGCCCGGTGGCGGCACTTGACGGCGGACCCCAACTGGGCACCGCGGTTGCCCTGGGCCGGACGCGCTTGGCCTGGGCCGACCGGCAGGCCTTCCAGGACCTCTGCCGCGAGCATCCCGAACTGGCGGCCATCGTCCAAGGTGCGTGCCTGCTGGAGGTGCGGCGGCTGATGCATCGACTGGAGACATTTGCCTTCCGCAACGTCGAGCAGCGGCTGGCCCTCGTCCTGCTGTCCGAACTGCGCCGCGCTCCAGACGGAACACCGCCGGTCGAACTGCGGCTCACGCGCCAAGAGCTGGCGGGGCTGGCCGGGACGACGCGAGAAAGTGTGTCGCGTGCACTGCAGCGCCTGCAGCGGGCCGGCGCGCTCCAGGCCCGCAGGGGAAGCGTGACCATCCTGGACCCCGACCACCTCCGCCGCCTCGTCCGGCTTGCGCCAGGGGGCTGAGCGCCCCTGGCCGCCGGGCTGGATGAAGGCTGAAGCAGGTCCGCGGCCACCGCAAGCCCCTCTCTGACTCTCGAGTCGAATGCGCTGCGAGCTGTGCCGGTGAGATGCGAAGGGGCTGACGAACATCCCGCCCGGTTCACCACGCACCCGTCGTTGTCCTGCAGCCCCCCGCGCCCGGGCGCTGCCCGGCATCTCGATCCGGGACTCAACCTCCTTGCGCCAGGCGTGACAGCCCTTCGCGATCGGTGAGGATGAACTCCGTGCGGGTCACAGTGATCAGGCTCCGGTCGGCGAAGCGGTAGAGCGTGCGGCATACCACCTCGCGCGTCGTGCCCAGGCGAGCGGCCAGCTCGTCCAGGGTCAGGCTGCGCGGTATGGACTGCCGGTCGCGCGGGACCTGCTCGAGGAGCAGTCGAGCCAGGCGGCCGGCGATCGGCTGAAAGGCCAGGCCCTCGATGACCTCGCCGGCGCGCTGCATGCGTCGAGCCATGGCGCGCGCCAGCCCCCAGGTCAGATCGCCATGGTCGATCAGGAGCGGCAGCATGGTCTGGCGCGACCATACGTGAAGCCGCGTCGCCTGTCGGCACTGAAGCGAGACCGGGTTGGGCAAGTCGTCCACGAAGAAGGC
>FWPV01006379.1_pt1 | contig 22567 bp, 24 predicted proteins | sample 2228371 | NCBI WGS metagenome assembly FWPV01 (sample SAMEA103939776, study PRJEB20133) | metagenome | reverse complement strand
CCCGCCCGCCCGCGTCCTCCACCCGCCCTGCATAGGTGACGATGGCGCCGCGGTCCGCTCCGTGCTCCCGCTGCAGCCCGGCAACCAGCCCCGGCAGCGTGACGTAGTCCTGGAAGCGGGGCAGGGCCTCCACGACCTCCTCGACGGCGGGGTTGCGGAGAACCGTGTTCTCCGCAGCGAGGTCCCCGATGACGATCTTGGGGAAGGCCCGGGTCTTGAATCCCTCGACGATGGCGTACTCGACGCCCGCATCCGCGAGCTGGGAGAGAACCGCATCCAGATCCGCATCCGCCGCCACGAGCACGGCCTTCTCGGCGTCGATGCCCGCCGAGACCGCCGCCCCCGCCGCGTGGTAGCGGGTGGTGTCCTTCCCCGCCTCCAGGGCATAGCGGTGATGGCCCAGGTGCTTCACCGCGGCCGTCTTCCCGATCGGGGCGAGGCGGCGGATCAGGTCCACAATGAAGGTGGTCTTCCCGGCGCCGGAGGTGCCCGCCACGTGGATGATCCGCATCTACCCGCCGCTCTCCCGTTCGGGCTGCTTCTTCCGCAGCCGTGCGGACGCCTCCGCCACTCTCCGCATGACCTCGGCGATCCGGTCTTCGATCTCGATCTCGCTGTCGATATCGAGCGTGGTCCCCTCCACCTCCAGCAGGAACCGCGCCACCTCGCTCGCCTCGAAGAGCACGTCGTCCAGCTCCTCGGCCGTGAAGAATCCGCACATCGCCCCGTAGAAGAAGGTGGCTCCGGCCTTCTTCACCTTCCGTTTGAACGCGGACCTCGCCTGGTTCACGGCCTGCGGGGAGTAGGTGTCGACCATGAACGGGACGAGCTCCGGCAGGTGCTGGCCGATGTAGGTCATCTCCGCGCCGCTCGAGGTCTTGAAGTCCGCGCAGAGCCGCCCGATCGCCCACTCGCGGGCCGTGATGTAGGTGTGCTTGCGGAGGAACTGGTTCACTTTGAGGTAGGACTCGCCGTCCACCTTCTTGAACTTCTGGTACTTGTCGGGTTGCACCCGCCCGCCGGACTCTTCCATTCAGTGACCGGTTGGGCGGGCCATCGTATTCAAGGCATTGGTTTGCAGCCGCACCCTGCCGGCTTCGCCGGAATTGCCGGGCTCCCGCCGCCGTCTGCAGCGGCTGCCGTGGCACCGGCAGGGCGCTTCCGCCATGGGCGGGTGGCAGAAAAGAGTGCACGGCCGAACCCCCCGGGCCGGCGGGCGGGAGAAGGGGCGGAATGACCGCTCAGATGGCGCCGGGCTTGAGCGCCCAGGTCTTCTGCTCGTACTCGCGGGCCAGGTCCTGCACCGGCGGGAGTTCCTGACCGTTGATCCGGATCGGCTGATCGGGACTGTTGCCGTTCAGGTAGTCGGTGAGCACCGAGTCGATGGCGGCGATGTCGATCCAGTCCAGCTGGAGCCACCGGGACTTCATGCCCATGGACTCCTTCTTCACCTCTTTGAGCAGGGTGCTGAAGGCCTCCAGGGTCTTGAGCTTGATGGACTCCTTGTCCAGCGTGAAGTGGGTGAGCTGGTACCAGGCGGGCCGCTTCATTCCGTCGTGCTGGATGATCAGTTTGTACCTGTCGAGACGGTTCTTGCATAGGATGATATCGAATGTCTTGTGCGCAATATCGAGCTTCATCGTCTCTCCTTCCGGGGGTTCTGTTCGGGAATGTATTATATTTCGTCCACGATTAAAATATAATTCGGTTAGAAGAAAGATTGGAAATACTTGCGAATTTTTCTATTTTTACGCATTATTTTCACATTTATACAAATCCAAAAATATTCAATGCTGAAATATAATAGTAATTATTATATTCCCCTCCGCCCCCTCCGGCGGTTTGCGGAGATCCGCACCCGCGGGATGGGGTGCGAACACGCCGGGGGCGGCACGGCGGAGAGGGCGGCGCGGGGATCCCCGGGGCGCATCCTTCCGCCGCCGGACGCCTCCCCCCGCTCCCGTGCGGCTGCGACCTCAGCCGGGGAGCAGCCGTGCCAGATCCTCCCTCTGCGCCACGTAGACCTCCACCATGTGGTGGGGATGGTAGCGCATCTTGGACTCCCGCAGCCCCGCATTCCCGAGATCGGACTCCCGGTTGATGAACGGGAAGCGTTCTGCCAGCACCCTGGCGGTCTCGGCATTCATCGCCTTATAGATCCCCTCGCAGTCGGGCAGACCCTTCTCGAAGTGGACGACGGCGGTGGTCTCGTTCAGCGGCTCGAAGAGCGCCATCGATGCGACGCGGCCGTCCACGCGGATCGTCCGCCCCTCGATCCCGAGTTCCTGGAAGTGATCCAGCGTGCGGAGGATCGCCTCCTTCTCGTGGGCAAGGATGGGATGGGACTCGCAGTCCCGCCAGTCGCACCACTCCAGCAGGAACTCCCGCACGTCCGCCAGGTCGTCCGGGCCCATGGCGTCGACGGCGTAGGTGCATCGCCTGCGGAAGCGGTTCAGCTGACGGCGGATGTTGAGGTACCTCCGCCCGCGGAGCTTCGCCAGGTCGGAGGCGCGGTAGACGTATTCGAAGTAGTTCCGCCGCGGGTGGAGGGGCAGATCGGGATACGCCGCGGCGACCTTCTCCCGCGAGGCGGAGTCCAGGATGGCGAGAGGGGTGTCCCCTCCCTCGCGGACAGCAAGCCGGATGGTCTCCTCCAGCAGCTCCGCGTCCGTCGGACCGATGGGGACCCGGAAGATGGTCCTGCCGTCGATGGTGCTCGCGAGCACGATGCTCTCCCGCACCTGAGCGAAGCGGTAGTGCGCATAGGCGTTCCAGGCCACCATATTGGTGAACGTGTTATCGCTGTGCTCCTGGGGGAAGCGTGCGTAGTACCTGCGGAAGAGATCGCGATCCGCCAGGGTCACCTCTCTGAAGTCGGCGGGCGAGAGCACCTCACTCCCCACCCCGGTAGAGCATGGGGACATCCCCCTCGCAGCGCCGGAATCCGTTCGCGGCGTAGAAACCCTCGGTGCCTTTCTCCGCGATGAGGCCGATCCACTCTATCCCTCCCCGTCTGCAGGCATCCAGGAGGAGGGACAGGATGCCCGATCCGATGCCGAGACGCCGGTATTCGGAGAGCAGGCAGAGGTCCTGGATGTAGGCGTCCGAGACCCCGTCGGAGATCACCCGCCCCATCCCGACGGCCCGCCCGCTCGCCCGATCGACTGCGACGGCAAATGCGTAGCTGCCCCGGATAACCGGAAGGACGCCCGCCGGATCCCACTCCTCGCACCACCACCCCGCAGAGCGGTACAGGTCCACGATCTCCTCACGGCTCCAGGTATTCACCAGCCGGAATTCGATATCCGGAGTCTTCCCCATGGCAACGACCTACTCCTGCGGTGCCGGCCCGCATGTCAGGACCGGTATGCCGTCTGCGTATAAAAAAGGTATGAATGACCCCGGCACGGGCTAAAACCGCCTCCGTGCCGTGCCGTGGCGTTTTTTGGCCCTGTACGGCAGCCCGGCTGTTTCTGCCCCGGCAGGAGGGGCAGGAAGGGATGCATGCGGCGCCCGGATCGGGAGATGGCAGCCTGCGTGCCGAATCCATCGGATGGGGGGCGATCGGGCCGGCACACTCCCGTCGCTCTCACGCAGAACTCCAGGGGGGGAGCCTCCCGGATCGAGGCGTCGGTCTCCCTCTCCGCACATCCGAACACGTGCGCAACAACGGGCCCGGTGGAAAACCCCTGCGGTGTTTTTCCTGCACCGATCCCGCGGATACCCTGCCGGCGATCGGGATCCTCCCCGCAGCCCTGCGGGAGATGCCCTCTCTCCCGGGGGATCGTGCGACAGGCCCGAACGATACGGACCGGGGAGAGAAGCCTCTCTGCCGCCGGAGGGGCAGGGGCCCGCTGGTGAGACCGCCGGAGAGCCGCCAATCTCGACGAGGATTCCGGCAGAGCCGAAAAACGCCGTAACGGGGGGAGAGGCGATCGTCTTCAGCTGGCCACGTCCGCCCCGTACTTCTCCTGCAGCATCTTCAGCAGGTCGTCCGAGCGCCGGGATATCGCGACGATGCGCATGACCGCCCGGTTCAGCTGCTCGTTCAGTTCGTTCACCTGCTTCCGGGTGATGAAGTTCTTCCGGCTCGCGCTCTTGATGCGATCTTCTGCGATCTGACAGTTGTAGAAGAACCGATCGACAATGCAGCTGGCCTCGTGAAGACTGAACCGGAACTGATTGGCCTCCTCCCCCAGAATGTCGTTCAGCTCTTTGAGTTCCACGTCGATCTCGTTCAGAATGTCGATGATGGAGGCGAGCGCCTGCTGCCGCTCCATCTCCTCCAGCTCCCGGGTGGCATCGGCCGCTCCGTCCAGTTTCCTCACGTACAGATCCATGGCGTGGGCCATGTCCCGGAAGAACTGCTTGTCCCTCCCTTCAAGAGCCTCAGCCCTCTCCCGCAGACGTTCGACTTCCCGCTCCAGACGCACCCGAAACTCGTTCTCATCGTATTCCATGCACATCGGCCCCCTCTTCCGATTGACCCGGAACCATCTCCTCCCCCGTTTACGGGCGGCGGAGATCGGCTTTGCAGCCTGCCCGGTACTCCGCCTGCCTCACGTTTACCAATGCCAAACTTATTAATAAATCTTTTTAAATGATCGCATACTATACAGAAGAAAATATTCAATTATTGCGATAAATACCATCATATAGAACATATCCTTGAATATCAGGCCTTTTCCTGCAATGGAACCGGCCCGGAGAGATTAACTGCAGGGATATCCCCGATACGGGGCAGTAGCATCGGCGCACAACCCGCATGCCCGGGCGGGTGCAGCAGGGCCGCAGGAGGCGGCGGCCCCGCGCCGGATCAAGCCGGCGTCCGGGCGGATCTTCCCAGACTCTCCCGTATCCTGCCGATATCCGCCCGTGCGTCCTCGCGGGCGGGATCGATCTCCAGCACCCTCTCGAACCTGCGCAGTGCGAGGTCCGGATGACCCATCCGCTGCAGCAGACGCCCCTTCTCAAGCCAGGCATCCGCGCAGGACGGATCGATATCGATCGCCCGATCGTAGCACCGCAGGGCTTCGCGGAACCGCCCGTGGCTGCGGAGCGTGTTCCCCCGGCTCACCCAGGCAGCCGGTCCGGGCTCGCTGTTGAAGATCGGCAGCATACCCATGGGTCCCCACCTGTATACAGCAGACTCGAATTGCCAGGTATATCAACGTTTCTTCGGCCCCACGCATCAGGAGCAGGACCCGGGCGGCAGGCTGCCCGAAACAGCGGTGGATGGAAAAGAGGTATTTCAGCGGGTGATCACGTAATCGGATTTGTATCGCCGCTCCTGTTTCAGGGTGCCGTCCGGCTGCATGATCAGGGCCATCATCTCGGCCTCCGCCACCTCCTCCCCTGCATGCTCCCCCTCCGCCGATGGCAGCCGCGGCCCGCCCAGCGGATCCCCGGCCAGCAGGCGGGGCGCCTGTTCGTTCTCGCGGGAGACGCAGGTCTGCAGGAGAGCCCGGAGATCCCCGATCTCGTCGGCGATTCCCTTCAGTACCGCCTCCATCTCCATCACCCGCACTTCAAGGCTACGGATCCGCTCGGGGTATCCCGTCTGGACCCTTTCCTGTAGGTTTGCCATCATCATAGAAGCTGGATTCGACGTCCCCCTATAAATCCTTCCTGCTTTTCCCGGCGTTCCGCACTTTCCCGAACGCACGGAGATTGCCGGGCGGCTGCCGGGGATCCACCGTCCCGATTCCCGTGCGATCCCCCGGATCCCGGGCAGCGCAGGAGACGGGTGCCCGCGGGCGACCGGCGGGCTGTCTGCCGTTGCGGTGCAGGGAGGGATCCCGGGAGGGTGCGGCTCGGCAGAGGCTGCCCGGCAGGTAAACAGTTAATACGCAGTGCGTCCATCCGTCATCGTTTCGGCGAGGAACGAGAAGGAGATGGATCTGCCGTGGCGACGGAAGGCAATACGCACGATCGCGCGGGTGCGAAGGAAGATTGCCCGGATACGCTTCTCAGGAGCGGGAGCATCTTCGGTGCCGGCGTCCGCAACCGCAGCGGGGAGGAGCTCGGCCATATCCGGGACATCCTGGTGGACGTCGAGAGCGGGCGGGCTGCGTACATCGTGCTCGCCTTCGGCGGCGGGGTGCTCGGGGTGGGCGAGAAGGTCTTCGCCATCCCCTGGGAGAACCTGTCATCCTGCCCGGAGCGGGGGGAGTTTATCCTGGACATCGGGAGGGAGCACCTGGAGAAGGCGGAAGGGCTATCAGAGGACGAGTGGCCGCTTCGGAGCGACTGGAAGCACACCAGGTCCCTGATGCCCTATCGGGAGGAGTAGAAGGGGAGAGGGGCGGCGCTTCCGCGATCCCCGATACGCGTTCGCCATACGGGGTTCCGCCTCTCCATCACCGGATCACTGCCCTGTTGCCCGTTCCCGGGGCTCACAGGCCTCGGGAATAGCGAGCAGATGTCTCGGATCGCGGGAGTGCAGGCAACATTTAAATAATATCGTTCACTATTTCCCGCCACTGCCTGGACTGTATTGGGTTGCGGCAGCGTAATCGACAACGAGATGGTATACATGGCGAATGCAGGAACGGAAACAGCGACCGGGGCGCGAACCCGGGGGTTCGGAGAAGGGCTGCGACTGTTGTCCGCGAGGGACATCATGAGTGTCAAGGTGCGGAACCCGCAGGGAGAGGACCTCGGCGAGATCAAGAACCTGATGGTCGACCTCAACGCCGGTCGAATCGTCTACGCCGTGCTCGCCTTCGGCGGGGTGGTCGGGGTGGGCGAGAAGCTCTTCGCCATCCCCTGGGAGGCCTTTTCCCAGAGACCCGACGAGGAGGTCTTCATCCTGAACGCGGACCGGGACCTGCTGGAGAAGTCTCCGGGGTTCCGCGAGGACGAGTGGCCCATGCACGGCGACTGGGAGCTCGTGGAGCCGCTCCCCGCGGAAGCCCGTTATCCGGAGGAGCGGGCAGAGGCGGAACGCCGGGAGAGACGGGAGATGCCCATGGGCGAATCCGTGGGGCTGTACACCCCCCGCCGGGACATCGAATGCCCCACCTACGAAGCCGGCCGCAGATCCCCGGAATACGATCGCGAGTGGCTGGAGGGCATGTACGCCTGGTTCGGCGTCCGCCCTTACTGGACCGTGTGCGAATAACGACCCCGAAGGGAGGGCGCTCGTCCCGGATGAACGGAGAGCCCCTGTCAACGGCGTTTTTTACCGCCCGATCCCTGCACGGCGCCGCGGATCTCCTTTTCCTGTCGGCAGGCGAAGATCCCGCCCATTCCGGTGAGGCGCGGGGGAGAGAATCCGCCTCCGGCGGCGATCCCTCTCCCCGGAATCCGTGCATATTCCCCGCTTCCGTGCCGGAGAAACGTATAAATAGTCTCGTGCCTCTACAGCCCGCCTTGCCTCGGAGGGTTTACGCCGCGGCACGGAGACTGGAGACGTGAGAGAGAGATGGAGGCCAGATCGAGGAGGATGGAAGGCATGAGGCTGCTGTCTGCGGACGACGCCATGGACACGAAGGTGCGGAACCCGCAGGGAGAGGACCTCGGCGAGATCAAGAACCTGATGGTCGACCTGAATACGGGCAGGATCATCTACGCCGTGCTCACCTTCGGCGGGGTGCTCGGGATGGGCGAGAAGCTCTATGCCGTCCCCTGGGAGGCTCTGGCAGCCCGGCCGGAGCGGGAGGGCTTTGTCCTGAACATGGACCGGGAGCAGCTGGAGAATGCCCCCGCGTTCCGCGAGGACGAGTGGCCCATGCACGGCGACTGGGAGCTGGTGGAGCCGACCCGCACGGCGGCATACTATACGGCCGCACGCGAAGTCCGCCCGGAGGAGAGAGCGGCAGCCCCCGCCGAGCGTGTCGAGCCCCGCGCAGAGACCTGGGAGGAGCGGCAGGAAGCGGCGAAGAGGCGGGATGAAGAGAGATACCGGGGGATGAGCAAGGAAGAGATCCGGTCCAAGCAGGCTGCGGAGATCCAGGCGTTGCCGCGATCCATGCGCCCGTCCACCGGCCGCGACATTCCCGGACGGGGACCGCCCTGCGCCGCCTACGAACAGGCCAAAAAATCGCCGGATTACGACCGCGAGTGGCTGGAGGGCATGTTCACCTGGTTCGGGGCGCCGCCGTACTGGTGCGAGTAACGTTCCCCGTCCGCGGGTGGCGGACCTTCCGGGACCCTGCATTCCGGAGTGTGCCTGACCGCAGCAGTACCGATTCGCGGGGCACGCGGTTCATATAGATGGGCGTCCAGATCAGCTGCTGCAGGGGGACCGGCCCGTGGCGGAGATCGGGAGACGGGAGAGAGAACTCGAAGCGGTGATCGGCTACTCCTTCAGGAATCCTGCCCTGCTGCGGCGGGCGCTCACCCGCCTCGCCTACGCGAAGGAGCAGGGTCTGGATGCGGCGGACCACATGGACGCCCTGGCAACCCTGGGAGACGCGGTCTTCGAGCTCGCCACAATCGAGAGCCTGGTGCAGTCGGGCGAGACCGAGAAGGGCGCGATCACGAACCAGAAGGTGAACCGCGTGAATATGGTGCAGCTCCGCAGGGTTGCGGAGTCCCTCCGCATCGAGCGGTACGTCTACTGGGGCAGAGGGGAGGAGGGGCAGCACATCTGGACGTCGGGACGGGTGCTCGCCGAGTGCATCGAGGCGGTGATCGGCGCCGTCTACCTGGACGGGGGCATGGCAGCCGCCCGGCAGGTGCTGGAGCACCTGGGGTTCCTCGGGTGCTGAGGGATCCCCGGGGTGCCGCCCTTCCCTACTGCATGATGTAGTTCAGCAGGTCCAGGTAATCCCCCAGCATGCGGGTGATCAGGAACTTCTCCCGCACCGTCTCTTTTCCTTTCCTGCCCATCTCGTTCGCCATGGCCGGATCCTGCATCAACTGCACGATGCGGTCGGCGAACGTGCGGGTGTCCGTCGGGTCTACCAGGAACCCGTTCTCGCCGTCCGTGATCTGGAGCGGGATCCCGCCCACGTTCGATGCGACGACCGGGCGGCCCTTCCAGAGCGCCTCGGTGACCGTGAGCCCGAACCCCTCCCGCAGGGACTTCTGGAGGATCACGTCCGAGACGCGCTGGAGGACGTTCACGAGCATGTTGTTCTCGCAGGTGATGAAGATGATGTCCCCCTCCCTGGCGAGATCCCTCGCCTTTCTGGCAACGCTCTCGTAGATCCCGTAGCCCTCGGGATCGTCGGCCGCCATGCACCCGCAGAGCACCAGGCGGCAGTCGATCTCCGTTCGCACCTCCTCGAAGATGTCCAGCACCCCCAGGGGATCCTTCCACTTGTCGAACCGCGAGATCTGGGTGAGGATCGGCTTGTCGGTGGGGATGCCGTAGCTCTCGACGTACTTCTGGATCGCCCCGTGGGGAATCTCGCGGTTCTTCACCGTCAGGGGATCGATCGCCGGAGTGACGATCCGCTGCTCCACGGGCAGATCCTCTTTCAGGTACTTCTCGTCGGAGACGACCATCAGGTCGTAGAGGAGGACGTAGCCCTGGATGAACTTCCAGATCTCTTCGTCGGGGTGCGTGAGATCGATGTGGCACTGCCAGATCCAGGGCTGCGTGCGGCGGTGGTAGCGGATGAGGGGGAGGGGCTGCGGATCGTGGACGATGATCGCGTCGTGGTCGAGGTGGGCGTAGCTGGGGAAGTTCTCGTTGGTGGCGAGATAGAGCTGCTTTTCCGCCGCCGAGACGGTCACCGCCTCACCCTGCAGACCGTTGTGGATCTTCTTCGTGACGGTGAAGAAGTTGGGGTTCCCGTGGAGCAGCCTCCACTCGGCGTCGATCCCGATGTCGTTGATGAGCGGCATCAGCGACGATATGAGTTCGGCCACGCCGCCGCCCTGGTAGGTGGAGTTGATCATGGCGATATGGCTTCCGTAGAGCGTTCTCGCCTTGCGGTAGATGTCGGCGATCACCTTGTCCTTGACCACGCCGTGATAATCCACGAGACTCGGTACGGCCATCGGTTTCTCTCCCCTCCCCCTTGAAGGGGAGATACTTTATGAAGATATCGCCCCTTCCGGCGAAACACCGGCGTCTCTCCCCTTCAGGGACGTGCGCCGGGGAGTATCCGGTCTCCGCGGCGCCGAACCGCCCTCCCCGGCACACTGCTTCAGGAGGGGGAGCACCTGCCGCTGCGTGCTGAGGTTGAACCGCGCCTTGGACGGCGCCTGACCGACCTTGATCGAGTAGGCGTCGGAGGGCAGCACCTCGAAGAGGTCCTCGTCCGTGCGGTCGTCCCCGATCGCCAGGATGAAGTCCCAGGATTTGCGGTTGAGCCAGTGGGAGACCGCCCGCCCTTTGTTGATGACTGCGCTGCGGACTTCGATCACCTTGTGCCCCTCGAGCACGGCGAGGTTCAGATTGGACGTCAGGTGCAGCAGGTCGTCCTTGAGCTCCATCGCCCGGAGCGAGGCCAGTCCGGGTTCCGCCCTGCGGTAGTGCCAGACGAGGGAGTGCTCCTTCTCCTCCACGAAGGAACCGGGCGTCCTGTCCGCATAGATCTGGAGAATGGGACGGATCTCCTGCTTCCATTCGCTGGAGAGCTGTTCGGGCATCCACCATGCCGAGCGCGCATCCCGGATCCAGACACCGTGTTCGGAGACGATCCCGACGGGGAGCGTGCCGAACCAGCGGTCCATGGTCTTCCGGTCCCGCCCGGTGATGATCACCACCTCGTTCCGGGGATCCGCCGCCAGCATCTCCAGCTGCCGGAGGACGGCCTCGTCGGGAGCCGCTTTCTGCGGGCGGGACGCGAACGGCACCAGCGTGCCGTCGTAGTCGAGCAGGATGAGACGCTCTCTCGCTGCCTGGTAATCCGATACGAGCAGGTCTTTTGCGCTCTCCGTCAGGATCTCTTGGGACCGCTCCTGCTGGATCGACGTCACGGCGTTCAGCTTCTGGATGAAGTCTTCCGCCCAGTAGCGGATATCGTAGCGGCGGAGCCGCTCCTGCATCAGGCGGTTCCGCTCCACCTGCTCCTGCTCCGGCATGGTGAGCGCCGTCTCCAGGGCCTCCACCAGCGCCTCCCGATCGCTGGGGTTCACGATGATCGCCTCGCCGAGCTCCTGCGCCGCGCCCGCCATCTCGGAGAGGATCAGCACCCCGGCGCCTGTCGTGCGGGTTGCGACGAACTCCTTGGCCATCAGGTTCATGCCGTCCCGGAGGGGGGTGAGCAGGGCGACGTCGGCGATGTGGTAGTTGGCGATCAGGGTCTTGAAGGGGAGATAGTTGTAGATGTACTGGATGGGCACCCAGTCCAGCGTCCCGTACCGCCCGTTGATCCGCCCGACCAGCCCGTCGATCTGGTGCTTCAGCTGCTGGTAGTGCCCGAGGGTTGCCCGGGAGGGAACCGCGACGAGAATCAGCGATACCTCGCCGCGGTACTCCGGATGCTTCTCCAGAAAGGCGTCGAAGGCCTCCAGGCGGGGCGGGATGCCCTTGGTGTAGTCCAGCCGATCGAACGATAGGATGATCCTGCGCCGCCCGTACTTCCTGCGGATGCGGCGGATCTCCGCCTGGACCTCCGCATCCTGGACGGCATCGGCGTACTTCCCGTAGTCGATGCCCATCGGGAACATGTCCGCCCAGACCAGGCGGTTCCCCACGGTCACCTCACCCAGCGAGTGCTCGTAGCCCAGGATCCGCCGCACGCTGGAGAGGAAGTGGCGCACATAGTCGTAGGTGTGGAACCCGATGAGATCGGCACCGAGGAGGCCCTCCAGGATCTCCTTTCTCCAGGGCAGCAGGCGGAAGATCTCGAAGGAGGGGAAGGGGATGTGGAGGAAGAACCCGATCCGGGCAGACGGGAGCCTCTCCCGCAGCATCTGCGGGAGCAGCATCAGCTGGTAGTCGTGCACCCAGATGGTGTCGCCGGGATCCGCCACCTCCATCACGGCATCGCAGAACGCCTGGTTCACCCGCCGGTACACGTTCCACTGCCGCGGGTCGAACTCTGCCAGGTGGGTGAAGTAGTGGAAGAGGGGCCAGAGGGTGTTGTTGCAGAAACCTCCGTAGTACTGCCGCACGTCGTACTCGGAGAGGAAGACGGGATGGCAGCGTTCGGCGGCAAGGGCATGGCAGACTCTCTCCTTCTCCTCCGCATGACTCCTCCGCACGGTCAGGCCCGGCCACCCCACCCAGATGCTGTCGTAGGACTTGTAGAACGAACCGACACCCGTGGCAAGCCCACCGGCACTGGTCTGGAGGCAGATCCCGCCCTTCCTCTTCGCGATGCTCACGGGCAGCCTGTTGGACACGATAACGAGTTTCGCCATACGGATGCGATCCGGAAACCGGTTGCACCCTTACATTCTCATAGACAATTAAGGTTACCCCTGCCGCGATCTCCGGGCGGGATCACCTGTTCCGGGAGGGTGCGGGAAGGAACGGGCGGAGCGATGCCGCCAGTTTGGCGAGGTCCATCGACTGCAGCACGACCTTTCCCGGTCCCGTGAGGGTGGTGACAAAGAGCCCTTCGCCGCCGAACAGCACGGTGCGCACCCCGCCGGCAAGGGCGATCGAGTAGGTGACCGAGGAGTCGAACCCGACCACCAGGCTGGTCTCCGCCTTCACGGTCTCGCCGGCGGCCAGATCCATCTCCACGATGTCCCCGCAGCAGTGCAGGAAGGCGCAGCCCTTCCCGCTCACTCTCTGGAGGATGAAGCCCTCGCCCCCGAGGAATCCGGCCCCGAGCTTGCGGGCGAACGCGATCTCCAGGTCCACCCCCTCCTCGGAGCAGAGGTAGGCGTCCTTCTGGGCGATGAAATCCGATCCGTCCAGGCGGACGGGGAAGATCTTCCCGGGGATCGAGCCGGCGAACGAGACGAACCCCGCCCCGCCTTCCGGGCGGAACCGTGTCAGGAAGAAGCTCTCCCCCACGACCATCCTCTTGAGCCCGCCCAGGATGCCGCCCTTCGCCTGGGTCTGCATCTGCATGTTCCCGCTCATGTTCGCCATCGCACCCGCTTCGGCATAGATGCTCTCGCCCTCGGCGAGGCGGAGGGTCACCATCTGCAGGTTGTCGCCGACAATCTCGTACTCCATGGCAGGAGTGGTTGGAAGAGGAAGGGGATAACCTGTCCGATCCGGCGGCTCCCTGCCTACTTCTCCACCACGTAGCGGACGAGGAAGGCGGGGCGCACGCCCAGGGCATTGAGGAGGATGGCGAGCAGGTAGACGGCCGTCAGGGCGTACTTCCCCTTCTGCAGGTAGCGCCGCGGCGAGACCGAGATGTAGCGGTCGAGCTGGACCAGCCGCCCCCTCCGCCTCGCCCTGCGGCAGAGTTCGAGGTCCTCCATGAACGGCAGGGGGTCGTATCCCCCGAGGGAGAGGAAGACGTCCTTCCGCATGAAGATGCCGAAGTCCCCGAAGTACATCGGCGTCACCCGCACGAGGCGGTTCCAGACGGCGCTCTCCGTGCGGAGCAGGAGGTCCCGGCTCCGGAAGGAGTGGCGGAACGCTCCGCCGATCGCGCCGTCGGCCTTCAGGGTCTCTCGGATCCGCAGGAGAGAATCCGCCGGGATGCGGCAGTCCACGTGCAGGAAGAGGAGGATATCGCCCTCCGCCTCCTGAACGCCGCGGTTCATCTGGACGGCCCGCCCCCGCTCCGAGACGATCACCTTCAGCGGACGGGGAAAGCCCCCGCGGCAGCGCTCCACCTCGGCGAGCGTGCGGTCCGAACTGCCGCCGTCCACCAGGATCAGCTCGAACTCCCCGGCAAGGTTGCGGTGGTGGGAGAGGAACGGCTCGATGCTCTCCTCCTCGTTCAGTACCGGGGTGACGATCGAGATCATGGCAGTCCTTATGCACCCCCTTCCGGCGGGACTCTCTATTAAACCTCTCGGTTCGGGTGCAGATGAGCGTTGCGGCCTCCCCCAGGCTACGGGGGACGTTCCGGGGCGTGATCCGTGGCCGGCGGCGAGCGACATCCCCCGATGCCCGGAAGAGCCGCCGTGACCCGAGAGAGCGGCCCAAAGGTTATTCAGGACAGAGCCCGATACCGTCCTGCGGGTTGCGCGCGATGGATGCGATCGTCGTCATGGCCAAGGCCCCCCAGCCGCACCGGGTGAAGACCCGCCTGATCCCGCCGCTGACGGGCGGGGAGGCGGCCCGGCTCTACCACGGTTTCCTGCTGGACAAACTGGACCAGGTGCTGCACGTCGGCAGCCCGGCCCACCGCGTCATCGCCTACACCCCGGACGACGCGGAACCCTTCTTCCGCGCTCTCGCAGGGAACCGCTACCGCCTGCTCCGCCAGGCAGGGGGAGACCTGGGAGAGCGGCTCTCCTCCGCTGCCGGATCTCTCTTCGCAGAAGGCTGCCGGCGGGTGCTGCTCCTGGACAGCGATACTCCGCACCTCCCGCCGGCGTACATCCAGAGCGGGCTCATGGCTCTGGAGAGATCCGACGTCGTCATCGGCCCCTGCGACGATGGCGGCTACTACCTGGTGGGCATGCGGCGGCACACGCCCGCGCTCTTCCGCGGCATCCCCTGGAGCACGCCGGCCGTGACGGCCCGCACGATCCGGAGAGCCGGGCAGCTGGGACTGACGGTCGCCCTGCTGGATCGCTGGTTCGACGTGGACACGATCGCCGATCTCGTGCGCCTGAAGCGGGATCTGGAGTCGGGCGGGGACTCCGGTCAGTTCCCCTGCGTCCACACCCGCACCGCTCTGCTCGATCTGGATCTCCCCTGACCGCCGCAGGGGCGTGGTCGGCCGTGCGGCTCCGATGCGGCGTTACAGGAGGAATCGGGTCGCCGATCGAACCAAAGACTAATATTCCGGGAGCATTCTAAGGGATGCCGGACGATAACCGGTCACAGGAGTGCTGGACCATGGCAGAGTACGAGTTGAGAGACGATTCGAGCGTAGGGGCGTTTGTGAGGGCCAGGATTCGGGATTTCGAGAGGGAGCATCCCGGGGGATCGGTGTATGTCGCCGACAACCGCGGGATGTGGGACGTGCGGTTCACCTACGGGCGGGGGAGCGATCAGCGGGGGACCGCGTATATCGGCGCCCCCGAGGCCGTCGGGCAGGCGACCCGCCTCCGCTGGCCCCCGGGGCAGCGGGCGGATATCGACAGGATCACCTTCGAGAATACGGCCGGCCTCGAGGGGTTCATCCTGGCGGTACTGCGGTTCGAGAGCGGGGAGGAGAAGCCGAAGGCGACATCGATCTGACCCCGCCCATCGGATCCCCGGGCGGTCCGTTTCGCCCGTCAGAGATTCCGCCACCTCCCGCGGGGCGGGCGGCCGCCTCCGCGGGAGGCCTGGCCTCCCATTCTCGCCACGCGTTCTCTCGTCTCTGCTGATGCCGTCTGCAGACCCCTCTTTCCGTGCGGGGCGTTTCCTCCGGCCCGTGCAACCCGCCGCCGGGTCTCGATGTCCGCGGATGCCAGGCCTCTTCTGGATCGCATTGTCATGCCGCTCCTCCCGGGTGCCGCCAGCGTGCCGGGGGATGGGGGCTGGCGGGCATCCCCGTTCACTCCTGTTCCGATCGCGCTCCCGGCGGGAACCGCGGCGCACCGGGTGAGTCCACCCTCTCCCGCGGCATGCGGGCCCCGGCAACGGCCGGCGATCCGTTCCCGCCTCTCTTCCCTCCGGGCGGGATCCGGTCAGGTCCAACCCCCCGGGGCTCTGCCGATTGTCCATGCCGGTATAAAGCGTTATCGGCCGCATTCCAGAAAACGGGATGAAACCTGCCCTTTTACAGGATCGGCCCGTTCGGCGCGCCCGATGCGGAATGCGGGCGAGAATACCCCTCTGGCGAGGGCGGGGGGGGACCGTGACGGGAGTCGCACCCAGGATCAGGGTTTATGGGTGCGGGCGACCACCTCTCCTGCATGAACGCCGATGAAGCCCGGAGACTGCTCTTTCAGTACGTGCAGAAGGAGAGCCTGATCAGGCACTCCCTTGCCACCGCCGCGATCCTGCGGCGGGTGGGGGAGCACCTGGGCCAGGATGCGGAGCGGTGGGAGGTGATCGGGATCCTGCACGACATCGACTACGAGGTGGTCGGAGGGGACATGCAGCGGCACGGCGCCGTGGGTGCCGGGATCCTGCGGGAGCACGGGGTGGATGCGGATATCGCGGAGGCGGTGCGGCGCCACAACGATATGGTCTGCGGCAGTTCCGATGCGCCGCTCGATACCGCGCTCCAGGCCGCCGACAATATCTCCGGGCTGATCATCGCCGCCGCGATGGTGAAGGGCGGGGCGATCTCCGGGGTCAGGGCGGACACGGTTGCCAAGAAGATGAAGGAGAAGGCGTTTGCCGCCGGGTGCCGCCGGGAGAAGGTGCGGGAGATCGAGCGGCTGATGGATCTTGCCACCTTCTACCGCCTGGCAGTCGAGGCGCTGCAGGGGATAAAATCCGATCTCGGGCTCCACTGACACGGCATGCCCGCCATCGAACCGCCCTGATGACGAAGATCGGGGGACAGGCCGTGCCCGTCTGCGGGAGACGCTGCGGGCGGGAGAAGGGGGCACCGGAAGGGTTCCCTCCGATCCCTGCCATCTCCCGTTCCCCATACCCGCCCGCGGGGGGAGGGGGAACGCGCCCTCTCATCCCCCGATTCCCCTCCGCTGCGCGACAGGCCCGTCAGCAGAACCGGTGAGGGGCGGGTGACTGCCGGGACGGCTGCTGCTGGGTGATGCAGTGGAGGGTGCCCAGCCCCCGGACCATCGCCCGGCCGTCGATGCCCACCACCTTCCGGGAGGGGAAGACGCCCTGCAGGATCTCGAGCGCCCGGCGGTCGTTCCGATGCCCGAACGTCGGGACCAGGACGACGGTGTTGCCGATGTAGAAGTTGGCGTAGCTGGCGGGAAGCCGCTCCTCGTCGCCGACGCGGCCGGGCATCGGCAGGGGGACGACCGTGAACGGGTTATTGTCCTGGTCCCGCGCCCGCCGCAGGATCGCGTGGTTCTCCTCCAGGATCGCGTGGTTCGCGTCTCCCGCATCCTCCTCCCGCGCGCAGACGACGGTGTTCGGTCCGACGAACCGCGCGATGTCGTCGATGTGGCCGTCGGTGTCGTCCCCGGCGATCCCCTCTTTGAGCCAGACGATCCTTGATACTCCGAGGTACTCCTGGAGGTAGCCTTCGATCTCCCCGCGGGAGAGGGAGGGATTGCGGTTCGGGTTGAGGAGGCACTGCTCTGTCGTCAGGACGGTGCCCCGCCCGTTCACCTCGATGGACCCGCCCTCGAGCACGATATCGGGGCGGAATGCCATAAGACGCAGCTCCCGGTTGATCTTGGCGGGAACGTGCGTGTCCCGCATCAGTTCCGGGTATTTCTCCCCCCAGGCGTTGAAGATCCAGTCGACCATCGCGAGACGGCCCCCCTCCCGGTTGACGACGAACGTGGGGCCGTAGTCGCGGAACCAGACGTCCGCGTAGCCCAGGACATGGAAACGGATCCGATCGAGCGGGACGCCCGCTCCGCCCAGCAGCCCCCGCACCCGCTCCTCCATGGCGGGATCGCCGACGAGGAGCTCCACGCGCTCTCCCGTGCTGACGGCTTTTACGATGGCGGCATACGCCCGTTCGACCTCCCCGAGATCCGGGAACGTGGTGCTGTCGTGCGGCCAGGCAAGCCAGACGGCATCGTGCCGCTCCCATTCCGCCGGCATACGGTAGCCCTGCTTCCGGGGCGTCCCCGCACGGTCCCGCACGGGGACCGCGCCGCCCGCCGGAACCAGCGGCAGGTAGGTCGCCGGGCAGCGGTTCTCCAGGAATCCCCAGCCCTCCCGCACCTGCCGATTCATGCCGAGATCGAGATCGGCGATCAGGATCCCCTCCTCCGTGCCGCCCCGTGCGAGCACCTTCCCGAACGCGTCGCAGACGAACGAGCTCCCCCAGAAGAGGATCTCGCCCTCCCGCCCCACGCGGTTGACGGCGGCGACGTGGATGCCGTTGGCAATCGCGTGCCCCCGCTGGACGGTCTCCCAGGCCTCGCGCCAGTCGCCCTCCGGGGGCTCCAGGCCCCGGATCCTCCCGATGGCGGTGGGGTAGAAGATGATGTCCGCCCCCATCAGGGTGACCGCCCGGGCCGCCTCGGGGAACCACTGGTCGTAGCAGATGAGCACGGCAAACCGCCCGAACTCCGTGCTGTAGACCTCGTAGCGCTCTCCCGCCCGGAAGTAGCGCTTCTCGTAGAAGAGGGGATCGCACGGAACGTGCACCTTGCGGTAGACGGGCAGGATGCACCCGTCGGTATCGACGACCGCCACCGCGTTGTAGCCGCCCTCCCCCGCACGCTCGTAGAGGGGGACGACGATCACCGCGTGGTGCTCCCGTGCGAGGGCGGCGAACGCCTCCGTGGACTCCCCGGGGATGGACTCGGCGTACCGGGCGGCATCCGCCGACGCGGACTGCGGGAAGTAGGGGGTGCGGTAGAGTTCCGGGAGGCAGAGGATCTCCGCCCCCTGCTCCAGGGCGGACGCCGCGTAGCGCAGGGTCTTCTCCAGGTTCTTCTCGAGATCCTCCGATACGGCCGTCTGGACAAGTCCGATTCGAACCGTGCGGGCATTCATAGGGTTTCCATCCATGGGCGATCCCACCGCGGCGCGGCAGACGTCGCGGGAGCGCGTCAGGGCTTCTTCTCCAGGAACGCGTGCGCCTTCATCAGCACATCCCGGGTGTTCTGGAACGTGGCCTGGGCCAGGGCCTTGTCGTAGGGCAGCCACTTGTAGCCGATATGCTCGAAGGAGAGGACCACGTCCGCCTGGTCGGTCTCCATCAGGAAGTAGACCACCTCCTTGTAGACCGTGCGACCGCGGGCGCGGAAGAAGTAGTTGATCTCCTCGCGGAACCCGGGGACGAAGCGGGCGTCCGCGATCCCCGTCTCCTCCCGCAGTTCGCGGACGGCGGCCTCTTCTCCGCTCTCCCCGCGCTTTGCGTGCCCTTTCACCAGATCCCAGTGCCCGGCCTCGTACTGCAGCAGGAGATAGAGCCGCCCGTCGGCATTTCGGACTACGACGGCACCATAGGATCTCTCTCGGGGCATGCAGGGTCGTCTCCCGGCGGGGAGTCAGGGCGATGGGCTCTCCAGCTCTCGCTGTACTATTCGGAACTCTTCTTCAAGTCTTTTTCGATACGAGGGGTTATACAGCCCCGCCGCCGGGTGCAGGGCCGGCACGATCCGCAGGCGGCGGCCGAAGATATCCGCGGCGAAGACTCTGCCCGTCACGTCCGTGATGCGCTCGAACTCGACCGGGATCCGCCCCAGGATGTAGCGGGCGGAGTGCCGCCCCAGCGTGACCAGAATCTCGGGCGAGACGAGCTCGATCTGGCGGTCGAGGTAGGGGGAGCAGATCTCGATCTCGCAGGCCCGGGGATCCCGGTTCCCCGGCGGGCGGTGCTTGACGACGTTGCCGATGAACACGTCCCCGCGGGAGAGCCCGATTCCCTGCAGGAGGGAATCGAGAACAGCCCCCGCCCGCCCGACGAACGGGCGTCCGCTCTCGTCTTCGCGCTCCCCCGGCGCCTCCCCGACGAGCATCAGGCGGGCCTCGAGGCTGCCCTCACCGGGGACCGCCTGGCGGGCCGTCTTCCAGAGCGGGCACTTGCGGCACCCGCGGATCTCCCCGGCGAGGGCGGCCATCTGCTCCCCGCGGGACGGTATCGGCGGCATCTCCTCTCACCTATACAGAGGATGGAGGTTTATACTCTTCTCTCCCTTCCCCCGTTCACCCGCAGCGGGGATCGCCGCCTGCCGCCCGTCCAGGATCCGCCGATCGACGACGGCAAGCGCGGGGCTCACCGTATAGACCAGGGGCAGGGCGGTCGGCAGGTCGATCCGGGCGATCGCATCGGGCGGTATCCGCTCCAGGCGGAGGATCAGCGCCCGCAGAGTGGTGCGGTGGGAGACCACGATCACGTTCCTGCCGCCCCGCAGCGCGGGGGCGATCCCGTCGCGCCAGCAGGGGAGGAGTCGGTAGAGGGCGTCCTCGAGCGACTCCGCGGAGGGGATCCGGTCCGGGTCCAGGTGCGCGTACCGGGGATCGTGCAGCGGGTGGCGGGGATCGGTCTGCGGCAGCGGCGGGGGGCGGGCGTCGAACGCGTTCCGCCACCGCTCCACCGCGCTCCGCCCGAACTCGCGGTAGAGGTCCTGCCGGGTCCGCCCCTCCAGCAGCCCGTAGTGCCGCTCGTTCAGCCGCCAGGAGCAGCAGACGGGCAGGTGCGGGCAGTCCAGGGCGGCGGTCACGATCGCGAGGGTCCGCACCGCCCGCTTCAGCACCGAGGCGAACCCGCAGTGCGGGACGATGCCCCCCTCCCGGATGCGGGCGGCAGCCGTCTCGGATTCCCGCACGCCGCGTTCGGAGAGATCGGGATCCGCCCACCCGCTCAGCCGCCCCTCCGCATTCCACGCGCTCTCCCCGTGGCGGAGCAGGATCAGGTGCGCCATGCACCTCCCCCGGAGGGGCGATGGCCGCCGTCTACTCTCTCCCGCCATACCGCTGCACGTGCTCCCGGGCCTTCCGGTATCTCCCGTCCCGATCCCCGCCGATCGACGCACCCGTCCGCCCGTAGAACCTCCGGTCCTCCCCGACGGGGCAGACCGCGATGCAGATGCCGCAGGGCGAGACGCCCCTGCGGTTCAGCGCGGCGCTTCTGGCAGCGCAGGCCCGCCGGTCCGTCAGGCTCTCGGGATACTCCCCGCCCTCCAGCGCATGCGCCGGGCAGAGCCGCACGCACTGCAGGCAGCGGGTGCAGAGGTCGCCCGGGAGGATCGGATCCGGCGGGATCTCCGCCGCGGTGAAGACGGACCCGAAGCGGACCCTCGGGCCGTACTGCGGCGTGAGGAGGGTGTTGTTCACCCCGAACGTCCCCAGCCCCGCGAGGAAGGCGGCATGCCGCTGCGAGAAGAAGGCGATCGGGTTGTTCAGGAGCGCCTCGACGCCCGCATACCCGTCCCGGGGAACGAAGACGGAGGGATGGCCCTGCTCGTTCAGGAATGCGGCCAGCCGGTACGTGTACTGGTCCAGGAGCGCGTTCACCGCGGTGTAGAGCTCGCGGTAGTAGATGGAGGGGGCCGTCTCGACCACCGGCAGGTGGACGGGCAGGCCGATCACGACCACCGAGCGGGCCTCGGGGAAGATGGACTGCGGGAAGAACTCCGGCGGCACCCAGGGCTCGAACGGCGGATCCTCCCAGCGCTCCACGTTCGCCACCCCGACGAGGGGGATCTCCATCCGGCGGCAGCGGCGCCGGAGGGACCGCTTCAGATCGGCACGCATATCCTCAGGTACTCGTACGCAGCCTCCCATAATCGTATCCGCGTAATACGGAATCTGAACAATGACCATGTGATGGTGTAAGGGAGAGTTTGAGGGGCAGAATAATGCACTGAATGCCATCAGGGATCCCATGGATTTCATCGATCGTCATTACGAAGTTCCGATTACCCGTGGTCTCAACAGGTTCATCATCGGCTAATGGGACATCGTTGTTCCCATAGAAGATGGGACACGTTTAACAGCATATTACGCACCCCTTCAAATGCCTAATACTCTGCAAAGCCATGCAACACAATCTTTATTGTTCGTTATGTAGATTACCCAAAACGGTGCGAGTATGTCTGGATTGCGAGATTGGTTGTTGGGAAAGTGTAGCGATCCTGTTGAACAGTATCTCCTTGAAGTATACAAAGGACTGCGTTATCATGCTACTTGGGAGCCGAATAGTCCATTGGAAGTGGGAGATATTGGGACTGTAAAGAACAATCAGTTTATATACGAATCGGACCTCGAATCGAAAGGAATCGATTTTAAAATTCGTAAAGATCGAACAAAAGGGGATATGTTTTATGCGTCAGAAGGTGGAGTGAACTTCTTCGCAAAAGCTGCAGGAAACGCCAATATCATAAAGGGGTTGCTGGGTGGAGTAGAAGCAGATTTCGCGATTCAATTTAAAAGAAAAAACGCGACGTATCTATCCCTCGGAGAGACGTTAACCCACTCCATTCGCGATCAACATGCCGTGGCAAAAGAAATCGAACAAAGATATCATGATGGGAAATGGGAATCAAATTGGGCTGTCGTTACGGAGCTGATTGAGGCGAAAAACGGCATCATTCTGATATCTGGAGAGAAAGAGTCCAGTGTGGGATTAAATCTTGCAGGCGAAGGGAAAATCCCCTACACCGACATTAATCTTGCTAACGCAAAGGTAGGTCTGCAATTAGTGGGAGGCCATTCCCTATTTCGTAAATTCTGTACTTGTGAAGGAATCACCCCCCTTCTTAAAATTTTCCAGATGGAAGAGCAGATACAAACGACGAAGCAACCGCTGATATATTCAGGATATAAGGGGGCGCACATAGATTATGCGAGAAAAAATGGCAGTACATTTACAATCCCGGGGGAAACCAGGGTGGATCGGCGTATGCACTCCAACGAGGCGAAATTTAAACCTATAGAAACAAAGGCGAAATTTGTTGAAAAGGAACTTGATGTATCGCAGTTTACATCCTATACAGTTTAAATCCTATATATAGGAGAGAATTCTGATTATCCTCCCCCTCCAACCACAAGAGCTTTACCGGAGCACGACAAATGGTGAGTGATGGATTCGCT
>FWPV01005591.1_pt1 | contig 22567 bp, 23 predicted proteins | sample 2228371 | NCBI WGS metagenome assembly FWPV01 (sample SAMEA103939776, study PRJEB20133) | metagenome | reverse complement strand
GATTGCGACGATCGGGCCCGTCAAATACCCAGTCGTGGATTTCAAGTCTCTGAACGCTTGACCCGATTTGAGGGGATTGCGACTCGTAAACCCTTGATCTCATCGATTTGTCGCCATCGCTCTGAACGCTTGACCCGATTTGAGGGGATTGCGACTTCTTCGCTCATTTGCTTTTCTCCTTTACGAGATACCATACTCTGAACGCTTGACCCGATTTGAGGGGATTGCGACCAATAAAGGGGGCCCGATCGGTCCCTTCAAAGACCCGACTCTGAACGCTTGACCCGATTTGAGGGGATTGCGACCATCGACCGCCTCGGACCAGTCAATGACCCACCCTGATCCTCTGAACGCTTGACCCGATTTGAGGGGATTGCGACATGGGGAGGTTATGCCCCCACCACGGGGGCTGGATCTCTGAACGCTTGACCCGATTTGAGGGGATTGCGACTACGGGCGGCCCAGTGATCTACCGCCTCATACCAATCACCTCTGAACGCTTGACCCGATTTGAGGGGATTGCGACACCGCTCATCCATTGAAACCAGATAGCGACGGATCCACCTCTGAACGCTTGACCCGATTTGAGGGGATTGCGACTGCTCCGGGTCCGGACAGGTCCCCCCGCACTTATGGCTCTGAACGCTTGACCCGATTTGAGGGGATTGCGACTCAATGACCCACCCCGATCTGCCGTCCCGGCAGATCAGCTCTGAACGCTTGACCCGATTTGAGGGGATTGCGACATCTTTCAGAGCCTCCTCGGCCAGGGCCTCAGGACTCCTCTGAACGCTTGACCCGATTTGAGGGGATTGCGACGCGGGTGCCGGATAGGCCCGTCCGGCTCTGCCGGACGACTCTGAACGCTTGACCCGATTTGAGGGGATTGCGACTCTGGTTGCCAGCTCTGTAGAACCGGCGGGTGCCGGAGACTCTGAACGCTTGACCCGATTTGAGGGGATTGCGACAGGCGTCTTCCTCGCCCTCGTTCCATCGCCGGGCGAGGCTCTGAACGCTTGACCCGATTTGAGGGGATTGCGACCTGGGCCAATAGGCCCAGCGGCCGTCACCAGTTTCGCTCTGAACGCTTGACCCGATTTGAGGGGATTGCGACGGCCGGAGCTTTTGGCCCGAGCTTGTGGCCGAGGAGCCTCTGAACGCCTGACCCGATTTGAGGGGATTGCGACCCCAGATAGCCCATGCGACAGCCCGGTTGTGCGAGCTGCTCTGAACGCTTGACCCGATTTGAGGGGATTGCGACGGTCCCCCCTGTCCGGGGCGGCGGGGGCGAGTAACCTCTGAACGCTTGACCCGATTTGAGGGGATTGCGACCGGCGGGGCTTCCCCTCAGTAAAGATGAAGGGAGGATCGCTCTGAACGCTTGACCCGATTTGAGGGGATTGCGACCTGCCCCGCAGGCGAGGGGTTAGATTGTTGGTCGAGGAGCTCTGAACGCTTGACCCGATTTGAGGGGATTGCGACGGCAGCCTTTCGGCATCTCGTTCTTTTTCATGACCGTGGCTCTGAACGCTTGACCCGATTTGAGGGGATTGCGACCCTCGGGCTGCTTCTGCTCACCTCTGCCTCCACTTCCGCCTCTGAACGCTTGACCCGATTTGAGGGGATTGCGACTGATCGGGATGTTCAACCGGAATCGCTTGAAGTCCTCTCTGAACGCTTGACCCGATTTGAGGGGATTGCGACTATGAAGCCGATCAGAACTCCAACGACGAGGGCTATTCTCTGAACGCTTGACCCGATTTGAGGGGATTGCGACATCCTGCTCAGGAAATGCCGGTAGATAACTGTATTCAGCTCTGAACGCTTGACCCGATTTGAGGGGATTGCGACCGCTCCAAATTTGCGTGTAAATTCGCTGGTATCGTGCCTCTGAACGCTTGACCCGATTTGAGGGGATTGCGACTTCGGCGAGATCCTCGAGCTCGCCCTCATCGAGCACGACTCTGAACGCTTGACCCGATTTGAGGGGATTGCGACAGGGGTCAAGTTGTTGGTCGAGGAGACCCTCTAGTTGTCTCTGAACGCTTGACCCGATTTGAGGGGATTGCGACTGCGCAGGGCCTCCGCCATCGCCCCGCTTGGGGGCGGAGGCTCTGAACGCTTGACCCGATTTGAGGGGATTGCGACTGTAGCCTCCCCTCAATTCTGCATCTACTGTCAGGATGGCTCTGAACGCTTGACCCGATTTGAGGGGATTGCGACCGGAATCCAAAACTTTGGAGGGCCCTTTCTATTTTGGCTCTGAACGCTTGACCCGATTTGAGGGGATTGCGACGGGATGAGAGGGGGGCTGTTTTGCCCGCCGGGGCCGGGCTCTGAACGCTTGACCCGATTTGAGGGGATTGCGACATCCCGGCGGGCTCGATCGTTTTCACTTCTGATCGAGTCTCTGAACGCTTGACCCGATTTGAGGGGATTGCGACCTGTGGCCGTGTTGGTTACACAATTGTAGAATTTAATAGCTCTGAACGCTTGACCCGATTTGAGGGGATTGCGACTTGTAGATCCGCTTGAACAAGCTTTTATGAACAATGCTCTGAACGCTTGACCCGATTTGAGGGGATTGCGACGCCCTCGATGACGACGACGAACGGAGCCCGATCGGGCCTCTGAACGCTTGACCCGATTTGAGGGGATTGCGACGAAGACCCGATCGGGGACTTCGAGCCCCCGATACCGGGCTCTGAACGCTTGACCCGATTTGAGGGGATTGCGACTACGGCGAATGTAAGCTTCGTATTCCGCCCATGGCATTTCTCTGAACGCTTGACCCGATTTGAGGGGATTGCGACTTCACTGCACCAGCGAGTGTAGGCGTCCGGCTCGCCGCCTCTGAACGCTTGACCCGATTTGAGGGGATTGCGACCATCGGCCGGGATGAGCGGGAGCTCATTCTCACTCGCCTCTGAACGCTTGACCCGATTTGAGGGGATTGCGACGAACGGTGGTATGGTCCGTCGCCATAGAATCCAATGGCTCTGAACGCTTGACCCGATTTGAGGGGATTGCGACAAGCTCTGCGAGATAAGATGCTGCGTCTTGGACGCGGCCACCTCTGAACGCTTGACCCGATTTGAGGGGATTGCGACAGCCAGCACCGGAGCGCGTCGAAATCGGCATTGATGATACTCTGAACGCTTGACCCGATTTGAGGGGATTGCGACCTTCCTTCAAGGTTTCGTCATCAGCCAAGCGAGGATCGCCTCTGAACGCTTGACCCGATTTGAGGGGATTGCGACTTGATTTTTTCCTTCCGTCTTACGGCTTCACGAAGCTGCCTCTGAACGCTTGACCCGATTTGAGGGGATTGCGACCCACGCCATTTATCTTTTCTGGGTCTGTAATGTTGCCGATCTCTGAACGCTTGACCCGATTTGAGGGGATTGCGACAACTTCGGAACAAAGATCTTTTTTACCGGGCTCGTTCCCTCTGAACGCTTGACCCGATTTGAGGGGATTGCGACCTCAAAATGATGCGAATTTTCGCTTCCCTTCTCATTCTTGCTTCTCTGAACGCTTGACCCGATTTGAGGGGATTGCGACTCCTTCATTCTGTTGTATTTCTCCAAAATCTTTTCCAATCTCTGAACGCTTGACCCGATTTGAGGGGATTGCGACTCCACGTCGGCGACCTTCGCCGCCGACGTGACTTCTCTGAACGCTTGACCCGATTTGAGGGGATTGCGACAGAAGCGCGGTAAGGATTTTGCTGGCATCCTGCTGACTCTGAACGCTTGACCCGATTTGAGGGGATTGCGACCCGATCTGCCATCTCGGCAGATCAGGATGGCATCGTCGCTCCTCTGAACGCTTGACCCGATTTGAGGGGATTGCGACTCTCGGATATCGCCTAGCATGATCTCTGGATGCATCCACCTCTGAACGCTTGACCCGATTTGAGGGGATTGCGACCCCATCATCGGCCGGGATGAGCGGGGGGCCTTGTTTTACCCTCTGAACGCTTGACACGATTTGAGGGGATTGCGACCTCATCCATTGAAACCAGATAGCGACGGATCCATCCCGGCTCTGAACGCTTGACCCGATTTGAGGGGATTGCGACCAGGCCGAGGTATCGACCGCAGCACCACAATTCCCCGCCTCTGAACGCTTGACCCGATTTGAGGGGATTGCGACTTCCAGTACTTAGCTTGCCTTTGGCGATAAGGCAGGCAATCTCTGAACGCTTGACCCGATTTGAGGGGATTGCGACTATCATTTCGACTACACCGCCGGTCCACGGGTTCGCGACTCTGAACGTTTGACCCGATTTGAGGGGATTGCGACGTGTGCCCTGGCTGCCTCGACCACCAAGTCGCCTTCGCCGGCTCTGAACGTTTGACCCGATTTGAGGGGATTGCGACATACGGACGACAGCGGCCTTGGCCTCTGCCAGCGTTCCTCTGAACGCTTGACCCGATTTGAGGGGATTGCGAATTCTTTATCTGCGTGAAAAAACGCACATCGACGATGCATAACAATCCATCTTTGAATGATTTTTGAATGATTGGGGAGAAGGGTAGCAATGCCCCGCCAAATCCTTTGCACCGTCGGAACTTCACTTTTAACCAACCGTGACGGACGTCCTTGGGAGGGCTGGAATCCGCGAAGGCCCGTTCCCCTGCCCGCCGCCGATGCGGTCGACCGCTGGTTGGGGAAGGCTGAGCCCACCGCGGCGAGCGCGGAGACCAACACCCTGGCCAGGCTCGATCTCGAGGAAACGGACACCCTCGTGTTGCTGCACTCGGAAACGGCCGAAGGCCGCTTCTGCGCCGAGCGGCTCAAGCGTTATTATGAATCGAGGGTTCGGGAAGCGAGCCTCGAGCAGATCGGCAAGCTGGGTTACGGTGCCGCCCAGTTCACGAGCGGGCTCAAGGCCTTGATCGGCGCTGCGATTCGGAGGGTACACCTGGCCGAGAAACGCGGGTTTCAGTCGGTCTTTTGCGCAACCGGAGGCTTCAAGGCGGAAATCGCCTTTCTGAACCTCATGGGGGCTCTCCTGGGAATCGAGGTCGTCTATATTCACGAATTGCACCGGGAACTGGTGCGCCTCCCGCGCCTGCCGCTCGCCTGGGATGCCGAGTTCGTGGAAAAACACAATGATTTTTTCTCCTGGATCGATTCGGAGCCAAGAAGAAGCGCTGAAGTGGAGTCGTGGTTGAATGGACGACCCGAACTCAGGCCGCTCGTGGAAGACGGCGGCGACGGCTTTACCTATCTCTCCGCGGCAGGGGATTTGCTATACAAAGTCGCTCGAGAGCGGCTGACCATGAAGCCAAGGGCCAACTGGCCGCCCCCTGCCCTCAAACCGCCCGGGGAAAAGAACCGTGTGTCAGGCGTGGGTCACCATCGGCCGGCCGGCTGGGAGCGGTTCGTGGAAAGGCTCTGTGCCATGGATTGCGTCACCTCGGTCCGATACGATGCCCAAGCTTTGGGCGCTCGGGTGACCGTCCTGGATCGGGCAAACGGAGTGATCGGGGTTTGTCTCGGTGATCGGGGAAACGAGTTGCCCCTTCGGGTCGAAACCACGGCACGCGGCGAAGAGCAAACCGAGCTTGTCGCTGCTTATCTTCGGAATCGGAAATAAGTGGACCGTCGAATCAACCCTCAAGATTGCCCGGGCGTTCCGGGTTCGTTCGAACGCGGAAAACGACTGACTTGAGTTGAGAGACGGAAGCTGTGGACGAGGATGTTCCCAGAGCCTCGAGCGGAGAAGCGTTTATCGGCGGATGGTGGGTTGTCCGGGGTGGGGCTGGGTGACCGGTTTTGCCTTTAACCCAGGCGGAAGGGGTTGAAGTCGGTTTCGCGGTCGAAGGGGTCGGTGCCCTCGGCGCGCTTGAGGGCGTAGACGACGGCGTAGGTGAAGGGGGTGGCCGCGGCCTCGAAGGCCGACTTGAAGAGCCACTGGGTGAGGACGAGGCGGGGCAGGGCCGTGTCGGGGAGAACGCCGGCGAAGGCGATCGTGATGAAGAGCGCCGAGTCGGCGAGCTGGCCGACGAGGGTCGAGCCGATCGTGCGCAGCCAGAGGAGGCGGCCGGAGGTGGCGATCTTGAGGCGCGCGAGCACGTAGGCGTTCAGGAATTCGCCCGCGAGGTAGGCGATGAACGAGGCCACGAGCAGCCGGGGGGTGAAGCCGAGGATGGCATCCCAGGCGGCCTGGGCGGAGGCCGGCTCGTCGTAGGCCCCGGCCTTCCAGAACGGCGCAGGAGGCAGCAGGCCGCCCAGGTGGATCGCCGCCACGGCGAGCAGGTTGCAGGCGAAGCCGATCCAGATCACGCGCCGCGCCTGGCCGTAGCCGTAGACTTCGGTCAGGACGTCCCCCAGGATGTAGGAGACGGGAAACAGGATCACCGCGACCGGGAGAAAAAGCCCGCCCAGGCCGGGGAGGCTGCCGAAGGAGGCGACCTTCACGGCGATGATGTTCGAGACGACGAGGCAGGTGACGAAGAGCCCCGTCACGAGAGGGAGATGGCGGCGGCCTTCCATGGCGGTCAGCGTTTCCGGTCGGCGGTGCGTCTCGGGGCGCGGGCTTTCTTCTCGTGGGCGGCCTCGACGGTGATCGAAATCCCGCCGCGGACGTGGAAGTTCCCGACGACCTCTATCCGGTGCGGGTCGAGGACCCGGACGAGATCGTCGAGGATCGCGTTCACGACGTGCTCGTGAAAGGCGCCCTGGTCGCGGAAGGACCAGAGGTAGAGCTTGAGAGACTTCGATTCGAGGACCCAGCGGTCGGGGACGTAGCGGATGGTGAGCTCGGCGAAATCGGGCTGCCCGGTCGCCGGGCAGAGGCAGGTGAACTCGCGCGTCTGCAGGACGACCGTGTAGCGCCGGCCGCGGTGGTGGTTGGGGAAGACCTCGAGCCGGCGCGAGGGCGCGGATTTCTTCCCGCCGAGAAGCGAAAGTCCTTTCAGATCCTCCGGGGTCGTGATCGCCATGGCGCGATGATCCGGGAAAACGGAAGCCCTGTCAACCCGGCCCTGCGGGGTCAGCGGCCGAGGACCGCCTGGAGCGCGGCTTTCAGCCCCGCGATCACGAGTTCGATCTCCTCCTCGGTGATGACGAAGGGCGGGGCGACGATCAACCCGTCGCCGTCGCCCGCGGCCATGCCGACCGACTTGTAGGTGATGACCCCGTGGTCGAAGAGGTGCTGCCAGAGCCGCTCGGTCAGCTTCTCGGCGCGGGGAAAGGGGGCGAGCGTTTCGCGCTCCCTCACGAACTCGATTCCCCACATCATCCCCAGACCGCGGACGTCGCCCACGTTCGGGTGCGCGGAGAGCTCTTCCTTCAGCCGCGCGCCGAGCCGGGCGCCGAGGGCCGCCGCGCGCTCGACGAGCCGCTCGCGCTCGAGCAGCCGTACGGCGGCGAGCCCCGCCGCGCAGGCGACGACGTTGTGGCTGAAGGTGCCGCCGTGGGCGAAGTTCCCGGCGGTGCGGCGCACGGTCTCGACGTGTTCCTCGCGGACGGCGATGGCCGAGAGCGCAACCGTCCCGCCCGAGAGCCCCTTGCCCAGAACCAGGATGTCCGGGGTCGCCCCGTAGTGCTCGGCCGCAAACCACCTGCCCGTGCGGCCCATGCCGCACATGACCTCGTCCATGATGAGCAGGACGCCGTGCCGGTCGCAGATCTCGCGCACCAGCGGCCAGTAGCCCGGCGGGGGGGGAAGCACCGCGATGCTCGCCCCGCCCACGGTCTCGCCGATGAAGGCCGAGACCGCCCCCGGCCCGAGGCAGCGGATCGTCTCCTCGATCGCCAGGGCGCAGCGCAGGCGGCAGGAGGGGAAGCTCAAGCCGTAAGAGCATCTCAGGCAGTAGGGCGCGGGCAGGTGCACGGCGTCGCGGAGCATGGGGTAGAAGGGGAGCCGGAACGGGGTTCTCCCCGCCGCGGCGAGCGCGCCCAGGGTCAGCCCGTGGTAGGAGTTCCAGCGCGCGATCAAGAGATGGCGCTCGGGGTTCCCGCGCGCGAGGTGGACCTGGCGGGCGAACTTGATCGCGGTCTCGACGGCCTCGGAGCCCGAGCTCATGAAGTAGAAGCGGTTTAAGCCCCGGGGCGTGTGGCCGGCCAGGGCCTGGGCGAGCTCCTCGAGGGGCGGCGAGGTGAACATCGTGGGGTGCACGTAGGTGAGGGTCTTGAGCTGCGCGGCGACCGCGTCGGCGATTTCTTGACGTCCGTGGCCGACGTTGACGACCACGGCGCCGCCGCTGGCATCGAGAAAGCGCCGGCCGTCCTCGCTCTCGATCCACACGCCCTGCGAGCGGGCCGCCCGGGGAAGGGGTCGGTCGAGGACGCGGTGAAAGACGTTTCCGGATTCGTGGGTCATGGGGTGGCCTCCCGAGTGAAAAGCGCCCTTATACCGGAGAAGGAGCTTTGCGGCAAGAAGCTCCCCGATGTCGGGAGGCCTCACCGGATGACCGCCGTTTGGCCCGGGTGCGCCGGTGCCCGCCGCAGGGGGGGTTGTCCGATGGCCCCTTTTCGCATAGGCTATCCGGCATGCCTGCACATCCTCCCCCGGCCCTCCGGGGCCCGGGGGACGGCCCGAGCGAAAGGAGGGGTTTCATCCATGAATCCGAACCGCGTTGCGCTCCTGGCCCTGGTTCTTCTTGTCTTCTGCGGATGCTCCGTGTTCGACGGCGGCGGGCCTTCCACGACGCCCGAGCCGAAGAGGCTCCCCGACCAGCGGGAATTCGGCGGCGATGTCCTCATCCCGCGCGAGATGGACATCCAGAAGGAAGCCTCCTACGTGACCCAGCGGGGGGGGATCCAGGCGGGGCTTTTGCGCCTCTACGGCCGGGTGGATTCCAAGTCGCTGCTGCGTTATTTTCAAAACAACATGACGGCCGAAGGCTGGCGCCTCGTCACGCGATACCAGTCGCCGCACTCGCTTTTGATTTTCGAAAAGGAAAACCGCATGGCCGTCATCGCCGTCGAGGATTCGACCTTTCAGACCTTCGCCGACGTCTGGGTCGTGCCCAAAAACGACAGCTTCGACTATGAACCCAAGAAATGAGGAGGCCCGCCGGAGCCTCGCCGCCTGGGTGGGGGAGCTCCAGCGGACGCTCGGCCACCTTCGCGATTCGGGCCTCCGGGGGATCGCCTGCCGGCCCGAGACGGCCTCCCGGGTCGCCTCGTGGTCGGCCCTGCCCGCCCGGCCCCGGCGAGCGGCGGGGGGGGAGACGCTGGCGGCGATCCGCGCCGAGCTGGGCGAGTGCACGCGCTGCAAGCTCCACCGGAGCCGCTCGAAGATCGTCTTCGGCAGCGGAAACCCGAAGGCCGTTCTCATGTTCGTGGGCGAGGGGCCCGGCCAGGAGGAGGACCGCGCGGGCGAGCCCTTCGTCGGCGCCGCAGGACAGCTCCTGACCCGCATGATCGAGGCGATGCGGCTCAGCCGCGACGCCGTCTACATCGCAAACGTCGTGAAGTGCCGGCCGCCCGGGAACCGAACCCCGGAAGAGGACGAGATCGCGACCTGCCTGCCCTTTCTCCGGCGTCAGATCGCCGCCGTCGGGCCGCGCTTGATTTGCACGCTGGGGGCCTGCGCCTCCCAGGCGCTGCTCGGGAGCGCAGAGCCCGTCTCGCGGCTGCGCGGCAAGATCCATGAGCGCCAGGGGATAAAGATCGTGCCGACCTACCACCCGGCCTACCTCCTGCGGACGCCCGAGAAAAAGCGCGAGGCCTGGGAAGACCTGAAACTCCTGATGAAAGAATACCCCTATGAAGGCTAGCCTCCGGCTCCTGCTCGCCGCCTGCCTGCTCGGGGCCTGGGCCACCGCCCCCGCCGCCGCCCCCGAGGTGGTGCTGGTCCGGGTCGCCGACGCGATCACCCCCGCGACCGCGCGCTTCATCCAGGCGGGGCTCAAGAAAGCCGAGGGGGAGGGGGCCGCCCTCGTCGTGATCGAGCTCGACACGCCGGGCGGGCTGGCCGAATCGATGCGCCAGATCGTGCAGGATATCCTCGCCTGCTCCGTGCCGGTTGCGGTCTTCGTCGCCCCGGGCGGCGCGCGCGCGGCCTCCGCGGGGGTCATGATCACGATGGCCGCCGACATCGCCGCCATGGCGCCGGGGACGAACATCGGCGCCGCGCACCCCGTCGGCGCGGGCGGCCAGGAAATCGACGGCAAGATGTCCGAGAAGGTGGTCAACGACATGGTCGCCCACGCCCGCAGCGTCGCCGAGCGGCGCGGCCGAAACGCCGACTGGGTCGAGCGCGCGATCCGCGAGTCGGTCTCGGCGACCGAGACCGAGGCCCTGCGCGAGCACATCGTGGATCTCGTCGCCCAGGACCTCCCTGATCTGCTGCGCCAGATCGACGGCCGCGCGATCCCGGGCAAGGGGACGCTCGCCCTCGCCGGGGCGAGGGTCGTCGAGCACGAGGAGAACCTCCGAACCCGGATCCTGCGCGCGATCAGCAACCCGAACATCGCCTACCTGCTCCTGATGATCGGGCTGGCCGGCCTCTATTTCGAGTTTTCCCACCCGGGCGCGGTCTTCCCCGGCGTGGTGGGGGCGATCGCGCTCATCCTCGCCTTCTTCGCGCTGCAGACCCTCCCGGTCAACTTCGCGGGCGTCCTGCTCATCGCGCTCGCGGTCGTTTTCTTCATCCTGGAGATGAAGATCGCAAGCTACGGGCTGTTGTCGCTTGCGGCGATCGTCTCGCTCTTTCTCGGCTCGCTCATGCTCTTCGAGGGCGACGGCCCGGGAAGCCGCGTCTCCTGGGAGGTTCTTCTCCCCACGGTGATCGTCGTCTCGGCCTTCTTCGCCGGGGTCGCCTACGTCGTCTTCCGCGCCCAGTTTCACCGCCCGGCGACCGGCGTTCAGGGGATGATCGGCGAGGTGGGCGTGGTGAAGCGCCGGCTTGCCCCCGAGGGCAAGGTGTTCGTGCACGGCGAGCTCTGGAACGCCGTCGCCGGGGAGCCGATCGAGGAGGGGCGCCGCGTGCGGGTGGTCGGGGTGAAGGGGCTGCTGCTCGAGGTCGAGCCCGCCGATCCTGCGGCGTGATGTTTTTTTCCGGTCGGCCGGGGCGGTTTTCCCGGCAAGGAGGTCTTCCATGTATACCCTGATTGCGATCGTCGTCCTGCTTGCCCTCTTTCTCTCGGCCGCGCTCAAGATCCTCAACGAATACGAGCGCGGCGTGATCTTCCGGCTCGGCCGCGTGATCGCCGCCAAGGGGCCGGGGCTGATCATCCTCATCCCGGTGATCGACCGCATGACCAAGGTGAGCCTCCGGCTCGTCGCCCTCGACGTGGACCCCCAGGACGTGATCACGCGCGACAACGTCTCGGTCAAGGTGAACGCGGTGATCTACTTCCGCGTGATCGACCCCGTGAAGGCGATCATCGAGGTGGAAAACTACGGCTACGCGATCTCGCAGCTCGCCCAGACCACGCTCCGCAGCGTCTGCGGCGAGGCCGAGCTCGACGACCTCCTCGCCAACCGCGAGAAGATCAACACCCAGCTGCAGGAGATCCTCGACAAGCACACCGACCCCTGGGGGATCAAGGTGACCACGGTCGAGTTGAAGCACATCGACCTGCCGCAGGAGATGCAGCGCGCCATGGCGCGGCAGGCGGAGGCCGAGCGCGAGCGGCGCGCCAAGGTGATCAACGCCGAGGGCGAGTTCCAGGCGGCGGCCAAGCTCGCCGAGGCCTCGGGCATCATCGAGCAGCACCCCGTGGCGCTCCACCTGCGCTACCTGCAAACGATGCGCGAGATCGCCACCGAGAGCAACTCGACGACGTTCTTGCCGATCCCGCTCGATCTCTTCAAGATCTTCATGGCCCGGCCCAAGCCCGAAGGCGGCGAAGGCGGGGCCTGAGCGCTTGACATCGCAAAGCGAATCGTTTTAAGAAACGGGCGCTTTTCCACCGGTCACGGACGCGCGCGGAAACGTGCCGCGGAGGTGCGGATGCTTCACACGGGCGGGGGCTTTGCGGGCTCCCGCCCGGCTTTTCGACGGAAAGGATCGACCGATGAGCGAGAAGGAAATCGAAATCTGGGGCCGCCCGCTCGAAAAGATGACCACCACCGAGCTCCGCGAAGCGGCCAAGGGGATCGAAGGGATCACCGGCGTTCACGGGATGAAGAAGGAGGAGCTGATCGACGCCCTCCGCAAGTCCAAGGGCATCGTCGTCGAATCGACCCGGCGGGCGAGCGACACGATCCGCGCCCTCAAGAAAACCATCCGCTCCCTCAAGGTGAAACGCGCCGAGGCGCTCGAGGCGAAAGACCGCAAGGCGGCCGAGCGGTGCCGCCGCCGGATCGCGCGCTTGAAGAAAAAGACCCGCCGCCTGGCGGCCTGAACGGACGGCCATGGCCCCTTCCGCCCGTTCCTCGCTAGCGTTCGCCGAGCCCGCCCCCCGGATCGACCCGGGGGCGATCGCCTTCGACGTCGACGGGGTCGTCGCCGACACGATGCGGCTGTTCATCGAGATCGCCGAGGAGGAATACGGCATCGGCGGCATCCGCTACGAGGACATCACCGCCTACAACGTCGAGGAGTGCCTCGATCTGCCGAGGCCGGTGGTCGAGGGGTTGCTCCGCCGGCTGATCCTGGGAGGCTACCGCGGGGACCTGCGGGCGCTTCCCGGGGCGCCGGAGGTCGTGCGGCGGATCGCCGGGCATGCGGGAAGCGTGCTCTTCGTCACCGCCCGGCCGATCGCCGGCCCTGTCGAGTCCTTCCTGCGCCGGGTCCTCCCCGACGGGGCGGGCGGCTTCGAGCTGGTCGCCACGGGATCCTTCGAGGCCAAGACCGAGATCCTGCGGCGGCGCGGCATCACCCATTTCGTCGAGGACCGCCTCGAGACCTGTTTCGCGATGGATCGCGCCGGCATCCGGCCCGTGGTCTTCGCCCAGCCCTGGAACCGGACGCCGCACCCCTTTTTGGAAGTCACGAGCTGGCAAGAGATCGAAGATCTGATCCGATGGTGAGCGACCCTTCCGAGAAGAGGCCCTCCCCGCTCCGGGAGGCGGTGCGCTCGTTTCTCGAGGCGCTGCCCTCGGAGAAGGGCTACTCGGTCCACACCTGCCGCGCCTACGCCCACGACCTCGAGGAATTCGTGGGGTTTCTCGAGGAATCGGGCCTGCTGCCGAGCGGAAACGGCCAGGCCCCCGAGGAGGCCCACCGGCCCCAGGAGGTAAACGCTCTCGCCGTTCGCGCCTACCTCGCGATGCTCCACCGCAAGAATCAGAAGTCGAGCATCGCGCGCAAGCTCTCCACGCTGCGGAGCTTCTTCAAGCACCTGGTGAAGAAGGGGGTGCTCGAGAAAAGCCCCGTCGAGGGCGTCCTCACCCCCAAGCGCGGCAAGACGCTGCCCTCGGTGCTGACCGTCGACGCGGTCTTCGCCCTGCTCGAGTCGATCGAGCCGGACACGGTGCTCGCCGCGAGGAACCGGGCGATTTTCGAGACGCTCTACTCAAGCGGCCTTCGGGTCTCGGAGCTGACCGGGCTGAACGTGGGCGACGTCGACCCCGGCGCCGGAACGGTCCGCGTGCTCGGCAAGGGGGCCCGGGAACGGGTGGTGCCGATCGGCTCCAAGGCGCTCGAGGCGATCGCGGCCTACCGGCGGATGCTCCGCGGCAGCCGCCCCGGCGGCCGCGAGCCTTCCGCGCCGCTCTTCCTCAACCGGCGGGGGCAACGGCTGACCGCCCGCTCGGTCGCGCGCATCCTGAAAAAGCTGGCCGAGCTCTGCGGCATCCCGGCCCCGGTCTCGCCGCACACGCTCCGGCACTCGTTTGCGACCCACATGCTCGATGCCGGCACCGACCTGCGCGGGGTGCAGGAGATGCTCGGCCACAAGAGCCTCTCCACCACCCAGAAGTACACCCACGTGAGCATCGACCGCCTGATGGAAACCTACGACCGCGCCCACCCGCGGAAATAGGAACCCCCGCCATGAGCGACGCGTTGAAAGCGACCCCGGGCGAGGCCCGCATCCACGGCACGACCGTCCTCGCCCTCCGGCACCGCGGCCGCACGGCGGTCGCCGGCGACGGGCAGGTGACGCTCCACGACCGGGTCCTGAAGCAGCGCGCCCGGAAAGTCCGCCGCATCTACAACGACCGCATCGTCGTCGGCTTCGCCGGGGCGACGGCCGACGCGCTCAGCCTCTCCGAGCGCCTGCAGGAGAAGCTCGAGCGCTACAACGGCAATCTCCCGCGGGCCGCGGCCGAGCTCGCCCGCGACTGGAGGACCGACAAGGTCCTGCGTCGGCTCGAGGCGGTCATGGTCGCGGCCGACGAGTCCCACCTCTACGTCCTCTCGGGAAGCGGGGACGTGATCGAGCCCGACGACGGGGTGATCGGGATCGGCTCCGGCGGGGCGGCCGCCCAGGCCGCGGCCGTCGCCCTCATGCGGCACTCGGAGCTCGACGCGCGGCGGATCGCCGAGGAGGCGGTCCGCATCGCCGCCGGCATCTGCGTCTACACCAACGAGGCCGTGACCGTGGAGGAGATCGGCTGATGGCGAACCGGGAGGCCGGAGGGGCCGCACCGCCCGGGACGGCCCGGGCGCTCAAGCCCGCGGAGATCGTCTCCGCGCTCGACGCCTACATCGTCGGCCAGGAGCGGGCCAAGCGCGCCGTGGCCGTCGCCCTGCGCAACCGGTTCCGACGGCAACAGGTGCCGCCGGAGCTGCGCGAGGAGATCGCCCCCAAGAACATCATCCTCATCGGCCCGACCGGCGTGGGCAAGACCGAGATCGCCCGGCGGCTCTCGATGCTCACGGACTCCCCCTTCCACAAGGTCGAGGCCTCCAAGTTCACCGAGGTCGGCTACGTGGGGCGGGACGTGGAATCCATGGTGCGCGAGCTCGTCGACCTCACGATCGGCGCCTTGCGCGCCCGCGAGCAGGAAGCCGTGCGCGACAAGGCGCGCCTGCTCGCCGAGGACCGGCTGCTCGACCTGCTGCTGCCGGCCCCCGGGCCGCGCGGCTTCGGCCGCACGGCCGCAAGCCCGCCGCACGCGGTCGACGAGACGGCCGCCCACGCCGAGGCCTCCTCCACGCGCGAGAAACTGCGCGGCATGCTCCGCGAGGGAAAGCTCGACGAGCGCATCGTCGAGGTCGAGACCGCCGAGACCCCCGCGCCGCTCGTCGAGGTCTTCTCGAACACCGGCTTCGAGGAGCTCGGGATCCAGTTCAAGGACATGCTGGGGAACCTCTTCCCGCGCTCCGTGAAAAGGCGCCGCCTCAAGGTGCCCGAGGCCCTCGAGGTCCTCACACAGCAGGAAGCCCAGCGGCTGATCGACCAGGACCGGGTCGTGCGCCGGGCGATCGAGCGCGTCGAGCAGGCGGGGATCCTCTTCATCGACGAGATCGACAAGATCGTCTCCCGCGGCGGGAGCCACGGGCCGGACGTCTCCCGCGAGGGCGTGCAGCGCGATCTGCTGCCGATCGTCGAGGGCTGCACGGTGAACACAAAGTACGGACCGGTCAAGACCGACCACATCCTCTTCATCGCCGCAGGCGCCTTTCACACCGTGAAGCCCTCGGACTTGATCCCGGAGCTGCAGGGCCGCTTCCCGATCCGCGTGGAGTTGAACGCGCTCGGGCGGAGGGAGTTCGTGCGCATCCTGACCGAGCCGCGAAACGCGCTTCTGCTCCAGTACCGGGCGCTGCTCGCCACCGAGGGGGTCGAGCTCGAGATTCTCCCCGAGGCGGTCGAGGAGATCGCGCGCATCGCCGAGGAGGTGAACGCGCGCACGGAGAACATCGGCGCGCGGCGGCTGCACACCATCCTCGAGCGGCTCCTTGAGGACGTGCTCTTCGATGCGCCCGACATCGCCGAGAAGCGCGTCGTCGTCGACCGCGCCTTCGTCGAGAGGCGCCTGAAAGACGTGGCCGAAAACGAGGACCTGAGCCGCTACATCCTCTGAAGGGAGGGAATCCCGATGGAATCCGCCGCCATGGAGCAGGCCGAGCGGGTCATCGCCCACACCTACAAGCGCATCCCGCTCGTGTTGACCCGCGGCCGCGGGGCGACCCTGTGGGACGAAACGGGCGGCCGCTACACCGATTTCGTGGCGGGCATCGCCGTCTGCAACCTCGGCCACGCCCACCCGCGCCTTGCCCGCGCGCTGGCCGAGCAGGCCGAGGTCCTCTGGCATGTCTCGAACCTCTACTACACGCGGCCGCAGGTCGAGCTCGCCGCGTGGCTCGTCGAGCACAGCTTCGCCGACCGCGTCTTTTTCTGCAACAGCGGCGCCGAGGCGAACGAGGCGGCGATCAAGCTCGCCCGCAAGCACTTCAAGGACAAGGGCCAGCCGGGCCGCTACCGCATCGTCTCCATGGAGCTCTCCTTCCACGGCCGCACGATGGCGACCCTCTCGGCCACGGGCCAGGAGAAGGTGCGGCTCGGCTACGACCCGCTCCTCGAGGGGTTCGACTTCGTCCCGTTCAACGACGCGGCCGCGCTCGGCCGGGCGATCGGGCCGGAAACCGCGGCCGTGATGCTCGAGCCCGTCCAGGGCGAGGGCGGGGTGCGGCGGCCGGACCCGGACTACCTCGCCCGCGTGCGAGAGCTCTGCAACGAGACCGGGACGCTGCTCATCTTCGACGAGATCCAGACCGGGATGGGCCGCACGGGGACCCTCTTCGCCTACGAGCAGTTCGGGGTCGAGCCCGACATCATGACGCTCGCCAAGGCGCTCGCCAACGGGCTGCCCATGGGCGCGATGCTCGCGCGCGAGCCGGTGGCCGCGGCCTTCGGGCCGGGGGCCCACGCCTCGACCTTCGGCGGAACGCCGATCGTCTCGGCCGCCGCACTCGAGGTCTGCCGCATCCTGGGCGAGGGCGAAGTGCTCGCCCACGCGCGGGCGGCCGCGGGCCACTTCCGGGCGCGCCTGGAGGAGCTCCGGGCGAAGCACCGCCTGATCGAGGAGGTGCGCGGCCTGGGGCTGCTGCTGGGGCTCAAGCTCGCGGTCGACGGCGAACCCTTCGTCCACGGCTGCCGCGAGGCGGGATTCCTGATCAACTGTGTCCAGGGGAACGTCCTCCGCTTCGTTCCTCCCCTCATCATCAGCTTCGAGGAGATCGACGCCCTCGTCGCCTGCCTGGATTCGCTCTTCGAGCGGGCGGGGTGCGGGGCGAGGTGAGTTCCGATGGCCGAGAAACTCTGGAAGGGACGCTTCGGCGAGAAGACGGCGCCCGTGGTCGAGCGCTTCACCTCCTCGATCGCCTTCGACCGCCGGCTCTACCGCTACGACATCGAGGGGAGCATCGCCCACTGCCGGCTGCTCGCCCGCGCCGGGATCCTCACGGCCGATGAAGAGGACGCCCTGGTCGAGGGCCTGACTCAGGTGCGCCGCGAGATCGAAAACGGAACCTTCGTTTTCGACGACAGCCTCGAGGACATCCACACCCACGTCGAGTCGCGGCTGACCGAGCTCGTGGGCAAGCCCTCGCAGAAGCTGCACACGGGACGCAGCCGGAACGACCAGGTCGCGCTCGACCTGCGCATGTACCTGCGCGACGTCGTGGACGAGACGGTCGAGCGGCTGGAGGAGCTGCAACGGGTGCTCGTCCGGCTCGCCCGCGAGCACCTCGAGGTGCTCTTTCCCGGCTACACCCACCTGCAGCGGGCGCAGCCGATCCGGCTGGCCCACCATTTTCTCGCCTACGTCGAGATGTTCGCGCGCGACGTCGAGCGGCTGCGCTCCTGCCGGAAGCGGGTGAATGTCCTGCCGCTGGGCGCGGCCGCGCTCGCCGGAACGGCCTACCCCCTCGACCGGGCGTTCGCCGCCGAGCTGCTCGGCTTCGCGGAGGTGTCGGCGAACAGCCTCGATGCCGTCGCGGACCGCGATTTCGTGATCGAGTTTCTCGCGGCGGCCGCGATCGCCATGATGCATCTGAGCCGGCTTTCCGAGGAGCTCGTGCTCTGGTGCTCGAGCGAGTTCCAGTTCGTCGAGCTGCCGGAGGCGTTTGCGACCGGCAGCAGCATCATGCCGCAGAAGAAAAACCCCGACGTCCCCGAGCTCGTGCGCGGCAAGACCGGGCGCGTCTACGGGCATCTGCTTGCGCAGCTCACCCTGATGAAGGGGTTGCCGCTCGCCTACAACCGCGATCTCCAGGAGGACAAGCCCGCCCTCTTCGACGCCGCCGACACCCTGCTTGCCAGCATCGAGGTCTTCTGCCGGATGCTGCCCGGCCTGCGCATTCGACGCGAGCGGATGGAGCAGGCGCTCCGGGAGGGCTTTCTCAACGCGACCGAGATGGCCGACTACCTCGTGCGGAAAGGGCTTCCGTTCCGCGAGGCCCACCACGTCACCGGCCAGGCCGTGCGCCTGGCGATCGCGAAGGGCTGCGAACTCCATGAGCTTCCGCTTGCCGAGTTGCGCGGGCTTTCGACCCTGATCGAGGAGGATCTCTTCGCGTGCCTCGAGCCGCGGGCCGCCGTCGAGCGGCGGGCGGTCGTCGGCGGAACGGCCGGGTCCGCGGTGCGCCGGGCGCTCGAGGCGGCCGAGCGGCGCCTCGGCATGGCCGGGGGGGGCGATGGCTGAGCTTGCGCGCCGGCGGGCGATTCGGCTCCTGCTCGCGGGGCTCGTCCTCACCGGCGCGGCGGGTGTCGGCTGCGGGCGGAAGATGCTTCCCATCCGGCCCGGCTCCTACCCCCCGCCCGCGGTCAAAGCCCTCTCCTATGCCTGGGGCGAGGAGGGGACGCTCGTGCTCTCCTGGGAGGCCCCTTCGCCCGCCTCGGAGGCGGAAAGCCCGGCCGCGGAGTTCCGGGTGCTCCGCGCGCGGTTGACGCCGGAGGAGGAGGGCTGCCGGGGCTGCCCCGTGCGGTTCGAGGCGGCCGGCCAGGTGAGGGCCGATGCCCGCGGGGAAAACGGCCGTTTCCGCTTCCTCGACCGCCCCCGCCCGGGTTTCGTCTACCGCTACAAGGTGATCGCGATCTCGGCCGAGGGCCTGGTCTCCAAGGAATCGGCCGTGGTGCAAGTGCGGCCCTGAGTCGCCGCCTCCCGCCCCGAGGACGAGCCCCGTGGACGAAATCCCCTTCGTCAAGATGAGCGGCAGCGGAAACGACTTCATCCTGGTCGACCACCGCGTGCCGTGCATCCCCGAGGCCGACCTCGTCGACTTCGTGCGGGGGGTCTGCCGCCGGCGCATTTCGGCGGGAGCCGACGGGGTGATCCTCCTTGAGCCCTCCGGCCGGGCGGATTTCCGCTTCCGCTTTTTCAACGCCGACGGCAGCCGGGCCGCCATGTGCGGAAACGGCGCCCGCTGCGCGGCGCGCTTCGCCGTGCTCGCCGGGATCGCCGCCGGCCCGGAGGTGGCCTTCGAGACCGAGGCCGGGGTCATCGAGGGCCGGGTCGAGGGGCGGCGGGTGAGGATCCGGCTGACCGACCCCGGGCCGCTCGCGGCGGAGGTGACGCTTGCGCTTTCGACGGGATGCGTCGTCGCGCGCACGATCGACACCGGCGTCCCCCATGCCGTGGTGATCCATCCCGCGCCGGAGAGGATCGACGTCGCTTTGCTCGGGGCCGAGATCCGCCATCACCCGGCCTTCGCTCCCGAGGGGGTGAACGCGAATTTCATCCGGCCGGACGGCCGCGGCGGGATCGTGATCCGCACCTACGAGCGCGGCGTGGAGGGCGAAACCCTGGCCTGCGGCACGGGATGCGCGGCCGGGGCGCTGGTGGCGGCGCGCGTGCTCGGGCTGGGCTCCCCGGTCGAGGCCCTGACCCGAAGCGGGGAGCGGCTCAGGGTTTTCTTCGAAGAGGCGGGCGGGAGGTTCCGGAACGTCTTTCTCGAGGGCGAGGCGCGCCTGATCTACCGCGGCGTCATGAGCCCGGAGGCCTGGGACGCGGGACAGGGGACGTGACCGGGGGGCACACGATCTTCGTCGGCCTGGGATCCAACCTGGGCGATCGCATCGCCCATTGCCGCTTCGCCGTCGACCGGCTCGAGGAGGACGGCTCGATCCGGGTGACCGGCCGCTCCCGGTTCTACCTGACCGAACCCCAGGGGTACAGGGAGCAGGACTGGTTCGTGAACGCCGTCGTGCGCGGGGAGACGGGGCTTGCGCCGGCGGCGGTGCTGGCCCGGCTCAAGGAGATCGAGCGCCGCGCGGGGAGGAAACCGGGCGGGATCCGCTTCGGGCCCCGGGTGCTCGATCTCGATCTTCTCTTCTACGACGCACTCGTGCTCGATCTGCCGGGACTCACGCTTCCCCACCCGCGGCTTGCCGAGCGGCGGTTTGTTTTGCAGCCGTTGTGTGATATAGACCCCGACATCCGGCACCCCGTTCTCGGAAAAACCGCGCGGGAGCTGCTCCGCGGCCTCGGGGAAAGCGGCCAGCGGATGGAACCGATTTCATGATCCGGATTCTCCTCCTCCTGCTCGTCGGCTACATCGCCTGGCGGCTCATCCGCGGTCATCTCCGGAAGAAGGCGCAGAGCCCGCCCCTGCCCGATGGGGCCCGGGGCCGGATCGACGATGTCATGGTGAAAGACCCGCAATGCGGCACCTACGTCGCCCGGCGCGACGGGATCGTCGCGAAGACCCCGGAGGGAGATCTCGTCTTTTGCAGCCGCGAGTGCCGGGACAAATACCTGGCCGGGCAAAAGCGGCCCGAGGGCTGAAGCCGGTTTCGTGGTCATGGATTCCCCGAACCTCTCATCGGCCAAGGCGGCCAAGTCGATCGAACCCTGCGGGGAAGCGCGCACGACCGAGCTTCCCGGAGGCCTCTGGCAGCGTCTTCTCGACGGCGCCAGCCACCCGAACGGCCTCACCCTGATCCGGATCGCGCTGATCCCCCTCATCATTTTCTTTTTTTCGTTCCCGGAGATCCCCGTTCTCTGCCTGCTGGCGGCGATCGTTTTCGCCCTCGCCGCCCTGACCGACTGGTACGACGGGTTCCTGGCCAGACGGCAGGGGAAGGTGACCTTCATGGGGATCGCGCTCGACCCGGTGGCGGACAAGCTGCTCACCTGCTCGGCCTTCATCATGCTCGCCTCCCACGGGTGGGTGCCCGCCTGGATGGTGTGCCTCATCGTGGGCCGCGAGCTCGCGGTGACGGGCCTGCGGAGCGTGATTGCCGGCCGGGGGCTGGACATTTCGGCCTCGCACCTGGGGAAGCTCAAGACGGGCTTCCAGATCGCGGCCATCATTCCCCTCATGATCCACTACCCCTTCCTCGGGCTCGACACGCAGACGATCGGCTGGAGCCTCCTGTGGCCCGCGATCGGCTTCACGATCTGGTCCGGCGCGGACTATTACCTCAAGTTCCGCCGCGCGGTCTGAATCTTGTTGACAAATCCGAGCCGGGGAGCTATGTAGACTGGCCGTTTCGAGCGGGAATAACTCAGTGGTAGAGTGCGACCTTGCCAAGGTCGAAGTCGCGGGTTCAAATCCCGTTTCCCGCTCCATTTTTTTTGGCGGCATAGCCAAGTGGGAAGGCAGTGGTCTGCAAAACCACTATTCCCCGGTTCGAATCCGGGTGCCGCCTCCAGCCGCGCAACCGAAACCCGGCGGGCCGACCCCGCCGGGTTTTTTAATCGCCTTCGCCAACAGGGGACGTCCATTCATATATTGGTATGAGCCGGCGGAGGTCGATCCTCGCGACCCAAGCGCACCCCAGGCCGCGCGGATCCCCGGGAAGTTGAGGACGGCGCGCGGATCCGGGGATCCGGGCACCCCGGCCCCCCCGGGAAAGCCTCGCCGTGAACCCCGCCGCGCTCGCTTGCGGGTTCAACGCCGGCACGCCCCCACAACACGGGTCCATGCCGGTTTTGAGACCGGATGTCTCCCCATGGCGAGAGGGCCTGCCGCCCTCCCGCAGACCAAGCGGCTTTCCCCTACCCCTCAAACGATCGCTTGGGGCCGTACCCCCAACGGGCCGCCCCATGGTGGCGGTTGAGGGGCACGCGCTCCGGCACGTTCCCTTTGAGCGAAACCGGAAAGCAGTGGCGGTTTTTCCCCCCGGACCCGGGGAATCATCACCGCTCGGCCCGGCTTTCCCCGGTTGGCGCATCGCGATGGGGCACCGGTCCGTCGGTCCCCGTGCACGGGGCCGATCCCGCCGCAGAGGGGATCCCGGGTGCCGCGCCGCTCGAAGGGGGTCTCCCTCGCGGGTCTCCGAGGGACGACGAAATCCGCCTCAGCCCACTCGATCGGCACCCGCCCGATCCCGCACCCTATCCGCAGGCCCTTTCCGCTGAGGCCGGGAATCCGCCGGGATGCCGTGGATGCCCGCTTCGCTCTGCAGGAAGGCCGCTTCCGCCGCTACGCGCGGCCTGCCCTTCCCGTCAAAGGCGGGGTGTCCCGGATGCCCCCCGGGGGCCCAACGCCTTCCCGGCCTTTCCGAAGTCACGCGCAGCGGATGCGAGTTCACCCGCCGACCGAAACCCCCGGGAATGGCTTTTCCCGCCGAGACGCCGTCATGTCGTTTCGAGTCGCAGTGTGCTGAGCCCCATCCCGCTTGGTTGCCCCGAGGGTTACCTCGTCCCACCCTTGGCGGTTTGCCGGCAATCTCACCGGTTCACGCCGGCTTCTGGCGCGTGATTCGCGATAGGGTTTCTCCGATGTCGGCGAGGGTGAGGGGTTTGTGGAGGAAGGCGC
>FWPV01006378.1_pt1 | contig 22572 bp, 25 predicted proteins | sample 2228371 | NCBI WGS metagenome assembly FWPV01 (sample SAMEA103939776, study PRJEB20133) | metagenome | reverse complement strand
GCGGAAGCGTGCTCAGCTTGGCAATAGCGGCCATGCGATCTTCGAACGAGGTGGACTCGTCGGCGATGATTTTCTTCAGCTCGGCACGCTTGGCTGCGTATTTGTTAACCAGCTGTTCGCGCTTTTTCTCGCGCATCAGCATAGAAGTCTTTGCCATCGTTCAACCCTCAGCGACGGAACGGGAATTCGAAAGCCTCGAGCAGCGCACGGGCATGATCATCCGAACGCGCGGAGGTGGTGATGGTGATATCCATCCCGCGCAGGGCATCGATCTTGTCGTAATCGATTTCCGGGAAGATGATCTGCTCGCGCACGCCCATGCTGTAGTTACCGCGACCGTCGAAGGACTTCGGGTTCAGACCGCGGAAGTCACGGATGCGGGGAGTGGCGATGGAGATCAGGCGATCGAGAAACTCGTACATGTGCTCGCGGCGCAGCGTCACCTTGACCCCGAGCGGCATGCCTTCACGCAGTTTGAACCCCGCGATCGACTTGCGCGCATAGGTCACCACCGGCTTCTGGCCGGTGATAGCAGCAAGCTCGGCGACCGCGTTTTCGATCACTTTCTTGTCGCGCGCGGATTCACCCAGGCCCATATTGAGCGTGATTTTTTCCAGGCGCGGAACAGCCATGACGTTGGTGATGCCAAGCTTCTCCTGAAGCTGCTTCACAACGGTCTGGCGGTAGTAGTCTTGAAGTCTGGCCATGGGGCGCACCTTATGCGTCAACGACTTCGCCGTTGGACTTGAAGAAACGGACCTTGCGGCCATCGTCCAGCGTACGGAAGCCAACCCGGTCACCTTTTTGGGTCGCGGGATTAAACAGCATCACATTAGAAATATCAATCGGCATCTCTTTCTCGATGATGCCGCCGGGGATACCAACCATCGGATTGGGCTTCTGGTGCTTTTTCACCAGGTTGATGCCCTGCACGACGATGCGGTTGTCCGCCCCCACCTTGAGGACGGTACCGCGACGGCCCTTGTCCTTGCCGGTGATGACGATGATTTCGTCACCCTTGCGAATCTTATTCATCTATCGCCACCCCGCTCAGAGCACTTCGGGCGCCAGGGACACGATCTTCATGAACTTCTCACCACGCAGTTCGCGGGTGACCGGTCCGAAGATACGGGTGCCGATGGGCTCGAGCTTGTTGTTCAGCAGTACGGCGGCATTGCCGTCGAAACGGATGACGGAACCGTCAGCGCGGCGCACACCCTTGGCGGTGCGCACGACGACGGCGTTATACACGTCACCCTTCTTGACCTTGCCACGCGGGATCGCGTCCTTGACGCTCACCTTGATGATGTCGCCCACACCGGCATAGCGGCGGTGGGAGCCACCGATCACCTTGATACACTGCACTTTCTTGGCGCCGCTGTTGTCAGCAGCATCCAGCACGGTCTGCATCTGAATCATGGATCTATCCTCAACCTGCAGTCGCGCGTTCGATCACGCGCACCAGGTTCCACGCCTTGGTCTTGGAGACCGGACGGCATTCGACGATTTCCACCTTGTCACCGGCGCGGCACTCGTTGTTCTCGTCGTGCACATGCAGCTTGGTGGAGCGGGTCATGTATTTGCCGTAGATCGGGTGCTTGACGCGACGCTCGATCAGGACAGTGATGGACTTGTCCATCTTGTCGCTTACGACGGTCCCCGTGAGGGTTCGTTTGGTATTTTCGGTCATGATCAACCCTCCGCCTTCTCGCCGAGCACCATCTTGATGCGCGCGATGTCGCGACGCACCTGACGCACTTGGTGAGGCTTGACAGCCTGGGAAAGGCCCGCCTGCATGCGCAGATTGAATTGCTCCTTGCGCAGGGCGAGGAGCTCCTGATTCAGCTCGTCCACAGACTTGCCACGAAGTTCTTTAACATTCATCACATCACCGTCCGGGTCACAAAGGTGGTCTTGACCGGGAGCTTGGCGGCGGCCAGGCTGAAGGCCTCGCGCGCGATGTCCTCGGTCACACCTTCGATTTCGTACAGCATCTTGCCGGGTTGGATCTTGGCCACCCAGTACTCGACGCTACCCTTGCCCTTACCCATACGCACCTCGAGCGGCTTCTGGGTGATCGGAGTGTCCGGGAACACGCGGATCCACAGCTTGCCGCCACGCTTCACGCGGCGGGTGATGGCACGACGGGCGGCCTCGATCTGACGGGAGGTCAGGTTGCCGCGCTCGATGGACTTCAGACCGAACTCGCCGAAGCTGACTTCGTTGCCGTTCTGCGCCAGACCGCGGTTCTTGCCCTTGAATTGCTTACGGAATTTGGTTCGTTTTGGCATCAACATGGCTTAAACCTCAATCAGCCCTTGGCCTTCTTGGCTGCGGCAGCGTCCTGAACGCCAAAGACCTCGCCCTTGTAGACCAGCACTTTCACGCCGATCACACCGTAGGTGGTCTTCGCCTCGGCGAAGCCGTAGTCGATTTCGGCACGCAGGGTGTGCAGCGGCACGCGCCCCTCACGCACCCACTCGGTACGCGCAATCTCGGCGCCCCCCAGGCGGCCGGACATGATGATCTTGATGCCCTGGGCACCAAGACGCATGGTGTTCTGCACGGCGCGCTTCATGGCGCGGCGGAACATGATGCGCTTCTCGAGCTGCTGGGTGATGCTCTCGGCCACCAGCTGGGCATCCATCTCCGGCTTGCGGATCTCTTCGACGTTCACCTTCACGTTGGCGACGTCCAGCCCCAGCATCGGGGCGACTTCGGCGCGCAGACGCTCGATGTCCTCACCCTTCTTGCCAATCACGATGCCCGGACGGGCGGTGTGGATGGTGATGAAGGCGGAACGTGCCGGACGCTCGATCTGGATCTTGCTCACGGAGGCGTGGGCAAGCTTCTTCTTGAGGTAGTCACGCACCTGAATGTCGTTGTTCAGGTACTTGGCGAACGACTTGCTGTCAGCGAACCAGGTGGAAGTCCACTGTGTGGATACGCCGAGACGGAAACCCGTCGGATGTACTTTCTGACCCATTCGACTGCTCCCTTATTTCTCAGCGACAGTCACACTGATGTGACTGGTGCGCTTCACGATGCGGTTGGCACGACCCTTGGCACGGGCGTGCAGACGCTTCATCACGGGACCTTCATCAACGCAGATGGCGGCAACGCGCAGGGCGTCGACATCGGCACCGGCATTGTGTTCGGCATTGGCAATGGCGGACTCGATCACCTTGCGCACCAGGCCAGCGGCCTTCTTGTTGGTGAACTTGAGGATCTGCAGCGCCTCGGCGACATGCTTGCCGCGCACCAGGTCCGCCACAAGGCGGGCCTTCTGGGGCGATACATGTGCATATTTGTGTACGGCATTAGCTTGCATCACATCACCCCTTAGCGCTTGGCCTTCTTGTCCGCCACGTGGCCCTTGAAGGTACGCGTGGGGGAGAATTCACCGAGCTTGTGGCCCACCATCTGCTCGGTCACGAGGACCGGCACATGCTGCTTGCCGTTGTGCACGGCAATGGTCAGACCCACCATGTTCGGCAGAATCATGGAGCGACGGGACCAGGTTTTAATGGGACGCTTGTTGCCCGACTGGACGGCGTCCTCAACCTTCTTGAAAAGGTGGTGGTCCACGAAGGGACCTTTTTTCAATGAACGCGGCACCTTGGAATCCCTCGATTACTTCGTGCGACGACGCACGATGAACTTGTCAGTACGCTTGTTGTTGCGCGTCTTGTAGCCCTTGGTCGGAATACCCCACGGAGTGACCGGATGACGGCCACCAGAGGTACGCCCCTCACCACCACCGTGCGGGTGGTCGACCGGGTTCATGACCACACCACGGACGGTCGGACGAACACCCAGCCAGCGCTTGGCGCCGGCCTTGCCGTAGTTGCGCAGGTTGTGCTCATGATTGCTCACCTCGCCCAGGGTCGCGCGACACTCGACGTGCACCTTGCGCATCTCGCCGGAGCGCAGGCGCAGGGTGGCATAGCTGCCTTCGCGAGCGACCAGCTGGGCAGAGGTGCCGGCACTGCGAGCCAGCTGGGCACCACGGCCCGGCTTCAGCTCGATGGCGTGCACGGTGGAGCCGACCGGCATGTTGCGCAGCGGCATGCAGTTGCCCGGCTTGATCGGCGCATCAACGCCGGAGGAGATCGCATCGCCAACGCTCACACCCTTCGGAGCGAGAATGTAGCGACGCTCGCCGTCGGCATACTTCAGCAGCGCGATGTGCGCAGTGCGGTTGGGGTCGTGCTCCAGACGCTCGACAACGGCGGGGATCCCGTCCTTGTCGCGCTTGAAGTCGATGATCCGGTACTGCTGCTTGTGACCACCACCGATATGACGGGTAGTAATACGGCCGAAATGGTTACGACCGCCCGACTTGGTCTTCTTCTCCACCAGGGCGGCCCAGGGAGCACCCTTCCACAGGTGGGACTTGTCGATCATCACCGCGCCGCGGCGGCCCGGCGATGTCGGTTTTGCTTTCTTGAGTGCCATGACTTTCGAACCTCGCAAGCTTAGGCGCCAACGCCGTAATCAATAGTCTGACCGGCAGCCAGCTTCACGTAGGCCTTTTTCCAGGCCTTGCGGGAGCCTTCCTTGAAACGGAAGCGCTTGCGCTTGGGCTTGACGTTGACCACACGGACCTGCTCGACGGTGACCTTGAACAGGGTTTCAACGGCCTGCTTGATCTCCGGCTTGGTTGCATCGGTGGCAACCTTGAAGACGTGCTGGCCGGCAACGGCATTCACCAGGGAAGCCTTTTCGGTCACGTGCGGGGCACGCAGGACCTGCAGGATGCGCTCAGCATTCATGACAGCCACTCCTCAACCATCTTCAGTGCACCCACGGTGATGACCACCTGATCCGAGCCCACCAGGCTCACAGGATCAAGCGCCCTCGGATCCAGCACGCCCACATCGCCCAGGTTGCGGGCGGCGAGGTACAGGTTTTCGCTCACGACCTCCGGAACCAGCAGGGTCACACCCTTGAGGCCCATGCCATTGAGCATGGAGGCAACGAGCTTGGTCTTCGGGGCCTCGACATCGATCGCATCAACAACAACCAGACGCCCCTGACGCACAAGCTCGGAAAAAATCGAGCTCATCGCGGCACGATAGGCCTTGCGGTTGATCTTCTGCTCGTAGTCACGCGGCTGGGCGGCGAAGGCACGACCACCGGTGCGCCAGATCGGCGTACGGGTCGAACCGTGACGCGCACGACCGGTGCCCTTCTGGCGCCACGGCTTGACGTTGCCGCCACGCACTTCGGCGCGGGTCTTCTGCGCCTTGGTGCCAGCGCGAGCAGCAGCCATGTAGGCCACGACCGCCTGGTGCACGAGGCCCTCGTTGAAGTCACGGGCGAACACGCCATCAGCAACCTGAACGGAGCCACCATTCTGAAGCTTGATCTCCATTACTTAGCCCCTTTCGCCTTGATGGACGGACGCACGATCAGATCGCCACCGTCAGAGCCCGGAACAGCGCCCTTGACCAGCAGGAGCCCACGCTCGGCATCCACGCGAACCACGGTCAGGTTCTGCGCAGTGACGCGCTCGTCACCCATGTGACCGGCCATGCGCTTGTTCTTCCACACGCGACCCGGGGTCTGGCGCTGACCGATGGAACCCGGCACACGGTGCGAACGGGAGTTACCATGGGTGGCATCCTGGGTACGGAAGTTGTGGCGCTTCACAGTACCGGCAAAACCTTTACCAATGCTGGTACCCGTGACATCCACGGCCTGCCCGGCCGCGAACAGCTCGACGGAGATCTCGGCACCCGGGGCGTACTGGGACAGCACATCCCCATCGACGCGAAACTCCCACAAACCGCGACCAGCCTCGACACCCGCCTTGGCAAAGTGCCCGGCAGCGGCGCTGGTCACGCGGGTCGCGCGACGAACACCAGTGGTGACCTGAAGGGCGGTGTAGCCATCGTTTTCGATGGTCTTCACCTGGGTCACGCGGTTGGGTGCCACCTCGATCACGGTGACGGGGACGGACACGCCCGCATCATCAAAGACGCGGGTCATGCCGACCTTACGACCGACAACACCTAGCGACATGTTTTTTTTCCTCGTTACAGCGCCGATTACGATTGACCGGCGCCAAGCCAAAATTCATGCAACAAAAAATGCATCGACCCGGAGGGGCTTAACCCTCCAGGTCGAGCGAGTCGCGCACTATAACAGAGTTTTTTCTGTTAGTTAAGCTTGATCTGTACGTCCACGCCAGCAGCAAGATCCAGCTTCATCAGTGCATCGACCGTCTTGTCGGTCGGATCCACGATTTCCAGCAGGCGCTTGTGCGTCAGCAGCTCGTACTGGTCACGCGCATCCTTGTTGACGTGCGGGGAGACGAGGACCGTGAAGCGTTCGGTCTTGGTGGGAAGGGGGATCGGCCCCTTCACACGCGCACCGCTACGCTTGGCGGAATCCACGATCTCGCTGGCCGAACGATCGATCAGGCGATGATCGAACGACTTCAGGCGGATACGGATGGTCTGCTTCGCCATGCTCTATTACTCGATGATCTTGGAGACAACGCCGGCGCCGACGGTACGGCCACCTTCGCGGATTGCGAAACGCAGACCTTCTTCCATGGCGATCGGGTTGATCAGGGTGACGGTCATGGCGACGTTGTCACCCGGCATCACCATCTCAACCCCTTCCGGCAGCTGCACCGCACCGGTCACGTCGGTGGTGCGGAAGTAGAACTGCGGACGGTAGTTGTTGAAGAACGGAGTGTGACGACCACCTTCGTCCTTGCTCAGCACGTACACTTCGCACTCGAACTTGGTGTGCGGCTTGACGCTGCCCGGCTTGCACAGCACCTGGCCACGCTCGACTTCGTCGCGCTTGGTGCCGCGCAGCAGCAGACCGACGTTGTCGCCCGCCTGACCCTGGTCCAGCAGCTTGCGGAACATCTCGACGCCGGTGACGGTGGTCTTGACGGTCGGACGGATGCCGACGATCTCCACTTCCTCACCCACTTTGATCACACCGCGCTCGATACGGCCGGTGACCACGGTGCCGCGGCCAGAGATGGAGAACACGTCTTCCACCGGCATCAGGAAGGCGCCATCAACGGCACGCTCCGGCTCAGGGATGTAGGTGTCCAGAGCCTCCAGCAGGCGCAGAACGGACTTCACGCCGATCTCGGACTGGTCGCCTTCAAGGGCCTTCAGCGCGGAACCCACGATGATCGGGGTGTCGTCGCCCGGGAAGTCGTAGCTGGACAGCAGGTCGCGGATCTCCATCTCGACCAGCTCGAGCAGCTCGGGGTCGTCCACCATGTCGGCCTTGTTCAGGAACACGACGATGTACGGTACACCGACCTGACGGGACAGCAGGATGTGCTCGCGGGTCTGCGGCATCGGACCGTCCGCCGCAGAGCACACCAGGATCGCGCCGTCCATCTGCGCCGCGCCGGTGATCATGTTCTTGACGTAGTCGGCGTGACCCGGGCAGTCCACGTGCGCGTAGTGACGGTTGGCCGACTCATACTCCACGTGCGAGGTGGAGATGGTGATGCCGCGCGCCTTCTCTTCCGGGGCCTTGTCGATCTCGTCGAAGGCCTTCAGCTCGCCACCGTAGGTCTCCGCCGCCACCTTGGTCAGCGCCGCCGTCAGCGTGGTCTTGCCGTGGTCTACGTGACCAATGGTGCCCACGTTCACGTGCGGCTTCTTACGTTCGAATTTTTCCTTAGCCATGACTTATGGACCTCTGAATACTTGAAATTAACCTTTCACGCTCTTGATCACCGCTTCGGTGACATTGCGCGGAGCCTCGGAGTACTTGGCGAACTCCATGGAGTAGCTCGCGCGGCCCTGGGTCGCCGAGCGCAGATCAGTGGCGTAGCCGAACATTTCGGACAGCGGGACCTCGGCGCGGATCTTCTTGATGCCACCGAACTCGTCATCCATACCCTGGACCATGCCGCGACGGCGGTTGATGTCACCGATGACGTCGCCCATGTAGTCCTCGGGAGTCTCAACCTCGACCTTCATGATCGGCTCGAGCAGGACCGGGTTCGCCTTGGCGGCACCTTCCTTGACCCCCATCGAGCCGGCGATCTTGAACGCCATCTCGTTGGAGTCCACGTCGTGGTAGGAACCATCGAACAGGGTCACCTTGACGTCCACCATCGGGAAGCCAGCGATAACGCCGTTCTGCAGGGCCTCCTGCACGCCCTTGTCGACCGCAGGGATGTATTCCTTCGGCACCACGCCACCGACGATGGCATTGACGAATTCGTAGCCTTTGCCTTCCTCGTTCGGCTCGATGCGCAGCCAGACGTGACCATACTGACCACGACCACCGGACTGGCGAACGAACTTGCCTTCCTGCTCGACGCTGCCGCGGATGGTTTCGCGGTAGGCCACCTGCGGCTTGCCAGTGTTCGCCTCGACCTTGAATTCGCGCTTCATGCGGTCGACGATGATCTCCAGGTGCAGCTCACCCATGCCGGAGATGATGGTCTGACCGGACTCCTCGTCGGTATGCACCCGGAAGGAGGGGTCCTCGGCCGCCAGCTTGGAGAGGGCGATACCCATCTTCTCCTGATCGCCCTTGGTCTTGGGCTCCACGGCGATGGAGATCACCGGCTCCGGGAACTCCATGCGCTCGAGGATGATGATGTTGTTCGGGTCGCACAGGGTGTCACCGGTGGTGACATTCTTCAGACCGACCGCGGCGGCGATGTCACCGGCGCGGACCTCCTTGATCTCCTCGCGGGTGTTGGCATGCATCTGCACGATACGGCCGATACGCTCACGGGACTGCTTGACCGAGTTGTACACAGCGTCACCCGCATTCACCACGCCGGAATAGACGCGAATGAAGGTCAGGGTACCCACGAACGGGTCGGTCATGATCTTGAACGCCAAGGCGGAGAAAGGCTCATCGTCACCCGAATGACGCTCCGCCGGCTCGCCGTTCTCGAGCTCGCCCTTGATCGCGGGAACGTCGGTCGGCCCCGGCAGGAACTCGATCACACCGTCCAGCATGCGCTGTACGCCCTTGTTCTTGAAGGCGGAGCCACAGAAGGCCGGGATGATCTCGTTGTTCAGGGTGCGGGTGCGCAGACCGGCCTTGATCTCGTCATCCGACAGCTCGCCGGACTCGAGATACTTCTCCATCATCTCCTCGCTGGCCTCGGCCGCAGCCTCGACCATCTTCTCGCGGTATTCCTGACACTGGGCCAGCATGTCCGCCGGAATGTCGCGGACATCATAGGTCATCCCCTTGTCGGCCTCGTTCCAGTAGATGGCCTTCATGCGGATCAGGTCGACGACACCCTCAAAGTTGTCCTCGGCACCGATTGGCAGGACCACCGGCACGGGGTTGCCACCCAGGCGCTGCTTGAGCTGATCCATGACGCGCAGGAAGTTGGCACCGGAGCGGTCCATCTTGTTCACGAACGCGAGACGCGGGACACGGTACTTGTTGGCCTGGCGCCAAACCGTCTCGGACTGGGGCTGCACACCGCCCACCGCGCACAGCACGAACACCGCACCGTCGAGCACACGCAGGGAGCGCTCCACCTCGATGGTGAAGTCAACGTGCCCCGGGGTGTCGATGATGTTGAAGCGGTGCTCTTCGAACTGGCGATCCATGCCACTCCAAAAGGCCGTGGTGGCCGCGGAGGTGATGGTAATGCCGCGTTCCTGCTCCTGCTCCATCCAGTCCATGGTGGCCGCGCCCTCGTGGACCTCACCGATCTTGTGGGACACACCGGTGTAATAGAGGATGCGCTCGGAGGTGGTTGTCTTGCCGGCATCGATGTGGGCCATGATGCCGAAATTGCGGTACCGCGCGAGCGGTGTCGTACGTGCCACGGATCAGTCCTCGTGCCTTACCAACGGAAATGAGCGAAGGCCTTGTTGGCCTCGGCCATGCGGTGCGTGTCTTCACGCTTCTTCACCGCAGAACCGCGGTTCTCGGCTGCGTCCATGAGCTCACCGGCCAGGCGGTTCTTCATGTCTTTCTCGCCACGCTTGCGCGCAGCATCAATGATCCAGCGCATGGCCAGAGAGGTACGGCGGGACGGGCGAACCTCGACCGGCACCTGGTAGGTGGCACCGCCCACGCGGCGGGACTTCACCTCAACGGCCGGGGCCACGTTATCGAGGGCGCGCTCGAGCAGCTCGACGGCATCGCCTTTGCCCTTGGCGGTGATGGTATCGATGGCACCATACATGATGCTCTCGGCGACAGACTTCTTGCCGTCGAGCATGATCATGTTCATGAACTTGGTGATCGTGGTGTTCTTGAATTTCGGATCCGGCAGAACCTGACGAACCGGCACTTCACGTCTTCTTGGCATGACTGACTACCTAAAACCCTGATTAACCCTTAGGACGCTTGGCGCCGTACTTGGAACGGCCCTGGCGACGCTTGGCCACACCCTGGCAGTCCAGCGAACCGCGCACGATGTGATAGCGCACACCCGGAAGGTCCTTCACACGACCGCCGCGGATGAGAACCACGGAGTGTTCCTGAAGGTTGTGACCCTCACCACCGATGTAACCGATGACCTCGTAGCCGTTGGTCAGGCGCACCTTGGCGACCTTACGCAGCGCAGAGTTCGGCTTCTTCGGAGTGGTGGTGTAAACACGCGTGCACACACCGCGACGCTGAGGGCAATTCTGCAGCGCGGGCACATTGGACTTCTCGCTCACCCGCGTGCGGGGCTTGCGCACCAGCTGGTTGACTGTTGCCATCTAAAAATTTCTCCAACAGCAAATGGGTTCAAGCGGGGCGATAACAAGGCCAGAGCACCGCATTGAAAGGGGCCGGATTCTAGAGATCAAGCCCACGACTGTCAATGCCGCTTAACGCCCCCGTCGGTTTTCATTCCTCTTCCGAGTCGCTCGCGACTGCGGTTTCGACCGGGGCATCGCTGCCCAGATCGACGAGTCCAAGGGCTTCCCGCATCTGACGACGGCGCTCGTCGCGCCGGCTCTGATGGTAGGCAAGCCCGGAGCCGGCCGGAATGAGGCGGCCGACGATGACGTTTTCTTTCAGGCCACGCAGTTCATCCACCGCGCCGCGCACGGCCGCGTCGGTCAGCACGCGGGTGGTCTCCTGGAAGGAGGCCGCGGACACGAACGACTCGGTCACCAGCGAGGCCTTGGTGATGCCGAGCAGCACGGGCTGATACTGGGCGGGCATCTTGCCCTTCTCGACCAGGTTGCGGTTCTCCTCGAGGATGCGGGCCTTGTCGACCTGATCGCCGACGATGTAGCCGGAATCCCCGGACTCGGTGATCTCAACCTTGCGCAGCATCTGGCGAATGATCACCTCGATGTGCTTGTCGTTGATCTTCACACCCTGCAGGCGGTAGACGTCCTGCACCTCCTTGGTGAGATAGGAGGCCATCTCCTCGATGCCGCGCAGGCGCAGGATGTCGTGCGGGGAGAGCTCGCCGTCGACGATCACCTCGCCACGGCTGACGTACTCGCCCTCGAACACGTTGACCTGACGCCACTTCGGGATCAGCTCCTCGTGGGTGTCGCCGTTCTCGGCGGTGATCACCACGCGCTGCTTGCCCTTGGTCTCCTTGCCGAAGCTGATGGTGCCGGAGATCTCGGCCAGGATGGCGGGATCCTTCGGCTTGCGGGCCTCGAACAGGTCGGCCACGCGCGGCAGACCACCGGTGATGTCGCGGGTCTTCGAGCTCTCCTGCGGGATACGCGCGACGAAGTCACCCACCTCCACGCGGTCGCCGTCGTTCAGGTTGACGATCGCGCGCCCTGGCAGGAAGTAGTTCGCCGGCAGGTCGGTGCCCGCAAGCTTGAGGTCATTGCCGTGCTCGTCGACCAGCTTGACCAGCGGACGCAGATCCTTGGCCGCACCGGCGCGCTGCTTCGGATCGGTGATCTCCTTGGACGACAGGCCGGTGATCTCGTCCACCTGCGAGTTGACGGTCACGCCCTCGACGAAATCGATGAAGCGCACGTAACCGGCCACCTCGGTGACGATCGGGTGGGTGTGCGGGTCCCATACCGCCATCGTGCTTCCGGCAGGCGCATGATCACCTTCCTTGACGCGGATGACCGCGCCGTAGGGGATCTTGTAGCGCTCGCGCTCGCGGCCGTGGTCATCGACCACGCCGATCTCGCCCGAACGCGATACGGCCACCAGGAAGCCGTCGCGGTTGGTGACGGTCTTCAGGTTGTGGAAACGCGCGCTACCTGCGGTCTTGTTCTCGACGCTGCTGGCCGCCGCGGAGCGGGAGGCCGCACCACCGATGTGGAAGGTACGCATGGTCAGCTGGGTGCCCGGCTCGCCGATGGACTGGGCCGCCATGACCCCCACCGCCTCACCGACGTTGACCTGATGACCACGCGCGAGGTCGCGACCATAGCACTTGGAGCACACGCCCCAGCGCGATTCGCAGCTGATCGGGGAGCGGACCCAGACCTCATCCACGCCCGCCTCCTCGATCTCGCGCACCTTGGCCTCGTCGATCAGGGTACCGGCCGGGATCAGGGTGGCGTTGGTGCCCGGGACCAGCACGTCCTTGGAGGTCACGCGGCCGAGGATGCGCTCGCCCAGGCCCTCGACCACGTCGCCGCCCTCGATCACCGGGGTCATGCGCAGGCCATCGCTGGTGGTGCCGCAGTCGTCGATGGTGATGACCATGTCCTGCGCCACGTCGACCAGACGGCGGGTCAGGTAACCCGAGTTCGCGGTCTTCAGCGCGGTGTCGGCCAGACCCTTGCGTGCGCCGTGGGTGGAAATGAAGTACTGGATGACGTTCAGGCCTTCACGGAAGTTCGCGGTGATCGGCGTCTCGATGATGGAGCCGTCCGGCTTGGCCATCAGGCCACGCATGCCGGCGAGCTGGCGGATCTGGGCCACGGAGCCCCGCGCACCCGAGTCGGCCATCATGTAGATGGCGTTGAACGAGTTCTGCTTGACCTCGTTGCCGTTGGCGTCGATCACGCTCTCGGTGGACAGGCCATCCATCATCGCCTTGGTGATCTGGTCGTTGGCGCGCGACCAGATGTCGACCACCTTGTTGTAGCGCTCGCCGGAGGTCACCAGACCACTGTTGAACTGCTCCTGGATCTCCTTCACCTCGAGTTCGGCGCGGGCCAGGATGCCGGCCTTGGCCTCGGGCACACGCATGTCGTCGGAGCAGATGGAGATGCCCGCACGGGCCGCGAAGCGGAAGCCGGTGTACATCATCTGGTCGGCGAAGATGACGGTCTCCTTCAGGCCGAGGTGGCGGTAGACGTAGTTCAAAAGGCCGGAGATGGCCTTCTTGCCCATGTCACGGTTGACCAGCTCGTACGGCACACCGGCCGGCACCACACGGTACAGCAGGGCGCGACCGATCGTGGTGTCGATCAGGGAGCGGACGGGCTCCAGTTCGCCGGCCTCGTTGCGGCGGTGCTCGGTGATGCGCACCTTGACGCGGGTGCCAAGCTCGACCTGCTCGGTGTCGTAGGCGCGCTGGACCTCGTCGAGGTCGGCCAGCACCAGGCCCTCGCCCTTGCCGTTCACCTTGGCGCGGGTCATGTAGTAGATGCCAAGCACGATGTCCTGCGACGGCACGATGATCGGATCGCCGTTGGCCGGGGAGAGGACGTTGTTGGTCGACATCATCAGCGCGCGGGCTTCGATCTGGGCCTCGAGCGAGAGCGGCACGTGAACCGCCATCTGGTCGCCGTCGAAGTCGGCGTTGAACGCGGAGCAGACCAGCGGGTGCAGCTGGATCGCCTTGCCCTCGATCAGCACCGGCTCAAAGGCCTGGATGCCGAGACGGTGCAGAGTCGGCGCACGGTTCAGCAGCACCGGGTGCTCGCGGATGACCTCGTCGAGGACGTCCCAGACCTCCGGGCCTTCACGCTCGACCAGTTTCTTGGCCGCCTTGATGGTGGTGGCCAGGCCACGGCGGACCAGCTTGGAGAAGATGAACGGCTTGAACAGCTCGAGCGCCATCTTCTTCGGCAGGCCGCACTGGTGCAGGCGCAGGGTCGGGCCGACCACGATCACGGAACGGCCGGAGTAGTCGACGCGCTTGCCGAGCAGGTTCTGGCGGAAGCGGCCCTGCTTGCCCTTGATCATGTCGGCCAGCGACTTGAGCGGGCGCTTGTTGGTGCCGGTGATGGCGCGGCCGCGACGGCCGTTGTCGAGCAGCGCATCCACCGACTCCTGCAGCATGCGCTTCTCGTTGCGCACGATGATATCCGGCGCGTTCAGCTCGAGCAGGCGCTTGAGGCGGTTGTTGCGGTTGATGACCCGGCGGTACAGGTCGTTCAGGTCGGAGGTGGCGAAACGGCCGCCATCCAGCGGCACCAGCGGACGCAGGTCTGGCGGCAGCACCGGCAGCACGGTCAGGATCAGCCACTCCGGCTTGTTGCCGGACTCGAGGAAGGACTCGATCAGCTTCAGGCGCTTGGAGATGCGCTTGATCTTGGTCTCGGAGCCGGTTTCGGCCAGCTCCTCGCGCATCTTGCGGGCCTCCTCCTCAAGATTCATCTTGCTGAGGATGTCGTGCAGGGCCTCGGCGCCCATGCGGGCCTCGAACTCGTCGCCATACTGCTCGATGGCGTCGAGGTATTCCTCGTCGTTGAGCAGCTGGCCCTTCTGCAGCGGGGTCAGGCCGGGCTCGGTGACGATGAACGCCTCGAAGTAGAGCACGCGCTCGATGTCACGCAGGGTCATGTCCAGCATCAGGCCGATGCGGGACGGCAGGGACTTGAGGAACCAGATGTGGGCGCAGGGGGCGGCCAGCTCGATGTGGCCCATGCGCTCGCGGCGCACCTTGGACAGGGTCACCTCGACGCCGCACTTCTCACACACCACGCCGCGGTGCTTGAGGCGCTTGTACTTGCCGCACAGGCACTCGTAATCCTTCACCGGGCCGAAGATCTTGGCGCAGAACAGGCCGTCGCGCTCCGGTTTGAAGGTGCGGTAGTTGATGGTCTCGGGCTTTTTCACCTCCCCATACGACCAGGAACGGATCATGTCCGGCGAGGCGAGCGAGATGCGGATGAAGTCGAATTCTTCTTCCGCCGCCTGGGGCTTCATCAGGTTGAGCAGTTCTTTCATGGCGAATCTCTCAAAAATGCAGCGAGGGACGGCGCGCCCAGCGCGCCGCCCAGGCGGGGTCGATCAGTCTTCCTGCTCGAGCTCGATGTTGATGCCGAGCGAGCGGATCTCACGCAGGAGCACATTGAAGGACTCCGGCATGCTGGCCTCCATCTGGTGGTTGCCGTCGACGATGTTCTTGTACATCTTGTTGCGGCCGTTCACGTCGTCCGACTTGACGGTCAGCATCTCCTGCAGGGTGTAGGCGGCACCGTAGGCCTCCAGGGCCCACACCTCCATCTCCCCGAAGCGCTGGCCACCGAACTGGGCCTTGCCGCCCAGCGGCTGCTGGGTGACCAGGCTGTACGGGCCGGTGGAACGGGCGTGCATCTTGTCGTCGACCAGGTGGTTCAGCTTGAGCATGTACATGTAGCCCACCGTGGTCGGTCGGTCGAAGCGCTGGCCGGTGCGGCCGTCGTACAGATACATCTGGCCGCTCTCGGGCAGGTCGGCGAGACGAAGCATGTGCTTGATCTCGGACTCGTGCGCCCCCTCGAACACCGGGGTCGCCATCGGCACGCCGCCACGCAGGTTCTTCGCCATCGCGATCAGCTCGTCATCGGTGAGGCTGTCGAGGTCGACCTCCTTCACGCCGCGATGGTTGTAGACCTGGTCGAGGAACGCGCGCAGCTCCTTGAGCTGCTTCTCGCGCTCAAGCTCGAGCATGGCGCTGATCTTGTGGCCGAGACCGCGCGCAGCGAGGCCGAGGTGGACCTCGAGGATCTGGCCGATGTTCATCCGCGACGGTACGCCCAGCGGGTTCAGGCAGATGTCGATCGGCGTGCCGTTCTCCATGTACGGCATGTCCTCCTCGGGCACGATCATGGAGACCACGCCCTTGTTGCCGTGACGGCCGGCCATCTTGTCGCCCGGCTGGATGCGGCGCTTGACGGCCACATACACCTTGACCATCTTCAGCACGCCCGGCGCCAGATCGTCGCCCTGCTGGATCTTCGCCTTCTTGTCGGCGAACAGGCGCTCGGCCTCGGCACGCTGCTCCTCAAGCTGGGTCTTGTAGGTCTCGAGCTCCGCCGCCGCCCCATCATCCGCCAGGCGGATGTCGAACCACTGCTCGCGTTTGATCTTGGCGAGCGCGGCGGCGGTGATCTTCTTGCCGCCCTCAAGGCCCATGCCGCCATCAGCGACCTGGCCAACCAGCAGCGACTCGACGCGCTGGAAGATGTCATCCTCGATGATGCGCATGCGGTCCTTGATGTTCTTGCGCACCGCGTCGAGGTCGGCCTCCTCGATCGCCTTGGCGCGCGCATCCTTCTCCACCCCATCGCGGGTGAACACGCGCACGTCGATGACGGTGCCTTCCATGCCCGGCGGCACGCGCAGGGAGGTGTCCTTCACGTCGGACGCCTTCTCGCCGAAGATCGCACGCAGCAGCTTCTCTTCCGGGGTCAGCTGGGTCTCGCCCTTCGGCGTGACCTTGCCTACCAGGATGTCGCCCGGGCGCACCTCGGCACCGACGAACACCACGCCGGACTCGTCCAGCTTGTTGAGCAGGCCTTCGGAGACGTTCGGGATGTCCGCGCTGATCTCCTCGGGGCCAAGCTTGGTGTCACGCGCCACGCAGGAGAGCTCCTCGACGTGGATCGAGGTGAAGCGGTCCTCCTTGAGCACGCGCTCGGAGAGGAGGATGGAGTCCTCGAAGTTGTAGCCATTCCACGGCATGAACGCGACCAGCATGTTCTGGCCCAGCGCCAGCTCGCCGAGGTCGACGGAGGCACCATCGGCCAGCACATCGCCCTTGGCGACCCGGTCGCCCTCATTGACGATCGAGCGCTGATTGATGCAGGTGTTCTGGTTGGAACGGGTGTACTTGGTGAGGTTGTAGATGTCGACCCCGATCTCGCCGGCCTCGGTCTCGTCGTCGTTCACGCGCACCACGATGCGGGTGGCATCGACGCGCTCGACCACGCCGCCACGGCGGGCGACCACGGAGGCGCCGGAGTCGACCGCCACCACGCGCTCCATGCCAGTGCCGACCAGGGGCTTGTCGGCGCGCAAGCAGGGCACGGCCTGACGCTGCATGTTGGCGCCCATCAGCGCGCGGTTGGCGTCGTCGTGCTCGAGGAACGGGATGAGCGAGGCGGCCACGGACACCACCTGCTTCGGCGAGATGTCCATGTAGTGCACCTGGCCGGGGTTGGCGAGGGTGAACTCACCCGCCTGACGGCAGGCGACCAGCTCGTCGGTCAGGTTGCCCTGCTCGTCCAGGCGGGCGTTGGCCTGGGCGATGATGTACTGGCCTTCCTCGATCGCGGACAGGTAGTCGACCTGGTCAGTGACCTTGCCCTCGACCACGCGGCGATACGGGGTTTCCAGGAAGCCGTAGTGGTTGGTGCGGGCGTACACCGCCATCGAGTTGATCAGGCCGATGTTCGGGCCTTCCGGGGTCTCGATCGGGCACACGCGACCGTAGTGGGTCGGGTGCACGTCACGCACCTCGAAGCCGGCGCGCTCGCGGGTCAGGCCGCCCGGGCCGAGCGCGGAGACGCGGCGCTTGTGGGTCACCTCGGAGAGCGGGTTGTTCTGGTCCATGAACTGGGAGAGCTGGCTGGAGCCGAAGAACTCCTTGATCGCGGCCGCCACCGGCTTGGCATTGATCAGTTCCTGCGGCATCAGGCCTTCGCTCTCGGCCAAGGACAGGCGCTCCTTGACCGCGCGCTCGACGCGCACGAGGCCGATGCGGAACACGTTCTCGGCCATCTCACCCACGGAACGGATACGGCGGTTGCCAAGGTGGTCGATGTCGTCCACCTGGCCGTTGCCGTTGCGGATGTCGATCAGCACCTTGATCACGTCCAGGATGTCTTCCTTGGACAGGGTGCCCGGACCGGTGATCTCCTCACGGCCGACACGGCGGTTGAACTTCATCCGGCCGACGGCGGAGAGGTCGTAGCGATCCTCGGAGAAGAACAGCCCCTGGAACAGCGCCTCGGCGGACTCCTTGGTGGGCGGCTCGCCCGGGCGCATCATGCGGTAGATCTCCACCAGGGCCTCGAGCGGGCTGGTGGTGGTGTCCGCACGCAGGGTGCTGGAGATGAACGGACCGCGATCGACCTCGTTGAAATAGATGGTGCGAACCTCACGGATGCCGGCGTCGTTCATCGCCGCGATCAGGTCGGCGGTGACGATGTCGTTGGCGCTGGCGAGGAGTTCACCGGTGCGCTGGTCGATGACGTTGTGGGCCAGGGTCTGGCCGATGAGGTACTCGATCGGGGCGACCTGGGCGCCGACGCCCGCCTTCTTCATGTCGCGCAGGTGCTTGGCGGTGATGCGGCGACCAGCCTCGACGATCACGGCCCCATCCTCGGCACGGATGTCGAACGGCGCGTTCTCCCCCTTCAGGCGGTCGATCACGAGATCGACCTTGACCTCGTTGGCCGACAGGAGGGTGTAGGTGGTGGTATCGAAGAAGGTGGCGAGGATTTCCTCGTTGTCCATCCCGATCGCGCGCAGCAGGATGGTGACCGGCAGTTTGCGGCGACGGTCGATGCGCGCATACAGGAGATCCTTCGGATCAAACTCGAAGTCCAGCCAGGAACCGCGGTAGGGGATGATGCGCGCGGAGAACAGGATCTTGCCCGAGGAGTGGGTCTTGCCCTTGTCGGAGTCGAAGAACACGCCCGGGGAACGGTGCAATTGGGACACCACGACCCGCTCGGTGCCGTTGATGACGAAGGTGCCGGTCTCGGTCATGAGCGGCAGCTCGCCCATGTAGACCTCCTGTTCGCGCACGTCCTTGACGACCTGGCTGCCCGCCGGGGCCTCCTTGTCGTAGATCACCAGACGCATCTTCACGCGCAGCGGGGCGGCATAGGTCAGGCCACGAACCTGGCATTCCTTGACATCGAAGGCCGGCTCGCCGAGGCGATAGCTGACATATTCGAGCGCCGCGTTGCCGGAGTAGCTTACGATCGGGAACACCGAGCTGAGCGATGCATGCAGGCCCATCGGGTCACGGCCCTGCGGGTTTTCAAGCTGCAGAAAGCCACGGTAGGAATCGACCTGGGTGGCCAGCAGATTCGGCACCGCAAGGATGGACTTGCGCTTGCTGAAATCCTTGCGGATCCGCTTCTTCTCGGTGATGGAGTACGTCATCGGATTTCCTCTGAGGAAACAGTATTTACTGACGCGGAGCGTCGTCTAGAACCACAGTAGACTGTCGACATGTCTCGCTGAACGGGGACATCGCAACAGGCCACTGGACCATCAAGCGGAAAAAGGCCGGCGGCCATCGCCGCCAGCCGGATACCCGTGTTTCGCAAGGCGAAAGCGGGATCGATTACTTGAGCTCGACCTTGGCACCGGCCTCTTCGAGCTTCTTCTTCATGGCCTCGGCATCGGCCTTGGCAACGCCTTCCTTCACGGTGGAGGGTGCGCCTTCGACCAGGTCCTTGGCCTCTTTCAGGCCCAGGCCGGTGATTTCGCGCACGGCCTTGATCACGTTGACCTTGTTGTCGCCGAAGCTGGTCATGACCACGTCGAACTCGGTCTTCTCTTCAGCGGCCGGAGCGGCAGCGCCAGCAGCCGGAGCGGCGGCGACGGCGACAGCGGCAGCGGCGGATACGCCGAACTTCTCTTCCATCGCGGAGATCAGATCAACGATCTCCAGGACGGTCATGTTGGAGATGGCCTCCAGAATGTCTTCTTTGTTGATTGCCATGGTTGTGTACCTAAAAGCGAAAGGATTGTTAAAAAGCCGTAAGTCTTACGCCGCTTGCTTCTGATCGCGGATGGCGGCAACGGTGCGGACCAGCTTGCCCGGAACCTCGTTGAGGGTACGGACGAACTTGGCAACCGGGGCCTGCATGACAGACATGAGCATGCTGATGGCCTGGTCGCGGGTCGGCAGGTTGGCCACGCGATCGATCTCGGATGCAGCGATGAGCTGGCCACTGAGGGCGACGAGCTTCACTTTCAGCTTGTCGTTCTCCTTGGCCGCATCGCGCATCAGGCGTGCTGCAGCGCCCGGATCCTCCATCGAGAAGGCCAGCACGAGGGGACCTACCATCCCGTCGGCCATGCACTCGAATTCGGTACCGCGAACTGCGATGCGGGCGAGCGTGTTCTTCACCACGCGCAGGTAAACGCCCTCCTTACGGGCCTTCACGCGCAGCGCGGTCAGCTGCTCGACCGTCATGCCACGATATTCCGCCGCAACAGCGGAATAAGCTTTGGCGGCGACTTCGGCTACTTCAGCGACGACAGCCTGTTTCTGATCGAACGTCAGTGCCATTGAAATAACCTCGGATCGCATGCCCCAGGGGACATGCTTCGCCTCGAACCGGGGCACCCACGTTTCCGTGATTCCATCCCGAGAGGAGGATGGAGGGGCACCCCGCCCTTACGGTGTCACACCAGGCAGGAATTCCTGGGCCTCACCGTCTGCGCAGGCAGGATTAAGCACTCGGAGACCTCGTGCGCCTGCGGTCTTGGACGCAACCGGACGAGTCCGGCAGCCCAAATTGCGCGGAACGGCTCCTCGCCGCCCCGCTCCGCATCAGCCAGCCAGGCTGGCCTGATCCACCTGCAGGCCCGGGCCCATGGTGGTGGATACGGTGATGCGCTTCATGTAGATGCCCTTGGCCGCGGAAGGCTTGGCCTTGTTCAGGTCAGCGATCAGGGCGTTCAGGTTATCGAGCAGGGCCTCTTCGTCGAAGCTGACCTTGCCGATGGTGCAGTGGATGATACCGGCCTTGTCGGTGCGGTAGCGGACCTGACCGGCCTTGGCGTTGCGTACGGCAGCCGCCGGATCCATCGCCACGGTACCGACCTTCGGGTTCGGCATCAGGCCGCGGGGACCGAGGATCTGGCCAAGCTGACCGACGATGCGCATGGCATCCGGGGTGGCGATGACCACGTCGAAATCCATATTGCCGGCCTTGATCGACTCCGCGAGATCCTCGAAACCGACGATCTCGGCGCCGGCGGCCTTGGCCGCCTCGGCGTTGGCGCCCTGGGCAAACACGGCCACGCGCACGCTCTTGCCGGTGCCGCGCGGCAGCACGGTGGAGCCACGCACGACCTGGTCGGAGCGACGCGGGTCGACACCCAGATTGACGGCAACGTCGACGGACTCGACGAACTTGGAGGTCGCCAGCTCCTTCAGCAGGCTGAAGGCCTCCTTGACCGGATAGGCGCGCGCTGCGTCGACCTTTTCACGGATGGCTTTTTGACGCTTGGTGAGCTTGGCCATTACACGCCCTCCACATTCAGACCCATGCTCTTCGCACTGCCAGCGATGGTACGCACGGCGGCGTCCATGTCTGCGGCGGTGAGATCCGGCATCTTGGTCTTGGCAATTTCTTCGAGCTGGGCACGGGTGATGGTGCCAACCTTCTTGGTGTTCGGATTGCTCGAACCACTCTGGATACCCACCGCCTTCTTGATCAGCACGGTGGCCGGCGGGGTCTTGGTGATGAAGGTGAAGCTCTTGTCGCTGTACACGGTGATGACCACCGGCAGCGGCAGACCGGGCTCCACACCCTGAGTCGCGGCGTTGAACTCCTTACAGAAGCCCATGATGTTGACGCCGTGCTGACCCAGAGCCGGGCCGATCGGGGGACTCGGGTTGGCCTGACCGGCCTTGACCTGCAGCTTGATGTAAGCCTGGACTTTCTTAGCCATGTTTCACTCTCTTTGGGTGCAAACGCCCAACGGGCTCCCCAGTTGACGGTCAGACCTTTTCGACCTGACCGAACTCAAGCTCCACCGGGGTGGAGCGACCAAAAATACTTACCGCGACACGCAGGCGACTCTTCTCGTAGTCGACCTCTTCGACCGTGCCATTGAAATCGTTGAACGGCCCCTCGCAGATGCGGACCATCTCCCCCACCTCGAACAGCACCTTCGGACGCGGCTTCTCGGCACCCTCGCGCATGCGATTGAGGATGGCCTCCGCCTCCTTGTCACTGATCGGCGCCGGACGATCCGGCGTGCCGCCAATGAAACCCAGCACCCGCGGCACGGAACGCACCAGATGCCAGGCCTCGTCATTCATGTCGATCTGCACCAGCACGTAGCCGGGGAAGAACTTGCGCTCGCTCTTGCGGCGCACGCCATCGCGCATCTCGACCACTTCTTCGGAAGGCACGAGGATCTCGCCGAAGCGATCCTGCATGCCATCACGCTGAATGCGCTCCTCGAGCGCACGCTTGACCGCATTCTCATACTGAGAAAAGGTCTGGACCACGTACCAGCGCATGGCCATAGACTCAGCCCCCCTGACCCGTGATCAGACGCACCGCCCAGAACAGCAGCGCATCCACGAGCCACAAAAAGATCCCCACGATCAGCACGAGCACCAGGACCGAGAGCGTGACCTGCAGCGTCTCCTGCCGGGTCGGCCACACCACCTTGCGCAGCTCGGTGCGCGCCTCGCGGGAGAAACCAAAAAGACCACGCCCCACCGGAGTCAGCGCCACCAACCCCGCTGCCAGGCCCACAAGGCCGAGCAGGGCCAGCACACGCCACACCAGCGCAACATGATCG
>FWPV01006119.1_pt1 | contig 22574 bp, 21 predicted proteins | sample 2228371 | NCBI WGS metagenome assembly FWPV01 (sample SAMEA103939776, study PRJEB20133) | metagenome | reverse complement strand
AAAGAGATGATACAGTCCGGTAACTGGATAATGCCAATTCTCCATGGTAAAGCATATTTTGCTAAACCCCCGTTGATGAACTGGCTTATTGCTCTGAGCGGGAGTTTGTTCGGTTCAATCAATGAATGGACAGGCCGTCTTCCCTCAGTAATCATGATGTTTTTGACATGTATTTCAGTATATTATGGCACTGAAAAATGGTTAAGCAGAGAAGGACGCCTTTTTGCAGCTATTATGACCCTTGCAATGACGGGAATGTTAAAAAAAGGAAGAGAAGCTGAAATAGAAAGTCTTCACATCTTTGTAATTACATTAATATTACTCCTCTGGATTAATGGATATTTAAGACAGTGGAGGCCTGTTTTTTTATGGGGCGTTTCACTATTTTTTGCAGGAATCGGTTTTCTTTCGAAAGGTCCGCAGGTTCTTATGTTCTTTTATATGACTGTTATCCCTTACCTGATATACAGAAAAAGGATGTCGTTATTTTTCTCTAAAGGCCATCTTTTTGGTCTGGTAGTACTTTTAATAGTTTTATCTACCTATATATTATCTATTCTTCAATGGACTTCATTGGATTATTATATAAACAGGTGGATAAATGAGGGAGTGTCGAGGGCTGAAAGCAAAGAAACTCTTTCATTCTTTACACATTTGATCGAGTATCCACTCGAGGGGATAGCTTCTTTCATGCCATGTATTCTTTTTATGTTTCCATTGCTCAATAAACAATTACGGTACGGAATCAAGAAGGGGATTTCGAATGAGCTATTTATTTTCTGTATTGTTTTATTGCTCGCAAATTTTCCTTTATACTGGTTGCTACCAAATATGCGTTTCAGATATTTTCTGCCAGCAGGTCCTTTTTTTGCAATTTTAACAGGTATAGTTTTTGAGTGGTACTTGAAAAATGATAAGAATTTTCCTGTAATTGGCTCTTTCAAAAGAAGGCTACTGAAAATTGTTTCAGTCCTCGCAATTCTTATATCAATTGCAGTTATACCTGCAATATCAACTCTAAAGCTGAGTTTCACTCTAACTTTAATTCTTCTTTTATTGTCAGTGGTGTGTATTAGCGTGTTTGTTTTTGTTAAAGCTAAATCTATCTCATTGAAACAAACACCGTTTTATGTAGTTTCGATAACAGTGCTTTTGTTTCTCGTTTACACAAATATTGAAATACAGTATAAAAACATCGATGAAACCAATCAGAGAAACGTTGCCCGTGAAATAAATCTTATATTGCCGAAAGATGTTGATACTGTTTATGAAATCGGGTATAGAAGGTTTCTTGGTATTACCATTTATATTGACAGAAAAGTATTACAACTCGATTATTTTTCAGACCTTAAGGATATTCAAAAGAAAAGCGGTAAGGTCTGTTTCATTTTTGATACAGAGTATATGAAACGCATGGAAAAGAAAGAAAAGGAATTTTTTTTACATACAGTAAACTGGCAAAAAATTTACTCTAAAAATATTAAGAAAAGTAGAGGAGAAATAGTTGTAGGATTGCTTTAATTCTGAAGAGTATCACTTCTTTATATAAAATGGTGATATTTATATGATTGAATTGTTTGAGAATTTTCATCCTGTTTTACAGGCTTTTATTGCTACATGTTTCACATGGGGTCTTACTGCATTAGGTTCTGCAGGTGTTTTTCTAACGAGAGAAGTCAATAAAAAACTCCTTGATGGTATGCTTGGATTTGCTGCAGGTGTTATGATTGCAGCAAGTTTCTGGTCTTTGCTGTCACCTGCAATTGAAATGTCTGAAGGAAAGACAATCCCGTCATGGGTTCCTGCTGCCTCTGGTTTTATCCTGGGTGGGATATGTTTAAGGTTCATTGATATTTTACTCCCACATTTACACCTCGGGCTGCCAATTGAAGAGGCAGAAGGAATTAAAACAGGATGGAAGCGCAGTACACTTCTTATTCTTGCGATAACTTTACATAATATTCCAGAAGGACTCGCAGTCGGAGTAGCTTTTGGTGCGGTAGCTGCTAATATACCTTCAGCATCATTGACCGGAGCTATTGCATTGGCTGTTGGAATTGGAATACAAAATTTTCCTGAAGGACTTGCTGTATCATTGCCTTTGCGTCGAGAAGGATTATCGAGTCTTAAAAGTTTCTGGTATGGTCAGCTATCTGGAATTGTTGAGCCTGTTGCAGGTATTATCGGAGCTGCTGCTGTAATTGTTGCTCAACCCATACTTCCATATGCACTTTCTTTTGCAGCAGGTGCGATGATTTTTGTTGTTGTAGAGGAGTTAATTCCTGAATCACAGCGCGGGGGTAATACTGATTTAGCAACAGCCGGTGCAATGATTGGTTTCGCAGTAATGATGGTTCTTGATGTTGCGTTCAGCTAAGCAGCAAGATGCATTATCAGGTTAATGTGAATCTGTTTTTATTTAAGTTTATCTTAACAGGGGTTTCAAAGAAGTCGCTCAAATTTTTATTTGTAAGAACATCTTTTTTCTTTCCCTGCATATAGATTTTGCCTTTTTTCAATAATAATATATGAGTGAAAACAGGGAGTATCTCTTCTATCCTGTGAGTGACATAAATAATAGCTGGTGCATTAACTTTTTCTGCTATCCTTTCAATATAAGAAAGCAGATGTTTACGCCCGAAAATATCAAGCCCGCTTAATGGTTCATCAAATATAAGTATTTCAGGTGTATTAATAAGAGCACGTGCTATCAGAACTTTTTGTTTTTCTCCTTGAGAAAGTATGCAGTATGGTTTTTTCAATACTTTGATACAATCTAAAGATTTCATAATCTTCCTGACATTTTCATGAACCTTTAAAGAAATTCGATTGTATAAACCAATAGTTGCAAATTTACCGCTTGAAATGATTTCTTCAGCAGTCTCGGTTGCGTAGAATTTTTCCTGTAAATAAGAACTGACCATCCCGATAGATTTTCTTAATTCCCTTATATCATATTCGCCAAAGTTTTTCCCGAGAACACTAATTTGACCTTTTGACGGCCATATATATCCATTTATAAGATTTAAAAGAGATGTTTTCCCTGAACCATTAAGTCCCAGAATTGCCCAGTGTTCTCCCTTCTTAACAGTCCAGTTTATTTTTTTAAGAATGTAACGATTGCCATTCTTCCATGAAATATTTTTCATATTAATGATAAAATCGTCCATTAAAATTTAAGTTCCTTTCAGTTCGAAAAAATAATATTTCATAGTTTTAGAGTTATATTTTAAATTGTCTTAACCCAAAAATATAGTTAGAATAATGCAGATGTTATGAATAAATTTATTTTTCGTTATAACAACCCCCTTAATCCCCCTTTTCTAAGGGGGAATTCGATAAAGTTATCCCCTTTTCTAATGGGGAATGTTTGAGGTTTCATGTTTTAGGACATTCGCTATTCCCCCTTTGTTAAGGGGGTTGGGGGTTGTCCCCCCTTTGTTAAGGTGAACAACAAAATTTGTAAAATCATCGAGTTAAAAAATTTTTTAGCAATGTCTGTATTATTCGGTTTAAGCAGGATTGGATTTTTCATTTGTCTAACCCATTAAAAAATATTATAATTAATTAATTTAAAAATTGTTTATTAAATCTGAGGAGGTTTAAAAATGAAAAAATATGTATGTACTGCCTGTGGATATATTTATGATCCTGCAGTAGGGGATCCAGATTCAGGAATAGCTCCAGGAACTCCTTTTGAAAATCTACCAGATGACTGGGTATGTCCTGCCTGTGGTGCTGCAAAGTCAATGTTTGTTGAAGAAGGTTCAGCATATAAAGAACATGGGGTGAGATAAAAAATAACCCGAAAATGCAATTCTTCGGGTAAAAGAGACTATATATAATATAAAAAAGACTATAAATCAAAATATATCTTATAGGTAACTATTATCCTGATTGCAATTTAGTTTTATTTTGTTCTTTTCATCATATTCATATTACCGGACATACCAGGGAAATGTGGCATTTGCATCTTCTGATAACCTGCAGGTATTTCAAAAAGGTTATCAGGCTGGTTACCAATTTTTATATTTCTGAGTTCATGTGACCAGGAGCCATCAATTGCAGCTGTTTTAACTGGCATGTTTATATCTGTCGCAAGCCATTGATAAACCTGATGGGTTTCATTGTCAGTTCTATAGGTAATAAGATATTTCTTTGTGGGATGTCCGTCTATTGTTTCACTGCCCACCTGTTTTCTTTCTATTTCACCTTCATATTTTTCTTCAACCTTTGGACGGTTTTGCATATTTAAGGGCATTTCCATATATGTTTTTGTATCAGGCATAAGATTCCATGCAACTTTTTTATCGACTCTTGTAATAACAATCATATTCATATCACTATGACCCTGCATTTCCATTCTGAATTTGTCTGCTTTATAAAATAATTTACCTTTAGTCTGAAAACCTCCCTTCTGGGTTGTTATTGAGTCTGCCGAGAATTCAATGGCACCTGCAGTTGATGAGAAGATTAGAATTAGCAAAAATACTATTGAGAGTTTTTTAATCACTTTTTCCTCCTAAAATTAAGGTTTACTCGATTTGTTTTGAGCAATGTCTGCATTACTCGGGTTAATGGTATCTGTCATAGTTTAAAGTCTATCAACGAATAAAATAGAAAGTCAACATAATAAATTTATTCGAACATCAGCATCATTCGAGTTAAGAAATGGCGATTTCTAATAAAAATTCCATAGCTTTAAGTGATGCTTTTTCTTTGTTTTGTTGTCTATTGCCTTTAAATATATATTTTCTTACAGAGGTATGATTTTTTTTGCTCACAGCAATATAAACAAGTCCTTTTTCTTTGCTTTCAAGAACATCCGGGCCAAGATTGCCAGTAGTAGAAACAGAAAAATCTGTTGAAGTAAGTTTTCTGACTCTCTCTGCCATTTCTCTTGCAGTTTCTTCACTTACAACCCCAAATTTGTCTATTACTTTAGATGGGATGCGCAAAATCTTTTTTTTCATTTTCAGAGAATATACCACTAATCCTGCAATAAAAAATGTGCTTGCCCCTGGGAGTGAAGTAATATAATGGCTGATCAGACCACCAGTACACGATTCAGCAATAGATAACGTGAATCTTTTCTCCTTAAAAATATTATGAACTTTAATAATATGTTCAGAAATTACTTTATTCATCGTTTATAAAATAACATATTTATTTTAAGAATTATATATAAATGTGGCTTTATTTTTAGAACAAATAAACATCCGTATTGCTGATTTTCAAACAAATGCACAACTGAAATATAGTTGATATAATGTTATTTGAGAGGTATTAAATTAACCGTGTAATGTGTTTACGGGTTAATAATGTTCAATGCAATGAAAATCTGGAAACGCATATCAGAAATTCTTGAAAAAAAACCATCTTCTTCAAGTTCAAAAGATGTAAAGAATCTTTATATACAAAAATATAATACCTTCAGAGAAGTGCTTTCACACAATAATAAATTCCTTGAATTGATGATGGATATTGAAGAGAAACTTCGCGGTATCGGTTCGGAAGGACTTGACGATTTCTATAAAGAAATATTTCGGATGTCAGAAGAAGTTAAAGAAATGGTGGTAAAACTAAACCAAATATCTGGTGGTAGGTATTCTAATCTATCATTGAAACTTGATCAGATAAGCGAAAATATCAGAGAATGCTTTGAAAAAATATTACTTGTATTAAAAAGTGATAGAGAATATTCAGCACAACCAGGTCTTACAAAACAAATACCTGAAGAGATCTATACTATTGAAGTACCAGTTTACAGTCAGCATAAGATAATTATTGAAAAAGGTAGAGTTGCATCAAAAGGAATCGCTATTGGTAAAGCATTTATATTGAAATCTGAAGATGATTTAAATATTTTCCCGTCAGGTGCAGTTTTAATAACAAGATATTCTTCTTCCAGATATTCAACTATTATAAAAAATGCAAGTGCTGTTGTGACCGACGTCGGCGCTGTAACTGTACATCTGGCAGCTATTGCCAGGGAAGCAGGTGTGCCGATGATTGTTAATACAGTAAATGCAACTCAGATTATAAAAAACGGCATGGAAATAACTGTGGATGCAATAAATGGAATTGTTTATGACGGGAAAGTACAGGAACTGGAAGATATTATGCTTGAGCAGAAAATTAACAGGGTTACAACAGATTTACAGAAAATGCTTGAAACTATATGGAAGTATATAATGCCTCTGAATTTGCCAAGCCCTGAAAACAGAGATTTTTGCTCTGAGAATTGTAAGACGCTACATGATATAGCAAGATATACTCATCAAAAAGTTATGGAAGAAATTTTCGGAATTACAGATGAATTTCCAGCGTGTATAGAAACCGTTAAATTAACCGGAATTGTGCCTCTTACAATTTACCTTATAGATTTAGGTGATGGTCTTTCAGAGCATGTTTCATTGAAAAAAATATCAAGGCAGGATGTATTGTCCATCCCCCTATCTGCTTTTATCGATGGACTTGCATCTGTAAAATGGCCGGAACCAGTACTTCCTGATGTCAGTGGTATCATGGGTATAATAGCCCATACAGCTTCCATGTCTGAGGCTGAAATGGGGCGCATGGCTGAAAAAAGCTTTGCATTTATATCAAAGGATTATATGAATTTTTCAATTAATCTCGGGTATCATCTTTCTGTAATTGAGGCGCTTACCTGCGATAATATAATTGATAATTATATCAGGTTTTATTTCAAAGGAGGAGGTGCTGATTTTCAGAGAAGGATAAGGAGAGTAGAAATGATTTCAAATGTCTTAAAAAAACTCGATTTCAATGTTCGAACCAGAGAAGACATTATTAATGCTATTTTAACAAAAGATAATAAAGATTCATTGCTGAATAAACTCGATGTAATCGGCAAATTGACAGCTTATACAAAGCAACTTGATGCTGTCATGTATGATGATGCTTCAACTGCAAGACATTTTGAAGAATTTATTAAGAGTTATTTTCCTTCTTCTGGAGTTGTTCCTTAAGAAGTCTGTTTTCTTTCTGAAGAGTTAGCCATTTAACTGCTTTTTCAATTGTAAAAAGTATTTGTTCAATTCTGAACGGTTTTGTTATAAAGTCAAAGCCACCTTTAGACATTGCTTCAGAAGCAGACTCGATGGTTCCATAAGCTGTAATCATTATAACAGGAGTATCGGGGTTGATTTTTTTTACAGCATCGAGAAGTTCCATCCCGTCGAGCCCGGGCATTTTCAGGTCTGTAATCACAATGTCGAACTCTCCGCTTTTTGCAAGAGTTAAAGCCTCAACAGGATTATTTGTAATTGTTACATGATAAGGTGTTTTCTTTTGCAGGGTCATGCTTAAAAGTTTCAGCATGTCAGGCTCATCGTCAACTATTAAAATCTTTTCTGCCATTTTTACCTCCGGGATTCTTAATACTTTATTATAATTTTAATTTTCTCTGGTAGCAACCTTTGCTGCTGGTAAATTGATTATAAAAGTTGTTCCTGTATCCGGTGATTCATCGCGCGTTTTTGTCTTGAAAGTAATAGAACCGCCATGTTTTGTTACTATACCATAGGAAATAGAGAGCCCGAGTCCTGTCCCCTTACCCACTTCTTTTGTGGTAAATAATGGATCGAATATCCTTTTTCTGTGCTCTTTTTTAATTCCATCTCCGGTATCGGAGATTCTAATATCAATGGTATCGGAATTCAAGTTTGATGTGTTAATTGTTAAAATGCCACCACCTTTTAGAGACATGGCATAGATAGCATTATTGATAATATTGAAGAAAACCTGTTGAAGTTCTCCCTCATCAGCTAAAACCGGGGGCAAATCTTCCTGTAAATTTTCTCTTACTTCTATTTTGTTTAAACGAATTGTATTACCCATAACAGAAAGAACAGTCCTGAGGCTCTTATTAATGTCAACAAGTTCTTCTTTATGCTCTTTATGACGTGCGAAATTAAGTAGGTTTTCTACAACTCTTTTTGCGTTAAGTCCTTGTTTCTCTATCGTTTTCAGTATTTCATATTCTTCGGAGCCTTCAGGATATTTCTCTAAAAGAAGTTCTGTAAAACCAAGTATTATACCGAGGGGATTGTTAATCTCATGGGCTACACCTGCTGCGAGCGTTCCCATGGAAGCGAGCTTTTCAGTATAGTAGCTGTGTTCTTCTATCTTTTTCCTGTCAGTTATATCTCTTGAAATCCCAAGCACTGCATATATATTTCCAGCTTCGTCCCATAATCTTCTCAAGTTTGTACTGAACCAGTATTCATTTTCTCCTACAATAACCATATGTATTAGCTGCTTGCTTTCTTTTGTATTAAATACAGTTTGTATCATGACTATGAGAACTTCGGAACTCGGCCATGTAAATATTTCGGCAATATTTTTACCAATTATTTCAGATCGTCTCTTATTTAAAAAATTTGCACCATATTTATTAATTGAGAGAAAATTGCCATTATAATCAACTGTGTATATTAAATCTTCAGCATTTTCAATGAGAGATCTGTATCTCTGTTCGGATTTTTTTAGTTCATTTGTTTTTCTCGCAACTTCCTGTTCAAGAATATTGGACCATGAAAGTATCATAAAATTTACAAAAAGCCCGCCAAAAAGTATTACGGATATAATTATTGCCTGAAGTATAAACTGTTGAAGATGTATTGAATGAATTGCACCTTCAACTTCGCTTACCGGTGCAACCACTGCAACAGACCATATCCTGTCAGGATTTTTTTCATCTATCTTAACTGGTGTATATGCAATCAGCTTTTTTATCTCGCCTTCAATTCCTCTATGCCAGCCAGAAATATACCAGCTTTTACCTTCCTGACCTTTTAACATTTTTTCCTTCTGAATCTCATTTATTCTTGAGAAAGATATTGTTGGTTTTTTACCTTTACGGGCCTCAAAAGCATTTCTGCCGGTAAAAGACTTTTCTTCATGATATAGAAATGTGCCATTTTCATCTATTACCCATGCATATCCTGTTTTTCCGGAACGAAGTTCTTTTACAACAGACTCAATTAGAAGGCTGGCATCAATAACAAAGACCATGACACCCGAAAATTTATTCAGTGCCACAGGATGTGATTCATCAACAGATACCTGCCATACAGGTATTGCCATTTTCATAATTGGTTTGTCACCATTATGATTGTAGGTAATGGTCGTAACCCTGGTCATGAATAAAGTTCCTTTGAGATTTTCATCTTTTGCCCGATTAAGACATTCGATATCGTTACTATCTGCTTTGCTTACAGAAAAATTTATTTTTTCAGAAACAATATAAGTTTTATTGTTATTATCAGTAAAACGTATTTCTATAGCACCTTCGTGTTTAATACTTGAAAAGGCAATTTTCATCCGGTCACCCATAAAAGCAGATTCTTTATACTGTATAGAAGGAGAAAGACTTAAAAGGAGTAATTCTCTTTTAATTGACTCAAGACTATTCTCTATCTGACGGGCAGCATGTCTTGCAAGAACAAGTTGTTGTTGATTAAAATCATCGGTGACAGTTTCCCTGACTTTTTTTGAGGACATCCATCCGAGAACTAAAACCGTGCCCAGAAGTATTGTCATACTTACGCCTACAATTGCTTTGAAATATCTGAGATTGAAGGGATGGTATTTTTCGATCAGGCTGATAAGTGTCAGTTTTAATTTAGCATATTTTCTTATATTTATTAACAAAGTCTCTCCATATTTGATTGGGTATTTTATTTAAAATAACAGATAACAACTAAAAAGTTAATAACTATTAAGTAATTTGAAATTCTCTGTGTTACTTTTTCAGAATATTCTTTAGTTCATTGCGTGCTTTCATGAAAATATCTATATATTCTCTGTCTCTATAATCTTTATATGTATAAAATAATGGAGTATAAGTATTGTTTCTATAAATAAGAGTTACTTCAGCATAAATACCTTTGCCAAGATATATTCTGTGAGAATAGTTTTTGGTAGTGGCAAGTACAATTTTAGATAGAGTTAAATACCCCGGATCTATATTAATTCTTCGTCTGTTATCCAATGAAAGCATTTCCTCGAATTTATTGGTCTGAAGTTTAATATCAGCAATATTAACAGGGTCTATCAGTTTCCTGAAAAAAGCGAACTGTCTCAAAATATTTACGCCAAGTTCGTCTTTATAATATTCAGAATAATTCCAGTTTATCTTCTGACTTTTTAAAAGAATGTCGCCATAGAATTCTGTCAGAAGTTCAAGAGATTTTTCAAAAAATAATGCATCATTATAAAGAAAGCCGACGAAAAGCATCGCATTTTCTGGAGGCATGATTCTGCCCATTTTGATTAATTCTCAGAGTTCGTTTATTAGTTCTTGAATATTTGCAAATATTTGAGGAGAATCCCAGTTTTCCGGTCCTATGGATTTTGCTCTTAATACTCCTTTTTTGTCAAGGATGAAGGTTTCAGGAACACCTGTAATTCTAAAGATACGGGAAGCACTTTCATCTGGATTTTGATATACAGGAAATGTATATCCATTTTTCTTCAAAAAAGAATTCGCATTATTAAGATCATCTTTGACAATTATAGTTGCCATTTTAAAATTGGGATTTTCGGATAAACGTCTGTAAAGACGTTCCATTGAGGGCATTTCTTCGATGCATGAATCACACCATGTTGCCCAGAAATTAATAAAAACAACTGAACCACGTAAATCCGAAAGGTTCAGTTTATTGTTATTAATATCAACGAGAATAAAGTCAGGTATAGGATTACCTTCAACAGCCTGTTTTGTTGTTTTTTGAGGTCTGAGAAATAAAAATATTGTAAGAATAGCAATGGATATAAGTGTTAAAAGAACAATCCCTTTGTTTTTCACGATACAGTAACTGCTTCCATCGCCTCAACAAAGGAAGGCTTATTGTCTTCTAAAATCACTGTGATATGATTTATCCCTCTGAATTTTCCCCTGAGGATTTCTTCAGATAGAGGGTCTTCGATCTCTTTCTGAATTGCTCTTCTCATAGGTCTTGCTCCGTATGCAGGTTGATAGTAATGTGCAATGAGCCATTCTTTAACCTCATGAGATACATCAAGGATGATCTCCTGTTCAAGGAGCATCTTATTAGTTTCCGAGATTAGAAGGTCTATAATTGAAAGCAGATGTTCTTTTTCGAGAGGATGGAATACAACTGTTTCATCAACGCGATTAAGAAATTCTGGATTGAAAGTCTTTTTAAGTTCATTCAATACATTTTCTTTTATCTTCTCATAAACTATTCCACCTGCATTTTTCTGAAAACCAAGTGGTGTTGCTTTTTCGATAAGTCTTGCTCCAAGATTTGATGTCATAATTATAACTGTGTTTTTAAAGTCAACTTTTCTTCCAAAGCTATCAGTTAATACACCTTCATCAAGGACCTGAAGAAGTATGTTGAAAACATCGGGATGAGCTTTTTCTATTTCATCAAATAACACAACTGAATATGGTTTTTTCCTGATACGCTCTGTAAGCTGTCCACCCTCTTCATAACCTACATATCCAGGAGGTGCGCCTGTAAGTCTAGAAACATTGAATCTTTCCATATATTCGGACATATCTATTTTTATTAAAGAGGATTCATCATTAAACAGAAAAGCTGCAAGGGCTTTTGCGAGTTCTGTTTTCCCAACACCTGTCGGGCCTAAAAAGAAGAAAGAACCAATAGGTTTTTTGCTTGATTTCAACCCTGCGCGTGATCTTCTTATAGCTCTTGAGACTGCTTTAATAGCCTCTTCCTGTCCAATTATCCTCTGATGCAGGTTTTCTTCCATCCTGATAAGCTTCTCTGATTCTTTTTCTTCGAGCTTTGAAAGCGGGATGCCTGTCATTTTTGACAGGGTATATTCGATGTCTTCTTCTCTTACAACAGGAATTTCTTTATTGAGATTATCTATCCATTGTCTGTGTAATTGTTCATGTAAGCGTTTCAGGCGTTCCTCTTCGAGTCTTATAGAGGAGGCTTTTTCGAGATCGTGAAGTTTTATATAAAGATTTTTCTCTTTTGAACATCTTTTAATATCTTCTTCTATTTCTTTTAATTCATGAGGTGGAGTATATCTTTTAAGTTTTATTCTTGAGCCGGTTTCATCAAGAACATCTATCGCTTTGTCAGGAAGATATCTGTCTGATACATATCTATCGGAAAGTCTGACAGCGCTTTCAACTGCAGCATCGCTTATTTTTACTTTGTGAAATGCTTCATATCTTGATTTCAAGCCTTTTAAAATGGTAATTGCATCTTCGACGTCGGGTGGATTTATATAAATAGGTTGAAATCTTCTTTCGAGAGCTCCGTCTCTTTCAATATACTTTCTGTATTCATCCGGAGTTGTTGCACCAATACACTGTATCTCGCCCCTTGATAACGCAGGCTTAAGCATGCTCGATGCATCTACAGAACCTTCTGCAGCACCAGCACCTATTAATGTATGTAACTCATCAACAAAAAGAATAATGTTATCAGATTGGGTGATTTCTTTCATAACTATTTTTAGACGTTCTTCAAATTGACCACGATATTTGGTGCCTGCAATTAAAGCTCCAAGATCAAGTGAAATAATACGTTTATTGAGAAGAATATCCGGGATATTCCCAGATATTATTTTTTGAGCGAGTCCTTCAACAATAGCTGTTTTACCTACACCAGGTTCTCCAATTATGACCGGATTATTTTTAATTCTTCTCCCGAGTATTTGAACAAGTCGTTCAATTTCATCCTCTCTGCAAATAACAGGATCAAGCTTGCCTTCTCTTGCGAGCATTGTAAGATCTCTTCCAAATTCATCAAGAGCAGGAGTTGTACTCCTTCTTTCCCTGACATGTGAATGTGCCCTTATTGAAAAATTTATCGTAAGCTGACGTGCACCGAGAAGATTAGCGCCAAAACTTCTTAGAATCTTTCCTCCTATACCTTCTTCTTCTCTGATGAGACCTAAAAAGATATGTTCGCTGCCTATATAATTGTGTCCAAGAAGCCTTGCTTCTTCAACAGCAAGTTCAAGTACTTTTTTGGCGCGAGGAGTAAATGGAATGTCTCCAAAAGTCATCAGGTTTGTGCCCTGCGGAAGGTTCCTTTCTACTTCCATGCGAATTTCATCGGGCATGATGCCCATTCTTTTTAGAATGGCAACAGGAAGTCCGTCGTCCTCTTTTAAGACTGCGAGTAATAAATGCTCGGTGCCAAGATAGTCATTCTGCCTTTTTTCGGCTTCTTCTTTTGCGTATATAATAACCTTACGACCGCGTTCGGTAAATTTCTCAAACATTGTAAACCTCTTTTTTTAAATAATAATGTTTTTGAGTATTCAAAGTCAATAAAGCGAATTGAATTGCTTACATAGTTAAAATTTTATCTGAAAAATGAAGATGTTACAAAAAATTATTATTAGACCCCAAGAATTGAATAAAGAATGAAAGCCCTTTATATTAAAGCACTTTTGATGATAAAATTATTTAAGGCTCAGATATGAAAAAGGTACCCGGAAATGTTTTACCTCACAGTTCCAGAAAAGATAAGAAAAAATCTCTGGAATCTACAGATAAGTTTGAAAACATTTGCATGAATGCATCATGCAAATTAAGAAAAGCAGGTTGCAGGGGTTTTGAAGGTTGCCCGGGGTATAAAGGAAAATAGATTTAATCTATAGTAATATAAAAAAAGAATCTGGAGGAGAAATGAGAAAAACATATTTTGTGATCCTTAGTTTTTTACTTCTAATTATCTCAGGCTGTGGTTATAACACAATTCAGGCAAATGAAGAGGCAGTAAAAGCTGCATGGGCAGATGTTGAAGCAGCATACCAGAGAAGAAATGATCTAATACCCAATCTTGTAGAAGTGGTCAAGGCATATGCTAAGCATGAAAAAGAAACCTTGCTGGCAGTTACAGAAGCAAGAGCAAAGGTTGGTTCAATTCAGATGTCAAAAAATATTATTGAAGACCCCAAGAGCTTTTCTCAATTTCAGGAAGCACAGGGAGCAATGAGTAGCGCACTCTCAAGGTTAATGCTGGTTGTTGAGAGATACCCTGAACTTAAAGCGAATCAGAATTTCTTAGATCTTCAGCACCAGTTAGAAGGCACAGAAAACAGGATAAATGTAGCACGTGTAAGGTACAATAAGGCTGTTGAGACTTTTAATACATCAATTAGAATCTTTCCAAACAATATTACCAATGCATTATTGCTCAAGTTGAAAATGAAAGAACCATTCAGAGCAGAGGCAGGTGCTGAGAAAGCTCCACAGGTAAAATTTTAAATCAAAGGCCATATTATTCAAGTTAACGGATAAAAGAAAAAATAGATAATGTTTTTAAAAAGTAATAACAGGTTAATAATGAATATTTTTTTTGCTTCGTGTCTGATTTTTATTATTGTTCCTGCTTTTTCTCTGGATGTGCCTTTACTAAGGGGTTATGTAAATGATTATGCTGATATGTTATCACCTCAGGCTGAATCACAGATTGAAGCAGAATTGAGGGCATTTGAACAGTCTGACTCCACACAGATTGTTGTTCTTACAATCCCTTCACTTGAAGGAGAAAATCTCGAAGATTTCAGTATTAAAGTAGCTGAAGCATGGAAAATAGGACGGAAGGGAAAAGACAATGGTGTAATTTTTCTTGTTGCAAAACATGAGAGGAAAATAAGAATAGAGGTTGGCAGAGGACTCGAAGGTAAGTTAACAGATCTTTTAGCTGGTAGAATAATTGATCTTGTAGTAAAACCAAAATTTAAAAGAGGTGATTATGATGGTGGTTTTATTGCAGGGACACATGCATTAATAGATGCAACAAGAGGTGAATTTACAGCAGATAAATTTCAACAAGGTGGAAAAGATGAAATGGCATCAAAATTCTTAACCATGATTATTTTTGGAGCTATCATATTGATAATTACGGGAAGCATTTCCAGAATTTTAAGTATTCTTGCAGGTGCTGTTGGTTTGCCTTTGTTTGTAATTTTAACTTTTACATCTATTGGAATAATTACAATTATAATTTTCGCGGTATTCGGTGCAGTAGCCGGTTTTATTTTACCTTCGATTTTCTCATCATCAAGACATCATAGAGGATTTTTCCCTGGAGGAGGTTTCTACCCGGGAGGAGGCTCATCAGGGATAGATTTTGGCGGAGGATTCTCTGGTGGAGGTGGAAGTTTTGGTGGAGGAGGAGCATCAGGAGACTGGTAATGATTGCAGAAAAATTTTTTTCAGAATACGAGAAGAATCGAATAAGTGAAACGATCAAATCAGTGGAGAAAAAAACTGCTGGAGAAGTTGCTGTAATGGTAGTTGACAGCAGTGAAGAATATCGTGAAGCAGAAATTTTAGGAGGTATTTCATTAGGTAGTTTATTTGCTTTTGTAATAACTTTTTATTTTTTTCATTCATCAATCTGGTGGTATATCCCATTGAGCTTTGTTATGTTTTTCCCTGCATCATTCTTTTTTCATAAAATTCCTGAATTGAAAACAGCATTTATCAGTAAGAAAAGGCAAGAGAAGGCGGTATTCCAGAGGGCTCTCAGGGCTTTCTATGAAAAAGGACTTTATAAAACCAGACAAAATACAGGAGTGTTATTCTTTATTTCTCTATTTGAACATAAAGTATGGGTTCTTGCTGACAAAGGTATATATGAAAAAATTCGACAGGAAAAACTGAATAATTTTGCAAAAAAAATTACTGAAGGTATAAAACAAAAACGTGCATGTGATGCGCTTTGTGAAGCAATTATTGAGGCTGGAGAACTTCTTGCTCTTCATTTTCCGATTACACCAGAGGATATAAACGAACTTACTGACAAAGTTATAACCGAATAATAAAACATACTTTTTTATATGGTATGGTATAATATTAGACTTACAATTGCTGGGGAGTCGTCCAGCGGCAGGACGGCAGACTCTGGATCTGCTTACAGGGGTTCGAATCCTCTCTCCCCAGCCAGAACGACAATTATCAGTGATTAGTGAATAATTATCGATAAGAGATAAGAATTTTTGTTTTTTACTATTCTCTAATTACTGTTCACTATTCATTGTTTATAATGGTCCCATCGTCTAGAGGCCCAGGACGTAGCCCTCTCAAGGCTAAAACACGGGTTCGAATCCCGTTGGGACCGCCAGATAAAATCAAGTAAAGTCTTGCAGTTACAAAGTAGAAGTCTGCATCTTCTCACCTGCCAGCCCGATGCCCGAAATTTAAACGTTTTCATATAGTTAATAACTTATATCTATCGCAATAATTATCTTTGTAATGCCTTTTACGTCTCCTTCCCTTAAAGGCGTTCAAGCCAAACGTCATTTTGAAAAGAATAAGGAATCACTATATTAGCATTCTATATGGCTGAATCCATTTTGTTTTATTTTAGAGTTATGTCTGGTTTCTCATCTCCAATCAAAGGTAGTATTCTCTCGACTCTAAAATACATCAGGAATTTAGGTCCTCTGGCTTCATCTTCTTCAGGGGTTAGATGTCTTCTTTTCATGCTGTTAATTAAATCATTGTCTGTATCCTCTTTGATCTTTTTTAAGAATAGTCTTATCCCCTGATAACTATGCCCATCTTCAATAAACATATAGGAGGCATATGGATTAGTTTTTAAGTTCTCATATGTCAGCCTTTTTCTCATGATAAAGGCTATTGTGCCATCATCAAATACGTGGGGCTTTGAATATATTGCAGATGTTACCATGCCATCAGCGTTTGCAGATGAAAGAATGCTTTTTCCCCCTCTGCTTTCAAGGTATTCTTTCAGTGTCATATCTTCTCCTATCTTGTTAATTTTTTATGGTTCTTCTCCAATTTAGTTGCAAAAAGGATTCAAGGATTCGGGGATTCAATGGTTCAAGTGCTTATTTTCTTTTTTAATTCTTAAGTATTTCCCTCGAATCCTCATTATTTTACCAACTTTTTTGGAGCTGTCCTCTTTTATATGCTGATTCTTAAACGAAAAATATAATTATAATAATGCAAATTTTGAAAATCCCGATGAAAATCCGGATCAAAGCCTTAACTTATGTAATTTATAATATAAAATTTCAATCATCAGAGTTAAATAAATTTTTGTGCAAAGGCTTCATTATCTGGTTTAACCCGATGGTTATAATTTTAGATTAGAAATTGTATGTAACATAAGAGAATGTTTCCATTTTTGACACAAAAATTATGCATGTGGTAAATTAAAACCATGAAATACCTGGTTGTTGCAAACAAAACTGAGTATGGATTTGATATGAAGAGTTCTGACTTTTGTGGTTGCCACAGCCATGGTGTTACCTTTAAAGAAGCTATAGAAAATATCAGAGATGCTTTAAAATATACCTCATGGTGATAAAAATGGAGACTATATGAAACGCACGTAATAATTGAAAAGGATGAGACAGGAATATTATGTCGCCACTGGATGTCTTCCTCAGGGGAAGACCTATTAAAATACTATCACCAGTATCAGAGAAGCCATTGTAAGGATGGATTGAAGTGATATTTATAAGGAGATTTAATAATTATGTTTAAAGCACTTGAATTACCAAAATTCGATTTTATAACAACACCTGACGGCAAACCAAAGTCTGTTATCTTAAGCATTGAGGACTGGAAGCGAATAAGCGAAACGTTAAATATCATGTCAAGTAAAGAGTTAATACAGTCTATAAAGCGTGCAAAAAAACAACTTCGCTCCGGGAAAAAATTGCTTTCCTTCAAAGAGGTAATGGAAAATTTATAATTCATATTTCACTCCTGAATTCCTCAAACAGACCAAGAAATATCGGCATCTTAAAAAATTGATAGCACAAAAGGTTGAACTTCTATCCAGAAACCCATATAAATATTGTAAAAGTGAGCTTCTCGTAGGTGAGCTAAAAGGTCTTCGCTCCGCAAGGGTTACAAAATCTTTCAGATTAATTTTCTCAATTTGTGAAGAATGTCGGGCTAAAGATATGCGAGCAAACGTTGGATGTTCTCCACAAATTTGCAAAGAATTAGATTTAAAAACCATAGTATTTCTTACCATAGGCCCTCACAATGAAGCATATTCATAGCTTTAATAGTCCCTTCTCGGGAGGCTTCATTATCTGGGTTAACAAGTTTTTGATACATTTCAATTTTTATAATTCGCCAATGTCTTCAATCATGATTCTCTTTCACTACTGTATTTTTTAAAAAGATTGTAATGATGGTTATGAGCGCCATGAATGAAAGACTAATCTCGAAGCCTGTATAAGCCAGTCGCGTTATAATGCTCAGCCTACCAATCTTAAGCAAAATGAGAATCCCTGTGAAACCACCTGCAAAAATGAATATCCAGCCTAATTTCCTTATTACGATTTTAGAAGCTGGCGACTCTTTGTCAAGTTTTTCTGAAAACATAACTGCAATTGTAATCAGGAAGATTATCGCTGCTATCCAGAAATGGTTTGCATCAAGGCTGAATCTGCTCAAAGTCATATATTCAAGAAGTCCGGGAGAAAATGAGGCTTTAACCAGAAAAGCAATAAATCCCGCAATAGCAATCCATGTGAGCATTCTTGCCTTATGAGGCGACAGGACATTGTTTCTAATAGCAAGTTGCTGCAAGATTGATAATATGGTTACGATGATTAGAACGCCGGTGAGGACATACACAAACGGCTTCAGGATTCCTTCACGGAATGCCCCCAATTTTACCCATGGTTCTGATATGCCTAATATTTCATAATTCGGCATCCACGCAGGCTTTCCATCCTGCAAGAATATTTCCTTCAGAACTTTGCCCTCAAAAAACAGTGAGCCTGAACGGTGACAGTCAGTGCAGCCGACTGAACCAAGCGCAGCCTTTGCAGGCGCAATGTCATGAGAAAATTTATATACCGATGCATAGGCTGTTGCTTCATATTCTTCACGCGGAAGTTCACGGCTCTCCTTAGATGAATGGTAAGCTTTGCTGTCAGAAACCCATACCAGACGTTTTCTGTCCATCGGGAATCCTGTGTTGTTTAGATAGTTCTTTACTGCATTTAACAGAGCATCGATCTCCTCCGGTCTGTTCACTTCAATGATGCCGTCATTATTGTCGTCCTTTATCTGAGATAGTTCAGGATAATTCTTTGATGGATCTGCCTTATGCTGCATCCAGATCTGGAAGAATTCCTTCATGAACAATTGATTTAAACCCTTTTTGCCGTCTTCTTCAAAACCGACCCATGAACTGTGGACACGGTTGCCAGGATAGATTTTTCCTTTATATAGAAAGAGTGTTGGCCGTGTCACATCTGTCGGCTGGTCAATTGCAGTGAAAAGATCGAGCTCGCCGTAATGATTCCAGAAGTTCATCTCCTGGTCATAAAAAGTCCATATATGTTTTGGAGGCGGAGTAATAAGGGGCGCAGGGTTAAAAGCATCACTTGCCTGAACCAATGCGCTTTTAACTGCCCTTGAAGGAATATGGCATGCCTGACAGGAGAGTTTTTCCAGGTGCAAAGGAGGTAACCAGGCATGAGATGCCTTCGGAGCATTCCTCCAGCCCTTAATGTGACAATCCTCACATGTTCTCATTGTGTTATCAAGATCGTTCCTTACCCAGCCTGATGGATCATCGCCTTTTCCGAAATTATGTACTTCTCTGCCCTGAATCCGTTTGTCAACTGCCTTGCTTCCTGCAGCATGGCAATCCACACATCTCAGTCCCGCAGCTATGTGAACGTCTGTACGCGCAGAGAATGAGGCTCCACGCTTTTTCCAGTCAGGCTTTTTATGACACTGAAGACATGTCTCATTTCTGGGCTCAGGAACAATATGAACGATAACTTTGCCTTCTTCATCGAACTTCTCTTTATCATAAATTACTCTTACCGGCTTGTTGTCCTTTACACTTCCCTCAATTTTTCCGAAACTGCTGCCGGCTGTAGCCGCCCATCTGAAATTCAGGTTTCCGAGTTGTTTATTGCGTTCTTTGAAATTATATTCAGGCATATGGCAGAGCAGACAATCAGCCTCAATTACTCCAGTTTCAATCCAGCGTGCCTTGAAATAGTCACCATCAAGACCGTTTTCATTACCAGATCTCATGCCTTGTTTCTTCATATATTCATCATACCTGTTGCCTTCACGGTCGTATTCAAGGGGACCTCCTCCAGGATGACAGTTGCCACATGTAGCGGTAACAAAGTCAAAAGAAGTCATGTCGATCATTCTGGCGTTATCATTTTTTTTTGGTGCGAGTTGCCGATACAAAGGCGCAGGGGAACACCATGTACCACCATAATTGCCCGGTGAACTGACCCAGTTGTATCGTTTGGCAAACAGTTCCGGAACCTTCTCTCCTTTCCCCTGTGTGAAATGGAATCCCTCGGTGATTTTGCTGTAATCATGACAGTCTTTCGTCCCGCATGTCTGCTTGGGAGAATACGGTTTGTCAGCATTGATATTGTGCACGGGGTCGATAATGTTTCCTGCTTCATCCTTCAGATAAAAAGGCGGACAGACACCTGAAGCTGATGGCTTTTTCTCCAGTTCTTTTTGATTTTCCGCCCATAAGGAGATGGCGACTACCAGACAAAAGACCCCCACCAGTGCAAAAACAATAAGTCGCTTCATCTTAACCCTCCTGTATATTTATTGGCTTCATTTCTTTGAGATAAAAAGGGGTCACGACATTCTTCTCTTCAATATTTTTACTGATAACCCAAGAAATACAATCCCATACCCTGCAAGAACAAGGAGACTTAACAGTGGATGCATTATATGAGATTCATAACCGAAAGACACTCTTATACTGTCAATACTGTACGTGAGCGGTATCAGATAGGCTATGGGTTTTATTATTGACGGCAGACTGCTTACAGGGATAAAGACACCACTCAGGAAGATCATCGGAAATCGGAAGAGATTTGCAAGCGTCTGGGCCTCAAAACCTGCTTCACAGAAACAGATACAAATGCTCCAAGGGCAGAAAATGCAAATGACGATATAATAACAGACGCCAGAAACAACAGGGGGTTTTCGAGATGAAACGGAAACAGAATAATCAGACCCAGTAGAAAAACTATAGTAACAGCCAGGCCGAAACATCCTCCCCCCGATATTTTTCCCGCCAAAATAGTTGTAACAGAAACGGGATAAAGCATCAACCTTTCGAGTGCTCCGGTCATCCTTTCAAAGGTGATAACTATTGCCTCCATAGAAGTTGTACTGAACAGGAGGCTCAATGAAAGAAGTCCTGGTATCAGATGTGCAAACTCCATAGGGCTTCTAAGATAAAATGCCAGGATAAACACGAGGGGGAAGAGAATTCCCCAGCTTATGTTGGGTGGCTTGAAGTAATATGCTTTCATGTCCTTTAGCGCTATGAAGTATGCGCTTCGCAATGCGTTTCTCATTTGCCGCCGCCCTTTTCCTGTATCATTATTTCCCGTTTAAGACCTGTGAGCTGTACAAAGGCATCTTCAAGAGATGGGGTTACCGTGCGAATAGCCTCTATGGTTGCTCCTTTTTCTTTTGCGAATGAAGAAATTTCTGATAGAAATGAATCAAGATCATCTATAAAAAATCTGAACATCTCCTCTCTTTTCTCATACCTTACTGCTGTGGCAATCTTTGAGAATTCTTTTTCTATAGACGGAGAATACGACCTGATTTTAACATCTACCGCTTTTTCGGTGGTGACAGCTTTTTTCAAAGCATCTGGTGTGTCAATAGTCATGATTTTACCTTTTACGATAATGGCAATCCTGTCGCAAAGTCTGTCAGCCTCTTCAATATAATGTGTTGTAAGCAATATTGTTATGCCTCTATCTTTCAGGGATTGTATAATCTCTCTCAATGTCCTGGCACTCATCACATCGAGTCCTGTTGTCGGTTCATCAAGGAACAACAACGGCGGATCATGAACAAGAGATGCTGCTACAGTAAGTTTTCGCTTCATACCACTTGATAATTTGCCAAAAGATACATTACGCTTCTCTTCAAGACCAAATAATTTCAGTAGATCATCAGCTTTCGATTGCAACTTTTTTGAGCTGATTCCATAAAGCCTTCCTGCAAAGACAAGGTTATCAATACATGTAAGTTCCGGGTATAGATTTGATGAATCAGGCACTACGCCTATGTTTTTCTTGACCATTACAGGATTTCTAACAACATCATATCCCATTATCATGGCAGTTCCTGATGAAGGTCTTGAAAGCCCTGATAGAATCCTGATAGTAGTGGTCTTCCCTGCACCATTTGGTCCAAGAAGACCAAAAATTTCTCCCTCCCTGATCGAAAAACTGATCCCGTCAAGGGCGGGGAATGTGTTATACGATTTTTTCAGTTCTTTAACTATTACAGCATCCATTATTACTCAACATTCTTAGCTATTTAACTATCTCACCGAAAATCAATCCAGAAATTGTTGCCATAATTATTACAAGACTTACAAACATAATTGTTTTTCTTGTGCCCATTGCACGTCTGATAACAAGCATATTGGGAAGACTCAAAGCAGGTCCTGCCAGAAGAAGTGCAAGAGCAGGTCCTTTACCCATACCAGAACCTATTAGTCCCTGCAAAATAGGGACTTCAGTCAAGGTTGCAAAATACATAAATGCACCTACAAATG
>FWPV01001299.1_pt1 | contig 22575 bp, 18 predicted proteins | sample 2228371 | NCBI WGS metagenome assembly FWPV01 (sample SAMEA103939776, study PRJEB20133) | metagenome | reverse complement strand
CCGTACTTAGTGAGAAAGAAAAACTGCAGTTTTTAGGAACAAGTGGTTATGAATTTAACATTTTCAATTCTTTTTTAATCCATCACGGGAACGAATATGTATATGACAAAATGCTTGATGTTTCCATCGCAATGAAGGGAATAGTTTTAAACTCCGCTATAATACTCAGAGAAAAAATAAAAAAGAGTAAAGATAAAGAATTGACTGAAATTTATCAGAAGTTTTTAACAACCCGTCAATTAATTTCCAATTTAAATAATTTACCATACTCTGAAAGAATTAAGAGCGGTTTAAACATTGACTCACTGGAAAATTCAGCAAATGAACTTGAAAAAGAGTTAAGCAGAAAGTCAGATGCTTTTAATACAGAAATTAGTTTATCAAATTCTTCCTGGAGAAAAATAAAAGAGACACTTCAAAAAGATGAAGCAGCAATTGATATAATTAATTTCAATTACTATAATACTAAGTGGACGGATACAATCTGGTATTGCGCATTTATAATAAAAAAAGATTCAGACTTTCCTGAATTTGTAAAATTATTTACAGAATCAGAAATAAAACCTTTTATTGATGCAAGTCCCGCAGGCAATTTCAGTTATGTAAGAAACACAAAGAAATCAAAGGAACTATACAAAAAAATATTTAAACCATTAGAGCCATATTTATCGGGTATTAATAATATAAATCTTTCTGTTTCAGGTTCATTAAACAGGATTTCATATTCTGTATTACTAAATGAAAATGACGAACTACTAATTGAAAAATATAATCTGCACTTTTACAGTAATCTTGGTGAACTTATGCAAAGGAAACGGGAAGAAAACAAAAATATTTTCAATGAAAATTTTCTTGCCGTTATATTGGGAGGGGCAAAATATGATTTGGATACAGCAGAAATTATTTCAGTCGCTTCAAAATATAAAAATAATTTCACAGAAGACTTTTCTGTTAAAAGAAGTATAGATTATATTGTAGATGAAAACCTGCGTAGTAATATACCAAAATGGAACTATTTACCGGGTACACTTGAAGAAGCAAACTTAATTGAAAATATATTCAAACAAAAAAATTACAATGTTGAAAAATACACAGGTTCAGAAGCAAGCGAAGATGTTTTATTAAATCTCGTTAATAAGAAGTCAATCACAGTATTACACATTGCAACACACGGATATTTTTTCCCGCAAATGGATGAGGCATATAAAAATGAGAATATATTGGGAGCAAGTGCAGCAATGACAATAAAGACAGCAAAGAATCCCCTTCTGCGTTCAGGAATTATTCTCTCCGGAGCAAATTTAGCCTGGAGCGAAGGGCGAACTGTAACGGGAGTGAACGACGGGATACTTACTGCTTATGATGTATCAAATCTTGACTTAAACAATACAGAACTTGTTGTACTTTCTGCATGCGAAACCGGATTAGGAGATATTAAAAACGGTGAAGGTGTATTCGGATTGCAAAGGGCATTTAAAATCGCAGGTGCAAAATCATTAATTATGAGCTTATGGAAAGTACCTGATAAACAAACAGTGGAACTTATGAAATTATTTTATCTTAATTGGATTGAAGGTATGTCTAAATATGACGCATTTAAAAAAGCACAACTGGAAATGAATAAAAACTATCCAAAAGACCCATACCTCTGGGGTGCATTTACCTTAATAGAATAACTCCGGCACCCTGAACTAACTTTACCATTATTCCCCCGCAACTCAACATTTCTGCCGGAATCAGAAATATTATTCCAAAACCAGATCAACCCAATTCCCAAAAGAATTCTTATTAAAATCTCTGCTTGTTTTGTGAAAATAAACCCGATTACCTGGATAATTCAATAAGTTGGTCTTGATAGCCATATTGTGGAAAGCTTGTGCTGTTGTAAGTCGCATTTTTTATTACTAAGGATATTATGTAATATATTTTCCTATTCTCATAATTTATATTAATTAATTTAATAATTTTAATCTACGATTTAAAGTGCAAATCGTAGATAATTTATTGCTAATCTACTTCTGCCGTAGATAACTTTTTAATTATCTACGATTAATCATTCAATTACGTTTTCTTGATAAATTTTGAGTTGCATAGATTATATTTTTGCTTTTAAAAACTTTGATATTATGTCCTTAAATAAATCTACCGGTGGATTTTCCCAGTTAAAAAGATAAATTAAGTCTAAATATGACTCAATAATAATTTGATTTTCTTTATTTGTTAAATCGTTTGAATAAAAAACTCTTTTATAGCTCCACGGTTCAGTCGTTGTTGCTTTATAATTATAGAAATAATAATTATAATATTTACCTATAAGTATTCTATTATTTAAATCGTAGAGTTTAATTTCAACAACTACTTTATCATCAAAAATATTCTTAGTTGTCAAACGTTTGGCAAATTCAATTATTTCAGTTAATGTAAATAAAGTTTCAATAACATTAAGACATTTTTTATGAACTCCATCTACCCAGTCTTCTTTTATAGCAAAAAGTTGATAGAAATTTGCACTTTGTGTAAATCTCCAAAATTCAATATACTGATAATGATTAACAAATCTCTCTATTCCATTTTGAATATTATTGGGACTACCAACTATATCAATAAAACTCGGATAAATTTCTCCGCGTAGTTCAACAAGAGCAGAACGAAAAATATTCTTTATTTCTTCTTTTTTAATTCTTTGAGGATTATAGATATCCGGGCGAATATTTATTTCCCAATAACCTCTGGATTTAATTTTTTTAATAATATCATTATTATTGAAATTTATATCTTTTAATTCTTCTATAAATTTATCTTCATCAGGTTTTATAATTTTTAATTGCTCAACATAGTATGACATTGGTTTAAAAATTCTTTGTATTCTAACGGAGAATACATCTAACTCTTTTTCAATTGCTAAATCTATCATCTCTCTCATCTCAGATGGATCAGTAATCTTTTTTGTCTCTGGTTTATCTGTTCTAATATAAACGGCAGCGTGTTCAAGTTGATTTAAATTTCTATGATTTTTGCAAATAATGGGGGCGAATATAAAGCTTTGAATTGCAAAAACAATAAAATTTTTATTGTTATACTCAATATTTAACACTTGAAATTTTGGCTCCGGCTCACCAAAATTCCTAACATGTTCAAAAATTAAATCTTGGTCATAAGTTTTCAAATCATCCTCTGTCATACCTTGTAAGATATATTTCCCTTCATTATCTCTCTTTATTCCTAAAATTATCTTGCCTCCATCGCGATTATTAGACATAGCCAAAATACTTTTAATAATCTCTTGAACTTTATTGTTTTGCTGAATACCATCAATTTTATCTGGCCAACATACAGAAGGTTTAAACTCAACAGATTTACTTTCATTTGGTGATTCTAATATACCACTAATAATTTTATCTGCTTCTATTGGATTAATCATATCTTTACTTAAAAAAACTTCTATAAACTCTTAAAATTGCTTCAGGTATTGATGAAAATTGGACTTTTAGTTTTACATTTTTAAATTCGTCATCAAAAGTTTCATCGCCCAGAGAGAAAACATAGACACTGAATTTCCCTTTAATATCCTTGATTGCTTTTTTGAAAGCCGGGATTGCCGCTTGATCCCAAATAATTCCGGTATAATGGTCTGAATTTTTGAAAATTTTAAATCTTTCATTATCTTCTATTTTTTCAAAAGTTACCTATTTAACACAAAGCATTTCTGTTGCTTGTAGTACCTCGCAGAGATTTTACCCTGTACCCAACAGAGATAATGACATCAAGATTATAAAAATCCACTTTTCTTTCTACTGTTCTACCACCCTCAGATTGAACTATTCGGAAATTCCGAATAGTTGAATTTTTATTTAATTCACCTTCTTTATAAATATTTTGTATATGCTCATTAATAGTTGAGATACCTTTATCAAAAAGCAAAGCCATTTGTTTTTGAGTGAGCCAGACAGTCTCTTCTTCAAGACGAACCTCTAATTTGGGACCTTCTCTGGATTTATAAATTATTATTTCGCCTTTTTTAAATTCTTTCTGCCTCATATATCATTCAAATTAATCCATTATTTTTAAAACTAAAGAAATTATCTTTAGTAACAATAATATGGTCGGATATTTCAATACCTAAAATTTTTCCTGATTCTACCAATCTTTTAGTTATTAGTAAATCGTTTTCAGATGGTTCCGGATTGCCGGATGGATGATTATGAACGAAAATAACAGAAGCGGCTTTGTTTTTAATTGCTTCAGCAAATACTTCACGCGGATGGACAATACTCGCATTTAAACTGCCAACTGAAACTTCAGCGATTGAGTAATTTCTGCTATTCAAAGCAATAATATAAAAATGTTCCTTATGATAATCTTTGAGTTTGCTTTTTATCAGTTTAAATACTTTCTCGGGGTTATCAAGTTCTATGCTTTTATATTCAGGTGTTTGGGTTGAAAGTCTGCGGCTAATTTCAAAAACTGCTTTTATTTGAGAAGCTTTTGCCAAGCCAATTCCTTTAATTGAGGATAGTTCTTCAATGCTTGCTTCTGATAATTTCTGTAAACTTCCAAAATGACTTAATAGCTTTTGTGCAGTAACCGCTACTGATTCGCCTGCAACGCCTCTGCCTAAAATAAGCTGTAATAATTCCTGAGCTGAAAGCGCTTGTTCGCCAAACTTAATTAACCGTTCGCGCGGTCGCTCATCTTTTGGTAAGTCGTTTATTGTAAATGATTTGCTCATATCTTTATTCTAATAGATTATTATTAGAGAAAATAAAGACAATAACTTTTTTTAAACGTAATATTTTCAGAATTTGTTATACCGCCTGACTTTAACTTAATTTTAAAATTGCAGAAAGCATCAATCAACTTATAAAGGAAGTCCTGAATAAAACTCTTTTGTATTTTTAATTTATTAATATTCTTCCCTATCCGACGAATATTTATTATCATTATTTTTCTAAAATAATAGTATAAATATAGAATATAATATCCACCAATTTATTGTTTATTATACAAAATTATTTTCATAATATAAAGTTAATTTCAGGTGTATTCAGGTAAACCGGTTTGTAAGTATTTTGGCAAGTGCTTTTTGTTTCCTTTTTGTATAGGTATTTTCCAAGAACTTTGCTGTTTTTTTTATAAGATTTTCTTTATTGATATATTCACCGGAAAGATAAATTATTAGAAGCTACTAAACGTATTGGGTTTTCTTTTCTCAAAGATAAAAAGTTAATAACAAGCAGGTAATATGAATCCGGAGAACACATTATAAAATTTAAAGCCGGTGATTTACAAAGCGGATTATATTTTTATTCGTTAATTGTTGATGGAAAGGTCTTTGATACGAGGATAAATTAAAATAAGTTAACCTCTTTTTTATATAATTCAAATTCTGTGGAGATTAGGGGAGTCGAACCCCTGACCTTCTGAATGCCATTCAGACGCTCTACCAGCTGAGCTAAATCCCCTTGTAAACATACTAAAATATTAATTTGCATTTCCAAATTCAAACCAAAATAAAAACATAAATTCAACCGATTACATCCCGTGGTCCTACTTTATTGATATTATTTTTTCTGAGCAACCGGGAAAAACTAAATATTATTAGAAAGAATATAATTCCCCAGGACAGAACCATAAAAATTATACCGGATAGGGTCATAATCTATTCTCCTTTCTTTTTTTCCATGCAATATGAATCAGAATAAATAATATAATCAGCAGAATAAAAATCATAAGTCTTGCACCCCACATATATATTTTATCAACCGGATTTTTCACATCTTCTAAAAGAATTCTTGAAATAAATTCCTGATATGTATAAAATCCAAGTAATATTAATAAAAACAGAGGGGTAATGTATTTCATAATAAATTTATATATACGTGGAATTTTGAATATTGCACCCTGATGAAGTTCATCCCAGCCTTTATTAAATTTCATAATAAAAAGAAAAATAAATACTTCAACTGATGCAAATATAACAAGGAAGAAAGTCCCACCCCAGAAATCCAATTCATCAATGAAGCCATGCCCAATAAAAAAGATAACCGGCTGACAGGCAATAAAAGCAACAATACCGAGAATTATAGTAGATGTAGATCTTTTTAACTTAAATTCATCTTCAATAAAAGAAATTAAAGGTTGAATTAAAGATACAGAGGAAGTGATACCAGCAATAAAAAGTAAAATAAACCATAATCCGGAAAAAATAAAACCAAGTGGAAGTTTATCAAAGATGAGAGGCATTGAGACAAATCCGATATTAAAAACACCACCTTTAGCAATATCAACAGCACCAGCCTGCCCAAAGAAAACAAAAGCAGCAGGAATAATAATAGAACCACCGAGAATAACTTCGCAGAATTCATTTATTGATGAAGATGCCAAACCTGAAAGGGCTATATCTTCTTTACTGTCAACATAACTTGCGTAAGTAAGAATAACACCTATACCAACAGATAAAGTAAAAAATATCTGCCCTGCAGCTTCAATCCAAACTTTAGCATCAAGTAATTTAGAATAATCCGGGTTCCATACAAAACCAAGCGCATTGGAAATTGATTGTTGAGGAACTGAGGGGTCAGGAGTCCCGAGTGTTAATACTCTAATAGCCAGAATAATAGCGATTAAAATTAAAGTAGGCATAGCCCAGCGTGACAGTTTTTCAATACCACCCTGAACGCCTTTATAAATGAAATAAAAATTAATAATAAATGTAATAGTAAAGAAAACATACGCGGGCCAGATTGGTGCACCTTCTGCTACTCCCTGAAATGAAGCAAGAAAATTTTTCATACTTTCAGCATCTGCATTTTTTAATAAAACACCGGAAAATGAGAAGTAAGAGTAAGCGAGAGTCCAGGATTCTATGAAGATATAATAAATTAAAATAATAAAAGGACCAATTACGCCGATTGCACCAATATATTTTAAGAATTTATTTTTTCCAACAGAGTCAAAAATTCCGGGCGCTGTTCCATGCCCAAATTTTCCACCATATCTGCCGAGTGTCCACTCCATCCACATAAGTGGTATGCCGAGTAAAAGAAAAGCAACAAAATAAGGAATCATAAAAGCGCCGCCGCCATTGAGAGTGGCTTTGGCAGGAAATCTAAGGAAATTCCCTAAACCAACAGCGCTACCAGCAACAGCAAGAATAACCCCTAATTTTGTTTTCCATCTTTCGCGTTCCTGATTCATTAAATATATACTTTAATGTTTACTATGAAGTTAAATTAAAATACAACATAAAAATACATAATTTATAATTATGTAAAAAGTAATTCATTTTACCAAAGTATTTATTTTTAAAAATGTTTAAATTTGTTAATTAATTTAAAAATTAAATTATGAAAATCAAAAGGGAAAATTCCATTGCAGTTGTAATTGATGTTCAGGAAAAATTATTTCCCGTGATATCAGAAAATACAATTTTTGAAGATAAACTTTGCAGATTTATAAATGGTTTGAAAGTATTGGGGGTTGAAATATTAGTCACTGAACAATACACAAAAGGATTAGGATTAACGATAGAGTCAGTCAGAAAAGTACTTGGTAATTATTATTCACCATTAGAAAAAATGAGTTTCAGTTGTTGTGGTTTAGATACTTTTGAGAGTAAACTTAAACAATCAGGGAAAAATACAGTAATTCTTACAGGGATAGAATCTCATGTGTGCGTCTTACAGACAGCATTAGATTTACTTGATAAAGGATATATATTAGTTGTAGTAGAAGATTGTATTTCTTCAAGGAATTTAAACGATAAGAAAATCGCATTGAACAGGTTGAGGGACGAAGGCGCAATCATAACAACTTATGAATCTATTCTTTTTGAAATGCTTGGACATTCAGGTACTGAAGAATTTAAATCAATTTCAAGAATTGTAAAATAAATACACATTGTACATTGTAAGAATCATTGGAATTGCATTAGTGATTTTCATTATTTCAATTATAACTATCCCATTAAATTTATTTAATTACAGGGGTAAAGTTGTTTATGTTTTATACAAAATATTCGGGAATTTAATTTTGATAATTGCCGGTGTGAAGATAATTGTAGAAGGAAAAGAAAATGTATCAGGAAAGGAGGCAAATTTTTATATAAGTAACCATATGAGTTATTTGGATATTCCAATATTAATGAAAGCATTGCCCGGTAATATCAGATTTCTTTATAAAAGCAGTATAAATAAAATACCAGTATTCGGTTGGGCAATGTATTTAGCAGGATATATCCCGATTGACAGAAAAAATGCCCGCTCTGCAATTAGTTCATTAAAGAAAGCATCAGATGCATTAAAACGGGGATTGTCAATTGTGATATTCCCGGAAGGAACACGAAGTCCCGACGGAAAAATTCATGAATTTAAAAAAGGACTAACAGTAATTGCTGATGATATAAAATGCGATATTACACCTGTAACCATTAGGGGTTCCTATGAAATCTTACCAAGAGGTTCAAAAAAAATTAAGCCAGGTAAAGTAATGGTAAGAATTGGAAAACCCTTTGCTTATAGCAGAGATAAATTTTCTCTCAATGATGTCAGAGAAAGTATAATAAAATCATATAATGAAATAGTTATTTAATATTATGAAGAAGGAAAAGATAATTGGAATAATACCAGCAAGATATGGCTCAACAAGATTCCCTGGAAAACCACTTGCAGAGATTATGGGTAAACCAATGATACAATGGGTATATGAAGGCGCCAAAAAATCAAAACTTTTAGAGGATATTTATGTAGCCACAGATGATGACAGGATAATGAATGTTGTAAAAAAATTTGGTGGAAACGCATTAATGACTTCAAAGGACCACAAAAGCGGAACGGATAGGATAGGAGAAGTGGTAAAAAAAATCAAAGCGGATATTATTGTAAATATTCAGGGTGATGAACCCCTGATATCAGCGAAAGATATAGATAAAGCGGTAAAAGTCTTAATTGATAATAAAGATATAAATGTATCAACGCTTGCTTCACAATTTTGCAATATAGATGAATTATACAATGAGAATAAAGTTAAAGTTGTATTTGATAAAAATCAAAATGCATTATACTTTTCCCGCAGTATAATTCCATTTCAAAAATTAATATTTCAGAAATATTCAGAAGATAAAACTAAAAGGCAATCAAATAAATCATTGAATAGAATTTTTTTAAAAAACTATTATTTACATATTGGATTATATGTTTATAGAAGAGAGTTTCTCTTAAAATTTATTAATATGAAGCAATCACGATTGGAAAAACTGGAAAAGCTTGAACAATTAAGAATATTAGAAAATGAAGAAAAAATAAAAATCATAATTTCAAAAAATAATTCCGTTTCAATTGATACACCAGAAGATATAAAAATGATTTTAAAAAAATTAAAGGATAAATAATTTGAAACAAACAAAATACATATTTTTAACAGGTGGAGTTGTTTCCTCACTCGGGAAAGGAATAGCATCTGCTTCCTTAGGATTATTATTAAAATCAAGAGGTTTAAAAGTAACAATCCAGAAATTTGATCCATATATAAATGTTGACCCCGGCACTATGTCACCCTTACAACATGGAGAAGTTTTTGTTACCGATGATGGTTATGAAGCTGACCTTGATTTAGGACATTATGAGAGATTCCTTGATGAGAATATGAGCAAAGATAACAATACAACATCGGGGCAGGTATATTTTGAGGTAATTCAAAAAGAACGCAAAGGTGACTATCTTGGCGCCACAGTTCAGGTTATTCCACATATTACAGATGAAATAAAGAGAAGAATCAGACAAATAGATGAGAAATCAAAAAATAAATACGATGTTATAATAACTGAAATTGGTGGTACAGTTGGTGATATAGAATCGCTACCTTTCCTTGAAGCGATGAGACAATTTATGCTTGAAGTCGGAAAAAGTAATTCTATTTGTATTCATCTAACATTGGTACCATATATATCAGCAGCAGGAGAATTAAAGACAAAACCAACCCAACATTCAGTAAAGACTTTACTTGAAATCGGAATTCAACCAGATATTTTATTGTGTAGGAGTGAAAAGATACTTACTAACGAATTGCGAAAGAAGATTGCATTATTCTGCAATGTAGAAGCAGAAGCAGTAATGCAATCAATAGACGCCAAATCGATATATGAGGTACCTTTAAATTTACACAAAGAAAAATTTGATAATGTAGTACTGAAAAAATTAAATCTAAGCGCCGGTAATCCACAGCTGAATAAATGGAACAGAATCGTAAATAAAATAAAATCACCAAGAAAAGAAATTAATATTGCAATTTGTGGTAAATACAATGTTGTCCCTGACGCATATAAAAGTATAACAGAATCTTTTGTACATGCGGGTGCATATAACAATGTAAGCGTTAAACTTAATTGGATAGACTCGGAATTATTAGAAAAAAATTCTACAAATATAGATGATATATTTTCTGAAATAAGTGGATTGCTTGTTTGTCCTGGATTTGGAGACAGAGGTATCGAAGGAAAAATAACAGCAATAAAATATGCTCGTGAAAATAAAATACCATTCTTTGGTATATGTCTTGGGTTGCAATGTGCTGTTATTGAATTTGCAAGAAATGTATGCGGATTGAAAAATGCGAACTCAAAAGAATTCAAGGATAATGTAAGATTTAATGTAATAGATTTGATGGAATATCAGAAATCAATTAAGGTAAAAGGTGGTTCAATGAGACTTGGTTCATATCCCTGTATAATACTAAAAAAATCTCTTGCATACAAATGCTATAAAAAAGAATTTATAAATGAAAGACACAGACATAGATATGAAGTGAATAATAATTACAGGAAAATATTATCTGATAACGGTATGATATTCTCCGGCTTATCGCCGGATGGTTCTTTAATTGAAATGATTGAATTGCCAGAAGACATACATCCATTCTTTATTGCTACCCAGTTTCACCCGGAATTCAAATCGAGATTAATAAAACCTCACCCGATATTCAGAGAATTCGTAAAATCTGCAGTTGAACACAGTAATAAAAAATGATAACAGGATTAAATTATTCAGAAGTCAGAGAAAGAATAAAAAAGGGTTTAATAAACAAAATATCTAAAACCAGAACAAAATCAATAAAAGAGATTTTTATTGAGAATATATTTTCTCTATTTAATTTAATCATTGGCGGCATAATAATTTTCGTAATAATCTTTTTTATTATTTATAAAGATACAAGATTAATTTTAGATTCTATTGGTATATTTAGCATTGCATTAATAAATACAGCGATTGCAATATATCAGGAGATAAAATCCAAAATTGCTCTTGATAAAGTTAATCTATTACTAAAAAAACCTGTAATAGTAATTAGGGAGGGAAAAGAATCAATAATAGAGCAAGAGGAAGTTGTACTTGATGATATAATTAAAATATCCCGTGGAGACCAGATAATTGTTGATGGAACAATTATTCATTCAGAGCGATTGGAAATTGATGAATCATTATTAACAGGAGAATCAATTCCGGTAAATAAAGATAAAGGAGATAAAGTTCTTTCCGGTAGTTTTTGCCTTTCAGGTTGCGGATATTATAAAGCAGAAAAAATCGGAGATGATAGTTATGCTCAATCAATAACAACACTTGCAAAAAAATATCAGTTTGATTTAACACCGTTACAAAAGAGAATTAATGTTTTTTTAAAATTTCTTTTTCTTTTTGCAATTATACTTGTATTTATAAAATTATTAATCGGAAGAAATGAAGATATATCACAGGTAGATTTTATAAGAGAAATTGCGACAATACTAACTTCTTTAATTCCACAGGGTTTAATTTTAACGGCATCAGTTACTTATGCAATTGGGGTTTACAGAATAAGTAAAATCGGAGCAATAATACAAAAGTTGAATGCAATTGAGTCTTTTTCTAATGTCCAGCTTGTGTGTATGGATAAGACGGGAACACTTACACAAAATAAATTAAAAGTTGCCTGTATAACTCTGGTTAATGAAAAATATAGTAAAGAGGAAGCAGAGACTTTACTCGGGACTTATTCATACAATTCCTTAGAAAAAAACGCAACATCAAAGGCGCTTGAAGAATTTTCTGCCAACAGTGAATTCATAAAAACAGATGAACTACCATTTAGTTCAGAACATAAATTTGGTGCTATTCAATTCAAGATACAGAATCAAAATTGTATATACATTCTCGGGGCTTATGATATATTATTGCAAAAGGTAGATGAAGAGAAGAGAGAAGAAATACAATACCTTTATAATACAAATAATATAAGAATTTACAGAAATCTTCTTTTTGGGAAAATTAAAAATAAAAATGGAATAGAAGATCTGAAAAAAGATTTTTCAAATTTTCAAATTGAACCAATATGCATTGTTTCTATATCAGATAGAATAAGACCTGATGTTCTTTCAGCAATAAAATTATTTGAGGAAAACGTAATTAAATTCAAAATATTATCCGGTGATTCTTCAGAAGCAATCGAAGCAATATTAAGAGAAATTGGTTGGGAAGTAAAACAGCCGGAATTCATAACCGGGAAAGAATTAAGGGAAATCAGAGATGAGAAAACATTTTTTGAAACTATCAGCTCTAAAATTGTTTTTTCAAGACTTATCCCTGAGGATAAATTAAAAATTATAAAATCATTTAAAAGCAATAATATTTATACTGCGATGATAGGAGATGGAGTAAATGACCTTCCTGCAATCAAAGAATCAAATATGGGAATTGCGATGGAAGAAGGCAGTGCAATAACAAAAGATGTAGCAGATTTAATTTTACTAAAGAACAAATTTTCACTTCTGCCCGATGTTTTTAACGAAGGAAATAAAATTGTTAATTCTGTAAGTTCTGTAGCGAAGCTATTTCTTACAAAAAATTTTATAGTGATATATTTAACAATTTTGTCATATTTATCTTTTCTTTTTCCCCTGACACCAAGGAGAGTATCGTTATTCAATATTTTTGCAATTGGATTACCTGCGTTGATAATAACATTGAGAAATAACAATACAAACAAATATAAATATTTTCTGACTGATGTATTTTCTTATGTATTTATTGCTGCTTCAATTATTACTTTTAGTAGTATTGCAGGGAATGCAATTGTGAGATATTTTTTCAATCCTTCGGAAAATATGGTTTCTATGACAATGATTTCGGTAATGATTTTTACCGCTGTAATTAATTTCCTGATAGTATCAAAAAATACAAACGATAAAAGGCTGAAATATTATTTATATAGTATTATATTAATAATTATATTTTTATTTTTAAGTCTTGTCAGAACAGATATACCATTATTAAACATAATAAAGATGTTTTATGAAATAGACACATTAGACTATAGATATGTTTTAGTAATTTTTGCAGTAAGTTTTGTTGCGTTTCTTGGTTTATATTTAATGGATTCGATAAGAAAATTAATTTTAAGAAAATGGATAAGAAATTGAAATGCATATATGACCCGCTTAAAGAATTAATTGAATATTTTGAAAAAATTGGAATTTCTGATATAACAAAATCTACTTTAAACAAACATTTTCAACCAACTGATAAAATTTTAATCAACCGCATAGTTGAAGGAAATAAATCTGACATTGAAAAGGATTTAATTAAAGCACTACGGATTTACTCACCTTTAGAGATAATAAATGAAATATTACTGGAAGGGATGAAAATTGTGGGGGAATTATTCTCAAGTGGAAAAATGCAGCTACCATTTGTATTGCAGTCTGCCGAATGTATGAAATATTGCGTAGAATATCTTGAACAATTTTTAGATAAATCTTATAAGTCAGTTTGTAAAGGTGTAATTATTCTTGCTACTGTAAAAGGTGATGTACATGATATTGGTAAAAATCTGGTGGATATAATATTATCAAATAATGGTTATAAAGTCGTAAATCTTGGTATAAAATGTCCTCTTGAAAAAATGATTGATGCTTATTATGAACATAATGCAGATGCTATTGGAATGAGTGGCTTACTTGTTAAATCTACTTTTGTAATGAAGGAAAATCTTGAAATACTAAACAAGCGAAATTTAAACATACCGGTAATTTTAGGTGGTGCAGCATTAACAAGAAAATTCGTTGATACTGAATTAAGAACATTATATAATGGATTAGTTTTTTATGCTAAAGATGCGTTTGACGGATTAAAATATATGTCAAAAATTCCTGATATTAAAAAGGAAGACATTAGTAACAGAACAAAAGAATTTATTTATGTAAAAAATATAATTTTTGAAAAAGAAATTTCAGATGATAATAAAATTAGTATCAGTAAGGAAGAAATAATACGAAATAGAGTTAATACTGAATGTAATATTCCTACTCCACCATTTTGGGGCTGTAGAATAGTAGAACAATTTCCGGTAGAGAAAATTTTCGATTATATAAATGAAAAGATACTCTTTGCGGGAAGATGGAAGATAAATAAGACTAAAGATATAAGTGAAAAAGAATATAACAATCTAATTAACACCGTTGCTAAACCAAAGTTAGGAGAATTAAAATCACAGGTTATTGAAAAAAATCTTTTTACACCTAAAGCTATTTATGGATATTATCCATGTAATTCCGAAAAAGAAGATTTAATAATTTATAAGCCAAAATCAATAAAGGAAGATAAACTTTTTTCTGAATGGGGAATTAAGGAAGGAAACATAAAAGAATTAAAACAATCTGATTTTGTGGAGTGGAAGAGGATAAAATTCCCGCGACAAAAATCAGGTAGCTTTTTATGCATAAGCGACTATTTTAAACCGATAGAGTCGGATATCATTGATTTAATACCAATTCAAGTTGTCACTTTAGGTCATAAAGCAACTGAATATTCCAATGAATTATATAAACAGAATAAATATCAGGAATATTTATTTTTCCATGGACTTGCAATAGAATATACTGAAGCTCTTGCTGATTACTTAAATGAACAAATAAGGAAAGAACTAAACTTATTTAAAGACGAGGGAAAAGAATATCAAGGTGCAGAGAAAAAATTTCATCAGGGAATAAGGTTTTCTTTTGGTTATCCCGCCTGCCCCGAATTAGAAAACACACAAATTATATTTGATATTTTAATGCCAGAGAGAATAGGGATTACATTAACAGAAGAATTTCAAATGGTACCTGAACAATCAACAAATGCTATAATAATACATCGTAAAGATGCAAAATATTTTTCAGCAGGGTGATTCTTTATTAATACTTTTTAATCATTTTGGTACCGGTATAGAAGTTAAATCCAAGATTAAGACTTATATATCCAAACCGTCTCCAAAAACCGGGTCCGGGAGTACCAGCTCCATCATTCATTTTTCTGGGACCATTTTCCTGCCCTAAAATATTTGCTAAATTATATTTAACCCCGATAAAAATACCTGTTTTAAATTTAGGGTCTAAGACCATTTCATATCCTGCATTTACATAAACGCCTAACCTGAATGCATCATCAAAATCTATTGCACCAGGTTGTGCGTTAATCAAGTTAGCAGTAGCCCCAAAACCGAAAAACTGTTTATTCCTGCATCTTGAATTAAAACAGTATTCGTATCCCAACATACCAGTCCAAATATTATAGTTAGTTCTATTTCCAACCTTTGGATTCGGTTCAACAAAGGATTTCGAAGATGACCCTGAATTTATAAACTTGTTGTAAGTCCCAGCTAAAATAATTCTGTGGTTTTTTCTATTACCTAAGCCAAACTTTATATGTATTCCCACACCCCTACCCCACATCATTCCATAAGTACGCAATGTATCGCTTAAATTTGTACCATAAGCATCGTGCATAGCGAAACTACCTTCCCCAGTCAAACCAATAGTAAACATAGGCGGAGTATAACCCTGGCTTAAAGCATTATTTAAAAAAATTAAGAAAACAAAACCCGCTAATAAAATTAATTTAAATTTCCTCATACTCTTGCTCCTTAAAAATTTAAGGATTAATTCACTATGACTTTTATCTTTGTAGAATATAACAAAATAAAAAATTAATAATCAATATAAATTTTTATACTTAAATTATTTTGTAGAATAAAAGTCATTTATTTTTTGAACAACATATTCCATCTGCTCCTTACTCAATTCAGGGTATATTGGTAAGGCTAATGAGCATAAAGCAGCATCGTCAGAAATTGGAAATGAATTCATATCACAATTTAAGTACTTAAAGCATTCCTGCCTGTGGAAAGGAACGGGATAATAGATTTCTGTTCCGATACCATTGTCAGCAAGGTATTTTTTTAATGCATCTCTATTTTGAATTCGGATCACAAATTGATTATAAATATGATAATTTATTATTTCTTTATCATCAGAATCTTTATAGCCTTTATAAATAGGTTTCGGAAGTAGAACAAGATTTTTTTCATCATAAACTAATCTACCAGCACTTTCTGATAGCCCTGCCTGTATAAATAGATTAGTATAAAAATCTGCATTTTCTCTTCTTTTCGCAGACCATTTATCAAGATAAGGAAATTTAACATTAAGAACTGCAGCCTGAATTTCATCCAATCTGAAATTCCCGCCAATAATTTTATGATAATATTTAGGTTTACTACCGTGGACTCTTAAAATTCGTAATTTTTCTCCTAATTCATCATCATTAGTAGTAACAATACCCCCATCTCCAAAACAACCAAGATTTTTACTTGGGAAAAAGGAAAAACATCCAATATCACCTATTGAACCAACTTTCTTACCATTTTTGTATTGGGTACCGATGGCTTGCGCAGCATCTTCGATGATTTTTAACTTATATTTTTGGGCTATGTTAATAATTTCATTCATTTCACAACTTTGGCCATATAAATGAACCGGTATGATTGCACGAGTCTTTTTTGTAATTCTTTTTTCAATATCAAGAGGATTGATATTAAATGTGTAAGGATTTATATCTGCAAAAACCGGTATTGCGTTCATCCTGGCTACTACACCTGCAGTTGCAAAAAATGAATAAGATGGTAAAATCACTTCATCGCCGGGCTTTAAGTCTATTGCCATTAATGCAATTAAAAGTGCATCAGTTCCTGATGAAACCCCGATTGCATATTTTGTTCCTACATAATCAGCAATTTTTTTCTCCAGCTCCTGTACTTCTTTTCCAAGAATGAAGTGTTGAGATTCTAAAACTTCATTTACTTTCTTGTTAACTTCATCTCTGATTGTATTAAACTGAGCTTTTAAATCAAGTAATGGTACTTTCATAAAATTATTTTTTAAATTTTCTAATTTCATTAATTATAAATTCAACTTCAGATTTTTTCATAGGATAATATATAGGCAGAAGAATGGAATTCTTTGACATATCAGAACTATTAGGTAATCTGATATTGTTATATTCTTTAAAAGATTTTTGTTTATGTATTTCTATTATGCCTGGTTTTGCACAAATCCCCTTCTTATTTAAATGGAATAAAATATCCTTTGCATTTATTTCTGAATCAGGATTGATATAAAGACAGTATGATTGGTAATTTGATTTAGTATTCGGTAAGCAGGTAATAACTCTGAATCTTTCATCATTTTTAAAAGCATTATCATATAATTCTGCAATCTTTCTTCTTACATTTATTATTTTATCAATTTTAGAGAGCTGTTTAATTCCTATTGCTGCCTGAATATCAGTCATACGATAATTATATCCCGTTTCATAATAATTACCATCCTGATATCCATGACTTCTTAATCTTTTTAAAACATAATAATAATTTTTATTATTCGTAAGAATCGCGCCACCTTCACCAGTTGTAATAATTTTCCGCGGATGAAATGATATACAAGCAATATCGGAATTATAACCTATCTTCTTTCCATACCACTCAGAACCTAAAGCACAAGCGGCATCTTCTACAAGTATTAGTTTTTTGGTTTTACATAACTTACGGAATCCTGAAATATTACAAGGAATGCCCAGTTGGTGTACTATAATTACAGCTTTAGTTTTTTTAGTAATTAACTTTTCAACAGATTCCGGAGAAATATTAACATCATATTTGTTAACATCACAGAAAACCGGTTTTGCATTTACAAAACGAATCGCATTTGCAGTAGCAATAAAACTTAAAGAAGGACAAATTATCTCGTCTTCAGATTTAATACCAGAAGCAATTAATGACAAATGAAGTGCTGCAGTACCACTTGAAACTGCAACTGCAAACTTTGCTCCAGTATATTTGGTTAATAATTTTTCAAATTCTTTAACTTTTGGTCCTTGCATAATCCACCCTGAATCAAGAACCTTTCTAATTACAGTGAACTCATCTGTAAAGTATGGTTTGGTGATTGGTATTTTAATATTCTTTTTGATAATTTAAAATCCTCTTGATAAAACTTTTTTAAAATCTGCTTCAATCATTATTTCAACAAGTTGATTGAATCTGACTTTTGGTTCCCAGCCTAATTTTTCTTTTGCTTTCCTCGCATCGCCTATTAATAAATCAACCTCTGTTGGACGAAAATAGGTTGGTGAAATTGCAACAATAGTTTTTCCGACTTTAAGATTTTGAATAATTTCTTCTCGTTTTAAACCTTTAGTTAATCTTTTTTCAGGAACAGCATCTATTAATGACATAAATCTATCTATGTCGAATGATTTGATTATTCCTTTTTCTTCCACTCCTTTGCCTTTCCAGTCAATAGTAACTCCAAGCCATTTAAATGTTAATTCAACAAATTCTCTCACTGAATGTGTTTCACCAGTTGCCAACACAAAATCTTCAGGGGTATCCTGTTGTAGCATAAGCCACATACCCTCACAAAACTCAGGTGCGTACCCCCAGTCTCGTTTTGCATCTAAATTTCCAAGAACAAGCATATCCTGTAATCCAAATGAAATTTTCGAAGCAGCCCTTGTTATTTTTCGTGTTACAAATGTTTCTCCTCTACGAGGTGATTCATGATTAAAAAGAATCCCGTTACAGGCATAAATATTATACGCTTCCCTGTAATTAATAACAATCCAATACCCATAAATTTTTGCGACACCATAAGGACTTCTTGGATAAAAAGGAGTTAATTCATTTTGAGGTATCTCTTTAACTTTACCGTATAACTCACTTGTTGAAGCCTGATAAAATTTTGTTTTAATTTTTGTTTCTCTTATAGCATCAAGAAATCTCAATGTCCCGACAGCATCAACTTCTGTTGTATATTCAGGTAATTCAAAAGAAACTTTTACATGACTTTGCGCAGCAAGATTATAAATTTCATCAGGATTAATTTTCTCAAGTAAACGATTCAGGTTACTTGTATCTGTAACATCTCCATAGTGGAGATATAATTTCTTATTCAATAACTCAGGATTATTATAAAGATGGTCAATTCTTCCCGTGTTGAAAGAACTGCTCCTTCTGATAATACCATGTACTACATAACCTTTTTCAAGTAATAATTCAGTCAGGTAACTTCCATCCTGACCTGTAATTCCTGTTATTAATGCTGTTTTCAATTTCTATGCTTTATATAGTTTTTTATGTTTAATATTTTTAAATGCATTACGGGTATCAACAATCATTTTAGCGTGTTTAGCGATAAATTCATAATCATAATACGAATGATCAGTAGCTAAAACAATAAGGTCATACTTTGAAATATTTTTAGCAGTTAACGGTACAGATTTTTTCTTAAACTTATATTTTCTTGTTTCAGGTATTTCTTTAGTAAATTCATCATTGTAGTCTATTTTTGCTCCTTCTTTCTCCAATAATTCAATTAATTTTAATGAGGGAGATTCTCTTAGGTCTTCAATATCTTTTTTATAAGATAATCCAAGAATTAAAATTTTAGCTCCTTTAAGACAGGTATTATTAATATTCATATAATGCATAATTCGTTCCACAACATAATGAGGCATATAAGTATTAATTTCTCCTGCTAATTCTATAAATTTAGTAGTAATTTCATATTCTCTTGCTTTCCATGATAAATAAAACGGATCAATAGGAATACAATGTCCACCAAGACCAGGACCCGGATAAAAAGGAGTAAATCCAAAAGGTTTTGTAGATGCTGCATCAATAACTTCCCAGATATCAATACCCATTTTATCAAAAACCATTTTTAATTCATTAACCAGCGCTATGTTGACTGACCGATAAATATTTTCTAAAAGTTTTGTTGCTTCTGCAACTTTAGCAGAAGATACAGGTATAACTTTATTTATAACTTTTTCGTAAACTTTAGCTGCTAATTTTGTACATTCAGCAGTAATACCACCAACAACTTTTGGAATTGTAGCAGTAGAATATACTGGGTTATTGGGATCTTCCCTTTCAGGAGAAAAGACTAAAAAATAATCCTTCCCTACCTTCAAACCGGTTTTTTCGAAAATTTTTAATAAATCTTCATCTGTTGTACCGGGATATGTAGTACTTTCCAGTGAAATAAGTTGCCCTTTTCTTAAATATTTTGAAATAATATCAGCAGAATTAAAAACATAAGTTAAGTCAGGCTCCCTATTTATATTCAGAGGGGTTGGGACACAAATTAAAATTACATCTACCTCTTTCAATTTAGAAAAATCATTTGTTGCAAATAAGCATCCACTATTAACAGTCTTCTTAATCTTATCAGAATCTATATGCTTAATATAAGAAGATTTCTTTATGTTAATAAAATCTGATTTCTTCACATCAGTATCGAAACCAATTACTTTAATTTTCTTAAGAGCAAATTCAAGTGCAAGAGGTAATCCAACATAACCTAAACCAATAATTCCAACGATAAATTTATTTTTTTCTATTTTACTTTTTAAGTCCACGGTTAAAATTTAATATAAGTTTTTTAAAAATTTTACTTCTGAGTATGTTAATTCGATATTTAAAGAGGCATTTAATTCTACAATATTAACCACAAGTCTATAACTACCTCTGATTTCAATTACGATACCTGTAAGACCTCTGAAAGGACCATTTGTAATTTCAACATAAGAACCTTCTTTTATTATTCCTTTATCAACTTTTATTCTTTCTGGTTCCTGAAGGGAAATTTTTATATTTTCAATTTCTTTCTCAGTAACTACTGCAGGTCTCTTTCTATACATTAAATATCCCATAGCACCAATTGTACCTCGAATTGCTTTTAATCTTTCACTTTCATCTCCATATATAAAGATATAACTTGGGAAAAGTGGAACAAGAATTTTTTTCTTTCTATCAGACCAAATTCTTATTGAAGGAATCAGAGGAAGGAAAACCTCAACATCTTTTGAAATTACTTGTTGATACACTTTTTTTTCATTCCTCGGCTTAGTTCTTAAAACAAACCACGATTTCAAATTATATACCTTACTTTCAATCGAAATATTTTGATAAAAATTTTTTTACTATATAAACAGCACATACAACAATGAAAGCATAAAGAATTAGTAACTGCAAGAAATTCCTTGCGATTTTGTAAGAAAATATTTTACCACGCCATCCACACTTCCTACACACATAAGGAGCATACTTCAGTTTTTTTAATATTTTCTCAAAAATATTTCGTGATCTGCTTCTTCTTAAAGTTGCAATTTCATTACAATAAGGACACCTATTTAATTGGATATTCCTTCTGAAAAATAATTTCGTGTTCATCAGTCAAGTGTTTTTACCTTTCCCTTAGTCTTTAAATCCTTAATTTTTGATGTCTCGGGTTTGGAATAGTAGTAATAATAATTATAATAATAACCGTACATTGCTTTAAAGTTGAAATTGTTAAGTACAGTACCTAAAAATTTTGAAGGGTCAGAAGTCATAATCCTTTCATAAGTTTTTCCAAAAGCATCCATTGGTGTCTTACTTGCCTGTATAACTATAATTGTACCATCACATAATCTGGAAAGAATTTCAGCATCAGTAACAGAAATAAACGGTGGTGAATCGATGATGATATAATCATAAATATTTTTTACAGATCCTAAAAACTCCTTCATCTGTTTAGAACCAAGCATTTCTGAAGGATTAGGAGGAATAGTTCCGCTTGTAATATAGAAAAGATTTTCAAGTTTTGTACTTCTGGTAATATCCTCCAAAGATACATTTCCAAACAAATAATCACTTAATCCCGGAAATCTTTGTGATTCAAAAACTGAGTGAATACGTGGCTTACGAAGGTCACAGTCTAATAACAATACTTTCTTTTCAGCCTGAGCAAAACTCCCGGCGAGATTCAAAGCAACAGTGGTTTTACCTTCCGAAGGAATAGAACTTGTAATAAGAATAGATTTAAGCGGAACTTCTTCTAATTTAGCAAAACTGACTCTTGTTCTTAATGCTTTAAATGATTCTGATGCAGAAGCAGAGGGTTTATTAGCAACAATAAATTCTATATGAGAAGAACCTAATTCGCGCAATTCTTCAATTGAGGGAACCCATGCAAGAACAGATATACCTCTGTTTTCCAGATCTTCAGGAGTTTTAATTGACCGATCAAGATAATTTCTAAGAAAAGCAAATCCAATTCCTAATCCCAAGCCAAGCACACAACCAGCAATTATAATTAGTTGTCGATTTGGCTTAGCCGGACTAGTAGGAAATGGTGCTTCATCAACAATATTCACATTACCAAGTTGAGACCTTTCATTAATCAGA
>FWPV01006377.1_pt1 | contig 22579 bp, 19 predicted proteins | sample 2228371 | NCBI WGS metagenome assembly FWPV01 (sample SAMEA103939776, study PRJEB20133) | metagenome | reverse complement strand
AGCCATCGACGCGGCAGTCGGGCTGGGCTTGCATCCGGACTTTGAGACGGCTGTCCGGGCCATGACACGCACGGGCCGCGTCTTTGAGCCAGACGCGGCCACGCACGAGGTCTATGATGAACTGTACGAGCGGGTCTATCGCCCGCTGTACGGCCGGCTGCGCCCATTGTACGAGGCGCTGCAAACGCTCACTGCCGTCCGCGATGGACGTAGCCCGTCTGTGTAGGTCGCCAGCATCAGCGCAGACTGTCGACCAGCGCCCGGACTTCGGCGGCGTCCAGCATACCGCTGTACAGTTGAACGTGCCGGATCGTGCCGGAGAATGTTCCGCTTCGCTTGCCGCCCTGGCGCAGCGCTCCCAGGATCGTGTTGCCACGCGCCGGCCATGGTTCCCAGGCGGAATCAAGGGCGGCTGTTGCCTTCAGTTCGCCATCCACGTACAGCGCGGCTTGCCGCGTTTGTGCATCCCAGACACCGGTCAGGTGTACCCACTGATCCGCCGCCGGGGTAAGCGGCGCAGCGGCGCGGATCGACATGTTCCCGAAGGGGGCGAACAGCGTGAAGGCGAAACCCTCACCGGTGTATTCCAGGGCGAAGTTGCTGGAAATGCCGCCATCCTGGCTGAGGATCGGCGCGGGCGTGCCGGGATCGGCGAGCTGTACTTCCGCCGCGACGGTGAAGCTGCCCAGGGTGTCAAGCCAGTTCATGCCCGTGTCGATGAAGCTTTCTTCCAGTTCAAACACGCCCCCTGCTGGCGCTTCCAGTGAAGCGGCCAGGATGCCCGCATCAGCGGCGACCAGCCCGCACAGTTCGCCAGCGGGCAGGGGGATTGTCGCCCCGGCGGGTACCGGACGCCCGAAGTTCGGTGTGCCGTCCTCGTTCCAGGTGAAGGGCTGGGCGAAGATGGCCCGGTCTTCCCAGCCGTCGCCCGGTCTGGTCTTGGCGTGGTAGAACAGCCAGCTTTCGCTGCCGTCCGGGGAGAGGACGGGGGTCGAGTTATGTCCCGGCCCGTAGGCGTTGCCGGTCTCATCGGCGTAGCCGCTAAAGACCGGCCCGACCTTCGTCCAGGAGGCGGCGTCCAGCGGATCGTCCCCGGTGAGCACCAGCATGCCCAGCTTGTAGGCCCGTGACCAGCTGGCGTCCGCCGAGTAGACGATGGACAGGGTGCCATTGTGGATAAACGCTTCCGGCCCTTCCTGGATGGCAGCGACCGACCGCTCCCAGGGCTGATCTGGCTCGGAAAGCAGGTGGCGCGGCCCGCTGAGCGTCAGCGGATCGCTCATGGGGGCGATGTAGAGATTCTGCGGGAAGTCTCCCTGGTCGCCGGGCCAGCCGGACCACACCATGTACAGCTGCCCTTCGTACTCAAAGACCGTTCCGTCGATCGCCCATTTGTCGGTGGTCGGATCGTAGACCTTGCCCTTCATTGTCCAGGAACCCTGCGGATCGGTGGTGTCGGCCTGCAGGACGTACATGCGGTGGGTGTAGTTGGCACCCGGCCGTTCGGTGGCCGCCACGTAGATGTACCACGCGCCGTCCAGGTAAACCAGTTCCGGCGCCCACAGGTCGTAGCTATAGGGCTGTCCGCGCGGCGGACTGTAAACGAACACCGGCTCCGCTGTCGCCAGACCGGTCAGGGTGGGTGATTTGGCGATGGACAGACCGCTGGCGCTCGACTGTACCAGGTAGTAGTAGCCATCGTGCTGTACGACAGAGGGGTCCTGTCCTGCGCCAATCAGGGGGTTGGTGAAGACACAGGTGATCGCCGCGTGCGAAGGCGTTGCAGGCAGCAGGCACAGGCCGCCCAGAAGCAGGATAACAGGCAGGTAATGTCTCATGGTGTCCTTCCTCACCGCAGATCGTGCAATCTTATTCTAGCGCGGTTACGAGCAGGGCGCGGCGTGCAGGAAGCCGCGCCCTGTGCATGGCCTGCCTAGCTGGCCGTCAGCTTTTCCAGCCGATCCACGTATCCAGCCAGCACCTCAAAGGCTGCCTCGACCGGTTCCGGCTGGCTGAGGTCGACACCGGCCAGCTTGAGCGCATCCACCGGGTAGCGGGATCCGCCCGCCTTGAGGAAGTTGATGTGATCCTGCGCCGCGCCCGGTACCCCGCTCAGGATACGGCGGGCGATGGCATGCGCCCCGGAGATGCCGGTCGCATACTGGAAGACGTAGTAGTCCACATACAGGTGGCCGAACTGCGCCCAGGTGATTCCCACCCGCTCACGGTCGATGTGCATCTCGCCGCCGTAGCCTTCTGCGAACAGGTCGGCCATCAGGCCGATCATATCATCGGCGGAAAGGCCCTCGCCGCGTTCGATGCGTTCATGGACTTCCAGCTCAAAGCGGGCCAGGGTTGGCATGATGAAGAAGTAGCGGTGGAAGTTATCCATCGCCTCTTCCAGGATGCTGATCTGGAAGGCCGGGTCGCTGTACTGTTCCAGCAGGTAGGCGCGGACCATCGCCTGGTGAAAGTTGGAGGCGACCTCCGCCACGAACATCGAATAGTCGCCGTAGATCACCGGCTGCGTCTGCCAGGTCAGGTAGGAGTGCATCGAATGGCCCAGTTCGTGGGCCAGCGTGCTGACGCTGCTGATGCTGTTGGTATAGCTCATCATGATGAAGGGGTGTGTGCCGTGCGCCCCGTAGGAAAAGGCTCCGGCGCTCTTACCCTGGTTAGGGTAGACATCCACCCAGCGGTCAACCAGACAGCCCTGCCGGACGCGGGACACGTATTCTTCGCCCATGGGGGCCAGCCCGGTGCAGATCCATTCGACCGCCTGCTGGTAGGGCACTTCCGGTTTGTGCTGTGTCAGTGGCGCCCAGATGTCGTAAGGATGCAGCGTGTCCACGCCCAGTGCCTTCCGCCGCACACGCCAGTAACGGTGCCAGGTCGGCAGGTTCTTCCTGAAGATCGCCAGCAGGTTGTCATACACACTGCGCGGGATGTTGTGGCGGGCGAGGGCCATCTCCAGTGTGGAGGCGTAGCGGCGGGCGCGCATGCGGTAGACGTTCTGCTTAACGGACGTCAGCAGGGTGCTGGCCAGGGTGTTCTTATGCGCCAGGTACTGGTCAGCGTAGCGCTCCCAGGCGGTGCGGCGTGCCTCGCGATCGGCCCCGTCCAGGATATGCCCGATCGTGCCCTGCGTCACTTCGATCTCGCGGCCCTCAGAATCGACTGCGGGCGGGAATTTGAGATCAGAGTCGGTGAGCATGCTGTAGGTGGCGTTGGCCCCGCTGAAGGGATCGGCCAGCAGACCGAGCAATTCCTCCACTTCCGCCGAGCGGACGTGCGCCTGCTGGCGGAACAGGTTGTCAACGTAGTGCTCCAGGTAGGCCAGGCGCGGTTCTTCAGCCAGCCAGCGGCGGATGGTCGGCTCGCCGATGGCGATCAGTTCCGGGTCAAAGAAGGCCAGGGCAGCCATGACCTGACCCCACAGGCCCTGCGCCCGGCTGTAACGGGCGGCGGCGGCCTGGTCGGTGGTCTCGACGCTGTAGCTCATGGACGCATACATGTAGACGATGTTGGCCCGCTTAGCGATGGCCTGCAGGGCGTCTACGGCGGCCAGCAGGACGGCTGGCCCTTCCGCCAGGCGGCCCTGAAAAGCTCTGACGCGGGGCAGATCGGCCTGAACCGCCTGTAACTCGGTCTCCCAGTCTGCCAGGGTGGGAAAGACACTGGGGGCGTTCCAGGTATATTCCGGCGCGATCGCGCTGCGCGGAGGTACGGATGCGGTCATAATCTCTCCAATCTGTTCGGGCGTGACTTCCGCCGGGAACCATGCGCGGCAATTATAGCGCGGGTCACAGGAATGGCAGTTGTTGATGCTGGTGACGCAGGCCAGCGGCCTGCCGCCCCGCGTACAAGGGAAAGCGATGATCGGTTGCGCACGTGGCCCGCGCCAACCTGCCCGCCTGCTCGCCGCCTCTTCAGGCTGGAGCGCCCCATGTCCGCCGGGCCAGAGCCACATAGTTTGCGCCGGGGGTGATCTGGCCCAGCACCACCGGATGGCGCGCGCCGGTCAGGGCGGGATGGTTGCCGGGGCGGGCATGCCAGGTTTCGTGCGCCAGCAGGGCGAAGACCAGCGCCTCTTTATTGTCGCTATCCAGGCCGACGTCTTCGTGGGTGCGGACGGGGATACCGCCCAGCCGTTCCCGGATCATGCGCATCAGCGTCGGGTTATGCCGCCCGCCGCCGCCGATGATGACCTCTGCGATCGGGGCCGGGGCAAAGCGATGATAGGCGTCGGCGATGCTGGCCGCCGTCAGGGCGGTGATGGTGGCGACGATGTCAGCGTCGCGCAGGCCGCGCGCCCGACCGGTCGCCAGCAGCCCAGCGGCCATTGCCGCCGTGTACAGCTCGCGCCCGGTGGTCTTGGGTGGTTTGCGCCGGTAGTACGGATGATCCAGCAGATCAGCCAGCCAGGCCTCGTCCACGGTTCCCCCTGCGCCCAGCGCGCCGTCAACATCGTAGCTCTGCTGACCGCCGGTCAGCAGCACGGCCAGTTCATCGATCAGGCAGTTGGCCGGGCCGGTGTCGAAGCTGAGCGGATCGCTGTGCGAATCGCTCAGCGGCGGCAGAAAGGTGACGTTGGCAATGCCGCCCAGGTTCTGAATGGCCCGCCAGCGATCGGGGTGGCGCAGCAGCAACCAGTCGGCGTAGCTGGTCAGCGGCGCACCCTGCCCACCGGCGGCGATGTCGCGCGGGCGGAAGTTGCTGATCGTGGTGATGCCCGTCCGTTCAGCGATCACACTGGCTTCGGTGATCTGCAGGGTGGCCGTGGCGCGACCATCCGGCTGGACAGTATGCCACACCGTCTGCCCGTGGGAGCCGATCAGGTCAACATCAGCGGGGGAGAGTCCGTTCTCCGCCAGCAGGGCCAGGACGGCTTCCGCGAATAATTCGCCCAGCGCGGCGTTCAGTTCACAGAGTTCGTCGACACGGCTGCTCTCCGGGCGGATCTGGCGCAGGATACGGGCCTGGAAGCCGGGTGGGTACGGATGCGTCCGGGTGGCGACAATCCGGGCGCGGAGGTTCGGCGGCGCGCCTTCGATCTCGCACAGCGCCGCATCGATGGCGTCCGCCGAGGTGCCGGAAATCAAGCCGATGATCTTCATGGGAGTGCCTTTCGAGCAGGCGGATCAGGCCGCCTGCGGATGATCGTCAGCGACCAGGTCCAGTTCGGCGGCGTCGGCGTTGGCGTCTACCTGCTCCGGCGATTTGCAGCCGGGGATGGTGCAGGTTACCGCCGGATGCCGGAGGCACCAGGCCAGCGCCCAGGCGGCCATGTCCACACCGGGCGGTACTTCCCGCGCCCGGATCTCCTCCACCTCCTGCAACTGGGCCTGGATACGCTCCTGTTCCCGCAGGGAACGCACGTCAGCAGGGTTGGTGAAGGTCGCGCCGGGCCTGTACTTGCCGCTCAGAAATCCGCTGGCCAACGGCACACGGGCCAGCACACCCAGGTTATGTTCCAGGCACAGCGGCAACAGCTCCGCCTCCGGCTCACGCTCCAGCCGGTTGTAGACCAGCTGGATCGCCCCCGCGCCAACGGCAACAGCGCCGGCAACCTGGTTGCGCCGATCGCCCTGACTGCTGATCGAGATGCCCAGGTGACGGATTTTGCCCGCTTCCACCTGCTTGGCCAGCATCGTCCACAGGTCATCGTTGTTGAAGGCCTCATCCCCGCCGGAGTGGAACTGGTAGAGATCGATATAGTCGGTCTGCAGGGCGCGCAGGGAGTCTTCAAGTTGCTGGCGCACGGCGGTGGCGCTCCACAGATCATCGCGGGTGAAGTTACTGCGGAAGCGATGGCCGAATTTGGTGGCGACGACCCAATCCTCGCGGCGGTCGCGGCGCAGGAAGTTCCCGATCAGCGCCTCGGAGACGTGATCGCCGTAGCATTCGGCGGTGTCGATCAGGGTGATGCCACGCGCTTTGGCCCGGCTGAGGATGGCGTCTGCCTCGGCCTGGCTGAAGGCGCGGCCCCATTCCCCGCCGAACTGCCACGTACCCACACCTACGACCGAGACGCGCAGACCCGTCCTGCCCAGAATGCGATACTTCATCGGGGTTCCCTCCTCAGTAGTGTGCCGGGCGCGTGGCGGGGGCATCCCCGGACGCTCCCGTTCTCCGATAACTAGCCCTTGACGTACGATAGCTTCTCCGCAATCTTGCCCCCGCGGAAGCGGAACACATCCACACCGCGCACATGGCCGGCCCGTCCTGCGGCATCAACCCAGTGGTATACCCAGCGCTGGAAGCCCCGCTCACCGCTGACGAACATCTCCTCGATTTCGATTCGAGCAGCGGGCGAGTCGCGGAAGAAGGCCTGCCAGAAAGTCCGCCCTGCGGCCTGACCCGCGTAGCGGGCGCCATCCGGGGGCGGCACGGTGTTCTCAAAGAGACAGTTGTCAGTCATCAGCGCCAGCATGGCGTCGACATCGTGGCGGTTGAACGCCTCATTGAACGCCTGCAGAAGCCTGAGTTCATGGGCTGCCATCGTGCACTACCTCCGGAACCTGCGGTTCTACCCCCGCGCGATGTTCGGCTATTTACTGCCTTCCTGCCGGGATAAGCGCCTTCCGGTCAGCTGGCCTCTTATTCCGCTGGCCGCCTGCTCCCTCATGAGTCCAGCCAGGCGCACAGGGCATCGTGAACGCGCGGACGGAAGGCCGTGATCGCCGCCGGGTCGCGGCCATGATAGACGCGGTTAGTCAGCAGGGCGGCCACCAGATCGCGTTCCGGGTCGATCCATAACGATGTGCCGGTGAAGCCGGTGTGCCCGAAGCTGAGCGGACTGAAGCGCTCCCCGGCGGAGCATTCCCCACACGGATCGGGGCGGATCGTCCAGCCCAGACCGCGATCGCCGGCCTGACGGCGGGTCGCTTCCCCGGCAATCGCGGGTGGCAGCCAGCCGGGGACGCGCCCCCGGACAGCATCCAGCCACTGCTGGCCAAAGCGGGCCAGTTCTGCTGCTGTACTGAATAGACCGGCATGCCCGGCGATCCCGCCCAGGCTGGCGGCGTTTTCGTCATGGACTTCGCCCTGGCAGCGCCGGGCGCGCCAGCGCGCATCGTACTCCGTCGGGGCGCAGCGGGCAGCGTCGACGGGGTTGAACGTGGTCTTAGTCAGGCCCAGCGGCCCGGTCACCCGCCTGGCGACGACTTCCGCCAGCGTCTCCGCACCGTCCAGCCGCCGGACAGCTTCCCCCAGCAGGATCAGGCCCAGGTCGCTGTAGTTAACCGTCCGGCCTGGCTCATCCACGAACGGGTAGCCGGCGATCAGGTCGAGCGCCTTTTCCAGCCGCGCTCGGTGTGGCACCGGATCTGGCTGGCCGGGCGGGGGCGGTGTTGGGCCAACGTTCAGGAACAGGTCGCGCCAGGGCGCCAGTCCGGCAGTGTGGGTCAGCAAATGGAAGAAGGTGATCGCGCCGGGGTCGACACGGTGGTCAGTGGGACGCTCCGCCGGGAGGCGTTCCAGTGTATGGGGATTCTGGCCGCCTTCAATCGGGCGTGGGCCGTAGCGGGTTACCTCCGGGATCACATCGGCGACCCGCCCGTGGAGGGTCGCGCGGCCTTCAGCCAGCAGCATCAGGAAGGCTGTGGTGGTGAACAGCTTGGTTACGGAGGCCAGATCAAAGAGCGTGTCCGGCGTCACCGGCTGCCGACCGGTCTCCGGATCCAGGGTGCCGCAGGCGCGCTGATAGATGGGCTGGCCGTGATGGTAGACGACCAGGACGATGGCCGGCGCAACGGCAGCCAGCCCTTCGGTCAGGGTGTCATCAAGCCTCTGGCGGGCATCTGGGGTCGTCATGGCCTGCTATGATAGCCCAAGGCGACCCTGAGGCCAACAATTAGCGGCCAGCCAGGGCCGGAGGCCACTGCTCTATAACACATCCGCCGCGATGGTCCCCATCCGGCTGATGTCGTAGCCGGGCAGGGCGGCTACCGCAGCGCGGAAGTCAGGGTCATGCAGCAGTTCCAGCGTGGCCCGCACCGGAGGGACGTCAGCATGTTCCAGGGCCAGCGCCAGGTCATAGCGCTCTGTTGCCAGAGGGATGAAGTCCAGCTCCAGGGCGCGCGCTGCCGCCAGGACGCCCATACCGGTGTCGGCCTGACCGCTCCGCACTGCTGCCGCCACTGCCAGATGGGTGATCTGTTCGTGCTCATAGCCGGCGATCTGCTCCGGGCGCAGACCGGCGACGGCCAGCAAATGGTCAAAGAGCAGGCGCGTGCCTGCCCCGCGCTGGCGATTGACAAAACGGATGTCTTCGCGGGCCAGATCGGCGATGCCCGTGATCTGCCTGGGATTGCCGGGAGCCACGATCAGGCCCTGAACCCGCCCGACAAGCGTGATCAGGCGCACGGCCTTGTCCGGCACATAGCGGTGTACGTAGGCCACGTTGTATTCGCCGGTCTCTACATCGAGCAGGTGGCAACCCGCCAGATGCGCCTGGCCGCGTCCCAGCGCGATCAACCCGCCCAGGCTGCCAACATGAGCGCTGACCAGCCGGTAGGCCGGGTGACGCTCCGCCAGGAACTGCGCCAGCAGGTCAAGGGTGAGATCGTGTGAGCCGCTGATCAGGGCCGTGTGTTCGATGGTGTGGGGGGAGCGGTAGAGGTGGACAGTCACGTGCTCGCCGGCGTTGTGGCCTTCGCTGAAGCGTGGAATGCGCACGATGCCGTCAGCCCGCACCAGCGACGAGATCACCCCCGCACCACGCCCCAGCGGTGTGACCAGCACGCGATCCCCCACCCGGCCCACGGTGACGCGCAGGTATTCCTCGTCCCCGATCGGGCTGGCCACCTTGCGCGTCAGTTCGCCTTCGATGGTTGGTGGCAGCTCAGGCGGGCGTCCCAGCCACCGGGCCAGCAGCGGCTGGACGAAGATTTCCCCGGTCAGGGCGGCGGAGACCGGGTAGCCGGGCACACCAATGACCGGCACGCGACGCCCGGCGGCGTCCACCATGCCCAGGACAACCGGGTGGCCGGGGCGCACAGCGACGCCATGTACGAGCAGGTCGCCCAGATCGCGCACGACGCCGGCGGTATGATCTTCGCTGCCAGCGGAAGATCCGGCGATGATCAGGAGCAGATCGGCGGCGGAGGCGGCAGCCTGCACCGCTGCCCGGATGCGTGCCGGATCATCGGGTACGGGCGGCAGACGGCGGGGAAGACCGCCCCATTCCTCAACCTGTCCGGCAAGCACCAGGCTGTTGAATTCGATCACGTCGCCGGGACGGAGGGGATCGCCGGGTTGCACCAGTTCCGAACCGGTAGCCAGGATGGCCACCAGCGGCCGGCGGCGGACGCTGACCGTCGCGTGGCCGCTGGCCGCTACGGCACCGAGATCGACGGGACGCAGGAGGTGGTTGGCGGGCAGCACCAGTTCGGTGGCGACCATATCCTCTCCCATCGGACGGACGTGCTGCCAGGGCGCAACCGCGCTCCGGATCTGCAACTGTCCGCCGCCTAGGGGCTGGACGTGCTCGATCATGATCACGGCGTCGGCCCAGTCGGGCAGAGGCTGACCGGTATTGACCGCCAGGGCGGGACGGCTGGTCGTCTCCGGGGTGCCTTCTTCCAGGGTCACCGGAGCGGTTTCGGTTGCGCCAAGGGTATCCCGCGCCCGGACGGCATAACCATCCATCGCGCTGGCGTGGTAATGGGGGGCGCTGATCCTGGCCCAGATCGGCGCGGCGGTTACCCGGCCCCGCGCTTCAGCGATCGGCACTTCCTCCGCTGGCAGCGGTCCCCACTGCCCGGCGCGCTGGAGCGCCCCGCTGAAGACCATCCACGCGTCTTCCAGGGGGATGTCGTGCAGGTAGATGTTGCGCTCTTCGCCCATCGGCGGCGCTCCCTGGCTTCACCTGTCTGTCCCGTTGCTGGAAGATGGCTCGTCGGGCGCAGGGTCTGAATCGCCGGCATCCACCGGGAAAATGAGGCGGAAGGTACTGCCCTGTCCTGGCGTACTATCCACCTCGATCTTGCCGTTGTGAGCCTCCACGATCTTGAGGACGATGGGCAGGCCCAATCCCATGCCGCCGGTGTTGGTGCTGCGGGCGCGGTCAGCGCGGTAGAACCGCTTGAAGATGTGGGGCAGTTCCTCCTGGCTGATCCCGATCCCGTTATCCTGCACTTCCAGGGCAACGCTATCTACCCGGCGGACGACGCGAATCAGGATCGTCCCGCCGGCTGGGGTGTAGTTGCAGGCATTGGTCAGCAGGTTGGTGATGGCGCGGTGCAACTCGATTTTATCCCCGAAGATGGTCAGGGAATCGCCCTCAGTCCTGAAGACGACCCGGTGGGCTTTCAGATCGATCAGGGGGGTCTGTTCGGCAATGACCCCCTGGGTCAGGACGCCAAGATCGACCGGGCTGTGGACGATCTCGCTTGCCCTGTCCAGGCGGACGATATTGAGCAAATCTTCGACAGTCTGCTCCAGGTGGTTGACCTGGGCCGTCAGGATCGCCAGATGGCGGGCGCGGATATCCTCGTCCAGTGTCTTGCGCATCACCCCCAGGCTGAGACGCATGGTGGTCAGCGGCGTTTTGAGGTCATGGGAAGCGTCGCTGATGAAGCGTTCCAGCATCTCCCGGCGGGCCTGCTCGATGCCCAGGGCGATGGCCCGCTCCTCTGCCTTCTGGCGTTCGGTCACATCAACGCCGATGGCCCAGGTTGCCCAGCCAGGGATGGGAAAGCGCCTGGAAATGTTCGACCAGGCGATGGTCTTGCGGCTGCCATCCTTGCAGACCCATTCCCATTCCCAGCCCCGATAGTCATCGCCGCGGGCGATCATCTCCTTCCACAGACGCTTTAAGTAGCGGGAATCCGGGTACAGCAGGCGGTTGATCTCCCGCGCGGAACGGCCCACGATCTCGGCGGCGCTGTAGCCGGTGACCCGCTCGCATTCGCGGTTCCAGACGCGGATGGTGTCGGCGTGCTCATCGTAAGCGATCATCATCACCGGCATGTTTTCCAGTACCTGCCGCAGGCGTTCCTCGCTCTGGCGCAGCGCCTCCTCAGCCTGCTTGCGTTCCAGGATTTCGGCCAGCAGGCGGGCGTTGGCCTCCGCCAGTTCGGCGGTGCGTTCTTCGACGCGCTGCTCCAGCTGGTCATGGGCGGCCTGCAGGGCGGCCTCGGCCTTTCGGCGGGCGGTGACATCGACGCCGATGGCCCAGGTGCCCCAGCCAGGGATGGGGAATTGATCGGAGATGTTTGACCAGGCGACGATGCGGATGGTGCCATCCTTGCAGGTGATTTCCCATTCAAAATCGCGGTAGTTGTCTCCCCGTCGCCGCCATTCCTGCATCAAATAGTGGCGGTAATCCGGGTCCGGGTAGATCAGGCGGAAGGCGCCCGGCTTGTCGACGATCTCCTCGGCGCTGAAACCGGTGACACGCTCGCACTCATGATTCCAGACGATGATGCGGTTCCGGCTTTCGTTGAAGGCCAGCATCATGACCGGCATGCTCTGGATGACCTGCCGCAGGCGTTCCTCGCCAGCCTCGGCGATCGCCCGGATCGCCTGAGCGGCTTCCAGCTCGGCAACCCGCTGGCGCAATGTGGCCAGTTCTTCCAGCAGCTTGGCGGTTGTTCTGGTGGTGTTGTTGTCCATCCCGGTTTTGCCCTGACCCCGGTAATCGATCATCAGAGAAGGTAGACCTCGACCGCCTCTCCGGCGCGCAGACCGGTGACATTCAGAGGAATTCGGGCCAGGCCATCAGCGTGCACCAGGGTGAAGATCAGGTTGCTCTTGCCGAAGATCGGTTTTGCCATGATGGTATCATTGTTCTCCTGCAGCACAACAGGGACATAATCCTCTCGTCCGGCAGCACTGGGGATGTTGGCGGTCAGAATGGCGCGGAGGTGCGGCCAACGCGGCGGGGATGCGCCCAGGATGTGGTAGATCGCCGGAATGCCGAACAACCGGAAGGCGACGATGGCGCTGACCGGATTGCCCGGCAGGCCGAGTACCGCCCGTCCATCCACAACGGCCAGGATGGTCGGCTTGCCGGGCCTGATGGCCACGCCGTGCACCAGCACCCCCGGCCCGCCCAGGTCTCCCGCCAGGCGGTTGATCACGGTGGCGGTCATGTCACGGGCGCTGACGCTGCTCCCGGCAGTGATCACGGCCATATCTGCGGCGGCGGGCGGGGCCAGCGCGGCGCGCAGGGCAGCTTCCAGCGCAGCGGGGTCATCGGGGAGGATACCCCAGCGTTCGGCGGCGGCGCCGCAATCAGCGGCCAGCGCCGCGATGGTGAAGCTGTTCATGTCGCGGACCTGCCCCGGTGCGGGAGATTGATCCGGCGGGATGATCTCGTCACCGGTGGAGAAGATGGCCAGGCGTGGGCGGGCGCGTACGGGGATCGGGTGTGCCGCCGTGCCCAGTCCCAGGGCCAGCAACGCCCCGATCTCCGGCGGGCGCAGGCATGCGCCGGCAGGCAACACCGATTCTCCCCGGCGCACGTCCTCGCCGATCTGCAGGACGTTCTCGCCGGGGGCGACCCGGCGGAGCACTTCGATTTCGTTGGCGGCAAGCGGGCTGGTGTGTTCGACCATCACCACCGCGTCCGCGCCCGCCGGGATCATTGCGCCGGTGTGGATCAGGACAGTCTCCCCCGGCCCCACGGTCACCGCCACCGGTTCGCCCATCCGGGCCTCGCCCACAACGCGCAAATAGGCTGGCAGTGCTTCCCCTGCACCGTAGGTATCGGCGGCGCGGACGGCATAGCCATCGACCGTGGCCCGGCGGAAGGCGGGCAGGTCTTCCGGACTGGTGATGTCCTCAGCCAGCACTGTCATACCCCCGGCTACCGCGCTCGTCAGATCATCCACCGGCACGATAGCCGTGCGGTGAGTAACGCCGGCCAGCCAGCGGGCAAGGGCGGCCTCAGGAGGGAGGACGTTGAAGAACTCAGTCATGGGATGCTCCGGGTCGGTACGCGACCGCGCCGGGGCGACTGCCGGATGCCCCGCCTGTGCCCCTGCGCTACAATCCGCGCTGCTACAACCGGGTGACAGGTGTTCATAGCGATGAAGTTACGGGAGCAGACACATGGCAGACGCGGTAACCATAGCGATCCTGGCGGGTGGAAAATCCAGCCGGATGGGGACGGATAAGAGCTTTGTGCCGTTGCTGGGCAAGACCCTGATCCAGCACGTGCTGGATCGCGTCGGGAGCCTGGGCCTGCCTGTTATCCTGATCACCAACCGCCCGGCGGACTACGCCCCGCTGGGATTGCCGATGTTCGGCGATCTTCTGCCGGAAAAAGGCTCGCTTGGAGGCCTCTACACGGCGATCGCCTGCAGTCCGACGGCCTATACCCTGTGCGTCGCCTGTGACATGCCGTTTCTCAACCCGGCGCTGCTGACCTACCTGATCAGCCTGCGCGAAGGTTATGACGTCATTGTACCGCGTCTCGGCGGCTTCCCGGAAGCGCTGCACGCTGTTTACAGCAAGAACTGCCTGGAACCGATCCGTGAGAAACTGGCGCAGAACCAGCTTAAGGCGATCAGCTTTTACGGCAAGGTGCGCCTGCGCTTTGTGGAAGAGGACGAGGTGCGCCGCTTTGATCCGGCGCTGCGCTCCTTTGTCAATGTCAACACGCCGGAGGAGCTGGCCCGTCTGCAGGTCGGGGGTGAATAGAGCAGGGAACAGACCGTCCAAGGGTCGGGAGGTGCCAGCGGCGCTGACCGGGCCACAACTTCCCGATGTTCCCCTGCCTGCAAGAGAGTCGTGGAGGCCCGGCGACCTGCACCGGGCCTCTTTTAGCTTTTGTCTGAGTCTTCCAGCAAGAAGGCGCGCCAGGGTTCGTCTTCGACTTCCTGGGTGTCCTCTGCGATGTCAACCGGTGCAGCTGGCACCGCAGGCTCACCGGCCACTGCTGCAGCTTGTGCGGGCTGCTCCGCAGGCCCGGCGTGCTCGGCAGTGACCTCGGTGTAGGAGGCGGTTGCCGGGAGGGGCGTGTAACGGGCTTCCGCGGGTGCAGCGATCGGCTGGACCACAGTGGTCACCCGGTCGGCGGTGTCGAACTCGTCCGTCGCCAGCGCGATATGGATGACCGGGTCACCGGCCAGGCGTAGCCCCATCTGCTTCTCGATCAGCTGGCGCAGCACACGCCCCAGTTCCTTCTGCTTCTCCGGGATAACGATATCCGGGCGGGTGCGGACGTTCATTTCCACCTTTGCCGCGCCTTCCTGGGTCACCTCAACGCCGGTTTGGACGTCCAGCACGTCGGACACCTGGGCAATGCGCGTATTGATCTGGCGCTGTACGGAATCCACACTGACCTCGGCCCTCGCCCCCCGTGCCCGGACGACCAGCCCATCCCTGCGCGGCGGGCGCATGATGCGAACCAGCACGGCGATCAGGAGCAGGTCGATCAGCACGGCGGCGATCACCAGGGCGGTGCGTGTACCGGCGGGCGCGGCCTGCACCCGGTTCGCCAGGTCAATCACCAGCTGGGGGGCGACCAACAACGCTGTGATGCCGATCAACAGGAGGATCACGGCCAGCATGGCCGCCAGACGCTTGACAAAGTCCCTCATCGTTCTTCTCCGGTATACTTCACCACGATCATCGTCAGGTCGTCAAAGGGCGGCGCCTGCCCGACAAAGGCATTGACCACCGCGCTAATCCGATCCAGGATCTCCTGCGCGGAGCGACCACGGCGGGCTTCCTCGCGGACGATTTCGGCCAGGTGGTGCGGTCCGAAGAACAGGCCATGCTCGTTCTCCGCGTCGGTCAGGCCGTCTGTGTAATAGACTAGCACATCGCCGGGTTCAAGCTCAATCGGGTGGGGCGTCAGTGGAATCTGGTCGAACCAGCCCATCGCCCGCCCGCCGCGTGGCAGCCAGAGGGTCTCCCCTGTGCGGTGTCGATAGAGCAGCGGTTGGTTATGCCCGGCATTGACGCCCACCGCCCGCCCGCCACGCTCAAAGACAGTGTAATACGCGGTCACGAACATGCCGCTGTCGCTGCCTTCCAGCCGCATCAGTCGGTTGGCCTGGTGGATGGTGTCCAGGGGGAAGAGGGCGGCAGCAGCGATGCCCCGGATCAGGCTACGGGCCACGGCCATGAACAGCGCTGCGCCGACGCCTTTGTCGGCGACGTCGGCGATGACCACGCCCAGCCGGTCGCCCTCCAGCGGGAAGGCGTCGTAGAAGTCACCGGCGACTTCCCGTGCGCTGTGCCAGGCGGCTGCCAGTTCGTAGCCAGGGAAAGCGGGCAGGTGGTGTGGGAGCATGCTGCGCTGGATCTCATAAGCCATGCTCAATTCGCGCTCCAGCCGGGCGGCTTCTACTTCCAGCCGATGCAGGCGGGCGTTCTCCAGAGCGATCCCGGCGATCGCGGCGAAGGAGGTTAGCAGATCGAGATCACCCTGCTGAAACACGCCGGCGCGCAGCGTGTTGTCCACATACACCAGCCCGATCAGGCGGTTCTTGACCAGCAGCGGGGCGCACATGATCGAGCGCAGGCCCAGGGCGATGATGCTCTGCCCATTCTCAAAGCGCGGATCATGCTCGGCGTTGCTGGTGAGCAACGGTTCCCCGGTGCTCACGACCTGCCTGACGATGGTGGTGCTGTACTGAAAGTCCGGGGAGAGCAGGTCTTCCCTGTTCAGGCCACGCGCCACGCGGACGTGCAACTGGCCGGAATCGTCGCGCAGCATCAGGAAGCCGCGCTGCGCCTTGACCACTTCGATCAGCTTATCCAGCACGGCGTCCATCACGATGTCAAGGTCCAGGCTGGCATTGATGGCCTGGTTGATCTCGGCCAGGGTCGCCAGACGCTCGGCCATGGAGGTAGAGGCGGGGGACGGATTGTGTTCAGCCATGAAAGGTGCTCTCTCTTCTGCCGGCGACAGGGGCCGCTGGCCTGGGCAGGGATTATACCCGGCTGAGCGGAGCCGCCCAAGATGCAGCCAGCAGACCAGGCCGATCGGAGACTCCGGTGGCAAGTGGCAGGCGGAAGAACAGTCGGGTGAACAGGTGGCCGGGGACCTGAGGGTTGTACGGAACTGGCGTAATAGTCTCTGCCTGCGCCTGCACTCCCGGCGATTGTCATGGCCCATCACTGTGGTATGATATCGGTCTGGCTACCGATAAGTCGAGGGGAAACATGATGGCACTGCGTGGCATGATCTTCGACATGGGCGGGACGTTGCTTGACTACCATCCTCCGGCGGCCAGCGCCGGGGAAGGCTGGCGGGCGATGGAGGACCTCGGGGCGGATGCCCTGCGTATCTTCCTGCAGGAACGCGGCTACCCTGTCCCGCCGGTGGAGGAAGCGCGGGCCAGCGCTTTTGCGGTGGTGGAGCGCCAGTGGCGGCAGATCGGGGAGGGGAAAGCGGTCAACCCGCAGCTTGGCCCGATCCTGCGCGAGGTGCTGCAGGCATGGGGGCTGCCGGCGAGTGTGGCCAACGATGGCCTGATCGACAGCGCGGTGGCGGCCTATGTCGCCCCGGCTCAGGCGCTCGTCCGCCCCTTACCCGGCGCGGCGGAGACGCTGGCAGCATTGCGGGCGCGCGGGCTGCGGCTGGGCCTGTTCAGCAACACGGTCTGGCCGGGTGTCTTTCATCTGGATGATCTATCCCGCTGGGGGCTGGCGGAATACCTGGATTGCGCCTTCTTCTCCGCTGATGTTGGCCTGTGGAAGCCCGATCCGCGGGTATTCCGGCTGGTGCTGGACGCGCTGGGATTACAGCCGGAGGAGGCCGCTTTTGTGGGCGACCATCCGTATTTTGATGTGTACGGCGCGCAACGGGCCGGTCTGCGCGGGGTGTTGCTGCGCAGCGCTGACTGGGAGGCGCCGCCTGCTGGCGGCCCGGCGATCACGCCGGATGCCACGCTGACGCGCCTGCCCGATTTGCTGCCGCTGGTGGAGGCATGGGATTCTTAGCAGGGGGTGTGCAGGCAGGCCCTGGCATGCACCCGGCCGTTGCTTGCCTTTTGGCTGGCAAGCGGTAGCATTGTGGCAGCGCGCCCGGTGGGCGTGATGATCATTGTGGCGAACATGGATGTGGTAGGGAGATAGGGTATGACCACTGAAACTCGGCAGCGTAAGGCGGCCCGTGAGCTGGAACGCAAGCGCAAACAGCAGCTCTATCTGTTGATTGGCATTGTCGCGGTAGTGGTTGTCGCGCTGGGGGTGATTGTCCTGACTACGCAGCAACTGACCAGGAGCAGCCAGCGAGCCGCCGAGATCGCGGCCAGCGAAACCTACGCCGGTATTGAGCGTTCCGTCGATGAAAGTGGCTCATTTGCGCTGGGCAATCCTGATGCGCCGCTGAAGATTGTCGAGTATTCCTCGTTTAGTTGCGGTCACTGCCTGGGCTTCCATGATGTCCAGTTCCCGCAGCTGCTCGACTACGTCCGGGACGGCTCGGTGTACTTCGTATATGTCCCGGTGGCTTTTGACCAGTACGCTGCGGCAGCAACGACGGCCGCCTATTGCGCTGGCCAGCAGGATAAATTCTGGGAAATGCACGATATCCTGTTCGGCCTGTTTGCTGAGTTCAGCATCAACGCCTATAGCCGCAGTCGCTTTGATGCGGCGGCACAGACGCTGGGTCTGGATCAGGAAGCGTTCGGCGCGTGCCTGGCCTCTGACGCGGCAGCTACCTGGATGTCGGCATCCACTGACCTGCTCCGCCAGCTGGCTCAGCAATATCCGGAAGTGACCGGGACGCCGACTCTGACCTTCAATGGTGTCCCGCCGGAGTGGGGATCGGGCGCACCGCCAATGGATTACATCCGCCAGAAGATCGAGGAAGCTGCCGGTTAACCAAAGGATGGCCCCGCGTGATTGTCGTCGACGCACATCAGGACATCGCCTATAACGCGCTGCAGTACGGGCGGGAGTATACCCGCAGTGCGTGGGCGATACGTCAGGAAGAGATCGCTGCCGGGCGGCTAGCCAATGGCCTGGCGGCCAACGGACTGCCAGAGGCCCTGCTGGGGCGTCTGGCAGTCGTTTTTGCCACCCTGTTTGTCGAGCCGGACTGGTCGCCCTTTACGGCGGAGAAGAAACTCGGCTACAGCACGCCGGAGCAGGCCTACCGCGCGGCGCTACGCCAGCTGGACTATTACCAGCGTCTGGCCGACGAGCATCCGCAGATCGCCCTGATCCGCACCCAGGGCGACCTGGACACGGTGCTGGCAAGCTGGGCGCCGGGGACGACGCTGGCCGATCACCGGGTGGGGCTGGCGTTGCTCATGGAAGGGGCCGATCCGATTCTGGAGCCGCGCCAGGTGGAAGAATGGGTGGAGCGTGGTGTCCGCATCATTGGCCCGTCCTGGTCGGAGACGCGCTATGCGGGCGGCACCGGTCGCCCCGGCCCGTTAACCGCCCTGGGTCGCCAGTTGCTGGACGCTATGGCCGACTTCAACCTGGTGCTGGATGTCAGCCACATGACTGAGGAAGGCCTGCTGGAAGCGCTGGATCGCTATCCGGGACCGGTGATTGCCAGCCACAGCAACCCGGTGGCCTTCTGGGATAACCAGCGCAACCTGGCTGACCATCACATCCTGCGTCTGGCCGAGCACGATGGTGTGATCGGCGTGGTGCTCTACAATCGCTTCATGAACCCGGACTGGCGCCCCGACGCGCCCAAAGCGGAAACGCCCCTCCAGCGCGTGATCGAGATGATTGATTACATCTGCCAGTTGACCGGCAGCGCCGCTCACGCCGGGATCGGGACGGATGTGGATGGCGGCTTTGGCGCCGAGCAGATGCCCGACGGCATCGACACCGTCACCGATCTGTTGCTCATCGCGGACGGGTTGCGGGAGCGGGGCTTTAGCGCCACGGATGTGGAAGCGATCATGGGCGGCAACTTCCTGCGCGTGCTGCGGCAGGCCCTGCCCGCCTGAGTGTGAGAGCGGCGCGGCGAGGGGGACGCTGAAGGCGGATCGCTCATGGCACAGGTAGGGATCGCAATCAGCACGCTGGGCGCGGTGCTGGCGCTGATGGGCATGTTTCCCGGCGTCACCGGTCTGGATGCCACCCCCGGCATTGGTGTCCTGCAGATCGTGGCGATCCTGACCGGCTTCATCCTGCTGATCGTTGGTGCGCTGCTTTACGTGCAGGGCGCTTTCTATCCCGGCGTCAAGCACAACCTGGCTCAGAAGGTCGCCGTGCGCCTGAGCGCCACCGGCCTGCTGTTCTCGGCGATTGCCAGTCTGGGCGATCTGCTCGGTTTCGGGTCACACCCGCCGGGGATCACCAATGGCCCGTTTCTGGGCTACTGGCAGGCGCTGGGCCTGATCGGCGGCTTTCTGGTGGCGTCGCTGGGGGTGGTGCTCTTCGCCCTGACCGGGCCACCGCCGGAGAACAGGCGGGAAGAATGAGCCGTCAGAGTATTCCCGGCGGGCTGATGGCCCATCTCCGTGCCCGGTCGAGGCGGTTCTGGCTGAGGGTCATCCTGGTTGGCGCGTTGCTGGCCCGGCTGGCGTTTGTGGTGTTCTTCGGCCATACGCTCTCCCTGCAGGCCAGTGGCTACGATTCCTATGCCGTCAATGTCCTCAGCGGGCATGGTTACACCCGCTTTGAGGATCGCTCCGGCGATTCCGACCTGCCGCCGCTGTATGTATTCACGCTGGTGGCCATCTACAGCACGCTGGGGCGTAGTCCGATTGCGGTGGCTCTGGCCCAGATTCCGCTCGATCTGGCCTCGATCGCCCTGGTCTATGCGATCGGGCGGCGGGCTTTCCCGCGCCGGGGGGCGCTCCCCGCGCTGGTGGGAGCGGCCTGCACCGCGTTCTACCCCTACATGCTTTTTCAGGACCTGAGCACCAACGACACAGCCCTCTTCACCGCGCTGCTGCTGGCGGGGGTCTATGGTGCATACCGGGCAGGGGAGGAGAACGGGGCGGGCGCGTGGTCACGTCTGCGCTGGCCGCTGTTCATCGGGGTAGCTTACGGTCTGGCTGCGCTGACCAAGACACTGGTCGTGCTGATGCTGCCGCTGCTGGGGCTATGGTGGTGGCGGAAGGTGGGCTTGCGGCGGGCGCTCCTGATCAGCGGTCTGGTCGGGCTGGCGCTGCTCATCGTGATCGCGCCCTGGGTTATCCGCAACACACGCCTGCACGGGCAACTGGTGTTGATCAGCACCAACGACGGCAGCAACCTGCATCAGGGTAACAACCCGCTGGCCGCCGACTATCTGGCCCAGGGCTGGGATGTGCAATGGCTGGGCCTGGAAGGCATGCCGGCAGGGCTGGGCGAACTGGAGCAGGCGGCCTGGCACCGCGAACAGGCCCTGCGCTGGTTGCGGGAGAATCCGGCAGCCTGGCCGCGTCACTTCCTGCAGAAGCTGCTGACCCTGTGGAACCCGCAGATCACCCCCTACCGTGTTCCGCCGCTGGAGGCCACCAGCGAGGCTGCGTTCGTGGACGAGGCTGTCTACCTGTATGAGACGCCCACCTTTCAGCTGGCGCGGACAGTCCACCTGATCTACTACACACCGCTGCTCCTGCTGGGGATCATCGGCCTGCTGCTGGCTGTGCGGGAACGGGCGGCCAGCGGGCCGCTGGTGGCTGTGCTGCTGACGATCACGATCGCCTACCTGATTTTCCACCCGTCCACGCGTTACCGGATGCCCGCCGATCCGGCAGTCTTTCTGTTCAGCGGCTATGCGCTGGCGCGTCTGCGGGCGGCACGGCAGGAGGAATCAACAGCCTCCAACCGGGGCGGTTGAAGGCTGAAGAAAGACATCCGGCTGTGGGGCTTTGGCCGGGCAGTTCAGCCAATGGCCCCTTCGTCGTCAACAGGCAGCGATTCGCGGCTCTCCTCGTCCTCGCCCCCTGCTTCTTCCGCTTCTTCGGCTTCCCCCAGAACCAGGGTAGGCGTTTCTTCCTCGGCGGAGGGGTAGCCAGCGGCTTCCTGTTCACGCTCGGCGTCAACCGCAGCGATGAACTCCGGCTCTTCCTGCGGGGCAGCGGGTTCCAGGAGGGGCGCAGCTTCCGGCGCTTCCAGGCGTTGCATGGTTGCTTCGTGGCTGACCATGGTGATCCGGCCATCGATGAAGGCGCCTTCCTCGGTGGTGATGGCGGAAGCCTGGATGTCGCCCCAGACGCGGCCCGTCCGCAGGATCTGGACTTTATTGCCGTGCACGTTGCCGCGCACCGCCCCGGCGATGGAGATGTTGCGGGCATGGATGTCGGCTGTGATCTTGGCCGTCTCGCCGATCAGGATGTTACCGTCGATCTCCAGCGAGCCTTCCAGGACGCCATCGAAGCGGGCGTTGCCTGAGCCGGTGAAGTCGCCGCTGATGCGTGTGCCTGACCCCAGGACGGTCTCAAAGCCGATCGGCTGGCGCGGCGGCGGCGCAGCGGGCTTGCTGGGCGTTGTGGTTCGGGTTTCACTCTCTTCTTGTTGCCTGCGTCCACCGAAAAACGACATAGCCTCTATCTCCTGCGCACACACCTTATGCCCTGGCAGAATACCCGTTTTGGCGGGCTGTGTCAAACAGCGCCCCTTGTAAACAGGGAGCACCGGGGGAGATGGCCGTGAGTTGCCCCTTGCCTGCGGCGAGCGCTACGGGGAACGAGCTTCCACGTTCCGTTGGTTAGCGGGCGTCATCGCCGCTGTCAGCGTCAGCGATGGGCAGTTCTTCCTCGTAATAGGTCAGCCCCTCGGCATGTTTGAGCTTACGCTTGGGCTTTTCCTCGCTCAGCCGCAGATCGGCTTCTTCCTCCTCGTCGCGTTCTTCCATAAACGGTGGCCGGAAGCGCCAGCCAAACAGCATGCTCAGGCCGATCACGATCAGGAGCAGCGGCAGGCTGAACCCTACCGCGAAGAACAACCCCAGGCCGATCATCCACAGCGCGCCCTGTACACTGTACCACTCGCGGCCTTCGGCCATACCGCGGGCCAGGCTGCTGGCCCCGATCACAAACAGGATTCCCGGCCAGAAGCCGATATCAGTCGTGAACAGGATGGCCAGGCCGATCAGGAAGACGCCACTGGCGATCTGGTCGGCCCGTGTTTTGGTGAGTCGTCTGTTTTCCATATCCCTGCCACCAGCTTTCTGTGAGGATGCATGTGCCTGTCTGGAATGTTTCTACGCTGCGTGGCGGGGAAAGTTGCGCGGCGCGGCACGGGGTGTACGATGAAGGTGTCTTCCGCCAGCCATGGCGAGAGAGGTCATCGCCTGGCCTTCACCAGGGAGAGTTCTTATGAGGCGTGTGATCCGGCTCCTGCTGGTCAGTGGCCTGCTGCTGGTGGGATGCGGCGGTCAGCAGCCGGTCATCCCGACCGTGGCCCGGCTGCCCAGCCCGACCCCGTCCCTGCCAGAATCGGCCCCTCCCGCCCAGCCGACCGCTTCGCCTTCCCCGGCGATGGCCGCTCTGAGCAATGAGCCGTTTTTCACGCCGACGCCGCCTGAGAGCGATCTGGCGGAGGAAACGGGCGAGTCGCTCCCCCCGACCCCGACGGCGGACATGCTCCCGACTGAGGCCCCGTATGAAGTCACGCCTGTTCCCTGCAGTGCTGCCGCGCTGGAGGCGTGGCTGTCCACGCAGGACAGGGAAGCGCTCAGCGCGGCGCAGGAAGCCTATCTGGCTCGTTTGCG
>FWPV01006376.1_pt1 | contig 22580 bp, 19 predicted proteins | sample 2228371 | NCBI WGS metagenome assembly FWPV01 (sample SAMEA103939776, study PRJEB20133) | metagenome | reverse complement strand
GACGACAAAACCTTTATTCAGCGGTTCGAGTCCGCTCGCCGCCTCCACTCTAAATTTTTAAATCTATAAAAGTATGTTCACACATAGTTCAAACTGCGTTCTAAAATAGTTCGTACTTAGTTCAAAAATAGAAAAAACATTGAACCAATTACAAAATACAAACTGCAAAGGACGGTCTTTCTGAACTATTTCCGAACTCCTTATGAACTCTTTTCGAACTATCTTCAAACTCTTTACAAACTATTTTTGAACTATTTACGTACTATTTTCGAACATCTTCATTGAACACTTTTGGTTCTTCACATCTTCGCATTTTTTGATTTATCTTTTAAATTTTAAGATCTCCAGATCTAAAGTTCTGAAGATTTTTCACCTGGCACCTGGCACTTGCCACCTGCCACTGTCTTTTTATCCTTTACGTCCCTTCCTTCCACGAATTTAAATATTTAACCTGTTCAGGCGTTAATTTATCTATACTCACGCCTAATGATTTTAATTTCATTTCTGCTATGTTCCTGTCTATTTCTTCTGGAATTACATATACCTTTCTTTCAAGTTTCTTACCCATCCGTACCATGTATTCTGCACTTAAAGCCTGATTGGCAAAACTCATATCCATAACTGATGCTGGATGTCCTTCTGCAGCTGCTAAATTTACAAGACGTCCATCTGCAATAATATTTATCTTTTTCCCATTTTTTAATTTAAACTCATCAACAAATTCACGTATTTTCCTTTGTGATACAGATGCTTTTGCAAGTGCAGGCAAATCAATCTCAACATTAAAATGTCCTGAATTACATACTACCACACCATCTTTCATTTTTTTAAAATGTTCCAATCTTATTACATTTATATTTCCTGTAACAGTTATAAAAATATCTCCTATTACAGCTGCTTCTGACATAGGCATCACTGTAAAACCATCCATCCTTGCTTCTATTGCTTTTACCGGATCCACCTCTGTAATTATCACATTTGCGCCTAAACCTTTTGCCCGCATAGCAGTTCCCTTACCACACCATCCGTAACCAGCAATCACTACATTTAATCCTGCTATGAGCAGGTTTGTTGCCCTTATTATTCCGTCCATGGTTGACTGACCCGTCCCATATCTATTATCAAAAAAGTGTTTTGTCATAGCATCATTAACTGCAATTATTGGATATGCTAAAACTCCATCTTTTTCCATCGCCTTTAAACGAATCACACCTGTTGTTGTCTCTTCTGTTCCACCTATGATACCTGGAATCAAATGCCTGTGGGTTTTGTGGATTACAGAAACAGTATCTGCGCCATCATCCATTGTTAAAGTTGGTTTGTGAGCAAGGGCTGATATGATATGAGAATAATAAACTTTGTTTGATTCTCCTTTTATAGCATATACAGGAATTTTAAAATATTTCACAAGTGCTGCTGCAACATCATCCTGTGTTGAAAGGGGGTTTGATGCACAACCTACAACTTTTGCTCCACCTTCTTTTAATGTCCATAGCAGATTTGCTGTTTCAGTAGTTATATGCAGGCAGGCAACAAGTGTTTGATTTTTCAGTGGTTTTTCTTTTTTAAAACGCTGTCTTATCAAACTTAAAACAGGCATTGATTTTTGCGCCCATTCTATTCTTTTCATGCCATCAGGTGCAAGTTTGATATTCTTAATATCGTATTGTTTCATTATATTCTCCTTTTAAATTTTCTTTATCATTTTTAACGAACATCTTTAGTGAACATCTTCTATATTTTCAAATTTTCAAATCTTCAGATCTTCACATATTCAAATTTTAAAAACACACATTGAACTAATTACAAAATATAAACTACAAAGGACTGTCTTTACGAACTATCTTTGAACTTTTTTTGAACTCTTTACGAACTATGTATGAACTATTTTCGAACGCTTTATGAACGCTTTATTAAATACTTTTTTGCCGCTTTCTTCAAATCCTTTGCCATGTCTGTCTGTTCCCATGTAAAATCTTTATCCTGCCTGCCAAAGTGTCCATATGCAGCAGTTTTTTTAAAGATAGGCCTTCTCAATTTCAAAGTTTCAATTATAGCTTTGGGTTTTAAATTAAAATTTTGCTTTATAATATCTGCTATTATTTTATCTTTTAACTTTCCTGTGCCAAAAGTGTTAACAAGAATTGAAGTGGGTTCTGCAACACCTATTGCATAAGATAACTGGACCTCGCATTTTTTTGCAAACCCAGCAGCAACCACATTTTTAGCGACGTATCTTGCCATATAAGCAGCTGATCTATCCACTTTTGATGGATCTTTGCCAGAGAATGCGCCGCCGCCGTGTCTGCCCATTCCACCATAAGTATCAACTATTATTTTTCTGCCGGTAACACCGGTGTCTCCAAGTGGCCCACCTATAACAAATTTACCTGTTGGGTTTACAAATATTTTTGTATCTTTGCCAATTAATTTTTTAGGAATTACTTTGTTAATTACATGTTTGATTATATCTTCCCTTATTTGAGAAAGCTCCACATTTTCACTATGTTGCGCTGATACTACTACAGATGTAATCTTTACAGGTTTGCTGTTTTTATACTCAACAGAGACCTGGGATTTTCCATCCGGTCTTAAATAAGTAAGGATACCTTTTTCTCTGACTTCCTGTAATTTCATAACCAGTTTATGGGATAAAATAATTGGAAGTGGCATCAATTCGTCTGTTTCATTCGTTGCATATCCAAACATCATACCCTGGTCTCCTGCGCCCTGTTCTTTATCACTTTTTTCATCCACTCCCATTGCAATATCAGGAGATTGTTTTGATACAGAAACAATTATTTTACAGGTATCTGAACCTATTCCTATTTCAGGAGATGTATAGCCTATTTCACGAAGTGTATTGCGTACAATTTTTTCATAATCAACATTTGCATTTGTTGTGATTTCTCCTGCCACGACTACAAGTTCTTTTGCAAGAAGTGTTTCACAGGCAACCCTGCCATAAGGATCCTGTGATAAAACAGCATCTAAAACTGCGTCTGATATCTGGTCAGCAACTTTATCGGGGTGTCCTGCTGTAACTGATTCTGATGTAAATAAACCTTCTTTAATCTCCATTGTTTTCCTCCTGAAAATTAAAAGTAAAAAAATTATATCATAACAAGAAAGGTTTTTCTATAAAAATTCCCCCTGAATTTCAGTATTATACCATAACTTTTAAGTTTTTTATTTTCACATTTTTTACATATTTTTTCATTATTTTTGAAAATTTTCGTAAAATATCTTCTGAATATGGTTTAATATTCCTGAAATTTTCATCAAGAGTCAGTGTATTTTCAAACTGCTGTATGGAAAATAACTTTGCGTCTTTTATTAATTTTCCTATCTCTTCAAAATCATTTTCATTTACTATGCCAGGTACCACTGTTGTTCTGAATTCATAATCAATCTCTGAATTCATTACTATTTTAATTGAATCAGCTATCTTTGATACGTCAATATTGATTCCGGTTGCTTTATTATAATTTTTTAATGAAGTTTTAATATCCATTGCCACGTAATCTATAAGTTTTTCCTTTACTAAAATATTTAATTTTTCTGGCAAATAACCATTGGTATCCATCTTTACAAGTAGTCCATAACTCTTGATTTCCAATAAGAAATTAATAAGGTCATCCTGTAATAACGGTTCACCCCCTGTAATACAAACACCTGTAATAAAAGAAGCACGTTCTTTCAAATCATGTAAAATTTCATTTTCATCTATAATATCTGGATTTGCTTTTACAAGCCCGGGATTGTGGCAAAAAGGACATTTAAAATTACATGGTGATGTATAAATTACTGATGAAATCTTATCCGGGTATTCAATTAATGAAACACCTATAAAGCCATTTATTCTCATTCTATAATATTATGATGCGTGAACTTTTCTTTCTTCTGTTAAAACATCAAACATTGCTCTTTCAAAAAACTCTTCCTGTTTTCCATTATTCCATTGTTTAATTGGTCTGAAATAACCCACAATCCTGCTATATACTTCACATTCTGTTCCTTTTACATTTGCAAGTTCCTGTTCGAGTTTTTCAATTGCAATCAAAATTTCTTTCCGGTCTTTTTTTTCCATTTATCTCCTCCTTTCATTTATACAGTTAATTTTTCCTTTAATTCAAGTATTTTATTCCTTATTTCCGTAGTTTTCTCTTCTACACATTTAGGACAATTATGATATTCTCCTGCCAGATAACCATGAACAGGGCAAATGGAGAATGTAGGTGTAATACTATAATAAGGAAGATGAAAATTTTCTGCTATCTTCCTTACTAAATTTTTTGTTGCCCTTGTAGAAGGCAAGCGCTCGCCTATAAATATATGAAAAACAGTGCCACCTGTATACTTGCACTGTATTTCATCCTGATGCTGCAATGCGCTAAATACGTCTCTTGTATGAGCAACAGGTAACTGGGTAGAATTTGTATAATAAGGTTCCTTTTTTCCCATTGTAATTATTCCTGGATATTTCTCCCTGTCTATTTTTGCCAGTCTGTATGAAGTCCCTTCGCCAGGAGTTGCTTCTAAATTGTAAAAATTTCCTGTTTCTTCCTGATACTCTTTTAATCTTTCTCTCATAAAATCAAGAATTTCAAGTGTAAAACTCCTCCCCTCTGTGCTTGTGATATCTTTCCCCATAAAATTTAATAGAGCTTCATTCATACCTATGAGGCCAATTGTTGAAAAATGATTGTGCCAGTATTTATCATGAAGTGTTTTAACACCAGAAAGATAATGTTTTGAGTATGGATAAAGTCCCTGCTCTGTTAATTTTTCCAGTGCTTTTCTTTTAATTTCAAGGCTATCTTTTGCAAGATCCATTAAATAACCTAATTCTTTCATAAATTTTTCTTTATCGCCTTTATATTTATAACCTAAGCGTGGCATGTTGATAGTAACAACACCTATTGAGCCGGTTAATGGGTTTGAGCCAAATAAACCTCCTCCACGTTTTCTCAATTCTCTATTATCCAATCTTAATCTGCAGCACATGGATCGGGCATCATCAGGAGACATATCAGAGTTTACAAAGTTGGCAAAATATGGAATGCCATATTTTGCTGTCATTTCCCATAACGGCTCTAATTTTTCATTATCCCAGTCAAAATTTTTTGTAATGTTATACGTAGGTATTGGAAATGTAAAAATTCTGCCTTTATTATCACCTTCTAACATTATTTCTGCAAATGCCCTGTTGATCATATAAATTTCTTCCTGATATTCAGCATAAGTTGAATTCTGTATCTGTCCATCTATTACAACCGCCTCATCCTTCATATTTTCGGGACAGGTTAAATCCATAGTAATATTTGTAAATGGAGTTTGGAATCCTACTCTTGTAGGAATATTCATATTGAACATAAATCTTCTCATTGCTCTTTTTACATCTTCATATGAAAGATCATTGTGACGGATAAATGGAGCGAGTAATGTATCAAAATTTGCGAATGCCTGAGCACCTGCTGCCTCACCCTGCAAAGTATAGAAAAAATTTACAATTTGACCAAGCGCTGATTCAAAATGAGAAGGAGGGGCAGATTCAATTTTACCTTCTACGCCTCCAAAACCTTTTAATAATAAATCACGTAAATCCCATCCACAGCAATAAACTGAAAGTAATCCTAGGTCATGAATATGAAAATCTCCATCTGTATGAGCATGTTTTATTTCTGGAGTATAAATTTTATTTAACCAGTAATTTGAAATAACAATGGAAGACACATGATTATTCAATCCCTGTAAAGAATAACTCATATTTGAATTTTCCCTTATTCTCCAGTCAAGGTTACGAAGGTAATCATCAACAAGTGTTACAGAATCCTTTAACAGGACCTTCATCTCCCTTATTTTTGAATGCTGGTCTCTGTAAAGTATATATGATTTCGCTATCTGAGTATATCCATTATTAAGCAATGTAGTTTCTACTATGTCCTGAACATTTTCTACTGTTGGAATTTTTCCATCTTTATATACTGCTTCAAGAATAGAAACCACCTGCATGGAAATTTTTTCTGCTTTATCTTTTTCATAATCATTATTTGCTTTGAATGCTTTAAAAATCGCATTGGTAATTTTTTCAGAATCAAAAGGAACTATTTCCCCATTTCTTTTATGAATAAATTGTATCTTTGACATTTCATCTCCTTTTTTGAAAATATTAAAACCATACCTTATTTTAAACACAATATATAGTATAAATCCAATTTTGTCAAGTAAAAAATTCATAATCTATACAATATATATTGTATAAAACATTAAATATTATATGAAAAAGCACAATATATTGTATTTTGTGGTGTATTTTCGTTAATAAAATCAACTATTTTTTAATAATTTTCGCAAATTTATTGTTTTGTTATTGTATTAGATTAACTATTTGCAAAAAATAATATTTTTTTTGTTTTTTGTAGTAAAAATCTTGACAATAATATAGTCTGGTGTATGATATTAATCACTTATAAAAAGGTGGTGAAAAATGGACCTTGAAAAATACAAAAATGAATACAATGAATTTTTAAAAAAAATCTCTGAAAGAAAAGGTGTCCAGGAATTATCTTTATATCTAAACAAACATGGATATTTTACAGCACCTGCATCAACAAAATATCATCTGTGTTTTGAAGGAGGATTATTAATTCATTCAATCAATGTGACCAGACTGGCTATAAAACTAAAAGAAATACTATTACCCGACATACAGGAAGATTCTATTATATTATGCGGATTATTCCATGACGCACATAAAGTTACAGATGGATTTGAAAATGCAACATACATAAAAAACGAAGGTTATGATAAAGATAAACAACCCTTTTTATGGAACAAAGAACAGATGAATTTTTCCGGTGCACAAAAATCCCTTCTTATTATTTCCAGATTTGTAGATTTAACTCAGGATGAAATGCAGGCAATAGCATATCATGATGGACCTTTTGTACCCGCCTGGGAAGATATTAAAAATGATCCATATCCCCTTACACTTCTTTTGCATTTTGCTGATATGTGATCCTGCTGGATTACTGAAAAACAAAAAGATAAAATTTCATTTACAAAGAAATTTTTACAGGATAAATAATAACATCTTCAAATCTTCACATCTTCTCATTTTTAGATTTTTTATTTTAAATCCGAATATCTCCAGTTCTGAAGTTCTTAAAATCTTTTCAATCTTCAATTTCCATTTTACGATTTATTTTTCAAACCGAAAACCGCAAATGTCTTAAATTTAATCTGCCACTTGCCACTGTCTTTCTAAATTTCAAATCCATACTATTCACGTGTCCTTAGAGACGCGGGTGGAAGCGCGTCTCTACATTTTGTCTTTTTTTACTCTTTTTGAACTATTTATGAACTATGTTTGAACGCTTTTTGAACGTATTTAAAACTAAATTTCAATTTTAAATTTTATAATTCTTAAATCTTAAATTATTAATGTCCAAATTCCCAGTATATATGCGGCTGGTATTTTCTTACTTCTTCTTCAAATGCTCTTATCTTTGACATCGGGATTTTAGGCCATTCGGCATTTTCATCTAATGTCTTTATATAAAATCTTCCTGTTGATTCTTCTATCTTTGATTCAAATAAATTAATTGTAGGAGTATCGCTAAATTGATGCAAAATAAATCTCCATGGCATTTTCACACTTAAAAATTGATGATTCTTTCTTTTTTTATCATTTTCATCAAAACCATTATATAGAATTAAATATCTTCTATCAGCAGCTCTTATATTTTTCTCTTCTATACCATCAAAAATCATAAGAAAAATTTTAGGCAATTCATCTCCTGCTATTTTATTTACAGTAATATATGGTTGTGGCGTCCTGATGTATGTAAGGCCTGCTTCAATAAAGCCCCTTATTTTTTTTCCATTTTGAATCACATCAATTGTAAAATACTGTTTATAAATTGATGCTTTGTTTTCTCTTTCTTCTTCAGATTTTTTAGACCTGTATGCTATTATAATTTCTTCTCCAGGTTCTCCATCTAATTCTGCATACATCATATACCCTAAAGCTTCTCCTGTTTCAGGGTCAAAAAAAACAACGGGTATCTGGTCAGGGTCTGCATATTTTTGAGCTATCTTATACTGGCTTCCCTGTAAATACGAAAATAAAATATATGGAATAAATAGTATTAGTATCATAATAAACATATATGTTTTGTATTTCATAGCTGCCTCCGTTTTTTATTTTTTGTTATTATATATCATTTTTATTTTGTTTTCAATAATATCTCAATTTTAGACGTGATTTATATGGATTTGGATGACAAAACTTATATTATTTACAATTTTCGTTTTACGTTTTACGGTTTTTAAAACGGCGATCGAAAATCGTAATTGTTTTTTTTCTTTCAAATCGTAAACCGAAAATCGTAAATTCAATTTGTCTCCTGGCATTTGCCACTTGCTACTGTTTTTTAAACTATTTCCGAACTCCTTATGAACTCTTTACGAACTATTTTTGAACTATTTACGCACTATTTTCGAACATCTTTACCGAACATCTTTATTATCATTGACATTCCCCCTTTTTTTAATAAAATATTTTAAGTTAAAAGGAGGCGATATTATGAAAACATTCACGAAAAAACTGACATTTTTCATGGGAAAAGGTCATGTGGTAAAAGATATAACCCCTGATATTCAGGCTGTTGTGAATGAATCAAAAATAAAAAACGGACAGGTTACAGTTCAGGCAGGACGCTCTGTATGTATTATAACAACATTAGAATATGAGCCGGGCTGTCTTGCAGATTTAGAAAAAGCACTTGAAAAGATAGCTCCAAAAAATGATTATTATGAGCACTCAAAAAGATGGAATGATGAAAATGGACATGCACATATAAGAAGTGCCATAGTGGGTCCATCTCAAACATTTGTTATAATGGATGGTAGACTTTGTTTGGAGCCCTGGCAGCAGATTATATTTGGCGATTACTGCCCGAACGAACATCCACAATGGGAAGTTTATACCTGTGTTATAGGAGAATAAAATGAAGAAAATATTGGTTTGTTTTTTAATAATTTTTATAATGTTTGCCTGCAAACCGGCAAAACCAAAAGTAAAAATTATAAGCATAGAATCAAAAGGATGTCACTATTGTGAAGAACAACAAAAAATATTTGAAGAATTAAAACAGATATATAAAGATAAAATAGTTATTGAAGTCCATTTAATAGATAACCCGGATGGACTTGCTTATGCTGATAAATATGGTGCAAGCAAATTTCCAACAAATATCTTTCTTGATGAAAAAGAAAACATACTCTTCAGGGCTGATGGTTTACTTAAAAAAGAAACTATTATTAAAGTATTGAAAGTTATAGGGATTAAATAGATTAATATATAAACATCTTCAAATCTTCAGATTTCAGTTCTTCAAATTTAAAAACGGGATGGTCTAAAAGATGTGAGATGGACGATGTAAGATTTGAAATTTAAAATTTGAAAATTGAAATTTAGTATTAAAAATGTTCAAAAATCGTTCAAACATAGTTCAAAAGAGTTCAAAGATAGTTCGTAAAGAGTTTAAATATTGTTCGTTAGAAATGTTCTCTAAACATGTTTGCTATTGATATTCATAAATAATGTTCAAAGAGAGTTCAAAAAGACAGTCCTTTGTAGTTTGTATTTTGTAATTTGTTCAATTTTTTTCTATTTTTAGACTACTTTTGAACTAAGTTAGAACTATGTATGAACATGTTTTTATTAATTTGAAGATTTGTAAATTTAAGTGCAAAATCTAAAAATGAGAAGATATGAAGATTAATATACCTCAGAAATTTTTATTTGTTTATTTTAAAATTATCAATTCCTGAATATGAGAATTTATTTTAGTTTCGTTATTTTCTACAGTCACAACAACTAAATAAAACCCGTTTGCAAGATTTTTAAATTCGTCCTGCCCAATTTCAATTATATCACCTGTAATATTGTTTTTTTCAATTGTTTTTATTAACCGAAAACACGACGTATAAATTTTAATGGTAAAAATGTTACATTTGCCAGACAATTTCAAAAATAGTTTAAGTTTATCTTTTTTATAATTATATGGATTTGGATAAATTAAAATCTCATCAATATTCAATTTCTCCTGTTTTATTACGGTTATTGTTGGCGTCGGTGTAATGGTTGCTGTTGGTGTTTTTGTAGCAGTCCAGGTATAAGTTAATTGTGGATAATAAAACTGAACATCATCTATTTCTATGTTAAATACACCTGTTGAATCTATTTTCCACTGTATGTCTTCTGCCCTTGTTAAATCAAATGTTCTATAAGTTCCATAAGGTATTGTAAAAGATGAAAACGGTATCTGAATAAGTTGCCAGTTTGAAGTTGTAGTTACAGTATATTGCCAGTTATTATAATCAGGTATTTCTGAAAAATTGCCAGTAACAATTGCTATGTTTACAGCCGTTCCATCGCCTTTTATATACATCTGGATACCTTCAAATAAAGTCAAATCAACTTCTGCACCACCTGATGCTAAATTTGTCCCGATACCTGCGTATCCACCGGACACTTTATTTCCTGATGCAACATATTTTCCAATAGTTGTTTCAGGGCCACCTGGAGTTTGCTTACCGCCTGTTATTGTTGAATTTGAATCAGCATAGGTATACCACCATCCACCCCATAAATTCTGATTTGTTCCAGTATTTTCACAATCATCAACCATAATACCGGAGACAGGAGTGGATGTATTTGTGATTGTAGGTGTTACTGTGGGAGAATATACAGGTGTATTGGTTTTTGTTGCTGTTGCAGTATAATTTGAATGTAAAACAAAAATTTCATACCATAATGTTTGATACGATGGATCTATTGTTATTGATGCATAACCATTATTATTTGATACGGGTATTGTTGTTTTTCTTGCTCCGGTTGTATCAAGAGCCCATGCTGATGTATTTGCATAATTACAGGGTAAAATTATTGTTGCTGGTATTCCTTCTACTAGTGTTGGTGATGTCCCCCATTGATTGCGCAATGTTACATTTATTCCCATCGCTGGCGGAAATGATATCAATGTATTAGGATATTGATAATATTGTGCATCTGTATTTCTCTGGGTTCCTAATGCTGTTATTAATATATGCTGCGCTGTTGCTATAGAATCGCCATCTAAGGCTGTCACTGCTATTGCTGAAAATCCGTCTGTCAATGTATTACCTGGTGTTATAGTTACCCCCGATAAATAATATGTCCTGCCATTTTGAAATCCATATGCCATTTTTGTTTTTGGCGCATCTACTTTTACAAAACCAGCAGATGAATTAGATGCATCCCATACTATCTCTCCTGTGTCAGATAGCATTATATTGCTACTCGTATTCGTTGACCCGGGCGAAATTGAACCAGGTGGCACACTCTGACCTTCCACTGCTATTCTGACTTTATGAATTAAAGATGTCTTTGGATTTTCTCCCACTTTTGCTCCATCCACAAGCCACCATGCCCATGTTGTTAATAACTCATTTATCTCCTGTTCCCGGTTTATTGGTATTACAACAGTTCCTGTTGCAGACGAAATATCTCCGCGATAAAATGCAAGTGCTGCTGGTATCATTGATGCCATTTTTACAGGGTTTTGATTAACGGCAAAATATCCATCTATCCTCTGCTGATTCCAGTTATCACTTCCATTATAATCAAATTCAAATACTGCATCCCAGTCCTGCAAACATGCATAGGTAGATAAGAAAAACATACTTTCTGCTTCATAAGAATAAGGATGAGGGTGATTATACTCTGTCACACAATGCGGTTTATTCAAAACTGCTTTTAATCCCAGACCTGCAACTGTTGAGCCCTGCTGATTATTTACCATAGGATTATTTCTCACATACCAATCAGTGCTACTCCATGGTTGTCCAGGGAATTCTGGATGTTGCCAGTATGCATGCGTATCTATTGCATCATATACACTCTGCACATTTGGTGTTGAACATCCTATTATTGTTCCGAATATCAGTGCATGCGCTCCCAATGTATTTCTTATATAATCTCTCATCTCTATCCAGTAATTCCTCTCTGTCTCCTGCAGAAATCTGAACCAGTCCTTTCTTCCTTCCTGTGTCCTTGCTATATCTCCCTGATTTTTAAAATTATCTATACCTGTTGTATATAAATTTTCTCCTTCTTTTAATCCTATTAACCCACCTGGTTTTAAAGAAATATTTGTAAAATAAAAACTATCACCAGGCGCAAGCCCCATTCCGCCAAAATTTATCCTTGCATTTGTATCTGATGTATGTGGAGCAAATGTAAATGTAAATACCTGCCAGGATGTTGTTAAATTTATTGATGTAGAAAATCCTAAATTTGACCATGGCGAATGATTCATCATAAGTCCAACATCTATTGTCCTGTTTGTACTTGCCCGAGCATAAAATGTTAGTGTATATCCATTTCCTGCTGTAACTGTTAAACCTGGCTGATGCATCTGCACATGCCAGCTGGCACTTCCTGCGGTTGTTACATTAACCCGAACACAATTTATTCCACCCGGTCCTGTGCCTGTCTCCACAACCGCGCTTCCTGTTGCTGTATCATGAAATTCTACTGTCCATGGAGTTATCTGCCCACCTGCAAAATTGCCATTCGTTAACATTTCAGAACCCAATGGTTGATTTACAACCCCCCATGCTGTCTCTAACGCTTCATGACTTATATATTTATTCTTTAACCAGTTATTCCATTGTGTATTTAACAAATTATAATAATAAGGTGGTAAATTATCTAACTGCGAACTTAAATATGCCTGTGTTAATCCATTCTCATTATTGATTTCTATAAATGCTACTGCCGGCTCATTGACATAGCTATTTCCTGTATATGAATTATAATGAGTCAACAAATCATGTGCATAATCTTTTTGTAACTGCCTTGTTTGCGGGTCAAAAAAGCCAAGTGCATCACGCACTTTCCAATCAGTGATTTGTTCAATATCTGCTGGCAAATCAGTCCCCCTGTTAAAAGGTCTGCTTACAAGTAAATTTAAATCCACATATATGCCTTTTTGTTTTAAACAGTAAATGAAATAATCAAGTAAATCAAGTTTTGCTGAACTTAAAACCCTGTCAGGATTTGTTGTTGTCCATATATCATACATATCCATATGATGAAATCTAACTATATTAAATCCATATTTTGCAAGTCGCGCCGCAATCTGTGGAGCATTGGATTTTGAAGGAAAATTGGCTCCAAAGGTTGTATTTGTCCCCCAGAATTTTATTCTCCCTGAATTTACTGCAAAATGTCCATCTGAAGTTACATATACAAAACCTTCTGCATTTATATCCCTGTAAACTATCTGTGATAAATCAATTACAGTATTTGACGAATCGTTCCATGGAAGTACAAAAGGAAACATATTACCAGAAAAAGAATTAATTGAGATAAAAATAAAAACTATAAAAAAAATAAAAAATCTTTTAAAATCTGGGATTTTTTCTCTTTTTTTGTTCATTTTGTTTGTAATATGATATCTACTTTTTAAAAATTTTAAAATGATAATTTAATTTTGTTATCTATTAATTGAAGAGCCTGATGGAAATTTTCTTTTTTATATTCTTTAAACACTCTCAAATTTTAAATTTCAATTTTCAAATCCTAAGTCTTAATTCTTAAATCTTAAATACATACCTGCCACCTGCCACTTAGCACTTGCCACCTGCCACCTGCCACTGCCTTTCTATCCTTTTTCAAAAGTCCTTTCTGATAACAATTGTCCTTTTTTATTATATTTTTTTATTGAAACAAGTTGCCCTTCATCATATGTATGTTCTTCTTTTAAAATTTTTCCAACATAGTATTTTACAATTCCATCAATTGTTTCTCCATATTTTTTAACTGTACCGTCTTTTTCATGTGTCCAGCGTGCAATTTCCCTGCCATTCTTATAAAAAACTTCTGTATCACCTGTCCGAACCGAAACTATTTCAGCAAATATTTTATCTGATAACAATTTACCTGTTTCGGAATATGTTTTTAAGCGAACTATCTGGTCTGAGGCGAATCTACCTTCCTTCCATAATGCTCCTGATGGATAATATAATTTATATGGGCCATTTTTTTGTCCATTAAAATAATTTTTTTCAACCATAACCTGTCCGTTTTCATAATATTCCACTACTTTTCCATCCGGTATATCTCCGTATAATTCATATCTAACCAGTATCCCATCTTTATTTAAAACTTCTATAGCATATGCTTCCATTCCTGTATTTGACTTTATCGCCTGATCACCTAAGAAAAAACTTATTTTATAAGTGGTATTTCCTTCCTTATCTGTTCCTAAAATAGATGTTTTTTGAATTATCTGTAATTTGATTGTCTGTTCTTTTTTATCTTCCGCCATATATAACCTCCTGTTTGTTTTTTATTACATTTTAATTATACATTAATTTTAACAACAATGCAAACCTTTTTAAAATATTATATTGAGACATAACATAAAAAATCAAAACATTTTATTGTATTACAGAATAATAAATTTGTATTGACAATTTATATTTATTTATTATATTAATAAAAAAGGAGGTTCTTATGAAGAGCATAATGAAATCAATAAGATTCAAGGAAGAAATAATAAAAGAAATAGAATCGGCAATGAAAAAACACAATTTAAATTTCACACAATTTATAGTAAATGCCATAAAAAATTATTTGAGAATGTTAAAATTCCAGAATGCCATCAATAAAAGTTATGGTGTCTGGGAAAATTCGTCTCATTTAGAATTAAATGAAAGTATTAACGAATATTTAAGAAAAATGCGTAAAAGCAGAAAAAAATAATGGCTTTGTTTGATACAGATATACTCATAGACCATCTAAGGGGAATAAAACAAGCAAAAGATACACTTTTAAAATTTATATATGAACAAAATTATATAAGTGTCATAACAGTTGGTGAAATTTTATTCGGTATGCAAAAATCAGAAGAAGAAAAAACATTTACTTTATTAAATTCTTTTGTTGAATTACCTGTAGATAAAGAAACAATAAGAACTGCTCATCAGATAAAACTTATGATAAAAACTCACAAATTATTCTTATACGATTGCATAATTGCAGCAACTGCTTTAAAATATAATCAAATCCTTGTAACTCGTAACAAAAAGCATTATCCGGATAAAAGAATCAAATTATTTATTCCGGATTATTGAATTTCAAATTTACAAATTGATAAAAACATGCTCAAATATAATTCAAACTGCGTTCTAAAATAGTTCGAACTTAGTTCAAAATATGTTCATACATAGTTCTAACTTAGTTCAAAAGTAGTTCAAAAATAGAAAAAACATTGAACCAATTACAAAATACAAACTGCAAAGGACGGTCTTTCTGAACTATTTCCTAACTATTTTAGAACTATTTTTGAACTCTTTACGAACATAGTATAAACATTTTTAAAATTTTACCTGACAACAGCAATCTTTCCTGTTTTCTTGTTCTTTCCATCCCATAAAATATAAATATAAATTCCCGGACTTATTTTTTCATCTTTTCTTCTTCCATCTACTTTCCAGATAATACTCCCGTTTGTTTTAGTTTCTTCTTTCTGAAAAACAAGTTCTCCATTTATATTAAAAATTTGCAATTTAATATATTCAGGTAAATTATAAAAACCAATTCCATCCTGGCCATCTTTGCCCGTATAAAGCGCGGGATATGCATATACTTTATCCAGATTATCTGTTACTGCAATCGTTGTCCATGGCGTAGGCGTAATTGATGGAACAGGTGTATTTTTATAAAATCCTATATTATCCATTCCCATATATGCAGTATAAGTTACATTCCCCCACTCAACCTGAAATGAAACTGCCTGTATATTATCTGCTGTCCATGTGCCACCGCATCCACCCCATCCACCCTGAGTCAACTGTGAAAATGAAAACTGGTAAAAAGTCCAGTATGTGTTTGTCTGAAAATCTACACCAAAATAATCATAGCAGGGTATATTATTTTGATTTAAATATACTCTTGCTTTATGGTTTCCATCCCCTTTATACCAGAAGAAAACTCCATCATAAGAACGCATATCAACAGGGCTCCAGTTTGATGAAAGTGGTACTGAAACTCCAAAACCCCATGAATTACCAGTAACTGTTCCTGTAATCTCTGCATAGCAATTTGAATTAGAAGCACCATTTCCATCACATTTCATAGATGTAAACATAGCTGGATAATTTGATACTCCATCTCCATAAATACTCCAACCACCACCCCATAAATCTATATTATCTCCATCTTCACAATCATCTAATAAATTTGTACCATAAAATATGGGTGTTGATGTAAAAGTAGCGGTAGGTAATGCAGTGGGAGTAGAGGATGGAGTTAGAGTAGGTTGTTGTGAGTCATAAAGTGTTATAATTTTTATATTATACGCAGGAACATTAAATGTAAAATTTGTTGAAGCATTTGAAATTATTGAATCAGAGGGTTGTAAATCTGGATTTGCGTAAGATTGCGCTCCATTATTAACCCATGAATAATGCTGCGGAGAAAATGTAGTAACCTGTGCAAAAGCAAGGGGGGAAAAATTATTTATTGTAATATTTGCATCTATTGCTTCTGTCTGGTTTGTATTAATAAGTATTAATGATAATTTTCTGTCGCCCCTTTTATTTGCATAAACCTTTAAATAAGAATTTGATGAAGAACAGACAACAAGGGTATTGCCAAGTTCATCAGCAGCAGAAAATCTATTTTTAAGCATCCACAAAGCCCAATAAGATGACCTTGGTTGATATCTGTATATCATATATTCTCCTGATAATGCCCCACCCTCTATTGCACCAAAATCAGAATAAATATCAGGTGCAAATTGTCCGGGACCTGGGGTTCCAAAATCAGTAAATAAAAAACCAAAATCTCCGCCATTTTTTATGTAATTTAAAATATATGCAGAAATAAACAAAGAATTATAATACCTGTTTGTAAAAGCACTATCAATCCCATCATTATATTCAGTAAGCCATGTAGAAACAGATTGTGGATTCGGACAATATGTATTTATCCAGTTTGTAAGCGGTGTCATTTCATTATTCCAGATATCAGTATTTGAAAGAACTATGCTTTCTGTTGCTGGTTGATAGGTTGGATACCTGTGAATTGATATTGCTTTTATAATATCAACACGACCCTGTGCCTGTAAATATTTTAAGAAATTTTCAATATAATAATCATATGCAACAGGATTATTTGAAGCATTCATTGTTACATTTTCATAATCACCTATTGAATTGAACTGCGGTATCACAACAATATTCGGGTCAACAGTTGTCATCGCATCATAGAATTCAATAAATCTCTTTGCATAAAATTCTGAATCAACAGGGCCACCTGATTCCCAGTTGCCAGAATTTTCATTTCCTATTTCCCAGTATTTTATATTATACCCTTTATGGATATTTGCATAATATACCCAGTCAGCTGCTTCCTGTGTTGTTCCTGTAAAAAAATTAACTGTGATAAGCGGCTCTGCCGGAGGAGTCAAAGATCTACAAACATCCATAAATTGTTCAAAATCCATATTACCAAATCTATCAAAAACATCTCCTAATGCAACTGACGATGAGTATGTTTTGGTCTGTAACATAGAGTCATTTGAATTTACAGAGACCTGTGTTGCACCAAAATATAATTTTATTTCTTTAATTTCAAACTGGTTATCAGAAGAAGATGATGCTTCGCATAAAACTCTTATGTATTTTGCAGAAACAGTATTAAAAGATAAGTCAACCACTCCGCCACTGCCTGAAATTAAACCCGCAGATGTATCAGTCCATGCGGTATCATTATAAACCCATATACCACCACTACCGGGCCAATTTGCATTAGAATATTGAATTCTATATTGTGTTGCATAAGGTGTGCCCCAGTTTATAACTATCCTGTTTACATTAACAGGTTGATAATTGGAATTTTGAATTTCAAGAATAATATATTGTTTGCCTGTATCTCCTGAAAAACTTTTCCAGGATGTATTTAAGTCATTATCCGTTACCATTGCTTTTTTCCTGTATCCCGCGGAAGTAGAACCGCGATATTTACTTAAATTTAAAAATCCGCGTGAAAAAGTAGTGGGAGCAGGACTTCCTGTAACATGCCATATTCCATCTGCATCATAATATCCATTGCCATTCCAGTGGTATTCATTTGAATTAGAACCCCCTGGAAAACGAAGATACCTGAAACCTGCATGCTGAAACTGCCATACATTTTTCTTTAAATTTGTGAACCCATCCCACTCACCAGTATTTATTGCAAATGCAGCTCCTGGCGAAAACGAATTAATATTTGAATTTGTATTTACCACAACATTTGAAGAGGTACTGAAAATAAAGAAAGGAATTAACATATAAATAAAAATCATAAATTTTTTCATATCTTAATCTCCTTATAAACTATAAGTTTATATATTATAACGCTTTTATCAGGTTTTTGTTGCAGGTTTTTTATATACCAGACCTTCAAATCTTCAAATTAATAAAAACATGTTCACACATAGTTCTTACTTATTTCAAAAGTAATTCAAAAATAGAACAAACAAAATACAAAGAATTGTTTTTCTGAATTATTTTCGAACTATCTTCGAACTCTTTTTGAACTATTTATGAACTATTTACGCACTATTTACGTACTATTTTTGAACATCTTCACCGAACATCCTTTCCGAACATCTTCATTGAACACTTTTGGATCTTCACATTTTCAAATCTTCGCATTTTTAGATTTTTTAAATCCGAAGATTTCCAAATCTGAAGTTGTGAAGATTATCAAATCATACAAAATCAAACATCTTTTCCGAACATCCTTACCTAATATACCTACCGCGCATCCTTTCCGAACATTTTCATTGACACTTTTTTAACATTTGTTAATCTAATAAAAAAATGAACCTGTTGCAAGGAGACAGATGCAAAAATTTTTTAGCAAAAAATCAAAATTACTGACTTTTATTTTTTTTATTTTCTTTATTAATACTTTGTCTTTTGCCCTGCTTTTGCCCGAAACTCCCGATGGAAAAACAGGAAAAAATTACCAGTTATATGGGGTTGCAAACATCAGCGCTGGAATTTCAAAAAGAATTTCCGACCATTATATAATTTATAATGCTTTAGGGTTGAGATCCAATCTTGGCACTGATTATTTTGATTTTGGAGTTTTTTTTAATAATTTTTCACCTTATCCGGGATTATCAGCTGGAATAAAATATGGTTTTATTCAAAATAAAAATTTATCCTGTGCAATTGATTTTTCTTTTTCAAAACCATTTACCGATAGTTTTATTTTAAAAACAGGCGCTGCATGTAATTTAACCTTGCTTCCTATTTTTGATATTATTTTTTCATCTTATTATATATATTCATTTTCTGAAACAAAGCCAGTGGATGAAATGGCATTCCCGAAAAGCTATGAAATATTTCTTTACACCGGTATTGAATTTATACCACCTTTTTTAATTGATAACACTATTACTCTGGGCTGCGGTTATCTTTATTTACCGGAAAATCTTCCTGATAACCAGAAAATTTTTAACCAGTTTTATATAAATCTATTTACAAGATATGCGCTGAATGAACCAAGGGTGGAAAAAAAATCTCTGTCATCTTCTAACAATATAAAAAAAGATGAAAAACAGGAAAAAAATATAAATGAAAATATTTTAATAGCAAAAGAATTAATAAAAATTAAAGAATATAAAAAAGCAATACTTTTATTATCAGATGCCTTATATTTTTATCCTGATAATTTTATATTAAATTACCTTCTTGCTGATTGTTATTATAATACTGGAGACAAAATAAAAGCCTATATTTACTATAAAAAAGCATCGAAAATCAATGCGGTTGACCATAAATTAAAGGACTTTTTAATAAATCTTGAAACGGAAATAAAACATGAAAAAAATTAGTTTTTTTCTACTATCTTTAATAGTAATTTTTTTGTTAAACGGTTGCGCATCTACATATACAAACAAATATAAGGACTCTAAAATGGCATTTAAAATAGATGTTGATGAGCCACAGATAAAAGAACGAAAACAGCAATTTTATCTTATAGATAAAAAAGTAACTGTCCTGCCTTTTATAGATAACAGAAATTTTGATAAAGCGTTATTTGCAACAGATATCCCTGTCTCAATACTATTTTCAAAAACTCTTTATAAAAACTTATCAGAAAATCTTATCTTTAAAAAAACTGAACTGGCAAAAGAAGAACATTTCTTAAATAAATACATAACTTTTGACGAAAGTAATTTCAGTAATTTAAAAACCATATTAAAAACAGATGCTGTTACCTGGGGAATAATTTATGAATTTGATATTATTATTTCAGAAGATAGCGAATCTCAAAAATATATACTCACGCTCCATGCGCGTGGAGATATTAAAATCATGGAAGGTAACGGCACAATAACTTATTACCATGATTTTAACAAAATCCGTTCTTATTCATTTAAAACAGATTCGCCATTTTCTTATACGATATATGATATAAAATCATTGGGACCTTTCATAAATAATTTTTGTGAATGGATCGTGGATGGAGAAATAAATCATTTTATTGCAAATTCAGAAAAGTTCATAAATGGAGCACTGGCAATAGAAAATATAATGCCAGACATATTGACATATCCCCAGGAAAATACAAAACTATACGATGCTTCAATAATTATATCAGCAAGCACGCAAAAATCATTTATTAATATGTTTGGAATGCTTACAGGTGCTGCTGCCGGTTTTTTTACGGCTTATTATATAGCAGGTGGTGAAACAAATAATCCCGGCGCAGCTCTGTCTGGAATACTTATAGGCATGCCGCCCGGAACGCTTGCTGGATTTTTTATAACAAATTATTTTGCTGACAGAATGTATGAAGAAAATGAAAAAAAGGCAATTTTTTATGCCGGTTCCAATAATTATAAAAATGATTTCACTTTTTATATGTCAATTATAAATCTAAAACTATGAAAAAATATTTCCTTTTAATCTTTATTTTATTATCACTCAATTCCTGCATAACATTATCAGAAGAAAATTTTTTCTTTCCAGAAAACACAGGAGATATTCCTTTCAATGAAAATATAATTAAATTAAGTTTGAAAACAGATGATTCAGCAATGCTTGACGGCGTTCTTATTAAAAACAATTTAAAAAATTATCTTATTTATTTTTATGGAAATGGCCAGTCAATATATGAGTCTTTCTCGCGTTTACTCTTTTTATCAAAAGAATTTAATTTAAATGTTATCTGCTTTGATTACAGGGGTTATGGAAAATCAACAGGAAAACCGGATTTTAATAACCTGCAATCAGATGCGCTTTTAATATATGATTTTGTTATAAAAAATTATAAGCCAGATAAAATTTTTATCTTCAGCCAGTCAATTGGCACTGTTCCTTGTGTTACGATAGGAAGCACTAAAAAAGTTGACGGTATTATAATGGAAGCGCTTTTAACAACGCAAAAGAAGCAGTCCCAAGAATGACAGAAGGATTAATGCCACCTTTTTGCTGGATAATAAAATTTGATGTTGAAAAACGCCTGAAAAATAAAAAACCCCAGCCAGATGACATGATTAAAAATTTTACCGCTCCTCTTTTAATTATCCACGGTAAAAATGACGACTATTTCCCTGTTGATATTGGAGAAAAAATGTATAAAGCAGCAGGTTCAAAAGATAAAAAATTCGTCGTTTTAACTGATACAAAACACGATAATGTGGATATTACAAAGGGGTTGGGATATGAGAAAATAAGCAAATTTTTAAAAAATGTTTAAAAGTAGTTCAAAAATAGAAAAAACATTGAATCAATTACAAAATACAAACTACAAAGGACTGTCTTTCTAAACTATTTCCAAACTATCTTTGAACTATCTTCAAACTCTTTTTGAACTCTTTACGAACATTTTTTGTGAACATCCTTACCGAACATCCCCACCGAACATTCTTTATTTCTTCCTCAGCACATCTAAAAATAAAAAGAAATTTAAAATAAATATACCTGCAAAAAGGATGGAAGTAAAAGAAAATGGAAGAAGTATAAAAATAACAACTGTAAGAACAAAAATCATTGCAAGATAAGCTATTGTTAATTTTTTATCCATTTTTAATCCACCATAAACTTAAAGTTAAAACAAAAGAAATAAATAAAATAGGTCTTATTAACATTTTATTAAACAAAATATGCTTTAAATTGTCAATTTTAATTCTTGAAACCATTGAAAAAATAATGAATATTTTGTTTATCAGGCATATTATGTATATAAATCCGACAATCAAAACGATTGCCTGAATATAAGGGATAAAATATTTAAAATTGTGAATTAACCTGCACGCTAAAAATATTTCAACAAAAAGAGTTAATAAAATACTTATAAATAAAAGCCCGCTACCTTTTATCCTGCCAAAATTATATCTTATATACGATACAGAATATTTTTTCTGAATGCCTGAAAAAAAAACGTTTAAGAAAACAGCAGCTAGAGTTATTGCTGTAAAAACAACCAGTATATCTGCGTTATTTAGTACCAGCAC
>FWPV01006373.1_pt1 | contig 22584 bp, 14 predicted proteins | sample 2228371 | NCBI WGS metagenome assembly FWPV01 (sample SAMEA103939776, study PRJEB20133) | metagenome | reverse complement strand
CTGGACGCGCTGCGCCGCACCTACTGCCAGAACATCGGCGTGGAGTACATGTACCTCACCAGCACGGCGGAGAAGCGCTGGTTGCAGGCACGCCTGGAACCGATCCGCAGCACCCCGCGGTTTGATGCCGATCAGAAAAAACGCATCCTGGAGCGCTTGACCGCGGCCGAGACGCTGGAGCGGTACTTGCACACCCGTTATGTGGGTCAGAAGCGCTTTTCGCTCGAAGGCGGTGAGTCGGCGATCGTGGCGCTGGATGAGGCGATCCGCACCGCCGGCCGTCTGGGGGCACAAGAGGTGTTGATCGGCATGGCGCACCGCGGGCGGCTGAACGTGCTGGTCAACGTGCTGGGCAAATCCCCCAAAGACCTCTTCGACGAGTTCGAAGGCAAAAAAGCGAGCGAACTCTCCGCCGGCGACGTCAAATACCACATGGGTTTTTCCAGTGACGTGCTCACCCCCGGTGGGCCCGTGCATCTGTCGCTCGCGTTCAACCCCTCGCACCTAGAGATCGTCAACCCGGTGGTGCTCGGTTCGGCGTACGCGCGGCAGGTGCGGCGCAAGGATACGTCCAAGGATACGGTGGTGCCGATCCTCATTCACGGTGATGCGGCGGTGGCTGGACAAGGGGTCAACCAGGAAGTGCTCAATTTCTCGCAGACCCGCGGCTACGGGGTGGGCGGGACGGTACATATCATCATCAACAACCAGATCGGATTTACCACCTCCGACCCGCGCGATCTGCGCTCGTCTACTTACTGCACCGACGTGTTCAAAATGGCCGAAGCGCCAATCTTTCACGTCAATGGCGATGACCCGGAAGCGGTGGCGCTGGTGACCCAAATCGCATTGGAGTTTCGCAAGGAATTCAAGAAAGACGTGGTCGTCGACATCGTCTGCTTCCGTAAGCTCGGCCACAACGAACAGGACGAGCCGGCGGTGACGCAGCCGTTGATGTACCGCAAGATCCGCCAGCATCCGGGCACGCGGCACCTCTACGCGCAGCGTCTGGTGCAAGAGGGGGTAATCGGTGCTTCCGAACCGGACGAGTACATCCAGCGCTACCGCGAAGCGCTCGACCGAGGTGAGCTGTTGTACAACCCGGTGGTCGCGAACGTGGTGCGCAGTCACGCCGTAGACTGGACGCCATTTTTGAAGCAACCCTATACCGATGAGTGCGACACCGCGATTCCTGAGTCAGAATTCCGGCGTCTGGCGGAGCGGCTCACCACCGTTCCCGAGGGTTTTGCGCTGCATCCGCGGGTACAGAAAATCATCGAGGATCGCCGTGCGATGGGCCGGGGTGAGATGCCGGCTGACTGGGGCTTTGGGGAAAACCTCGCCTACGCGTCGCTGGTGGCGCAAGGCTTTGGCGTGCGTCTGTCGGGTGAGGACGTGGGGCGCGGTACGTTCTTTCACCGCCACGCCGTGTTGCACGACCAGAACCGCGAACGTTGGGACGAGGGCACGTACGTTCCGCTGCAAAACATCCAGGAAGGGCAAGGGCCGTTCTACGTCTTCGACTCCACGCTTTCGGAAGAGGGGACGCTCGGCTTTGACTACGGCTATTCGCTCTCGGAACCGAACCAGCTCACCATCTGGGAAGCGCAGTTCGGTGATTTTGCCAACGGCGCGCAGGTGGTGATCGACCAGTTCATCTCGTCGGCCGAAGCGAAGTGGGGGCGGCTGAGCGGTATCACGCTGCTGCTGCCGCACGGCTATGAAGGCCAAGGGCCGGAGCATTCCTCGGCGCGCATCGAACGCTACCTGCAACTTTCGGCCGAACAGAACTGGCAGGTGTGCATGCCCACCACCGCGTCGCAGATCTTCCATCTGTTGCGCCGGCAGATGCTGCGCAAGGTGCGCAAACCCCTAGTCGTTTTCACTCCGAAATCGCTGTTGCGCCTCAAAGAGGCCGCCTCGCCGATGAGCGAATTCACCAGCGGTCAGTTTCGCACCGTGATCCCCGAGGTCGAACCGCTGGATCCGGCCAAGGTCAAACGCGTGCTCATGTGTTCGGGCAAGATCTACTACGAGCTGGCCGCGTATCGGCGGGAAAAAGGCATCGACGACGTGGCGATCGTGCGCCTGGAGCAGTTCTATCCGTTCCCAGCGGCGGCCCTGCAAGCCGCGCTGGCGTCCTACCCCAAGCTCAAAGAGTACGTTTGGGTGCAGGAAGAACCGCGCAACCAAGGCGCTTGGTACTGGCTGCTGTCGCGCCAGCACCTTGATGGGGTGTTGGGCAAAGGGCAGAAGTTGTACCTGGTGGCCCGTCCGGCGTCAGCTTCGCCGGCGGTGGGCTATCTCGCCAAGCACATTGCGCAGCAAAAGGCAGTGGTCGAGGGGGCATTCGGCCCGTTGGCAGATTGATGGAAGGAAGGAGAGACTGGCATGTTGATCGAAGTCAAAGTTCCGCAGCTATCGGAATCGGTTTCCGAAGCGTCATTGATGACTTGGCACAAGCGCGAGGGCGAAGCCGTCAAACGCGATGAGAACCTGGTCGATATCGAAACGGACAAAGTGGTGTTGGAAACCCCGGCGCCCGCCGACGGGGTGCTCGTGCGCATCATCAAGAAAGACGGCGAGGCAGTCACTTCAGGTGAAGTGATTGCCGAGATCGATACGCAAGCCAGCGCCGGGGTGGTCCAGGGTGCCCCCGCAGCCTCCGCCACCGCCGCCGCACCACAACCTGCCCCGACGCAGCCGGTAGCGGTTTCTGCGCCGGCCGCTGCTGGGGTGGCGAGCCCGGCGGCGCGCAAGATCCTGGAGGAAAAAGGACTGGCGGCGACCGATGTCACCGGCACGGGCCGCGGTGGGCGCGTGACCAAGGAAGACGCGCTCTCTGCCGCGCCGAAAGCGGCGCCGGCAGCAGCGCCGACCGCCGAAGCGCCGGTGATGACGCCCGCGGTGCTGGGCGAGCGGCCCGAGCAGCGCGTGCCGATGACCAAGATCCGCAAGCGCATCGCCGAGCGCCTGCTGCAATCCAAACAAGAGACGGCGATGCTGACCACGTTCAACGAGGTCAACATGCTGCCGGTGATCGAGCTGCGCAAAAAGTACGGCGAAGCGTTCGAGAAGAAACACGGCGTGCGCTTGGGGTTCATGAGCTTTTTCGTCAAGGCCGCCTGTGTGGCGTTAAAGCGCTTCCCGATCCTGAATGCTTCAGTCGATGGCGATGAGATCATCTACCACGGCTACATCGACATCGGCATCGCAGTGGGCAGCCCGCGCGGCCTGGTCGTGCCCATTTTGCGCGACGCGGATCAGATGAGCCTGGCGGAAATCGAGAAGAAGATCGCCGACTTCGGTCAGCGGGCCAAGGACGGTCGCCTGTCGGTGGAAGAACTCACCGGTGGCACGTTCTCGATCAGCAACGGCGGCGTGTTCGGTTCGATGCTTTCTACCCCGATCATCAACCCGCCGCAATCGGCGATCCTGGGCATCCATGCCACCAAGGACCGGCCGGTGGTGGAAAACGGCCAGATCGTGATCCGTCCGATCAACTACCTGGCGCTGTCGTATGACCACCGCATCATCGACGGGCGCGAAGCGGTGTTGGGTCTGGTGGCGATCAAGGAAGCGCTCGAAGATCCGGCGCGGATGCTGCTCGATTTGTAAGGGCCTCATGCCGAGAGCGAGTCGATCTTCATTGAGGCGCGCGGGGTTAGGAGCCGTTCGCAGAGGTTCTGAATCGACTCACGACGCTTTTTCCGCAAGGCACGGCGATTGCACCACTGACGGCGTGCCTTGCGGCAGCGGGCGCCAATACCAGGGAAGTGGGCAAATAGAGACAAAGACAGGTTGACCAGGGAGAGAACCCGTGAGCGCAACGACGTATGACGTTTTGGTGATCGGCGGCGGCCCAGGCGGTTATGTGGCGGCGATCCGTGCCGCACAGCTGGGCTTGGTAACGGCTTGCTGCGAGAGCAACCCTTATGATGACCCCAAAGGCGAACCGCGTTTGGGCGGGACATGCCTTAACGTCGGCTGCATCCCTTCCAAGGCGTTGCTGCACACCTCGCATCTTTTTGAACTCGCCGCGCACGAATTCGCGGCACAAGGCATCGGCGTGAGTGCGCCGACGATCGACGTGCCCAAGATGATGGCGCGCAAAGATGCGATCGTTGCGCAGCTGACGCAAGGAATCAAGGGGCTGTTTCGCAAGAACAAAGTCACCTTTCTGCCCGGCCACGGCCGCTTCGTCGGGCGCGATACCGACGCTTGGCAAGTGGCGGTGGGCAACGACACGGTGCGCGCGCGCCACGTGATCGTTGCCACCGGCTCTAAGCCGCGGCATCTGCCCAACATTCCGGTGGACAACCGCCTGATTTGCGACAACGAAGGGGCGCTGCGCCTGCAGGCGGTGCCGCCGCATCTGGTGATCATCGGCGCTGGGGTCATCGGTCTGGAGATGGGATCGGTATGGCGGCGCTTGGGCGCTGAGGTGACGGTGCTCGAGGCGGCGCCGGAGTTCCTCGCCGCGGCCGACCCAGAGGTGGCGAAAGAAGCGCGCAAACTTTTCGAAAAGCAAGGTCTGAAGTTCGAACTCGGTGTCGCGATCGACGGGGCAGAACCGAACGGCGAAACGGTAACGGTGCGTTATCGCGTGGGGGGTGAGCAAAGGGAGGTGGTGGCCGATCGCGTCATCGTCGCGGTGGGTCGCGTGCCCAACACCGACGGGCTCGACGCCGCGGCGGTGGGCCTGGCGATCGACGAGCGTGGCCGTGTCGTCGTCGATGAGCATTGCCGCACGAATCTGCCCAACGTCTGGGCGGTGGGCGACGTGGTGCGCGGGCCGATGCTCGCGCACAAGGCGATGGAAGAAGGCGTGATGGTGGCCGAACGCATCGCTGGCCAGGCCGGGCACGTCAACTACGACGCGATCCCGTGGGTGATCTACACCGAACCGGAAATCGCCTGGGTGGGCAAAACCGAATCCGAACTCAAGGCGGCGGGCATCGAGTACCGCGTCGGCAAAGTGCCGTTTCTGGCCAACGGCCGGGCATTGGGGATGGGTGCAGGGTACGGCTTTGTGAAGATGCTGGCCTGCGCCAAGACCGACCGCGTGCTCGGGGTGCACATCATTGGCCCGAACGCTTCCGAGCTGATCAGTGAGGCGGTGGTCGCGCTCGAATTCGGCGCGGCGTCTGAGGACATCGCGCGCATCTGCCACGCGCACCCGACGCTGTCGGAAGTGGTGCATGAGGCGGCGCTGGCGGTGGACAAACGCGCGCTGCATTTCTGAATGAATCATGTCTTCCTTGCCGCTACGCCCCGGGCTTGCGCGGGCGATAGCGGCGTCGTTTTTTGGGGCGTTCGTCGTGAGCAACCAAATCGTTCAGGCCTATGAGTCGGCACTGACGGCGCGCGGCTATCAAGCAGACGCGGCGCAGCGGCGAGCGATCGCACGGCTGCAAAAACTTGCCGACGAGTTAGCGAACCACTCGCCGGGGACCAGTTCGTCGAAGGCGGGGACGACGGCAAGCGCCAGCGCGACGCCGCACAAAAGCCCCTTGTCGTGGCTTGCGGGTTGGTCGAAGCGCTTGGCCGGAATCAACGGCAGCGACAAAGCGCCGGTGACGCCCTCCGCTTCTACCCCACCGCTCAAGAGCGTCTATTTCTGGGGCGGGGTGGGCCGCGGCAAAACGTTTGTGATGGACGTGTTTTTTTCGGCGCTCGCTTACCCGTTCAAGCGGCGGATGCATTTCCATGCCTTCATGCAGGAGGTGCATGAGCGGCTGCGCTGGCTGCGCGAGCAACAAACGGTGGATCCGCTCAACACCGTGGCCGAGGAACTGGTGCGGCAAGCGCGGCTGTTTTGCTTCGACGAGTTTCACGTCAGCGACATCGCCGACGCAATGATCCTGGGTCGGTTGCTGGAAGCGCTGTGGGCGCGCGGGGCGGTGTTTGTGTTTACCTCGAACTACCACCCCGACGGGTTGTATCCCAACGGCTTGATGCGCATCAATTTTCTGCCTACGATCGAGCGCCTCAAGGCGATGTGCGACGTCATCGAGCTCGACGACGGCGCCGACTACCGGCTGCGTACCCTGGAGACGCTGGAACTCTTTCTTGTGCCTGCCGACGCGGCGGCGGACGCGAAACTGCGGGAAAATTTCCTGCGTTTGACCGGTGAGGAACCTGTGCCTGGGGAGATCGTCGTGCAGTATCGGCGCTTGCCGGTGCGGGGCAACGCGCACGGGGTGCTGTGGTGCGATTTTGCGGCACTGTGTGCTTCGGCGCGCGCGCAGTCGGATTATCTGGCGATCGCCAACGAATACCACACGCTGATTCTGTCGCACATTCCGCGGCTGGGCCCGGCGCAGGCGGAAGCGGCGCGGCGCCTGACCTGGCTCATCGACATTTTGTATGATCACCGGGTCAAGCTGATCGCTTCGGCCGAGGCGCCGCCCTATGAGCTCTACCTCGAAGGTCCCAACGCGCACGAGTTCCCGCGCACGGTGTCGCGACTGATGGAAATGCGCTCGCGCGCTTATTTGCAGGAACCGCATCGCCTGAGCGCCGCGCCGGTACCATCAGAGCGCGAGTGGACGGCAAATGGCGGGGCGGACTAAAAGCCTTGCCGGCCCTCCGGGCTATCGTCGTAGGGTTGGCGGGAAAACCGTGTTTTGCCAGACTCGACTGGCTAGGGCTCCGAGCGAGCGGGTGACCGGCGAGCGCTGCAAGGGTGGCTTGCGGTTTGTGGCAGCGTTTGTCTCGTTGCGTTTCTTTTTTGTGATATAGTACGTCTACTGTCGCGTAGCAGTCTCGAGACGTTTCTCTCTGCCCGTCAATCGGACGGGTGGTCGCTTCTTCAGGGCTGAACGCTGCAGCCCGTCTTCTCTAAGATTCGACGGTGATCTTCCGTCCCTCGTCGGCCATGGGTCATGCTGTCCCGTTCTGGCCGCTTTTGGGCCGGTGCGATGCTTTTTCTGTAAAAAGGATGACTTCATGACCCTGGTAATGACTCAAGAAACCCCTGTTTGGGATTTTTCGGCGCTGGGCTTGCCGCCCGCGATCGTCGAGGCGGTTCGCCGTGCCGGCTACGAGCGCCCCACCGCCGTGCAGCGCGAAGCGATCCCGCCGGTGCTGGCCGGGGAGGACGTGCTCGTTTCCGCGCCCACCGGCGGCGGCAAAACGGCGGCGTTTGCGCTGCCGCTCTTGGCGCGCCTGATGACGCCGCGTCCGCGAAGCGCCGGACGAGGAGCGCGGGTGTTGGTGCTGGTGCCAACACGCGAGCTGGCGCAGCAGGTGGAAAAGGCGTTTCGCACCTACGGTTCGGGGTTGCGGCGGCTGAGCACAGCACTGTTGGTGGGTGGGGTGGCGTTCGGGCCACAACGCGCCAAGCTCGCCGGCTTTGTCGACGTCATCGTCGCCACTCCGGGGCGCTTGCGCGACCATCTGGAACAACGCACCACACGCTTGGACGATGTGCAAGCGCTGGTGCTCGATGAAGCCGACCGCATGCTCGACATGGGCTTCATCGACGACATCCGGGCGATCGCGGCGCAAACCCCGGCGGCGCGCCAGACGCTGCTCTTTTCCGCGACACTGGACGGGGTGGTGGGGCAGCTCGCCGCCAGTTTGACCCGCGACGCGGTGCGGGTACGCATCGAGCCGACGGAAGCGGTGGCACCGAAAATCGAAGAACGCTGGCACCGGGTGGATGACCTCGGCCACAAACATCGCGTGCTCGAACACCTGCTGCGCACCGAAGTGACGGCGCAGGCGGTGATTTTCACCGCCACCAAACGCAGCGCCGAGGAACTGGCGCAGCGGCTACAGGATCAGGGCATCGCGGCGGCGGCGCTGCATGGCGACATGACCCAGCGCGCGCGTACCCGCACGGTGGAACAGCTGCGCCGCGGTGAAGTCCAGGTGCTGGTCGCGACCGACGTCGCGGCGCGGGGGCTGGACGTGGCCGGGATCTCGCACGTGGTCAATTTCGATCTACCCAAGCAGCATGAGGACTACGTGCACCGCATCGGTCGCACCGGTCGCGCGGGGCGTGCGGGTGTGGCGGTGACCTTGGCGCACGGCTTTGAGCGGCGCACGATGGATGGCATTGCGCGTTACTTGGGCCGTGAGATCCCCGAGGCGGTGATTCCTGGTCTGGAGCCGCAGCCGCTGCGTACCGGCGGTGGGCGTGAGCGCCGCTTCGGTACGCGGCGGCGGGAGGCGGAGCGTTACGGCGAGCGTCGCGATTATGGCCGCGGCTCCGAGCGAGGCGACTGGGCGCGCGCCAGCGCGCGACGCGAAGGGCGAGATTTCCGTCGTGACGAGCATCCGCGCACTTGGGAGCGCAGCGACGAAGCACGTCCAGAACGCGTGCGCACGGAACGCACATGGGATGGGCCGTTGAGCCGCGCCCCGCGCTGGGACGGCAGCAGCGAGCGTTCTGAGCGCACCGCCCGCCGTCCGCGCTGGGGCGGTTGAGGAGGTTTTCGGAGCGTTGATCTACGGACTTCGTGCGGCTGCTGCTCCATTCAGGGATTGGGTCGCATCCACGGCGGCATAGCGATGTCGTAAATCGGCAGGCTATTAAAATTTGGGGCAGTTTTGTTTAATAATATGCGCCTCTATCCAAAAAGTTTGAATAGCGAGCCGCCTGATGAAACGTGGACCGACCGGGCGCTTTGAAACCACTACCTTCGTAGGGGAAACGGTACGGGCGTTCATCCCCCAGCCGCTGCCGCCGCAACCGCCGCTGGTGATCGATGCTCGGCGCCAGCAGATGCTGGAGCGCGCGACGGTGGCTTTGGGACGGCTGGACAGCGTCAGCCTGCTGCTGCCCGACACCGACCTGTTTCTCTATGCCTACGTGCGGCGCGAAGCGGTGCTCTCTTCCCAAATCGAGGGCACACAGTCCACGCTCGACCAACTGCTGCTGTTCGAACTCGATGAAGCACCCGGGGTGCCGTTCGACGATGTGGTGGAAGTGTCGAATTACGTCGCTGCGCTCGAACACGGCCTGGCGCGCTTGCGGGAGGGTTTTCCGCTGTGCAATCGGCTGCTGCGCGAGATGCACGCGATTTTGCTGCAACGCGGCCGCGGCAGCGACAAAGACCCCGGCGAATTTCGCCGCTCGCAGAACTGGATCGGCGGCACGCGTCCCGGCAATGCGCGTTTCGTCCCGCCGCCACCGGCACGGGTGGCGGAGTGCATGGGCGAGTTGGAGCGCTTCCTGCACGATGAGCACAACCCCTACCCCAGCCTGGTCAAAGCCGCGCTGGCACACGTTCAGTTCGAGACCATCCATCCTTTTCTGGACGGTAACGGCCGTATCGGGCGCCTGCTCATCGCCTTCGTTCTGCATCACGAAGGTCTGCTTTCCCGTCCGCTGTTGTACTTGAGCCTCTACCTCAAGCAGCACCGCGCCGAGTACTACCGGCTGCTCGATCTCGTGCGCTTCGAAGGGGACTGGGAAGCTTGGCTCGATTTCTTTCTCGAAGGGGTGGAGCAAACCGCAACCAACGCCGTCGGCACAGCCAAACGGTTGTTGGCCTTGTTTCAACAGGATGCGCAGGCCATCGAGCAATCGGGGCGCAGCGCGTCTGTGGCCCTGCGCGTTTTTCAGGTGCTGCGCGAACGGCCCGTGGTCACCCTCAAGCACGTGTGCGCCCGTACCGGGCTTTCGTTTCCCACCGCGGCCAAGGCGATAAATACCCTCGCCAAGCTTGGCGTCGTCAGCGAAATCACCGGCCGTAAACGCGACCGGGTGTTCGCCTACCGGCAGTACGTAGCGATCCTGAACGAAGGGTCGGAGCCGCTGTGAGGAGAAGGCGTTTGGCGGAGTTGAGTGATGGGGCGGTGAAATCCTGGCGCGAGGATGATTTATCATCGGCAGCGTGTGTCTTGCTCATCCGTTGCCGATATGGCCAAACGCGCCTCGTCTCGTTCTGCTCGCTCTCCCTCTTCTCATGGTGCCACCGTCGGCTATGAGGCCGAACTGTGGCGCATGGCCGACGCGCTGCGCGGCTCGATGGATGCCGCCGAATACAAGCACGTCGTGCTGGGGCTGTTGTTCCTCAAGTACATCTCCGATGCCTTCGAAGAGCAGCGCGCGAGGCTCGAAGCCGAGCGCGCCCTGGGTGCCGACCCGGAAGACCCGGACGAGTATCGTGCGGTCAACGTTTTTTGGGTGCCGCCGCAAGCCCGCTGGGCGGGATTGCGGGCTTTGGCGCGTCAACCCGAAATCGGCCAGCGCATCGACGCGGCGATGGATGCGATCGAGCGCGACAACCCGTCGCTCAAAGGGGTGTTACCCAAGGAATACACCCGGCCTACCCTCGACAAGACGCGGCTTGGTCAGCTCATCGACCTCATCAGCAACATCAAGGTGGGGGATGCGGATGCCCGCGCCAAGGACGTGCTGGGGCGGGTGTACGAGTACTTTCTGTCGCAATTCGCCAGCGCCGAGGGCAAGAAGGGCGGCGAGTTCTACACACCGCGCTGCGTGGTGAAGCTGCTAGTGGAAATGATCGAACCCTACCGCGGTCGGGTATATGACCCCTGCTGCGGCTCGGCGGGTATGTTCGTGCAGTCGATGGAGTTCATCCGTGCGCACGCTAACGGCAACGGCAACGGCGGCAAGGCGAAGGCCGACATTTCCATCTATGGGCAGGAATCGAACTACACCACCTGGCGGCTCGCCAAGATGAACCTCGCCATCCGCGGCATTTACGGTCAGATCGCGCACGGCGACACCTTTCATGACGACCGCTTCCCCGACCTCAAGGCGGATTACATCCTGGCCAACCCGCCCTTTAACGTCTCCGACTGGGGCGGGGAACGGCTGCGGGAGGACAAACGTTGGCAATTCGGCGTGCCACCGGTGGGCAATGCCAACTTTGCGTGGGTGCAGCACATGATCCATCACCTGGCACCCTACGGCGTGGCGGGCTTCGTGCTGGCCAACGGTTCGATGTCCTCGAATCAGTCCGGCGAAGGCGAGATCCGCAAGAACATCGTCGAAGCGGATCTGGTGGACTGCATGGTCGCGCTGCCAGGGCAACTCTTTTATTCCACGCAGATTCCGGTGTGCCTGTGGTTCCTGGCACGCGACAAATCCAAACTCCCCTCTCCCGCTGGGAGAGGGGCTGGGGGTGAGGGCCGCGACCGCCGCGGCGAGGTGTTGTTCATCGACGCGCGCCAGATGGGGCACATGGTCACGCGCACGCACCGTGAGCTCAGCGACGAGGAAATCGCCCGCATTGCCAACACCTACCACGCCTGGCGTGGCGAGTCCGACGCCGGTACGTATGAAGACGTCCCCGGCTTTTGCAAATCCGCCACGCTTGAGGACATCCGCAAGCACGGCCACGTGCTCACGCCCGGGCGCTACGTCGGCGCCGCGGTGCGTGAAGAGGACGACGAGCCGTTCGAGCAGAAGATGACCCGCCTGGTGGCCCAGCTTCGCCAGCAGCAGGCCGAAGCCGCGACGCTCGACGCCGCCATCGCCGCCAACCTGCGGGAGCTGGGGTTTTGAACGCGGCGTTGAACAGGCGGGCAGGCGCTCGCCATGAACAACGCCGCGTTGAACAAGGGCGGCATCGCATGGACGGAACGGGGGAACGCAATGACAGACGCTGAGCTTCAGCACCTGATCGCTGCTGGCGAAACCCTCGCCATCGAGTTCAAGGGCGAGGAACGGGCACCGCTGAATGACCGCGATCTCGTCGAAGCCATCGTCTGCCTGGCCAACCGCAGTGGGCGGGAGATGGGCTATCTGCTCGTCGGCGTCGAAGACGACGGCCGCGTCACCGGTGCTCGCCCGCGCCATGGCGATACCACCGACCCACACAAACTGGCAGCATTGATCGCGAGCCGCACCCGGCCTTCGTTGTCGGTACGAGTTGAAATCGTACGTGTCGAGAACCGCGAGGTATTGTTGATCGAGGTACCACCACAACAGCAGCTGGTGGCTACCACGGAAGGCGTATTTGTGCGTCGCAGCATCGGCGGAGACGGAAAACCCGCTTGCCAGCCGATGGAGGCCTACGCTGTGCAATCACTCCAATCCAGCCGTGGCTTGCTCGACCCAACGGCGCAAATTATCAGAGATGCGCGCTGGCAGGACCTCGACCCGCTGGAGTTCGAGCGCTTCCGCCGCAGCGTGCGCGAGCGGCGCGGCCGCAGCGACGAAAGCCTGCTCGATTTGTCGGATCTGGAGCTGGCCAAGCCCTTGGTGTGGTGGATGCCAACGGCGAAGTGCGCGGCGTTCGGCTGGCGGGACTGTTGCTGTTTGGTAAGGAAGACGCGCTCCGGCGCTTCGTGCCCGCGCACGAAGTCGCGTTCCAGGTGCTGCGCGGGCTGGATGTCGAGGTCAACGACTACTTCCGCTGGCCGCTGCTGCGGGTGATGGAAGAAATCGAGGCACGCATCCGCGCCCGCAACCGCGAGCAGGAACTGATGGTGGGTCTGCTGCGCGTGGGCGTGCCGGACTACCCTGAGCGGGCGCTACGCGAGACCTTGGCCAACGCGCTGATCCACCGCGACTATTTGCGCCTGGGGGCGGTGCACTTCCAGTGGCACGGCGACCACATCGAGATCAGCAACCCCGGCGGTTTCCCCGAAGGCGTGCGGCTGGACAACCTGCTCGTCACCGCGCCTCGGCCGAGGAACCCGCTTCTGGCCGATGCCTGCAAGCGCGCCGGCATCGTCGAGCGCACCGCGCGCGGCATCGACACCATCTTCTACGAGCAACTGCGCAACAGCCGGCCGGCGCCGTCTTATGCGCGCAGCAACGAGACGACGGTGAGCCTGGTCCTGCTAGGTGACAAGGCAGGCTACGTACGCCAGCGTGGTTTCGAGCCGCTGCAGCAGGAGCAGATGGTGCTGCAGTACGTAGAAAAGCACGGGCGGATCACCCGTCGCGAGGCGGCGGAACCGTGCCGGCTTTCATCCGATCAGGCCTATCGCCTGCTCACGCGCTTGGCGACGGAAGGACGGATCGTTCGGCACGGCAGTAAGAAGGGGGCCAGGTATGAGCGCCGCGCATAAAATAACCGCGCGCGGTTATCGTGCGATTTGGCGCGATTATTCTGTTCCCCACCTGGCTGGCGACCTGCTGGGTAGGCTGGTCGGGCGAGGCGAACTCGTCATGCTGGGAGCCAAGAAGGGTGCGTTTTATGAGCGGCCTTCAAAAGATTTGGAAGGCTCCAAATCCGCCCCGAAGGCTCCATAAACGGGACGGGAGGGGCCCATGACGCGATTTGAAGCACGGAAATGCACGCTAAATGCACGCGTGCATTTATTCGCGCTGCGCGTGTATTTTTGGCGATCCTCGTGCGATCGCAAGCCGATGCGGTACGACTGGATGCGGCCATCACCGTGAATCTTCGGGAGTTCGGGTTTGGTTGAAAGGGGTGCTTATTAAACGTTACGGCCTTTTCGCTCAATAACGCGGATCGTTATTCAACGATCGTTGAATAGAGAGATGCTAGATGAAGCGCAAAGATCCTATCTCAGAAAAACTGGCGGTGGCCAGAGAACTGCCGAGAGCTCGCGAGGGTGCGGCTTTTCCTGCTGCGCCGCCCTATGCCGATATGCCGACGGATTACCTCTCGGTCCTGAACGACATCAAGGAGCGCATCCGACAGGAGCGCCTGCGGGTGGCGCTTGCCGCCAACGCCGCCATGGTGCTGCTGTATTGGGACATAGGCCGCGTGATACTCGAACGCCAAGAGCGCGAAGGGTGGGGTGCCAAAGTGATCGACCGGCTTTCCGCCGATTTGCGCCGCGAGTTTCCCGACATGCAGGGGCTTTCTCCGCGCAACCTCAAGTACATGCGCGCCTTTGCCGCCGCTTGGCCAGACCGTCAAATAGTGCAGCAGGTCGCTGCACAAATCCCATGGTTCCACAACTGCGTTTTGCTGGATAAGCTCGACGATCCTGCCGTCCGTCTTTGGTACGCCCGGAAGGCCTGCGAAGAAGGCTGGAGCCGCAACATGCTGGTGCTGCAGATCGAGCGCCGTTTGCACGAGCGCCAAGGACAGGCCGTTACGAACTTCCCCGCCACGCTGCCTCCAGCCGACTCGGATATGGCCGCGCAGGTATTCAAAGACCCGTACCTCTTTGACTTTCTCGGCACCGCCGACCCACGCCGGGAACGGGAGGTCGAGCAGGCCCTCGTCGATCACATCCAACGCTTCCTGCTGGAGATGGGTGCAGGATTTGCTTTCGTCGGGCGGCAGGTATTGCTGGAGCTCGGGGACCGCGATTTCTACCTCGACCTGCTCTTCTACCACCTCAAGTTGCGCTGCTTCGTGGTCGTCGAACTGAAGGCCGGCCCTTTCGACCCGGCCTATGTGGGGCAGATGAACCTGTATCTCTCGGCGGTGGACGATCTCATGCGCCATCCGGACGATAAACCGACCATCGGACTGTTGCTCTGCAAGGGCAAAGACCGCCTCGTCGTCGAATACGCCCTGCGGGACGTGCACAAGCCCATCGGTGTGGCCGAGTGGGAAACGCGGCTGGTTGACTCCCTGCCCGAGCCGCTCAAAGGCAGTTTGCCGACGGTGGAAGAGCTGGAGGCGGAGATGCGGCTGGTGGAAAGCGAAAGAAAGGAGGTGGGGGATGGGAGGTGAGTGGGTCGAGAAAGCTATCGGCGATATCGCTGACGTTGTCGGCGGAAGTACACCATCGACACGAGATCCTAGGAATTTCGACGGCGATATCCCTTGGCTCACGCCGAAAGATCTTGCTGGACCGCATCCGCGTTACATTAAGCGGGGAGAGAGGAACTTGTCTCGCATGGGTCTAGAAAGTTGTTCTGCCCAAATGCTTCCCGCGAATAGCGTGCTGCTGTCGACCCGTGCTCCGATTGGTTACCTCGCCATAGCGGCGAATCCGATTGCAACGAACCAAGGTTTTCGCAGCCTTGTCGTGAAACCAGGCTTCGACCACGAGTTCGTCTATTACTGGTTGTCTGCGAATGTAAACGAACTCGAACGCCATGCGACCGGCAGCACCTTCAAGGAACTTTCCGGCTCAGCTCTCAAGAAGATTCGAATTAGACTTCCTAGCGCGATCGCCGAACAACGCGCCATCGCCCACATCCTCGGCACGCTGGACGACAAGATCGAACTCAATCGCCGCATGAGCGAGACGCTGGAGGCGATGGCCCGCGCCTTGTTCAAGGCCTGGTTTGTGGACTTCGAGCCGGTACGCGCCAAGATGGAAGGCCGCTGGCAGCGCGGTCAGTCCCTGCCCGGTCTGCCCGCCCACCTCTACGACCTCTTCCCCGACCGGCTGGTGGATTCGGAACTGGGCGAGATTCCGGAGGGGTGGGAGGTCAAGCCCATCGGCGAGCTGGCAGAGGTCGTCGGCGGTAGCACGCCCAAAACTGAACGGACTGAGTATTGGGAGGGTGGGACTCATCACTGGGCCACACCGAAAGACCTCTCGGGGCTTTCGATGCCAGTCCTGCTCGATACCGAACGAAAGATCACCGACGCTGGCCTTGCGCAGATTAGTTCCGGGCTGCTGCCGAAAGGAACCGTCCTGCTTTCGTCTCGCGCACCCATCGGCTACCTAGCCATCGCTGAAGTTCCTGTCGCAGTCAATCAGGGCTTCATCGCTATGAAGCCGCGGCCTGGTATCTCGAACCTCTTTTTGTTGCGATGGGCCAGTGCGTTTCATGATGAGATCGTGAATCACGCCAACGGTTCGACGTTCTTGGAGATCAGCAAGTCCAGCTTCAGACCTATTCGCACAGTCGTGCCCTGCGCGGCCGTTATGGAGGCTTTCGATCGGTTGTCACAGCCAATGTATCGGAAAGTGGTTGCGCATGAGCGTGAATCCCGCACCCTCGCCGCCTTGCGCGACACGCTGCTGCCGAAACTGATTTCCGGCGAACTGCGCATCAAGGACGCCGAAACGTTTCTGCAACGGGTGACGGCATGAGCAAAGCCAAAGCCTTCTCGGTGCGCATCTTCATTCCCTCGGGCGAACCGGAGGGTTTGCGTCTGGTGGAAAAATCCAACTGGACGGGACAGGGCCTGGTGTTTCCGCGCGCGCTGTACACCGACGTCCGAAAGCGGGACGAACTCAAGCGAACAGGGGTCTACTTACTATGGGGACAATCGGATTCAGAGCAGTTGCCTCGGCTTTACGTTGGTGAAGGTGATTCCGTGTTGCCGCGGCTCGACCAGCACGCCAAGCAAAAAGATTTCTGGACTCACGCAGCGGTTTTCATCAGCAAAGATCAGAATCTGAACAAAGCACACTTTCAGTATTTGGAAGCGCGGCTGGTACAAATGGCCAAAGAGGCCAAACGGGCCCGGCTCGATAATGGTAACGTGCCGCAATTACCCGTTCTGTCAGAAGCCGACATGGCCGATGCGGAAGCTTTTTTGGAGGATCTGCTGCTGTGTCTTCCGCTGATGGGCGCGTCTTTCTTCGAAAAGCCGCGTCCAAGCCCCAACAAAAGCCGCGATCTTTGGCTAAAAGCCAAAGGGATCGAGGCCCGGGGGGTTGAGACGAGCGATGGATTCGTGGTGCGCGAGGGTTCGCTGGCGGTCAAGGTGGACTCTCCTTATGCACCTCCCTTTATAAAGGGGCTGCGTCTGTCATTGATCGAACAGGGGGTACTGGTGCCCGAAGGTGAGGCGCTGAGGATGACGCAGGACTACATTTTCAGTTCGCCTTCGACAGCGTCAGGTGTGCTTTTAGGGAGATCGAGCAACGGGCGAATCGAATGGCGCGATGCCAAAGGCAGAACGCTGAAAGAAATTCAGGATGCAGAATTGGAGACGACGTAAGCAGTGCTACGCTGCCGTTGCAGAGTCTTTCGATTTTCATTCTTGCGAGGGAAGATGAGTTCTCATTACCAAATCATCATCTACGACAGCGCCGAAGCGCGGGTCGAGGTACGGCTAGATCGAGACACCGTCTGGCTGACCCAAGAGCAGATGGCGACGCTTTTCGGCCGCGAGCGTTCGGTCGTCACCAAGCACATTCGCAACGTGTTCGCCGAGGGCGAGCTAGAACGAGAGGCAGTATGTGCAAAATTTGCACATACTGCCACCGACGGCAAAACCTACCAGGTCGAGTACTACAACCTCGACGTCATCATCTCGGTCGGCTATCGCGTCAAGTCGCACCAAGGCACGCGCTTTCGTCAATGGGCCACGCGGGTGCTGCGCGAGCACCTCACCCAAGGCTACACCCTGGATCGGCAGCGCTTCGAGCAAAACGCCGCCGAGCTGGAAGCGGCGCTGGCGCTGGTGAGAAAGGCCGCGGCCGGCGAGGCGCTCACGGCCGAGCAGGGGCGCGGGCTGGTGGACGTGATCGCCCGCTACACGCAAACCTTTCTGTGGCTGCAGCGCTACGACGAAGGCTTGCTCACCGCCCCGGCCGGCAGCCAGGGCGGAGTGTTGCCCACGCTCGAAGAAGCCCGGGCGGCGATTGCGCGGCTCAAAGCCGATCTGATGGCGCGCGGAGAGGCGTCCGACTTGTTCGGGCGCGAGCGCGGCGAGGCCTTTGCCGCCATCCTGGGCAACCTGGAGCAGACGGTGTTCGGCGAGCCGGCATACCCCACCGTGGAGTCCAAAGCGGCGCATCTGCTGTATTTCGTGATCAAGAACCATCCTTTCACCGACGGCAACAAGCGCATCGGGGCGTTTTTGTTCGTGGATTTTCTGGCGCGCAACGCTCGGTTGTGGCGCGGCGGCGAGCCGGTGATCAACGACGTGGGGCTGGCGGCGCTGGCGCTGTTGGTGGCCGAGTCGGATGCCAAGAACAAGGACGTGATGATCCGCCTGATCGAAAACATGCTCGCGCCGCGAGGGGTGCCATGAGTCATATGAGCGAATCCACCATCGAAGAGGCGGCGCTTGCCTGGCTGGAATCCGTCGGCTGGGGGATCGCCCACGGCCCCGACATCGCGCCGGATGCGCCGGCTGCCGAGCGGCGCGACTACGGCGAGGTGGTGCTGGAGCAGCGCCTGCGCGCTGCCCTGGCCCGGCTCAACCCGGAGCTTCCTGCCGAGGCGCTGGAGGAGGCCTTGCGCAAGCTCTCCCGGCCGGAAGGCGTGGAATTGCTGCAGCGCAACCGCGCGTTGCACCGGCTGCTGGTCAATGGCGTGACGGTGGAATACCGCAGCCGTGAGGGGGCGGTGCGCGGTGCCCAGGTGCGGGTGATCGACTTCGAGCAACCGGCCAACAACGACTGGCTGGCGGTGAATCAGTTCTCCGTGACCGAGAACAAGCACAGCCGGCGGCCGGACGTGGTGCTGTTCGTCAATGGCCTGCCGCTGGCGGTGATGGAACTCAAAAACGCCGCGGACGAGGATGCCACGATCTGGAACGCCTATCAGCAGCTCCAGACCTATCAAACCGAGATTCCCTCGCTTTTCGTGACTAATGAGGTGCTGGTCGTTTCCGATGGCGTCGAAGCGCGCGTGGGGACGGTCGGCGCGGGTCGGGAGTGGTTCAAGCCGTGGCGCACCATCGCCGGCGAGACGCTGGCGCCGGAATCGCTGCCGCAGTTGCAGGTGGTGATCGAAGGCGTGTTCGCGCCGCGGCGGTTCCTCGATCTGGTGCGCGATTTCATCGTCTTTGAGGACGATGGCAGCGGTCGGCTCACCAAAAAGATGGCCGGCTACCACCAGTTCCACGCGGTGCAGGTGGCGGTGGCCGAAACCCTGCGTGCGGCGCAGCTTCACCTCGGGAACTGGAGCGTGCAAAGCGAACCGGGCCGGTACGAGGCGGGCAGGCAGCCCGGCGGAAAGCCGGGGGACCGGCGGGTGGGAGTGGTGTGGCACACCCAGGGGTCGGGCAAGAGCCTGACGATGGCGTTCTATGCCGGGCGCATCATCCGCGAACCGGCGATGCAAAACCCGACGATCGTCGTGCTCACCGACCGCAACGACCTGGACGACCAGCTCTTCGGCACGTTCGTGCGCTGCCAGGAGTTGTTGCGCCAGCCGCCGGTGCAGGCGCACAGCCGGGCGCATCTGCGCGCGTTGCTGGCAGTGGAGGCAGGCGGGGTGGTGTTTACGACCATCCAAAAGTTTCTGCCCGACGAGCGCGGTGACCGGCACCCAGTGCTGTCTTCCCGCCGCAACATCGTGGTGATCGCGGATGAGGCGCACCGCAGCCAGTACGACTTCATCGATGGCTTTGCGCGCCACCTGCGCGATGCGCTACCGCACGCTTCGTTCATCGGCTTTACCGGCACGCCGATCGAGAAGGCCGATGCCAACACACGGGCGGTGTTCGGCGACTACATCAGCATCTACGACATCCAGCGCGCGGTGCAGGATGGCGCCACGGTGCCGATCTACTACGAAAGCCGCCTGGCGAAGCTCACGCTCAATGAGGCGGAGCGGCCGCGCATCGACGCCGAGTTCGAGGAGGTGACCGAAGGCGAGGAGGTGGAACGCAAGGAGCGGCTCAAGACCAAGTGGGCGCAGCTCGAGGCGATCGTCGGCACCGAAAAGCGGCTGCGGCTGGTGGCCGAGGACATCGTCGCGCATTTCGAACGGCGGTTGGAGGTGATGGACGGCAAGGCGATGATCGTGTGCATGAGCCGGCGCATCTGCGTGGCGATGTACCGCGAACTGGTGCGGCTTCGTCCCGAATGGCACGACGATGACGATGCGCGCGGGGTCATCAAGGTGGTGATGACCGGATCGGCCTCAGACCCCAGCGACTGGCAGCCGCACATCCGCAACAAACCGGCGCGCGAGGCGCTGGCGAAGCGGTTTCGGGACCCGAATGATCCTTTCCGCGTGGTGATCGTGCGCGACATGTGGCTGACCGGCTTCGATTGCCCGAGTCTGCACACGCTGTATGTGGACAAGCCGATGCGCGGCCACGGACTGATGCAGGCCATCGCGCGGGTCAACCGCGTGTTTCGCGACAAACCCGGCGGCCTGGTGGTGGATTATCTGGGGCTCGCGCCGGCGTTGAAGGCGGCGTTGGCCACCTATACCGAAAGCGGTGGCACGGGTGAGGCGGCGCTGGACCAGGAAGCGGCGGTGGCGCTGCTGCGCGAGAAATACGAGGTCTGCCGCGCCCTGTTCCACGGTTTCGATTTTTCCCGCTGGGTGACGGGATCGGCCGCCGAGCGGCTGGCGCTGTTGCCGGCGGCTCAGGAGCACATCCTGGCGCAGCGCGACGGCAAGGAACGGTTTTTGGCCGCGGTGCGGGAGCTTTCCAAGGCGTTCGCGCTGGCGGTGCCCCATGAAGCGGCGTTGGCGATTCGCGACGAGGTGGCGTTTTTCCAGGCGGTGCAGGCGGTGCTCGCCAAGCGCGCGCCGAATGACGTGCGACCGCAGGAGGAGCTCGATCATGCGGTGCGCCAGCTCATCTCCCGCGTGGTGGCCCCCGAAGGGGTGGTGGATATTTTTGCGGCGGCGGGGTTGCAAAAGCCCGACCTCTCCATCCTCTCGGACGAGTTCCTGGCCGAGGTGCGCGGCATGCCGCACAAGAATCTGGCGGTGGAGTTGCTGCAAAAGCTGCTCAAGGGCGAGATCGCCACGCGCCGGGGCAAGAACGTGGTGCAGGCGCGTTCATTCGCCGAGCTGCTGGAGCAGACGCTACGGCGCTACCAAAACCGCGCCATCGAGGCGGCGCAGGTGATCGAGGAGCTGATCGCCCTCGCCAAGGAGATGCGCGCGGCCAATGCCCGCGGCGAGGCGCTGGGGCTTACGGAGGACGAGCTGGCGTTCTACGATGCCCTGGAGACCAACGACAGCGCGGTCAAGGTGCTGGGCGACGAAACGTTGCGGCGCATCGCGCACGAGTTGGTCGAAACGGTGCGCCGTAACGTCACCATCGACTGGGTCTATCGCGAAAACGTGCGTGCGCAGCTGCGGGTGCTCGTCAAGCGCATCCTGCGCAAGTACGGCTATCCGCCGGACAAACAGGAGAAGGCCACACAGACCGTTTTGGAGCAGGCGGAGGTGCTGTCGGCACAATGGGCGGTGGTTTGGCCTGCGAAATGATGATAGGTGCCTCAGCAGCGTTCAGAGGGCAGAAGGCAACACGGTGCTCAGCGGAAACTGATTGCTGATGACGATCATCCCGAAACTGTCATTTCGTAAGAGTCGAACAACTCGAGAAGCCGCGAGTCATCACCAGGCTTAGTGTTCGAACGATTCGGATAGGTAGGCCAGGTGGGTTCATACGCTTGCGCCTGGTTGCCCCAAACCGTCCAACCTGAGCGCGCACCGCGGGCAAACAGTTCCAGGTAAGGCCCGGGACTACAGGATTCGATGATCGTATATTGTTCATCCGGCTTGCGCGAGTGTTCGCGTTTCATCGCGGTAATGATGTTGACCTGCCGCCATCCTGGTGCCAAAGTACGCGCGTGGGTTCCGCGCACGCCGAAAAGAAGCAGCCGATCACCGCCCGACGCGCTGCACGTCCGACAACAGCGGGTTGCTGACGAATTTCTCCTTCCACAACCTTGGGGCTAGCTCATGCACCTGCTTTGCGGGGTGCTGCCCGACGCGCTGCAGCACATCCACGAGATACCCATACGGGTTGATCTCATGCTGTCGGCAAGTGACCAGCAGGCTTTGGACCACCGCCACGTGGTGCGCGCCCAGCTCAGTCCAGTTGAACAGCCAGTTCTTTCGCCCCAAGGGGATCGGCCGCAGCGCCCGCTCCAGGTGGTTGGTGTCGATCGCTACGTCCGGGTTGTGCAAATACACCTCCAGCGCCGCTTCGCGTCCGCTCACGTACCCCTGCCCATAAATCGGCCAGAACCAGCTTGGGTTCATCTTGCCCGGCTCAGCCCGAGCGGTCTTGCTCGGTGTCTCATCGATCGTCAGCACTTTGGATCGCAGCAAGTTTCGCCGCTGCGCCTCATAGATCGGTTCGAGTAACTGGCAGGCGCGCTGCACGAGTTGCGTCAGCGTGCTGCGGCTCACGCTAATGCCGCTCATTGCCAAGCGCTGGTGCTGGCGATACAGTGGCAGGTGATGGCAGAACTGATCCACCAGCATCCCGGCCAGAAAGCTCACGTCAGCAAAGCTGCCTTCGAGCACGTTGGCCGGTGCGGCCGGGGTCTTGACCTGAGCGTTGCGTTTGTCTTTGACCACCAGGCGCCGATAGGCCAGCACCACGTAGCTGCCCGGACGTTGCGCCAGCCGATAGGTGATCTTCTCGTCGAATTCAGCACTTTCATGTGCGTGCGCCGCCGGTTGAGAAACACGAACAGATGCCTGCTCAGCGGGTCTTCCCCGAGCTGCTGGCGCACGAGCGCCGCTAAGCCGTCAAAGTGCTTGCGCAGGTCGATGGGCCGGGCATACCGCCACACGCGCACGCGCTCTTCGGGAAAGAACATCAGCCCCTGCTCACGCGCAGACACACACCGTTGCCCAGATCGAGCTCGATGAGCCAGCCCGAGCCGGTGCCAGCGCTAAGACCCAGGCGCCCCAGGTCGATCCAGTTCAGGGAATCGGGCGTGGGTTCGCTACATTCGCTACGCTCGTCTGAGGCAAATGCCAGGCGACGCTTCCAGTAGGCAAAGGTACTGAGCGCCAGTTGTTTGTGCTTGCAGAACGCTTCCTGGCTCATGCCGCTGGCGACTTGTTCGGCAATGAGTGCGCGCCACTGCTCGGCAGTA
>FWPV01006372.1_pt1 | contig 22584 bp, 19 predicted proteins | sample 2228371 | NCBI WGS metagenome assembly FWPV01 (sample SAMEA103939776, study PRJEB20133) | metagenome | reverse complement strand
TGGAACTCCCCGCTCACAGCAATGCAATTCAAAATCTGGAGTCGGAGGAAGACTGGGAAGCTCTTATCGAATATGTCCTTTCATTGTAATAATGAATTAGAGTTGGAAGTGGAAGACGTCTCGAAAAAATTCAAAGACATAGCAAAGCAAATAAATAGTTAAAGGAACTCTATATTTCACAAAGGAGGGTTTAATGTTAATAAAAAAATATTGGATGATGATAGTAACGGTAGTTAGTGTAATACTGGCTGAAAATAATTCCGATTGGAAAATAAATACATGGGGATTTTATACATTTTATAAAATCGGAAAAGGTTATAGAGAGCCAGAGCCAAAAAAAGACGTCGATTTTACGGGAGCATGGTTATATGATTTAAATGCGGGCTTAAAAATAGAAAAATGTCTTGAAAATAATGTCAGGTTTCGGCTTCATATTGGAGGAGGAGCTACAAACCAGATTACAGATCTTACAAAAGAAAATAGAGAGTTCCTTACACGAAGGTTCGCCTTTTATCTTCTGGATGCGGCGATTGAAAGAACATTTATTGTGAATGAAAAGAAAAAAGTTCTATTGGAATTTGGGTATCTGCCGGTCAGGTACAATCCTCAAGCCAGTAATCTGGGAGAGTATCTGTTCGGTCGTAGTACACCCTATCCTGCAGTTATAGAATCCGGATTCGAAACAGCCGATAAAGAAAAAATTATGGGATTTCATATCAATTATTCAATGAATTTTTTAAATAGCAGCTTGTTGAAACTTGATAATTATATTTTTACCGAAACTGCACGCTGGCCGATAGGAGATATTTCTGAAGCTTTCTTAGCTACAACTAATATTGAAAATATAATAGAAGTTGGCGGGGGAATAAATTTTCATCATTTGATATCTGTTGATAAGAGACAAACCACGCCGGGGATTGACACAATAAGATTGAAGGGTAATTTCAACCTTCACGCATACCGCACGCCTTTAGATACCGTAGGAGAAAAAGATTTATGGGATACTACCCTGTATACAGCCAGGGGCATTAAATTAATGTCCAGAATTACCATTAATCCAAATGCACTAATTAAGTGGAGTACTTTGGGCCCGGAGGACCTCAAAATCTATGCTGAGATGGCGGTTCTAGGTCTGAAAAACTATCCAGGATGGTATGAAAATATAGAGGAGAGAATTCCCGTAATGTTTGGTTTTAATATCCCTACTTTTAAACTTCTTGATGTTTTATCGATTCAATTACAATGGTTTGGAAGCAAATACTACAATACATGGGAAAATCAATTCAAAGAAGGTAAATTTGTACCCTATGTAGTTGCAAATAGGCCGGATCTTAATTATGATATTTATAAAGCCGATTCTACTATGCAAACTACAGATGATGACTGGAAATGGTCTATCTATCTTTCACGAAAGTTCAATAACCGCGTTCGTTTAAGTCTGCAGTTTGCAAACGATAATACTTTCAAAAATAAATACATGCCCGGCCCGCCGTACGGCTTTATTAATTATACAGAAATATGCCATCAATCGTGGGCAAAAGATGCTGATGGGAAAAGTCTCTTCGGAAGGGTGCATAATTGGTATGTAGCAGGAAGAATAATGTTCTATATGTAAATTTATAAAGAATTTATTATGGGTTTGGAATGATAATACAAAGGTAAAGGGAGGTATTTTTTTACCCTGGTAAGAAATATTGACAGTGTGGTACTGATGATCCACGATACGAGGGAATAAAACAAAGTTTTTTAAGATATTTTTATAAAAGTCTATATATTTTAAGAAAGCAAGGTTATAGTGGGAGTATAAAAGTGGTGGGGGATTAAACGTTTAATTGATTGAAAATAAATGGTGAAGTTTGATGATACTTCATCAGTTATTCAGTTATATATAATGCCTGTAGTGAGGTGATTTCTTTTAATTTTAAATTGGATAAAGGTTAAGGAGTGGTTAATTTCAACTAAGGTTGAGATTGTTTTAAACGCTTAGGTTAAGAGAGGGATTATTTTATTACAAACAGCGAGGGAAAAGATGAAGAATATGAGTCTGACCAAACAAAACGTCAAATGTGCCGGTTTTTCTTCTCCAAAAGGTGTACGGGAGTGTTTTATTACGGCAGTCTCAAGTGAGGGACTACCTCTGCAGGAAGCTCTGGATGAATTGGCGGCAAATTATCTTTCAGCCCTTCAGGAAAACGGGCTTGACGTCTCAACTCAACAGTTTGTGCGTATATTTATAAGCGATATTTCGAACGATAACCAGCGTCTTGTAGCGTCGGAGTTATTTTCTATAGCATCTAAAAGCGCAGTATCGATAATAGAAGAAGGCCCGTTGGGTAATTCCGAAGTAGGTATTCTAGCCTATCATATCAAATCCAACGAAGACTACTTTAAGAATCAAATATTATCGGTGGAAGATGAATATGTCAATCAAACCGTCCTTTCGAAAGGCCGAAACTACTCTTTACTATGGACAACCAATTTTATGGATAGAGGCGGTGATTTCGATTCGGAAAAACAGACACGAACCATTTTCTCGAATCTGAGCGCCGCTCTTCATAACCAGGGAATGACTATCCGAAACAACATGGTTCGTACATGGATTTTCGTTCGGGACGTCGATAATCATTATAAAGGTATGGTAAAAGCACGCAGGGAATTTTTTGAAACGATCGGACTTACAGCTAAAACCCGTTATATTGCAAGTACCGGCATTGAAGGCAAAACTGCCCGGCCTGATACGCTTGTTCATCTCGATGCGGTTTCGGTTCAGAATATCAAAGAAGAACAGATCGTCCGCATGACGGCACATGAAAATCTTTCGGATACGATTAAATATGGCGTAACTTTTGAAAGAGGATTCCGTATCCGTTATGGTGACCGTTCGCATATATTTATTTCCGGAACAGCCAGTATCGATGCGGCAGGTAATACAATATATATATCCGATATAAGAAAGCAGACCGAACGGACCCTGGATAATATCGAAGCACTGCTCAAACCTCAGGACGCGACTATGGAGGATATGCAGTATCTAATTATTTACCTGCGAAACACCAAACACTGGACGCAAATACAGGACATATTAATGACTCGTATTCCGGATTCGGTCGCGATCATCCCTGTCGAAGCGCCCGTATGCCGCCCTAATTGGCTCATCGAAATCGAAGGAGTAGGGATTATTCCCGATTCGAATAACTTTCCTGTGTTTGCATGAGCAGTCTGAGATCGGAAAGATTATGTGTTTGGAGATGAAAGTCCCGCGGGCCGAAAAAATAACCTTGCTTTTAGCAATTAATTGACATTCCGATCGGCTTCAAACAAGAAATGGTTAAAAAAACAACAAAATATATCGCTTCAGTAAACAAAGAAGGCGCGGAAAGCGGGGAAGGCGTATTTAATTCTGTTTTCCCCTATCGATCAGCGAAACAGAGAGGCGTATGATGACATCCGGCTTCGTAAACGGAAGATATAATTCCGGATCCGAATAAAGATAACGGAAGCATCCCGCGTCAACTATAATCCGTTTCCAAAGAGCGACCCTTATACCGGAGCCTGTGAATACATTTAAATATGATCTTAAATAGCCTTTTTCCGTTATCAATGGGATACATACAATAGTCAAAGCCCGTATATAAAAGTACCGTAAAAAGCTCCATTGTAAATCGGTATTCAAGACGCCATCTAATTTCAAAATATTGTAATTGTGAATGGTGGAATCGTAGATCGCTTCATAACCGGTACTCCATTGATTGACAAATGTATATAACTCAGCGCCTTTTGTATACATACAATATGCGTCGCATTGGTTTATTGAAAACAACGGCAGACTTAATATCGGACGTCTATACCATGCTAAAAACGATCGGTCGGTATTGTACTCGGCAAATGAACTTCCCAATATAACCCGATGTATTGGTGACCTTTCAGAAACGAAATGCACAGTAGGTTCGGTATATTTATTAGTGTCTATATATTCCAGTGCCGCAATATCGCTGCGAAATTTCGGAAGCGATTGCCGGTATTGAAAATCCCAATTGACAAACATAATCGCATGATAACGCCTGTGAAGAAAAGCACCTTTTTTTCTGGTACCGATCACTTAACTTATTCCGCTTTCCCATGCTCCCCGGCTGTAATCGAAATATTTCACGGAGAAATCATCGGGATTGTTGAAATATTCCTCTTCGTATCTGAATCCTTTACGTGGAGCGAGTTTTAACGCAACCGCTGAAAAAATTGCGGTGTTGGATGTAAAAGAATGCATTCCGCCGAGATCTAAAAAAAACGATTGGACACGTTCCCAATTGACAACCCTTCTCCCATGCCATCCTTGAATATCGCACTTGAAAGATCCAATATACGGTCCTAAACATTCAAACTCGCTCGACGTATAAGCGGATTTGTTTTTAGTAAACTGGTAGCCGAAGCCGACGGACAAAATCGATTGATTCCCCGGAAACGTAAAATACAGGTAATGGGGATTGAGTAAAAACGGGTCTTTTATATAGGTCTCCCATGATCCTCTTGCAGAAACGATATACCGATCTAATCCGGCTGCTAAATTGTAGGAGCAGGATAATTGCGGCTGTGATGCAGCCGTACCTTCGATTGCAAATCTGGATGATTCGCCGTATCGTTCCCTCTCAAAAAACTGAAGCTGAAGGGGGTAAGTGTAGTTCATACAATACGTTGCCGTAACAACGCTCACGACATATGCGGCAATGAATGAAGTTTGTCTTTTCATTTTCTGGTTCTGAAACTACAAACAAAATCCCTTTCCATAGTCGCTCCGTACAGGTCGTTTATATTCTTTTTAAGAGTAACAGTATAAACTGTTTCCGGTAAGAACGACGCATGTTTGATTGTAAATATTTCTTGAGGAAATGCCGTGTCCGACTCAAGTTCCGGTTGGTCGATTTGAGGTTCAAATATTATGTTCGACAATAACTCGAAAGTATCGATAGCGGTATTAAACGTAAACCGTATCGGCGTCTCTAATGAAACATTTATCTGCCCGTTAAAAGGTGAAAAGGAAATCACATTAAGAGGAACAGTCGAAAAGGTAAAGCTGTATTTTTCTCCGGTCTCACCGCCTGCGGCAGTATACCCGCTGTCGATGGTGACAGTGTAAAGTGTTCCCGCTCGCCAAGTCTGTAAAGGAATTAATGTACACTGCATCGCTTTAGGGACGTTCCATACCATTATAAATGGAATATCAGGCTGGATCCTCACTCTGCCCTCAAACGATACCGGAGACATTGGAACGGGAAATTTCAGCGTAATGGAATCGTCGGTGGAGAAAGGGGTAAGAGTGTCGGGAGGAATGATTTTTTCCACTGTTTCTGCAAAAGATCGTGTTGTAAATGAATGTCTTATCGGTTTTGATAAACAGTTACCTTTTAAAGTAGACAGATTTGTGTCTATTATGACAGAATATGTTTGTAGAGGCACAAAAGGAGTGTGATTTACAATAACCGTTCTACCGCCGGAAACAAAAGTTATTCCGATCGAATCCATTGAAGGTGTTATAGAAAACGCCTCGAGAAAACTTACCGAATCAACAGGAATATTAAACTGATATTCTAATGAACGGTCCACAGGTATTTTTTCACCTCTGTCCGGCGGATAGTAGTAATCTACACGGAAGGCTGTTGTTGTAAATGATATTTGCAGGGGTGCCGGAACACGTTGAGAATCCGATCTGTAAGCAGTGGTATCTATCGTAATGGTATACTTTGTATTGGGTGACAATGCGTTTGGGAACACGACGCGGAGCTTGTGTAAAGAGGCTGATGTTGACCAAAAAAAATTCATAGGCTCGTCCGGCATGATAGATAGAGCTTTTTCTACGGATTTCTCGTCCATTGTTGTTTTAAAGTCAATCACAATATCTCTGTAGATGTTTCAACAAATACATCTTTATTTGCAGGTGTTGTCTTTTGAATGAATTGTGAGAAAAGAACCTCTTGATAACACTCCGAGGTGATAGAATAATGTAATTTCAGATCGAAATCCATTTCATCACCGTAAACCGTTTTTGCCGAACGGCCCAGAGTTATTGTCATTTCAGAGTATCTGAACAGTTCCAGTACGGAAATCGATATCGTAAGCATGCCTGACGTAATCCTATTCATCAGATCCATATGATACTGCATTCGAGGTTCGATCGTTAATGCGCCGATTGTACTTAAACTATCCATAGGCGCATCGAAGTGAATAGAGAGATTCACTGCAGTATCCGACTGCGATACAGGATAATAATTACGGTATTTCGATCTGCATGTACCGAATACGATAGGAATACTGTCTTCGATATCAACTTTTATAACCGGCATAGGCAATCGGGAGAGCGTTATAACACCGAGATTAGAACCGCTATTATTGACAGACACTACTTTGCGGAAGACGGCGAAACCGTCAACAACTATTTTAAGCTGATAATATCCGTAAGACACATTCCGAAAGACAAAAAATCCGCTATTAGAATCTATCTCTGCCGAGTCGATAACCGTATATTCCAGAAGGTAAGCCGTCCCTCCTTTGCCGGAAGGATATATAAACCCGCTCAATTTTGCAACAGCCTTTGGGGCCTCGGGGAAAACAAGTTCAGGCCCGTTGCAGAACCAGAAAAGCACTGCCGGAAAAACCAGTAACAATTTACCTGTTAAAGACAAATTAAACGGTTTCATTACTGTTCCTTTCTTTGGCTGATTGTATCTGTTGTAGGCAAGGAATAGTTGAGGTATATTTTGTAAAACAGACGCTCTGCCTCGGCCAGACTAAGATCATAAATAACCAGGAACGCCCGGTCAAGAGCCTCTCCCTTTTTTGAAATGCTCGCTTTATAAAACCGTTTGAACTTTGATAGATCCCACTTGTCAATAAGATATTTTAGAAAAGCGCCTGCTCTGAAATAAGAAAAATGGGAATAGTCAAAAACGTTTTTACAAATCTGGTCTTTTATCGAAACATTATAAACCTAACGTAAAAACTCTCACAGTAACCTACAAAATCCCTTATCGGATTACTGAATTCGAGATCGAACGCTTCGGCCAGGCCTTCGGTAAGAAATTTGTTGTCTGTTTTTCCAAGTTCATTATCGGCGACTATGTGTACGATTTCGTGTCCGCAATCTATCATTACGTAATCGCGCGATTCCACAATAGTAGACGGCGGCCTTGCCCATGCCGCCGCATTTTCCGCTCTCTGTAGAAAAAGATAGGCGTCTATAACTCCGCTGAACGAAACTTCGAGCGCTTTATTTATATACTCAAGGAGACGCTCTTTTTTGGCTGCAATAAGTTCAACCTCCTGAGTGGAATATTCGCTTTCGAGATAGTAAACATTAAAATGCTCGGTATGGATACAGGCATAAACAGTATCATTCTTAAATGGAGATTAACAGAAAGTGCACATCGCGGCAAGAATAGACGCATAATATAAAACCGCTCTCTTCCTACCTTTTCCGGCAAAAGTAATCCTACTCACAAACAAAGGTTTTGCCTTCACTTTTCAATAAAATTAGTTCATCGTAAACATCAGGCAGGCTCCAGAAGCCCCCCTCTTTCTTACACTTCTACGTCCATCTTCACCTGTATCAGTTCTATTCCGGCTTCCTTTGCAATCTTAAGCACCTTTTCGTCTCTATAGAATTCAAGGTAGAAAATACGCCGTATTCCGCTGTTTGCTATTAGTTTGAAACAGTTCCAGCATGGTGAGGCGGTTATATATATGTCGGCGCCGTTAATCGCAGTGCCGTTCTTTGCCGCTTGGATTATGGCGTTTGCTTCTGCGTGAACGGTTGCAATACAATGGCCGTTTTCCATCATGTGGCCTACGTCGTCGCAGTGCGGCATACCGCGAATACTTCCGTTGTATCCTGTTGAAAGTACGGTCTTGTCCCGAACTATCACTGCGCCTACATGTTTTCGGTCGCAGGTGGAACGGGTCGCAGCCTGCATGGCAATACGCATGAAATACTCATCCCACGACGCGCGTTTTCGAGAAATAATCTTTTTGGGCATAAATAATCATTCTTCTATTTCAGGCGGATGATCGAGTTGCTCTACCCTGCGGCCGTGACGGCCTCCGGAGAAATTGCCGTCAAACCACGCATCGATGATTTTTTCGGCGGTTTCAGGGGAAGTTGTGCGTCCTCCCATAACAAGCACATTAGCGTTATTATGTTCGCGTGCCATGCGGGCGGTTTCGGGTGAAAAGCATAATGCGGCTCTTACTCCCCGATACCGGTTGGCTGCTATGGAAATTCCTATGCCTGTGCCGCAAAGGAGAATACCCTGGTGATATTCTCCTTTTGCAATAGCCCGTGCAACTTTAAAACCGAACAAAGGGTAATCGTCAGAAGGATCTAACTGCGGCGCGCTCATGTCGTCGCATGAAATTCCTATCTTTGTAAGATAAGATTTGATATGTTCCTTCAATTCGAATCCCGCATGGTCTGCTGCAATTACGATTTTATCGATGTCATGTTGCATGATAATATATTCCTTTTTTATATAAACCGCCTTATTTCTTTATATATAAAAATAGTACATGGGGCCATTGAAGTTATATATGCATATTACCATAACCCTAATTATATTTAATATAAATTCAAAAATCTTTTTATTATGGGCGTTACGACGAACGTGATTAACTTTTGAAATTATAAAGAAATGAAAGAAATATGAAAACAATTAATCTTTTACAAAACAATAATGGATTTTCGGGAACAAGAATAATGCAAATCATATCATTTGTGATAATTCTTTTATTGTTTTATGACTCTAACATTTCCGCCTCTTCAGACAAACATTGGGTTGGAACATGGGCCTGCGCTCCTTATAGGGCTGAAAGCAATCTGCCGCCGTCGCCGGGTTTGAGCAATAATACTTTACGGCAGATAGTAAGGGTTTCTATAGGCGGAGATACCGTGAGGGTAAAATTTTCGAACATTACTTGCGCTACTCCGGTTACAATAAAGGCTGCAAATATCGCGCGATCGCCCGACGGAACAAAAAGCCCGGTTGACGCCTCCACCATTACAGAACTGAAATTCGACGGCAATTCAACGGTAACCATCAATTCGAAGTCGGAAATCTATTCGGACCCGGCGGCTTTTAAGCTTACGCCGAATATGCGGCTTGCGATTACCATTTACTATGGGCAATGTCAGTCGTCGGCGGATATGACGTTTCATTACGGATCGCGCACCGACTCTTATTTGCTCCAGGGAGACAAAACATCTTCGGCTGATTTCAGTGGAGCCGCAAAAGTCGAACGGTGGTATACGATAAGCGCCGTTGAAGTCTGGGCTCCGAACACAGCTTCTGCCGTAGCCGTAATCGGAAATTCGATTACGGACGGATACGGATTGTCGGGAGGTTTACAGAACAGATGGACCGACGCTTTTTCGGAAAGGCTTCTTGCGAATGAAGCTACCAAAGAGGTGGGGGTTCTGAATCTCGGGATCGGAGCAACGAATGTAACATCCGCTTCCAACGGCGCGCAATCCGGCGTTGATAGGTATAAACACGATATTCTCGAACAATCGGGAGTGCGTTGGGTAATAATTTTTTACGGCGTAAACGATATAAACGGAGGTAAAACGGCAAATGATATTATCAACGGATTTAAAAAAATGATTTCAGATACTCGGCAGAAAGACACAAGCATAAAAGTATACGGCGCAACCATCACTCCTTTCAATGGCCACAGCTATTACACTGCCGACCATGAGAAAGTACGCAGTCAGGTAAATTCATGGATCCGTACACCGGGTAATTTTGACGGTTGTCTGGATTTCGATAAAGCAATCCGGAACCCAAACGATACTACAAAGCTTCAGGCTGCATATTCCAACGACTGGCTTCATCCGAATGCGGCAGGCTACAAAGCGCTTGGAGAATCGATTGATTTAAAGATGTTCACTCCTCCGCCGGTAGAGACAATTGAAAAAAAAAGCGGCAAAACCATTCATATTTAATCCGTTCGAGGCGAATTTTGCAAAAGACAATACGGCATTTACGTTAAGTCTGCCTGACGAGGCATCTGTATCGGTTAAGATTTATTCGTTGCTCGGGAAAGAGCTTTTCCAAAAGCAATATGGAAGATTAGCGGCGGGAAAACACAATCTAAAGCTCGGTTTAGTGAATCAAATACCTGCTATGTATATTTACTCTATCAGTACATTCGGGAATTCTTCGAATATGATAAGAATAATGCCGGGGAGACCCTATTAATTAAAATATCATATTCCTAATCTTCTACTTAATAATATTCACGCCTTGCTTTTTTATATAAGAAAAAAGAAACAGCCTTATGCGATATGATATTATTGTAGGGGCTGATTCTTAATATGGTCATTTATAAAAAAATTTAATATTGTTGGATTGATTTTGTTTTATCTAATTGGAATTAAAAAGGAAAAGGAGTATTTTTATTTGATTAAATTTACATGAACAATCCTTTTTTCGAGGAGGAAAAATGTTGGTAGAAGCCGAAATAGCTTCGTTTGCAATGGATCCCAACATGAACACACCGGTCATTATTTTAAAAGAAATAAGCGGATATAGGACATTGCCTGTTCCGATCGGGCCTCTTGAGGCGAGCGCGATTGCTGTTGAATCGCTTAAGGTGACTCCGGAAAAGCCGCTTACTATAGATCTTGTTAAGCAGGTTATAAAGCATTTGGGGGGCAATCTGGAGCGCGTAATAATAAGTGATATGATCGATCAAAGCATTCAGGCAAGAATCCAGATACGAGCTGGTTCCGGTATTTTTCTGATAGATTGTCGTCCATGTGATGCAATAGCTTTAGCCCTACGTTGTAATGCAAGCATTCTGATCGAGGATAGAGTTCTGGGTATGGCTATGGGCGGCAGTAAAATTCAATCTGAAAAGGAAAAACTGCGTCGGAGAATTCGTTCCATCGACACCGTGGAATTTGGGAAATATTTCTTGGAGTAGTTAAGATATGTGGAAAACGCTCTATGCGTTAGTATTTTTTATTTTTTGTTTCTCTGTTCCTTCTACAGAAGGAGCAGTTCTTGATAGGGCGATCGGTTTATATACAGCCGGCAAATATGATTCTACAATTATATTGATTCGCGACTATCTCCGGAAATACGGTAAAGAGCCGCAAACCGAACAACTTGTTCCCCTTGTCAATTAAGCGCTGATCAGAAGGGGAGAGTATGTGTCTGCACGCCGGCTTTTCTCCATGTTCAGGTTAAAGTATCCGCAGTCTCCCTTTATACCTAGATTATGGTATTTGGAGGGTATAGCCCTTGCCAAAGAGGAAAAGTATCCGGAAGCCGTATCCGCTTTTTCGATGGCGCACAGAAGCGGTGTATCGCCTCGTCTGGATTCTCTTATTATTGTCAATACGGAAAAAATATGTATACATATGGCATTGGAAGAGTTTACGGAGCTTGAGAAGAGGGATATAGACCGGGATTTGCTGGAAGTCGTTAGGTTTTATGAAATAGGGAAGTTCGTCTCTCTTGGGTACTTTATAAAAGCTCAAAGTTCCGCAGAGGAGTTTAAGAAGACTTATCCCAAATCCCGATACATCCCGGAATTGCGCGATCTATTGCTTCGGGCCGATCAGGCACAAAAGAAAACAATCCAGATAGGACTTCTGGCTCCAGTATCAGGCGAAGAGGAAGAGGTGGGAAGACAGGTGGTGCAGGGGGCTCAGCTTGCAATAAGCCGGCTCCAGCCGTTCAACGGCCAGACGGTAAAATGCGTGGTTTTGGATACCAGGGGCAATATGATAATAACGGCACAAAAGACAAAAGAACTTTTAGACCAACATAAGGTGTCGGTGATTATCGGGCCTGTGCTAAGCCAAACGGCAACAGTAACCGCAGCAATGCTACTGGAGAAACCCACGGTAATGATATCTCCTACGGCTACCGAAGAAGGAATATCAGATATGGGTAATAATATTTTCCAGATGAATGTAACTCTGGGAGTACTTGGCAGGAGAATCGCCCGCTATGCAGTAGAAAACCTTTCCATTAGGGATTTTGCTATTCTGGCGCCCCAGAGTGCTTATGGGAAGATCCTGGCCGAAAATTTTAAAAATGAATTGAAGAAGAATAATCTCGACCTTGTTGCCGAAGAATATTATCAGGAGGGGGCAAACGATTTTAGAGAACCTATCCAGAATATTAGAAATAAACTGCTTCTCAGACATTTCGAGCGGCTCTCGGTTGAGCAAAGCTCCAATTTCAGGGGAGTTATTACCAGGCGCGATAGTATTTTGTACAGCGACTCCACAATGGAGGTGGGAGGACTTTTTATTCCTGGAGAAGCTGATGATATCGTAATGCTTGCCCCGCAAATCGTATTTCACCGTATACGAACACAAATACTAGGATCGAGCGGATGGCACAATCAAAAAGTAATTAAAGAGGGAAAACGTTATGTCGTGAATGCCGTTTTTTCAACAAGCTTCGACCTTGACCCGAACAGAAAGGAATGGACAGAGTTCGTAAAAATCTACAAGAGCAGGTACAACGCCGAAGCCGATCGTGTCAGTGCATTGGGTTACGACGCGGCCGCACTGATTATGAAAGCCATCAGAGAATGTAACGGTGACAACCCCTCATGTATACGAGAGATACTTACAAATACCGCTCGCTATGAGGGGCTTTCTGGAATAATTTCGTTTGAAGAAGGACGAAGGGCAAACAGCGAATGCGCTGTATATAAAGTAACCGAAGGCGGTTTTGTCCGTATACATTAGAAAGTAAATGATTCTGTTCCGAAAATTGCACGATTTTATATCTATTCTGTTGAAAGAATAAAGTATGGGAACAATAATCTTTTTTTTAAAAGAAGCATTTAGAGGTATATATGAAGCAAAACTGATGACCGTTATTTCGATCATTTCAATCGGAGTATCGTTATTTCTCATGGGGGCGATGATTATCGCCTTTCTTAATGTGGAAACGGTATTTCGTAAGGTTACTGATCAGGCCGACCTGGCTGCATATCTGAAGGATGATTATACTACAGACAGCGCCGTTAAGGACGAACTTATCAAACGGATCCGTACACTGCCTTCAGTAAAACGTGTCGTTTATATCGATAAAGATAGTGCATGGCGAAGGTTTTCGTCGCTTTATGGGTCGGAATTACTCGAGGCTGTCGACGATAATCCTCTTCCGGCTTCTGTAGAAATTTATCTTTCAGAGAATTCCCGTTCACAAAGAGAAGCAAAAAAACTCGCCAACGCCATCGGTCAATTTTCCGAAATAGAGAGCGTGCGCTATTCCCGTGAATGGATCGAAGTCGTTACCAGATTCAGGCTGATTTCCTGGATTGTTGCTCTTGTTTTGGCAGGTGTCGTTAATTTTATTCTTTATTTCATGATCTCCAATACGATAAAACTCACTATTTATGCCCGAAAAGATCTGATAAAAAATATGCAACTGGTGGGCGCAACGCCGTTTTTTATAAAAATGCCCTTTTTACTCGAGGGAATAATTCAGGGAATCATCGGTGGAATTCTATGTGTCGTATTTATAGGTATCGTCCGTCTTTTACTATTGAGATTTCCTTTGTTTTGGGGTCCTGATTTTCTTCCTTTAATTATTGTTTTAGTAGGAGTAGTTTACGGTTGGGTGGGAAGCGCAGGAGCAGTACGAAAGTTTCTTGCGTGATTATCAGCCTGTGGGCTTGGGCAATGTTACTCTTTGCAGAAAACACTGCTGCTGCAACCACAAAATCCGTATCGCATTACGATCAGGAGATTCAGGCAAGCACCAGACAGCTTGAAGAAGTACGTAACGAGCTAGATAAAGGAAGGGAAAAACTCAAAGCATTACAGCAGGAGGAAGGCACTTATCTCAGACAGATCGAGCAGATAGAAAAGAATATTACGACGTCTTATAAATATCTTAAGATGCTTTCAGATCGTATAGATACAGTAGAAACCATAATCAAAAAGTTGAATGACTCTCTTATTATTGCAGAAAAGAAGCTCGAATCCAGACAGGCTGTAATGCGTAAAAGGTTGCGGAATGCATATATGATGGGTCAAGACCATTCGTGGCTTTGGATATTTGCAGCTGCAAGTCCGCTTGACGCGGTTAATAAGGCGCGCTATGTTCAAGAACTCAACCGTTACGACCGTAATCTGGCGAAAAAGATCGAAGCTGCGCGGCGTGAGATTGACGAAAAAAAAAGGGTTCAACAGGAAGAACGTAATCATTTATCGAATCTTCTCGCAGACAAAGAAAACGAACGGCGCAGTTTAGAACTGGAGGAAAAACAGAGGAAAACTCTGCTTGCCGAAGTACAGAAACAGAAGGAAATCTGGGAGGCGAGGGTACGTGAACTGGAAACTTCACAAAAAGAACTGATTGCCGTCATTAAAAAGCTCGAGGCAAAAAGAAAGAAAGCGCGTGAAAAAGCCTCGGCCGCAAGCATCGCTTCTTTCGAAAAAAGAAAGGGGAAACTATCATGGCCGGTTGAAGGGAAGATAATAGGAAGATTCGGCAAGGTGGTTCATCCTGTTTATGGTACGGTAATTATGAATACAGGTGTAGATATTGAAGCAAGTGCAGGGGACGCCGTAAAATGTATCGCCCCGGGCACTGTAATCCACACAGGATCGATGCGGGGGCTTGGAAAAATAGTAATCATCGACCATGTGGGAGGCTATATGTCGGTATATGCTCATTTGCAAAGTATCGACGTCGAACCTGAGCAGAGTGTGGATGAGGATTCTATTATAGGCAGGATCGGCGTTTTGGGGGCAAAAGATGAAGCAAAACTCCATTTTGAAATCCGCAGATCGGCCGAAGCTCTTGATCCGTCCGAATGGCTGGAGAAAAGGTAAGTTATGGCGATATTGCAGTGGAGAAGGCTCATAGGCCAGCAGCATATAAAAGACGTGTTTTCTTCGGCTTTTACAAATGATAAGCTAGGGCACGCTTATTTGCTTTGCGGAGAGGCAGGCACGGGAACTTTTGCGGCGGCACTCGAGTTATCGACCGCGCTTCTTTGCACATCCGGTACAATCCGGCCCTGCATGGAGTGCAGCGCCTGCAAAAAGGTATATTTCTACGCACATCCTGATTTTCATGTAGTAATGCCCATCGCGTTGCAGAAGGAGCATAGAAAAAGCGACGGCGAGATAACCGAAGAGGGATGGGAGGAGTTTTACGCCCGCGTACGAGAACGTATAGAAGATCCGTATCTCATACAGGAATTTACTATACAGCCGACAATACCTGTCGATTGGGTACGTGAAGTCACCCATGCGATACGCCGCGGTGCTATTGAAAAAGGAAAAAATATAGTAATATTCGACGGAATAGACATTATGCTAAAGGAAGCCGCCAATGCCCTCCTGAAAACACTCGAAGAACCTCCCGGCGACACCCTTCTTCTTCTATGTACGGAGCGCGTTCATGCCGTACTTCCGACAATTGTGTCAAGATGTCAGATACTTCGTTTTGGAGCTCTGGCACCGGAACTTATTAGAAAAGAACTCGTTTCCCGTTTCTCCCTAAGACCGGACGATCCCCGACTGGATGTTGTGGTTCATACCGGATCCCTGGGAAGAGCACGCATGCTTTTTGAACATATCGATACTAAAGATTTACAAAATGCCGTGGAATTCTGGCGTTTGATAGCAAATAATGACCATCTGGCTTTATGGAAAATGATAGACAATCTATGTGAAAAAGGTGATTACAGCACATATGAAAATATTTTCATGCATTTGCTGTATGGGATTCGAAACGGTTTTTTTTCGAAAATCGGAGGCGCTGAAAATTATATTATTGGCAATAATTTTTTTTCAGACATACCCGGTTTTCTGGATAATCATTATGCGGCCGAAAAGGTTGCCGAGTTCTGCGAAAGTGCGATTTCGAAAATAAGGGCAAGGGCCAATGTCGCAATGGTTTTTGCAGGATTCGCATTGCAGGTGTCGGAGTTTATAAATGAGCAAAAACAGTAAAGTAGTGGAGGTTGTTTTCAAAGGCGAACGGCGTGCAATATTCCGCAACCGTAATGAAATAGATATAGCCGAAGGCGATTATGTAATCGTCGAGGCCGATAGGGGACAGGATCTCGGAAAGGTGTCGCTTGTAGGATCGCTTGTGCGCCTTAAACGAGGCAGAGGCGAGACTAAAAGTATTTTACGCAAAGCGGTGGCGGAGGATCTCGCTGTCCACGAAAAAAACAAGGAAAAGGAACGCGCAGCTTTTGCTGTATGTAAAGAGAAAATAAAGCATTATAATCTCGACATGAAACTGGTCGATGTGGAGATACAGTTCGACGGAAGTAAAATAACCTTTTATTTTACGGCGGCACAAAGGGTTGATTTCAGGGAGCTTGTAAAAGATCTCGCTTCCGTCTACCGCACAAGAATAGAACTGCGTCAGATAGGCGTACGCGACGAGTCGAAACGTATAAGCGGATACGGAATTTGCGGACGTAAACAGTGCTGCAGCGCATTTTTAAATGAATTCGAACAAATAACCACTCAGATGGCAAAAAACCAGCAACTTGCGCTCAACCCTTCGAAAATTTCCGGGAATTGCGGACGTCTGCTCTGTTGTCTGCGCTTCGAAGACGATATGTATGTTGAATTATTCAAGGATTTTCCGGCCATAGGAAGCGAAATTGCCGTCGGAGAAAGAAAAGGAGTGCTGAATTTTATAAATATTTTCGAGCGCAAGGCCCTTATCCAATTTCAAGACGGAGGACAGGAATGGTTTACGCCCGAACAGATACGGGAAGGTAAGGTGGAGAATGCAGTATAAAAAGAAGTTTCTTGTAACCATGGCATTACCGTATGCAAACGGCGATATACATATGGGCCATATTCTCGAAGCGGTTCAGACCGACATTTTCGTTCGTTTTCAAAGAATGAAAGGCAACGAAGCGGTTTTCGTATGCGCCGACGATACTCATGGTACTCCCATAGAGCTGTCGGCCATAAAACGCGGCATAAGCCCCGAAGCGCTTATCGCCGAAGCTTACGATAACCATCGACGCGATTACGCACTGTTCGGTATCGGTTTCGATATTTTCTATTCTACAAATTCGCCTGAAAACCGCTATTATGCCGAATTGATATTCAGCAATCTAAAAAAGAAAGGTCTTATAGTAGAGAAGGAAATAGATCAGTTTTATTGCGAACACGACGCAAGATTCCTGCCTGATCGCTTTATTACGGGCACATGCCCCAGGTGCGGCGCCAAAGAACAGTACGGAGACGTATGCGAAACATGCGGAGCTACTTATGACCCGACCGAACTTTCGGAACCGCGATGTATTATTTGTAAAGGAACTCCGGTGATGCGGAGGTCGGTGCATTTCTATGTGGAGCTCGGCAAACGTGAATCTTTTTTACGCAGTTTCATAGCCCGAGAAGGACTGCTGCAGGAGGATATGCGCAATTTTGTGACTTCGTGGATAAATGATGGGCTGCGGGAATGGTGTATTTCCCGCGATGGTCCTTATTTTGGTTTTTCCATTCCAGGTACAAAGAATAAATTCTTTTATGTGTGGCTCGATGCTCCTATAGGATACATTTCCTCCACGGCCAAATGGTGCGCCGATAACGGAAGATCTATGGAAGAATACTGGTCGGCGGAAAGCGACGCGGAGGTAATTCATTTTATCGGAAAGGATATTATTTATTTTCACGCGCTCTTCTGGCCCGTAATGCTGGAAAGTTCGTCGTTCAAACTCCCGTCAAAATACTTTATACACGGATTCATAACCGTAGGCGGAGAAAAAATGTCGAAATCGCGCGGAACTTTCATTCTTGCGCGCGATTATTTAGAAAAAGTAAAGCACCCTCAGGCTGCGGAATTTCTTAGATTCTATTACGGCTCGAAACTGATGCCGAACGTCGGAGATATAGACATAAACACCGAAGAGTTTACAAACCGTATCAATACCACCCTTTCCAACAATATCGGAAACCTTCACCACCGCACAGCGGTATTCTGCGAACGATATTTTAACGGTATGGTTCCCGATGCTGAATGGGATAAAGAAATAGAAGCAGAAGCGGAAAAAACCGCCTCGGCCGTCGAAGAACACTTCGAAAAAGGCGAGTATAAACTTGCGGTCGAACGTATTCATGCGCTGGGCAATCTGGGAAACAAATACTATCAAGACCGAAAACCCTGGGAACTGATAAAAACCGACAGGCAAAAAGCGGCAATAGTAATGGTAACCTGCATCAATCTGATAAAAGCTCTTACCGTGTTTATGAAACCGATTGTTCCGGAATTGAGCGGTGTGATTGAACGACAACTGAAGATGACTCTTTCGTGGAAAGATTATAGGTTTTCATTAAGAAATATTCCGATGGGGCCGACCGAAAAACTCGTTCAGCCACTGGACACGGATAGTCTCGAATCGCTTTTTGGCAAAGAGAAAGACCCGATTCGGAAATCTCAAGACGGCGATTCCTCCGAATCCGAATTGATAGATATCGATTATTTTAAGAAGATTTCTCTTAAGACGGCAACGGTGCTTGAGGCGGAACGAATTCAGAAATCGAACAAGCTGTTAAAACTAAAGATCGATCTGGGAACCGAAAAAAGACAGATAATTGCAGGTATTGCCTCTTGCTATTCTCCGGAGAGTATCATAGGTAAACAAATCGTCGTTGTGTCTAACCTTAAACCCGCAAAACTTTTCGGCGAAACGTCCCAGGGGATGGTTCTTGCAGCCAAAGACGGCGACGGATCGCTTGTATTAATATCGCCGGTGCATAACGTTTCGGAAGGAGCGCCGGTGGCATGAGGAACGTATCCTCCCGACCGGTAAAGTTGGCTTTGCGGCATACGGACGACGCCGCAGTCACGGAGCTGTCGTCCGCTCTTTCCGTCCCCCGGCCGATAGCTCAGGTGCTTTGGAGTCGCAACGTCAGGACGCTTGACGAATGCAAAACGTTCTTCAGGCCCTCTATGGAACAGTTCAACGACCCTTTTCGTTTTAAATCGATGGAACGGGCGGTGCAACGGATAGTAAAGGCAATAGACAATAGAGAAAAAATCACTGTCTACGGCGACTATGACGTCGACGGCATAACGGCTGTAGTGCTTCTGCTTAGGGCATTAAGAAGTCTTGGCGCCCGATGCGGTTACTATCTTCCCAACCGGCTTACCGAAGGTTACGGTTTGTCTGAAGAAGGTATAAGAAAGATCGCCGGTGACGGCACCACGCTTATAATTACCGTGGATTGTGGCATCTGTTCTGAAAAAGAAGTAGCCGTTGCCTCATGCCTTGGGGTGGATTGCATTGTGACCGACCACCATGAAGTTCACCATCAATTGCCGGAGGCTTTTGCGGTAATCGATCCTAAAGCACCTGAGTGCTCATATCCGTATAAAGATCTCGCAGGAGTCGGAGTTGCGCTTAAGCTCTGTCAGGCATTAGCCGAATATATGAAACTCGGAAATGAATTCTGGCTGCCTTACATCGATCTTGCTGCTCTGGGTACTGCCGCAGATATTGTTCCCATGAACGGAGAAAACCGGGTGATTGCAAGCCTCGGATATAAACGGATGCAAAACACGGTTAATAAGGGTTTAAGAGCACTTATGGAGCAGCAGGGACTTGCAGGAAAACCGCTTTCGACGTCGCAGATAGTTTTTCAGCTTGCGCCATGCATAAACGCCGTCGGAAGGCTGGGAGATCCGTGCGCGGGGGTGGAGCTGCTTCTGACGGATGATACTAATGCGGCAATGGCGATTGCTTCGAAATTGCGCGGCGCCAATTGCGAGCGCCGCGAAATCGACAGCACGGTGGCAGAGGAAGCGTTTGCGTGGTTCGAGGAGAATTGGAACCCTGAGGAAGATTTCGGACTTGTGGCCGCAAATGAGAACTGGCATGCCGGAGTAATAGGAATAGTGGCGTCGAAAATAGTCGAACGTTATAACCGGCCGGCGATTCTTTTTGCTATAGGACCTGACGGTTATGCAAAGGGGTCGGGAAGAAGCATAGGATCGCTTCATCTTCTTTCGGCGCTTAACAAATGTGCAGACCTCCTTGAAGGATACGGGGGCCACGCGGCCGCGGCCGGAATGACCATCAGAACAGAGCTTATCGATGAATTCCGCAAACGGTTCAATGAGGCCGTCAGGTCGATGACTACGTCCGACGACTTCGTTCCTGTGATATTTGCCGACGCCGAAGCCGGAATATCTTCAATAACGCCGAAATTCTACCGTATCGTCAAACGTATGGAGCCGTTCGGGCCGGAAAATATGAGACCGGTTTTTCTTGCCCGTAACTTGCGATTGGCTTCCGAACCGCGCCTCGTGGGAGACTCGCATCTCAAAATGATGTTTACCGAGAGCGGAGTCGTAATGGACGCCATAGGGTTTAATCTGGGAGACAGATATAAAGAAATAAAAAATGCATCAACACTTTCCGTGGCATACACAATCGACCTGAACGAATGGAACGGAAGAGTAAGCCTGCAGATGAAAGTGAAAGGTATTGCCGTATGAAAATGTGGGACGGAAGATTTGTAAAACCATCCGATCTACTTATGGAGCGGTTTCACAACTCTATTCCCTTCGACAAGGAACTCATAAACGAGGACGTCGCCGGAAGCATCGCCTGGGCGGGGGCGCTGGAAAAGATAGGCGTTTACAACAGGGAGGAATTCGAAAAGGTAAAATCCGCGCTCGAAACTATTGCGGAAGATTACCGCAACGGTAAAATAACCTTCTCGCAACATGATGAAGACGTTCATATGGCGGTTGAGAGACTTCTTGTCGAAAGGGTAGGGGAGACAGGAGAAAAACTGCACACCGGAAGGTCGCGCAACGATCAGGTGACGACCGACCTGAGACTTTATGTCAAAAACCGTATTAATGATTTACAAAATGATATAACCGCATTGCAAAAAGTCCTGATATCAAGAGCCGAATCCGATATAGAAGTAATAATGCCTGGATATACCCATCTTCAGCAGGCGCAACCGATCCTGATGTCTCACTACTGGCTCTCTCTATTCTTTTCGCTGGAAAGAGACAAACAGCGTTTCGGCAACGCCGGAAAAGCTTCCGATATATTGCCTCTCGGCAGCGGAGCAATAGCAGGCAGCGGGTTTGAAATCGACCGTCGGTATCTTGCCAAAGAACTCGGATTTTCGAGGTTGAGCGAAAACAGCATCGATGCGGTTGCTTCACGCGATTATGTGCTTGAGACTCTTGCAGCATGTACCTCTCTTGGTATAACCTTAAGCCGTTATGCAGAGGATCTCATCATTTTTTCTTCACAGGAATTCGGCTATATAGAACTCGACGACTCATGGTCGACCGGCTCCAGTATGATGCCGCAGAAGAAAAACCCTGACTCGCTTGAATTGATAAGGGGAAAGTGCGGCAGATTTATAGGAAATTATACCCGCCTTGCCACAACTCTCAAAGGCGTGGGACTGGCATATTACAAAGACCTCCAGGAAGACAAAGAACCGCTTTTCGACAGCCTTACACAGATAAAAATGGTCTTACAGGTATTCGTAGGCGTCCTTTCTTCGCTAACAATTAATAAAGAGCGGATATCGGAAAACCTGCACCCTTTTCTTCTGGCTACCGATCTTGCGGATTATCTTGTGCGTAAAGGAGTCCCTTTCCGCCGGGCGCATAAGATAGTAGGAAATATAGTAGGATACTGTGTACGCGAGAATGTAAAGCTTTCCTCTCTTACCCCTATGAAACTCAGAGAGTTCTGTGAGCTCTTTGGAGATGATACGGAAAAACTATTTTCGTGGGAAGAGGCTGTGGCTTCACGAAAAATAATCGGCGGAACAAGCCCCAGAAGCGTAATGGATCAAATAACAAAAGCACGAAAAATCGCTGGAATCGGGTAAAATATCTGAAATAGCCACATCTACTAAACAACCGACATATAATCCTGCCTCTAATCCAATATAGCTTTTTATTATTGGAATGAATTTTAATATTTAAACCCATTTTATGAATTAGGATTTTTCGTTGCAGAAAATACCGTGTTCATTTTTCCCTCTCCTCACGGGAGAGGGATAAGGGGTGAGGGGGTAGATACCATCAGGCATTCGGATCAGTTTATATCTTTTTCTTTTACCACAGAGGTTGACGCGGAAGTAAAGGAAATTATTATAACCACGAAGGACACGAAGATAAGAGTATAATTGGATATTGTTTGTCAATATCATGTTTTATTATAATTTTTTCACCACGGAGAACACGGAGAGCACGGAGAAAAATAATGTCCATTCAGTAAACCTATACCATCAAAAAAAAGATTCTTTTCTGATATTTTAACCACGAAGTTCACAAAGAAAAAAGATAAAGAACACAAAGAAATCGGAGTCATTTTATTTTAGAAACTTTATGACCTTTGCGTAAAACCTTCGTGGCCTTTGCTGTTAAAGATATAGTTTCGCGGAGACAGTATCTATTGACTCACACAAATTCACTCCGTGCACTCCGTGTTCTCCGTGGTTTTTATTTTGTTTTTTTTGTAACTATTCAGGTAGTAAGTTTACAAAACTGCTGTAAGGGATGAAACATTTTCCAAGGTATTCCATGATATCAAGGT
>FWPV01003882.1_pt1 | contig 22584 bp, 14 predicted proteins | sample 2228371 | NCBI WGS metagenome assembly FWPV01 (sample SAMEA103939776, study PRJEB20133) | metagenome | reverse complement strand
GTTTTTTCGGGAAGGACCTCGCCCGAGGCAGATTTCAAATTAAAAATTTAAATTTTTCTCATTTTGAAGAAGATTTAATTGAAGGCGAGGCAGCCGTGTCTTTCAGCCGAGAAGGAATCGAAGCTCAAGGGCAAGCCAAGCCGGCGCAGGGTAAGGTTGGCCATGAACTAATTATCGCAGCTTCTTTTCTTCGACCTGAGTATTCCATCCGGGGCAAAGGAACGGTTAACCTGAGTTCTTTTTCTCTTCTCCAGGGGGCTCAGGGTGATTTAAGCTATCTCTGGGAGAAAAAAAAAGAGGGCGGCCAGGTAAAAACAACGGGCGTGCTCCAGATTAGCGGTCCTCTCCTGATTATTCCTGGCTTTGCTCATGCTCTGAGGGATTATTCTGCTTTAGTCTTTGTGCAGGATAATGGATTTTCCGTGCGCTCTTTTCAAGGGAAATTGGGCGGAGGTGAGGTCCAGGGTTTTGGTGAAATCAAGCAGGGAAACAACGGTGCCCTCTGGGTTGACCTACAGGTTGATGGGCGGGACATGGTTCTTTCCCCTCTTGACCGGACGCGTTTCCTGGCTGATGGGTCACTTCGTTTAGTGCGTAATCCTGAAAAATTCAGCCTGGAGGGTACGGTTGACGTTAAGCAAGCCCAGTGGAAAAGAGAGTTATTTGAAAAAATAAGGTTTACTTCAGCTGATAAAAAAACAACCATCCCACCTTTTCTTCAGGGGCTTAATCTTTCCGTGCGACTCAGGGCTGATGATGAGGCCTGGGTCGAAAATTCTTTAGCCCGCCTTCGCAGCCGTTTTGACTTGACCATCAGCGGGGATATAAGTGCTCCGCTTATTTTGGGAGAAATTGAAGCTTTGGAAGGAGTTGTTTATTTTCAGGATAGGAATTTTCGGCTGCTGAAAGGAAAACTAAGTTTTACCAGCCCTTTAGGTTTGGCTCCCTATCTCGAAATGAAAGGCGAAACTTATGTTCAGGATTACAGGGTTACCTTTTCTCTCGCTGGGCCCACTGACCGGTTAAAACCAGAATTTACTTCTTCCCCGCCTTTATCCCCGGAAGAGGTATTGGCCTTGCTGGCTTTCGGGGAATCTTTCAAAAGAATTACTTCGGCCGATGTGGCGGCTCAGGTGAGCACTACCTCGTTTCTTTCGGCGGAAATAATCGAAGAGGCTCAGAAAAGAGCCCAGAAAATACTTAGCCTAGACCGTCTCCGTATTGACCCGTTTGTTCTGGGCTCTTCAGCGGAAATGACGGCGCGGCTTACCGTCGGCAAAAAGGTGGCGGAAAATTTTTTCATTATTTATTCCACCAACTTGACCACTCAGAGAGAAGAAATTGTTCGCTTAGAATGGGACTTGAAGCCAGGCTTATCTATTGTGGGTACAAGAGATGAATTAGGCAGGCTGAGTTTTGATGTTAAGATTCGGAAGAGATTTTAAACCTTCAGACCGAAAAGGAAAGTCCCCTTTTTGGGGCTGGCTAAAAACGGTCTGCTTTTATTGTTTCATCTTTTTTATCACCAGCCTGGCCGGGGGAGAAGAAATTAGTCCTTCGGTTATTGATTCTATCGAGGTAAAAGTTGATGGGATGGTGGCTGGTCGAGAAATTCGCGCTTTAATCCCGCTTAAAGAAGGAGACCCAGTTTCTATGTTCCTTCTGCGGCAAGTGATTGGCCGTCTTTATTTAACCGGATTATTTTCTGATATCCAGGTGTATCGTCGCTCGGAAGCTCCGGCTTCGTTTGTTTTTGACTTAAAACGGAAGGTTTTTCTGCGGCAGGTTTCATTCATGGTGGAGGGTGGCTTATCACCCGAGAAAATTAGGTCAGAGGTAATGACCTTGCGCACTGGCGAGCCGTTTGATGAAGTCATGAGGGAACAAGCGAAAGCGGAAATAAAGAAGTTCTTGGAAAGGGAAGGATATTTTGACCCCGATATTCAAGTGTTCGAAAATCGTTTTCCCGAAGCAGGCCAAGTGGACCTGAGCTGGAAGGTTAGCCTGGGTCAACGCCGAAGAGTTCGGCAGGTAAAATTTTCTGGCGAGGAAGCAAACCTGGAAGCCAGAGAAAAAAACTTCATTAATTTCCAGCCCGGCGATGATTTTATTCCTCGTGAGGTTGAAGAGCGATGTCAAAGCCTCGCGCAGGCCTTGCGGCGCCGAGGTTTTTTTCGGGCAAATGTAAGCTGGGAGGCGAAACTATTCCCTGAGGAACGAGCAGCCGACCTCGAGATTCGAGTTAGCCTTGGCGAAAAGGTCGTTTTCGCGTTTAAAGGAGCAAAGATTCCTGCCCCCATTATTTCTTCTCTTTGGGAAGAACGAGTCCTGGAGGAGTGGGCTTTAAAAGAGGGCGAGGCTCGGATTCTTCGTTATCTCCGGCGGAAGGGATATGTTTTGGCCAGGGTTGATTCCGTGTTGGAGAGGAAGGACGGAGAGATAAGCGTTACTTATAACATCGAACCAGGGGCTAAATACCGCATCAGGGAGGTTGTCTTTTCCGGCCAGCATCATTTTGCGGCGGAGAAGTTGAGTCAAGTGCTTGGCGTTTCAAGCCGGACGCCTTTTTCGGGGGTGGTTGACGGAGAAAGAGTTTATGAACTTCCCTCCCAGTTAGAGGCCTTTTATCAGACGCAGGGTTTTCCTCAGGCGCGCGTTTTCCTTGATTTGAGACAAGAGAAAAGGGATATTATTGCTCGCTTGCATATTGAAGAAGGGCCACAAGAAAAAATTGGCTCGATTCATTTCCCTCAGGGATTAACGTTTGCGGCCGCAGAGCTCCAGCCATTACTTTACAGCCGCCCTGGTGGCCCATATTATCCCCCCTTTCTAAGAGTTGACCGCCAGAACTTAATTGATTTTTATCAGCAGCAAGGTTTCAGGGGAACTTCTGTCCAGGTGGAAGAGAAAGAAGAAGAGCCTGGAATTCATTCTCTTTATTGGCATATAGAGGAAGGACAGAGATTCCGCGTCCGCCATATCTTCTTTTCTGGGGCGGTGGTAACTAAGGAAGTCACGATTAAGAAAGAGCTGAGGATAAAAGAGGGCGAATGGGCTGACCAAAACGCTATCCAGGCTTCAAAAAGAAATTTAGAAAGACTGGGTATTTTTGCCGAGGTGGCCATAGAAGAGATTCCGGTAAGGGAGGGCGAAATTGACCTGCTTTTCCGTTTGCGGGAAGGAGAGAGAAATTATGCCAGTGTTGGCCTTGGCTTAGAGACTAAAACCGAACCGCGGAGCTTTGCGGTTTGGAATAATGTTTTACGTTTGCGGGCGACAGCGGAAATGGTTCGGTCTAATTTATTGGGCGATGCTTCCCAGCTCAGTTTGGTCAGTCAAATGAGTCTGAAAGAAACGCGCGGCGTACTTTCCTGGGAGCAACCATATTTGTTCAACCTTCCGTTGCGAACCTATCTTAATGCCTGGCTCGAAAGGGAGGAGAGAATAAGTTTCGGTTTTGACCGCCGGGGAGTTAGCTGGACGGGAATAAAAGCTTTAACTGGAGACTTGATGACGGTCATGACCTTGCGCTATGCCCGGACTGTCCTGACCCATCTAGAGATTGCCGAGTCAGAGGTCGACCGGCAATTTTTTCCCTTCTCTTCCACCTCGGTTTCTGTCAGTCTGCTTCGTGACCGACGCGATGATACTTTTAACCCGGAAAGAGGTCATTTTGAAAGTGTGGTTTTTGAATGGGCTTATCCTCTTTTCCGGGCAGAAGCTGAATTCCTGAAGACTTTCATCAAATACCAGCGCTTTTTTTCCCTGGCGCCTGAGTGGAATTTATCTTCCACGTTTCGCCTCGGGTTAGGCCGGGGCCGGATTCCCATCCATGAACGATTTTTTGCCGGCGGCAGCAATTCTTTCCGGGGAGAAGAATTCGATGCTCTGGGCCCAAAGGACCCTTCTTCCGGGAAGCCGGTGGGAGGAAAAGCAGTAATCCTGCTCAACCTTGAATTCCGTTTTCCCTTGCTGGTTTCAGTACCGAATTTGAGGGGGGCGGTTTTTTATGATTTGGGCAATGTTTTTAGCAAGCGAAGCCAATTTGCCCTCTCTTCCCTGGAGAATGCCCTCGGTTTTGGGCTTCGCTACCGGACTCCAATGGGCCCGGTTCGGCTTGACCTGGCTTGGAACTTATCCGACAAAGGGCGTGCGGCTAAGCCACTTCTATTTATTACTATTGGTCATATGTTCTAATGTTCTACCAAAAGAGTTTCCTTTCTTTTTTCTTCTCCCTAATAATATTGGTGATGTTTTTGACTGTCAGTAGCCCAGCTCAAGAAATAGTCGATTGCTTAGTAGCTTCGGTTGGCGAAGAGGCGATAACTCTAACTGACCTGAGGATATTCCGGGAATTTATCCTGCTGCCCTTTTCTAGGTCAGAATTAACGCCTGAGCAGTTGTTAGCCAAGGTGATGGACATAAAAGTCGTCGTCAAGTTAGCCAGGATGGAGGCAGAAGTAAGTCAGGAAGAGGTGCGGCAAGCCATAGAATTTCTCGGGCAAACAGTAGGCTGGGAGCATCTTCGTCAGCGCCTGGAGTTCTACGGGCTTTCTATGAGCCAGTTGGAAGATTATTGGCGCGAAAAGCTGCTTTATGAAAAAATTATTTCCTTGCGCTCCAGCCTCCGAGTCAGCGTCACGCTTCGGGAGATAGAAACTTACTATGCGGAAAAATACGTGGCTGAAAAAAAAGCCAAAAAGGAAGAAGTTAAACCCTTGGTAGAAATAGTGAGTGAAATTGAAGCTCAATTAAGACAGGAAAAAACGAGACAACAGGTAGAAAACTGGGTAGAGAGTCTAAAAGGGCAAACGACAATTAGAATCAGGCCAGATTGCCTGAAATTTCTTTAATCAGGTGGTGAAAATGGCGCGTTTAGCTTTTCTTTTTCCCGGACAGGGTTCGCAGTATGTAGGCATGGGCAAAAAATTTTATGATGCATTTCCTCGGGCCAGGGAAATGTTTTGCCAGGCGGATGAAATCCTTGGTTTTCCGCTTTCCAAAATATGCTTTGAAGGACCAGAAGAAGAACTTCGACTGACCGCCAACACGCAACCAGCTTTGCTCGTCACCAGCGTTATTGCTTATGAACTTTTAGGTCTGGAGCCCGACCTGGCCTGCGGGCATAGCCTGGGCGAATATTCAGCCCTGGTCGCGGCTGGCGGCCTTTCCTTCTCTGATGCTGTGCGCTTGGTGCGGCAGAGAGGGATATACATGCAAGAGGCCGTGCCGGTAGGAATGGGAGCGATGGCCGCCATATTAGGCCTGCCCTTTGAAACCATCAGCTCCGTTCTCCGGGAAGTCAAAAGCGGCGTGGTCGAGATAGCTAACTGGAATAGCGAGGATCAGATTGTTATCGCTGGCCACAAAGAAGCAGTGGCTGAAGCGGTGGAGAAATTAAACCCGCCGCGGCATGTTTGGCTGCCCGTAAGTGCTCCTTTTCATACAAGTTTAATGAAACCAGCCGAAGAGAGGTTGGCCCATGACCTGGGCAAAGTTACCTGGCATGACTTGAAGTTTCCTATTATTACCAACGTAGAAGCTCGCTTAATCTATAAAGCAGAGGAAGCGCGGGTCTCGCTGCAACGTCAGGTAAGCCGGACTGTCCTTTGGTCACAAAGCATGGAAGTCTTAAGGCAAAATGAAGTCAGCGTGGTTGTCGAGCTGGGGGCAGGCAGGGTTCTTTCTGGCCTGATGAAACGAATTTCGCGCCATTGGTCACCTCCAGTTACTATTTTTTCCTGCGAAGAGCCGGAAAGTCTGGAAAAAATAAAAAAAGAATTATCAGTTTCGGCTTGAAACCCGCGGTCCATAGCGCCAACCGTACTCTACTGCAGAAAAGAGGGAAAGGGCGATGATGAACCAAAGGCCAACTTGAGTCAAAAAATAAAAATGACTTAATATTTTCGGGCCAAGAATAAGAAGCGCGATGGTTATTGTTTCCAGGATCATTTTGGCCTTTCCCCAGACCGAAGCAGGTATATGTAAACCCTGCGACGAGGCGATGGCTCGGAAGCCTGTCACCGCGAACTCTCGGCCGATGATAATGATAGCCATCCAGGCAGGCACTCGGCCTAATTGAACGAAGCAAATAAGGGCTGAGGCAATAAGAAGTTTATCAGCGATAGGGTCGAGAAGCTGACCAAAAGTAGTCACCTGTTTTCTCTGGCGAGCGAGGAAACCATCAAGGGTATCGGTAAAAGTGGCTAAGCACCATAAAGCAAAGGATACCCAAGCTTGCGAGGGAAAGCGGCTGAGGAGGGTAATGACGAGAGCCGGAATACAAAATATTCTCGTTATGGTCAGTAAATTGGCCAGATTCATCTTGAGGAAGATAACTCAGCTTCAGCTGCCTGTCAAGAATAGCCGCTGATTGAAAAATCAATGACCTCTGGTTATATTGAGGAAGATGAGCACTTCCAAGGAAAACTCCATCACACCGATGATGGAGCAATATCTGCGGATAAAAAAGCAATATCAAGATTGTCTGCTTTTTTTCCGTCTCGGCGATTTCTACGAGCTTTTTTATGAGGACGCAAAGAAGGCGTCATCTGTCCTGGATATCACCCTAACTTCGCGGCAAAAAGTCCCGATGTGTGGAGTGCCGTATCATTCTGCCCAAGCCTACCTGGCCAAGCTTCTTAAGGAAGGCTTTCGCGTAGCTATATGCGAACAAGTAGAAGACCCGCGCACGGCTAAGGGAGTTGTGAAAAGAGAGGTAGTGCGAGTTCTGACTCCAGGAACAGCCCTGGAAGTTGAGGCCGAGGGTCCGCGAGAAGCCATCAGCCTGGCGAGTCTGGTGCAGCAGGGAGAAACATGGGGGCTGGCCGTGCTGGATATGATGAAAGGTCATATTCGAGCCACTCAGATAAGGGCGAGCGAGAGAGTAACCCTTCTGGATGAACTTTTCCGGCTTGCGCCGAGAGAGATAATTTTTCCCCAGGGGCTTAAAGAACAAGTGACTCAACTGTTCTCTTCCTCAAACCAGCTCCACCCGGTTTTAAGTGAGGTGGAGGATTGGACTTTTGACCTGGCTCATTCTCGTCAGTTACTTCTGTCTCATTTTGGGGCGGAGACCCTGGAAGGATTTGGGCTCGAGGGCAAGGGTTTGGCTTTAAGCGCGGCGGGTGGCCTTCTTCATTATTTGCGTCATCTTCGTCCTGAATCGCTTCGGCTTATCGAAGGCGTGTCTTTCTATCAGGTCAGCCAGTTTATGGTTTTAGACGCCGTGGCCATCAGAAATTTAGAGCTAGTAAAAAACATAAGAGATGGCCGGGAAAAGGATTCTCTTTTGGATATCATCGACCTGACCGTGACCTCTCCCGGCGCTCGCCAGCTTCGCTCCTGGCTGCTGGAGCCGTTGCTGGATGTGGCCGAGATAAAAAAGAGACAGGATGCCGTGGAAGACCTTTTCCATCACACGGTGGAGAGACAGGAGATAAGGAAAAGCTTAAAACAGGTGGGCGACCTCGAAAGATTGGCGGGCAAACTATCCCTGGGCACAGCCAGTGCTCGCGACCTGGTGGCGCTGAAGCGTGCCTTATCTTTTCTTCCGGCTATCGAAGAGCTTCTCCAGCCATTCACGGCCGCCGGGCTTCAACTCATGAAAGAGGGGTGGGACAACGCGACAGATATCGGAGACCTCATCGAAAGAGCCATCCTGGATGAACCCGCCTGGCAGCTTGATGAAGGAGGAATTATTAAAGAGGGGTTTTGCGATGAACTCGATGAGCTCCGTCGGTTAAGTCATTCAGGGAAAACTTATATTGCCAGCCTGGAAAAGAAAGAAAGGGAAAGAACAGGGATTACTTCGCTCAAGGTGCGGTACAACCAGGTTTTTGGCTATTTTATCGAAGTGACTAAGCCCAACCTCCCTTATATTCCGGCCGATTACGTGCGCAAACAAACCTTGGCCAACGCTGAAAGATTTATTACACCCGAGCTCAAAGAATATGAAGAAAAGGTCCTTTCGGCGGAAGAAAAAATCCGGGAGCTGGAAAACCGACTTTTTCTTGAAATTCGGGAAAAAATAGCTCAGCATGTGCCGCGATTGCGCGAGATAAGCCGGAAGCTGGCTGAACTTGACGTCTTTGCTTCTTTAGCTCAGCTCGCGGCGGAACGAAGCTATACTCGGCCCGAAGTCAACGAGGGTGATTCTATCTGGATCAAAGAAGGCCGTCATCCCATTCTGGAAAGAACCATAGCCGAGCGCTTTGTTCCTAATGATGTGGAAATCGACCGGGACGAAAAGCAGATTTTGATTATTACCGGGCCTAACATGGGCGGAAAATCAACCTTCCTGCGTCAGGTAGCTCTTATTTGTCTGCTGGCCCAGATGGGCTCATTTGTCCCCGCTACCGAGGCAAAAATAGGCATTATTGACCGCATTTTTACGCGCATCGGAGCCATGGATTATTTAAGCCTCGGCCAGTCCACCTTCATGGTCGAGATGATTGAAACGGCTAATATTTTGCACCACGCGACCTCCCGCAGTCTCATTCTTCTGGATGAAATTGGCCGGGGGACGAGCACCTTTGACGGCCTGAGCATAGCTTGGGCGGTCGCTGAATACCTTCACGAAAGGGAAGATATTCGGCCTAAAACTTTATTTGCTACCCATTATCATGAATTAACTGAGCTTGAGCTGAGCCTGCGACGGGTTAAAAATTACCATATGCTGGTAAAAGAAAAAGGGGGAGAGGTTATCTTCCTGCGCCAAGTTGTTCCTGGGCCTTCTGACCAAAGCTACGGTTTGCACGTGGCCAAACTGGCCGGTGTGCCACGTTCGGTTATTGAGCGGGCCAAAGAAGTCCTTTATAACCTGGAAAGAAAAGAGCTGGACTCCGGAGGACAGCCAAGATTGAGCCGACGTCCCTCAGGCCAGCAAAAGGCCAATCAGCTTTGGCTTTTTGCCGAAGACCGGAAGAGAGAGATTCTGGAAGAGCTCGAGAAGGACTTGCTTTCTCAAGATATCGACCGTTTGACACCCCTCCAGGCCCTGGAATGGCTTAATCAATGGAAAAAAAGACTGCAGTCTTAGATAATCAGTCCCCCGCTTCCGAATTTTGGCCTGAGCATAAGCTATAAGCTAGAATTTTTCTGATTCATCTTCAAAATCTAACTCTTCTTCCTCCTCTTCCTCTTCTTCGTATTCTTCATCAAAATCAATGTCTTCTTCGTAGGGAGCCTCTCCCACCTCCTCTTTCCGCTCTTCGAGAGCTTCTTCCATCTCTTCTCGGTCTTCGTAGCGGCGGAGGTAGTTAGGGCCTGAGTCGCTGTAATACAGCTCTAAGTAATCGTCCTCGATGAAGCAGAAAATAGACATACTGTGGCCAGTCTGGAGGTTCCCCACGGTTTCCACTATGTCCGCTTTTTTCTTGATGGCATCTAAGGTTAGCCAACTGGAAATTTCTATTTCTTCCATCTTTCACTCCCATGAAATAAATATCAATTTTTTTCCCCTTGTCAAGAGAAAATTTTATTGTTTTTTACGGGTAAAAATTTGCTTTGTCCCCGTAAATCTTTTTTCTTCTCCAGCCTGGTTCGGTTTCTCTTGACAGAAGAGGAAGGAGGGTTTTTAATACAATCCATCAACCTTGTTTAGAAGATAAAGGAGATAAAAGATGCGTTGGGATAAATTTACCGTCAAGTCCCAGGAAGCTCTGGCTTCGGCCCAGCGAAAGGCTCAAGAGATGGGGCATCAAGAGCTCCGAGCAGAGCATCTTCTCTGGAGCTTTCTTCACCAGGAAGAAAACGTGGCCTTGGCTGTCCTCCAGAAGCTGGGAGCGAACGTGGCGGCAATTAACCGGGAGATTGAAGACTCGCTCAGCCGTTTACCTCGAGTAACGGGCGCGGGAGAAATTTATCTTTCTTCCTCCCTAAAGCAGATTTTAGACCAGGCAGAGGAGGAGGCAACTAAACTGCAAGATGAGTATATCTCGATGGAACATCTTCTTCTGGCTATGGTCAGAGATAAGAGTAGCCCAGTAGCCCAGATATTAAGAAGACATGGCGTGGAAGAAGAAGGAGTATGGAAAGCTTTGGCGGAAATAAGAGGAACGCAGCGTGTAACCGACGCTGAACCTGAGTCCAAGTACGAGGTTCTCAAAAAATATGCCCGTGAACTAACTGAGCTAGCCCGTCAGGGAAAGCTTGACCCGGTCATCGGTCGTGAGGACGAAATCAGGCGCGTCATCCAAGTTCTCAGTCGGCGAACGAAAAATAATCCCGTGCTGATAGGCGAGGCGGGGGTGGGGAAAACGGCGATTGTCGAGGGACTGGCGCAGCGCATAGCTAATGGTGATGTGCCCCAATCCCTTAAGAACAAACGGTTAATTGCCCTGGATATCGGCGCTTTGATCGCGGGAACAAAATATCGCGGTGAATTCGAAGACCGGTTGAAGGCTATCCTGAAAGAAATCAAGGAATCCGGGGGTCAAATTGTTCTTTTTATCGATGAGCTGCACACCATCATCGGCGCCGGCGCGGCCGAAGGCGCGGTGGATGCATCTAACATGCTTAAACCACCTCTTTCCCGCGGAGAACTTCGCTGTATCGGGGCGACAACTTTGAATGAATATAAAAAATATATAGAGAAAGACCCGGCTTTAGAACGTCGCTTCCAGCCCGTTTATGTGGACGAACCCACGGTTGAGGAAACTATCTCCATCCTGCGGGGGCTTAAGGAAAAATACGAGTTACATCATGGCGTCAAGATTAAAGATTCAGCCTTGGTGGCGGCAGCCATGCTTTCCCATCGGTATATTTCTGGCCGTTACCTGCCAGATAAAGCTATTGACCTCGTGGATGAGGCAGCGGCTCGTATTCGCGTGGAGATTGATAGCATGCCCGAGGAAATTGACGAGCTCGAACGCCGGATTCGCCAGCTGGAGATTGAGCGCCAGGCCCTTAAAAAAGAAAAGGACGAAGCTTCCCAGGAGAGACTAACCAAACTGCAGCAGGAGTTAGCTGACCTCAAGGAGAAGGCCGGGGCGTTAAAAGCGCAATGGATGAAGGAAAAGGAGCTTATTCAGGCAATAAATAAGCTAAAAGAGCAAGCTGATAGCCTGAAAATAGAGGAACAGAATGCTGAACGGCGGGGCGACTTAGAGAAAGTAGCGGAGATTAGATATGGACGGATGATTGAGCTTCGCCGCGAGACAGAGAGATTGTCCGCGGAGCTGGCCAAACTCCAGGCTTCAGGCAAAATGATTAAAGAAGAGGTAGATGAGGAGGATATAGCCGAGGTCGTTTCTAAATGGACGGGAATTCCTGTAGCTAAGATGCTGGAGGGTGAGGTGGATAAACTGGTCCGGATGGAAGAAAAATTATCCCAACGGGTTGTGGGCCAGGACCACGCTCTCCGGGCTGTGGCCGATACCGTGCGCCGGGCAAGAGCGGGGATTCAAGACTCTTCCCGGCCAATTGGCTCCTTTCTTTTCCTCGGCCCCACCGGCGTGGGCAAGACTGAGTTAGCGCGCGCTTTAGCTGAGTTTCTGTTTGACGACGAGAAAGCCATGGTTCGGCTGGATATGTCGGAGTATATGGAGAAACATACGGTTAGCCGTTTAATCGGTGCTCCTCCTGGATATGTTGGTTACGAAGAGGGAGGGCAATTAACCGAGGCCATCAAGCGAAGGCCGTACAGCATTATTCTTCTGGATGAAGTGGAAAAGGCCCATCCCGAAGTTTTTAACGTTCTCTTGCAGATTCTCGACGACGGTCGTTTAACCGACGGCAAAGGAAGGACGGTAGATTTTCGGAACACGCTGATTATCATGACTTCTAACCTTGGCAGCCAGGTGATTAAAGAATTGAGTCAGGATTATAAAAAAATGGAAAAGGAAGTGCGCCAAATCTTGGAGCGCTCTTTCCGGCCGGAGTTTTTAAACCGGATTGATGAGGTCATCATTTTTAGGCCATTAAGCAAAGAAGTCATCCTAAAAATTGTGGATATTCAGCTTAATTTACTAAGGGCTCGCCTGGCGGAGAAGAAGATTGACTTACAGGTGACGCCGCAAGCCAAGGAACTGCTGGCCGAAAGGGGGTTTGATTTAGTGTATGGAGCGAGGCCCCTCAAGAGGACAATCCAGCAACTGATTCAAAATCCTCTGGCCTCGGCCATGTTAAAGGGCGAGTTTAAAGAAGGGGATACGGTGTTGGTTGAGGCAAATAAAGAAGGAGAGCTATTCTTTTCCAAAAAGGAACAAGCAACATGAGTCTCTGAATGATGATTTAAATAAAACCTCCTTTTTGGTGGGTGGCGGGTAGGGTTGATAGAAAAAGCTTTTTATGGTAAAAGCTAATCATCTTGGAAAAAAGGAGGATTAAATGAGAAATAAAGCCACTTATTTTCTTGTGTTTCTCCTTCTGTTTTGCCTGCCCTTACACCTTTTGGCCAACGGGCTGAACCTGAACAGCTTGGGCTCACGAGCTCTGGCCATGGGCGGGGCTTTTGTTGGTTTGGCCGATGATTACAGCACCATTTACTGGAATCCAGCTGGTATGGCTTTATTTAAATCGCGGTATTTTGGTTTCTACGGGACAGACCTTATCCCCTCCGGGAAATATAAGATGGAAGTGCCTGTCCCTGGCGTCGGAACTTTAACTATGGTTAACGCTAAAACGCAATCAAAGCACTACCTGGCTGGCCTGGCGGCTTATTATCATCCTATCACTGAAAATCTGGTTGCGGGCATAGGTGTTTTCGTCCCGTCGGGGTTGGGAGCAGCTTGGGATGGGGCTGATTTCGCGGCTATCGCGGAAAATAAAACTTATGAATGGACAAGCCGTATTGGGGTGGTGAGCATCGCTCCTGGCCTTGCTTTTAGAGTGAACGACCAGCTCTTGGTCGGAGGCACTATAAACCTCAACTACGGCTCCTTTGACCTCTCGATGCATGCTGGTTCAGCGGCCATTCCAACTCCGCCCTATAAAATTGACTTAGGCCAGTATGAAGAGAGCATGAACGGCTGGGGAATGGGCGCGACCTTTGGTGTTTTGGTCCGGCCAAGCGAAAAAATCAGTTTGGGAGCTACTTTCCGCACCCGCAGCACGGTAAAGTTCAAAGGAGAAGCGGCCATTTCTAACATACATCTCCTTGGGCTGAATAAACAATCAGATACGAAAAGAGATGTAACTTGGCCAAGTTGGCTTGCCTTTGGTCTGGCCTTCAGGCCCATCGAAACCTTAACTTTGACCGCAGACCTGCAGTGGTCAGAATGGGAGACCATTGGCGTGATGAAGACTAATTTTGTCGACCCGGGATGGAAAGTATTGATGGCGCTGAGCGGCGATGATGCGCGGGAAATGAATTGGAAGAACGTGATGCAGATGCGTTTTGGAGCTGAATATTCGCTACCGAATAACTGGTTTGTGCGGGCGGGATATTACTGGGACCCGTCTCCGGCGCCCGAGACGACAATGAATGTGCTTATCCCCAGCTATAATTTTAATGCTATTACCTTCGGCTTAGGCTATTCCCTCGGTGCTCTTAAGCTTGATTTTGGGTTTGAATATCTTAAAGGCCAGGAGCGAGAGGTAAGCTACATGGACTGGATGACTAAGCCAGAATACCATGCCGCCATGCCCGGCATTTATAATATGAAGATTATTGTGCCGAACATTTCGGTTAGCTATCGCTTCTGAGTGAGGCACAAAAAATAAGCTCAGGCTAAGAAAGAGAAAGTGGCCGAGCTTCTCCATAATGAAAAAAATTAAAGTGTCTTTAAATTTTTGGGCTCTTCCGACATTTCGAGGGTAACCCTAAAGGATGATTTCTATCTGAGATTATAGGGACAGCTCTTCGATAAAATTCTTTAAAGAAAAGTTGAGGCAGATAATTTTGTTTCCTGTTGATATTTCAACACATATCTTCCAGGCTCTGGAAAAAATCATTTTCTGCTCCGTTCAGGAGGCTCAGGATCTCTCATAATTACCTACAAAAAACCCGGAAGAGCCAATTTATTTCCACGCAGCCCGAAGTTTATTTTTTAAGGGGGAAATTTTTATTTGACCAGCCAGAGCAAAAGAACAAAATCATGTTTAATTATCAATGAAAAAAAGAGTGGCCAGGGACGGAATCGAACCGCCGACGCAGGGATTTTCAGTCCCTCGCTCTACCGACTGAGCTACCTGGCCACTTTTGATATTAATTATTCTTTTTTAGCCAAGCGAATTATAGAGAAAGTTCCGCGGAAAAGTCAATCTTTTTGCTCTTTCAGGATATGAAATGGTGTCCGGTCTAAAGCGAGCCATTATCGAGAAAAATTATAGCCCGAGAAGAATGATTCTCGCCCGTAAAACGAGGTCTTCAGTTGGAAGCGAGTATTTAGCGGGCGGTAAGGAGGTCCCCCTATTTTTACTTTGTCTTTATTCCACCAATGATTTCAAGGAGAAAAGACCTGAGCCAGAAAACTGAAGCCCATAAAAATGCCCGCCCGGAATAAGCCCTCATTGGCCGAGAAAAAAGTCTGAGCTGGAAAAAAGAGAGAGGAATAAACCGGGTTTGTCTTTACGGTGAACCTTCAGCGGGTTAATTTCGTTTATAAGATAAAGATGAAAAACACGAAGGTGAAAAGAAATTCAAGAAGGATGAGAGTTAATATGGGTAAAAAAGCACTCTTTTCCGTTTTGATAAGCCTAATCTTATTAAGCATTATGAGTTTATCCCTGGATGTTTTCGGTCAGGGAGTCAATAAGCCAGCGGACATTGATAAAGAATCATTGAGAAAGCTCCAAGAGTTTAAATTGGTTAAAGCTATCAGGCTTAATCAACCTATTAAACTGGACGGAGAGTTAAAAGAAGAGGTTTGGCAATGGCACGAGCCAGCCAGCGATTTTTTGCAGCAAGACCCCATTGACGGTGCACCGGCAAGTGAAAAAACCGAGGTTTGGGTGGCCTATGATGAATCTAATTTCTATGTGGCGGCTTACTGCCATGATTCTGAGCCAAGAGGCATAATCGGACTTCTTGCCCGCCGCGATTCTTTTATCGATTCGGACTGGTTTTTCCTGGCGGTGGACCCGTATTTTGACCGTCGCACTGGTTATATGTTTGGAGTAAACCCAGCTGGCTCTATTATCGACCAGGCTCTTTATAACGACGTAGACACAGATTATACCTGGGATGGTATCTGGGAAGCCAAAGTGGTTCGGGTAGCTGATGGCTGGACGCTGGAAATGCGCCTTCCTTTCAATCAGCTCCGGTTTCCGAAAAAAGATAAATACATTTGGGGCATTAATTTTCAGCGAACGATCAAAAGGAAACAAGAAAGGGTGTTCTTTGCCTGGGTGCCGAAAGAGGACGCGGCTTTTGTTTCGCGGTTTGCTCGGCTAGAAGGAATTGAGGATATTAATCCCGGCCGCCGGGTCGAAATTTATCCTTACTCGGTGGCTCAGGCTCAGTTTCAACCAGCTGAACCAGGCAATCCGTTTGAAAAAGGGCACAAATACCTGGGCAACCTTGGGTTTGATTTGAAATTAGGCGTGAAGAGCAACCTCAACCTGGATGTCGCCGTTAATCCTGATTTTGGTCAAGTGGAAGTGGACCCCGCAGTTATTAATCTTACAGCTTATGAAACCTATTATGAGGAGAAGAGGCCGTTTTTCATCGAGGGAGCCTCAATGTTTAATCATTTTGGCCGAGGCGGTGTGTACTTTAATGCCAATATTAATTGGCCTGAGCCTCGTTTTTTTTACAGCCGGCGGATTGGCCGACCACCCCAGGGCTATCCTCTCCACGACGGTTATACTCATTTGCCTGACCGAACCACGATTCTTGGCGCTTTTAAACTCACCGGCAGGTTGGGCGCTGGCTGGAATCTGGGGTTTATCAACGCTGTTACGGGCCGCGAGTTTGCCGTGGTCGATGACCTGCAGAACAGATATCAAGAGGAAGTTGAGCCGCTCTCTTATTATGGTGTGTGGCGCCTTCAGAAGGATATTAAAGACGGCCGCCACGGAATAGGCCTGATGGCGACAACCTTAGTCAGAGACCTGAATAATGAGATTCTCTCCACTATTCTGAATAAAAATGCTTTCAGCCTGGCCGCTGACGGATGGTCTTTTCTGGATAGAAAAAGAACTTGGGTCGTAGGTGGCTGGTTAGGTGGAACTTATGTTAAAGGAAGCCGAGAGGCTATTTATAAGCTCCAACAGTCTTCCATACATTATTTCCAGAGGCCAGATGTTCATCATGTTCAGCTTGACCCCGAGGCCACGTGTTTATCTGGATGGGCTGGCCAGTTTAAGCTGGCCAAGCAACAAGGCAATCATCTCTTCCTTCTTTCCGCGGGTGCCCTTTCCCCAGGGTTTGACCCCAATGACTTAGGTTATCAGAACTCCAGCTCTGATTTAATTGATTTGATGGTTCTTTATGGCCATCAATGGACAAAACCAGGGAAGGTCTTCCGTCAGGTAGCGGCCATTGGCGGCTTTTCCCGGCAGTACGACTTTGGCGGGAATAAAATCTTTGAATGCGTTGGTTTTGACCTTAATGGTGTGCTGAATAATTGGTGGAATTTTGAATATATTATTATGTATTTGCCCGAAAGCTTGAGTATGAACCTGACCAGAGGCGGCCCCCTCGCCCTTGTTCCGCGCGGGTTTATGACAAATCTTAATCTGGGTAGCGATTCAAGGAAGTCTGTAGTGTTGAACGGAAATTTTTCTGGCCAATTATTAAGCCAAGATTCCTCTCAATGGATGGCCGATTTTTCCGTCCGCTGGAAACCAAGAACCAATCTAAGCTTATCGATAGGGCCTACTTTAGGGATAAAAATTGATGAAACGCAGTGGGTTACGAAGAAGTCTGACCCTTTAATGACCGAAACTTATGGGAAAAGATATATCTTTGGCCGCATCAACCAAAAAATAATCGCCAGTGAGATAAGAATAAACTGGACTTTTACCCCGCGGCTCAGCCTCCAGGCTTATCTGCAGCCATTTATTGCCGTGGGCAAGTATGACCGGTTTAAGCAACTGCTCCGACCGAGGGTTTATGACTACCTGGTATTCGGCGAGAAAGAGTCAACTATTGTCGAGCAAGATGGTGGCTATATTCTTGACCCTGATGGAAGCGGACCAGCTTATCCTTTTTTTATTTCCAATCCTGATTTTAATTATAAATCAATGAGAGGAACCGTAGTTCTCCGCTGGGAATACCGACCAGGCTCCTTACTCTACCTGGTCTGGACGCAGAACCGGGCTGATTTTAGCTATCCAGGCGAGCTTTCGCTCGGCCGAGATTTAGGCAATTTATTCACCGCTCCGGGCGATAACATCTTCTTGTTTAAATTTACTTACCGGTTTAGCTTGTAACTCAAGCGGTCCTGTGGTTGGCTCATAAAATCGGCAATTCTTATTAAATATTTCTTCTCCAAAGGGAATTTAGAGTAATGAAGCGGCCTGCAAAAAAACGAGGCTTTTTATTTAAAATGTTGTCAATTAGAGCGCTGCTCTTATAAACTATTAAATCCATTTTGGCGAAGGTAGAGCAAAACCCGATGAAGATAGCTGCTTTGCTTCCCCACGTAGAGATTTGGGGTGGAGTGCGCCGTTATCTCGAACTGGGTAATGAATTGGTCTTACGGGGCCATGAGTTTATTCTTTACACGCCAGACGGAGAAAAGCCAAAATGGCTTGATTTTCGGGGCGAAATGCGGTCTTTTGCCTCGCTTAAAGAGCAGTCGCATGATGTGGCCTTATGTTCGGAATACTCCCTTCTTTCTGAATTTCAGGCTCTCCCTGCCCGGATAAAATTCTTTTATTTTGTCTTAGCTGGGCATCGTCTGGAAAAGAAAGTCGTCCGTTTACCCTTTCTTTTTTTGGGAAACTCTTCTGGTTTATGTCGCCGCCTTGAACGACGCTATGGTATTCGCTGTGAGCTCGCTGCTGGCGGCATTAATCCTGACCTTTTTTATCCCCTGGAAACCCCTAGACCAAAAGATGAGTTCAGGATTCTTTGCTACGGTAGGATATATCGTCGAAGAAAGGGAATTCATTTTGTTTTGAAAGCGGTGGAGAAGCTATGGAGGAGATATCCTCAGGTGAAACTTCTTCTCTTCGATTCGCCGGTGAAGGGAGAAGCCAGGGACTCGCGCTCTCTGGTCGAAACGCCTGTTCCTCACGAGTTTTTCTGGAATTTGCCTCAGTCTTTGATGGCCTGGATGTATTCGCAGGCTGACATTTTCGTCAGTGCCGAGAGAAGGGCAGGCTGGAGCAACCCCACGGCGGAAGCCATGGCCTGCGGCCTCCCCGTTATTTGTACCCCGAGCGGAACAGAAGATTTTGCCCTCAACGGAGAGACAGCCCTGGTGGTTCGTTGGCCTTTTCCTTTTCTTTTAAGGCGAAAGATGGAAAAACTTCTGACTGACCGAAGCCTTAGGCAGCGGCTGGCGGAGGCTGGGTTGAGGAAGATTCGGGAGTTCACCTGGTCTGCGCTCGCTCGTCGGTTGGAGGAGATTTTCGCCTCCCACCTCGTTTGAATTAACTCGCCTCTTGTGTTATCCTTGAGGCGGAGGATGCTATCTATGGATGAAAAAGCCCTGAAGGAGCTTTTATGGCAGGAAAGCGAAGAGTTTCGACGTTTAGTCGAAGAGCATCGGCTCTGTGAGGAGAGACTCGAGATGTTGCGGCAAAAAAAAGCTCCTTTAACGGAAGAAGAGGAGATGGAAGAGCGGCAGTTGAAAAAGAAGAAGTTGGCGCTTAAGGACCGGATGTATTTTTTGATGCACGAAAGGCAAAAAACCCTGTGAGCTGGGGAGAGCATGGTGGAAAGAAAACCATTCCGCGTGGCCATCGTGGGCACAGAATCGTTGCGGGCGCAGGAGATGAAGAACGTTTTAGTGGAAAAAAAATTTCCCCTAACCACCATTGAGTTCTACGACCCGGATGTCAAAGAAGAATACAGCAAGTTAACCGAGTTTGCCTCTGAACCCAGAGTAATTCATCACCTTGATGTCGAGCTGCTGGAGGGCCTGGACCTGGTTTTTTTAGCGGCGGACGAAGCCACCAACCGACGGTGTGGTGCTTTCGCCCGGGAGAAGAAATTCTGGGCTATTGACCTGCATCAGACTTTTTCCGCAGAAAACGAGGTGCCCATTGTGGTCGCGGGAGTAAACGACAGCCTTCTGCGTGAGGCGGAGATTTCATTAATAAGCAACCCTCATCCCGTGACCATTATTCTTTCTCATCTTCTTTATCTCCTTCAATCGAGCTTCGGTTTAGTCCGAGCATTGGCTTTTGTCCTTCAACCTGCTTCAGCTTATGACGAGTCCGGGATTGAAGAGCTGGCCAATCAGACGGTTTCTCTTTTAAGTAGTAGTTCCTTGAAGAAGAAAGTTTTTCGCGAACAGGTCGCTTTTAATCTGATTTCCCCGGTGACCAAAGTCGGACCTGACGGGTTTTCAGCGGACGAGAAACTTATTATGGCTGAAGTGCGACGTGTCCTCGGAAAACCTCAACTTCCTCTTTCTCTCACGATTATCCAGGCGCCAGTGTTTCATACTTACGCCATAATGCTTTTTCTCGAATTAGAAAAACAGGTTAAGCTTAAGGAACTGGAAAGCCTTTTTCAGGCTCATCATCTCTTTCGCCTGGCGGGGTCTAAGCGTGGCTTTCCAGTAAATTCTGTTTCCGTGGCGGGCAAAGAGGAGATTTTCGTCGGACAAATCAAACAGGAATCAGTCTTTCCTTCCAGCTTTTGGGTCTGGGCTTTGGCTGATAACCTCACTTTTGGTTCGGCTTTGAACGCCCTGGAAATAGCCCGGATTCTTTTTCATCGGCGGGGACAGGAAGCCCCGGTCTCATGAGAGATATTTTTAACCTTTTTCGCTTAGCCTGGCAGGAAAAAAGATATCTTTTTTTGGCTTTAGGGTCATCTCTTTTTGTGGCCGGTTTTACTTATGTTTTTGTTAACCTCATTCAGCCGATTATTGACGAGCTTTTTCGGCTTTCGCCTTCGGCGGCGAATGCCACGCCGGGAAAATTTCGGCTTATGGATTTCATCCTTTCCCATTTTCATCTGACCAAGGAAAAACTTATCTGGTTTTTGCCTGTTTTGTTGTTAATAGTCGTTTTTGGCAAAGGTCTCTTCACTTTTTTCTCGTCCTATTTTATGAAAGTGTTGGGGCATAAGGTGGTCAAAAGGCTGCGCGATGAGCTTTATCGCCACGTAATTTATCAATCACCGGCTTTCTTTGACCGAGTGCCCACGGGCGACCTCATGACGCGCTTAACCAATGATATCGACAAGATACATCAAGCCATTTCAGGAAGCCTGTCTGATTTCATCGAGGAAATATTCGTTCTTTTAGCCCTGGTAATCGGTATTTTTATTATTGATTTTCGCTTGGCCATGGCTTCCTTGGTGATAACGCCGCTGGCGGTCATTCCGCTCGTGGTCTTCAGTCGACAACTGAAGAAGAAAAGTCTTCTTGGTCAGAAAAGAATGTCTCAGATATATAACCTGATTCATGAGACCATCACCGGCCACCGCATCGTCAAGGCCTTTACCACGGAAGAGTTTGAATTAAAAAGATTTTTCGAGGCCACCAGGGATTATTTTCGGACGATGATCAAATTATCCAGGATAGGCAGCCTATCTTCGCCGTTTATGGAATTCGTCGGCGGCGCAGTCGGTGCATTCATCCTTTTTGTGGGGACAAGACGCATTGCTGAAGGTTATATCTCGCCCGGAGATTTTGGCGCTTTTATCATGGCCATTTTTTTGATGTATACACCGATCAATCGTTTAAACCGAGCTAACAACGTGATTCAGCAGGCAGTGGCGTGCCATCTTCGAGTCCGAGAAATTATGGATGCTTCGCCTCAAATCCAGGATACTCCGGAAGCAATACCCTTGGTCAGAGTGCAGGGAAGAGTTACTTTTGACAACGTCTCCTTTGCTTATAACCCAAGCCGGCCGGCTCTGGAGAGGGTTAGTTTCGATGTTCAGCCTCGGGAAACAGTGGCCATCGTTGGTTTGAGTGGCGCGGGCAAAACAACCATCATTAACCTGTTAACCCGTTTTTATGAACCTACTTCTGGCCGGATTCTAATCGACGGCATTGATATCCAAAGAGTAAAAGTATCATCTTTGCGACAGCAAATAGGTTTGGTAACCCAGGAAATTATCCTTTTTAATGACACGGTCAGGAATAACATTGCCTATGGCAGAAATGACATTCCTCTGGAAAAAATAACCGAAGCTGCTAAGCTGGCTATGGCGCACGATTTTATCATGTCCTTGCCCCAAGGCTATGAGACAATAGTGGGTGAAAAAGGGGGTCTGCTTTCCAGCGGTCAGAGACAAAGATTAGCCTTGGCTCGAGCTCTTCTTAAAGATCCGGCCATTCTTATCCTGGATGAAGCGACCTCGGCGCTGGATTCAGAATCAGAAAGGCTTATTCAACAGGCTATAAGCAATATTTTGAAACAGCGAACAACGTTTATTATCGCTCATCGTATCTGGACAGTCCGTCATGCTGACCGGATACTGGTCGTCGAGCGTGGTCGGGTCGTAGAAATGGGGAACCATGAGGAGCTCTTTGCCCTGAATGGTGTTTACCGCAAGCTTTATGACCTTCAGTTTCCTGAGGAGGGGGAAGCTGAGGAATGATTAGAAGTATGACGGGCTACGCTGCGACGAGTTTCAAGGGTAAAGAAATAAAGGGAAAATTGAGCCTAAAAACCCTTAACCATCGTTATTTTGACTGGTTTTATCGGGGACCAGAATTAGGCGACTTAGAATTAGCCATCCGCTCTCGGGTACAGGAGAAAATTAACCGTGGCCGGGTCGAGGTCACCCTGGAGGTAGCCTCTTTTAACCAAGCCAGCTGGGAAATAACTATCGAAGAGGGGTTATTAAATAAGCTTATTCAGGTTGTTCATGCTCTTGAAACTAAGCTGGGTCAACCATCGCCTCTCCCGGCGGATTTTCTCTTGAGGATTCCCCAGCTTATGATCATTAAAAGGAAAGAATTATCGGCCGAGGAAAAAGAAATATTGTGGCATGCTTTGGAGAGAACCTTAGATAATCTGCTCAAGCAGAGGGAAAAAGAGGGGAGGAAGATGTACTTAGTCCTCCGGAGCTCCTTGTCGCGGCTGAGGAAAAGCCTGAACCGAATAAAGAAACTTTACGACCAGCAGAGAGAAACCTGGCCTCAGCAAATTCAGTCACGGGTGAGAGAAATCCTGGTGGAACAGGCTGTTAATTCGCGACGGCTGGAAGAAGAGGTGGCTTATTTGCTGCTCAGGGGAGACATTCAAGAAGAAATCTCCCGAATAGAAGCTCATCTTGATTCTTTACAAGAAACTTTGAGGAGGCCGGACGCAGAACCCAAAGGCCGACAGGTTGATTTCTTGGCCCAAGAGCTGCTCCGGGAAGTGTCCACGATGATGACGAAAAGCTCCAGCCTGGGGATCATCCAAGAAGGATTGACCATGAAAAGAGAAATTGAAGCTATTCGCCAGCAAGGGCAGAATATAGAATAAAAGACAGCAGGAGAACCTGAAAAATGATGTTTATAGTCACCGGCCCTTCCGGAGCAGGGAAAACGACTCTCATCAAAAATTTATTAAAAA
>FWPV01006371.1_pt1 | contig 22587 bp, 15 predicted proteins | sample 2228371 | NCBI WGS metagenome assembly FWPV01 (sample SAMEA103939776, study PRJEB20133) | metagenome | reverse complement strand
GAGACCGCTGCCTGTTTCGACCAGCCCGCGGACTATGAGATCACGGTGGGCGGGCGCAAGCTGGTGGGGAGCGCCCAGGCCCGCAGCGGCGGCGTCATCCTGCAACACGGCACGGTGCTGCTGGACGTGGACCTGGACGCGCTGGTGGCCGTGCTGCACCCGCCGTTCGGCGTCACCCCGGCCGCGTTTCGGGAACATCTGGCCGGTCGGCTCACGTCGCTGCGCCAGGCGTTGGGCCGGCCCGTGGCCTTTGACGAGGTGGCGGCCGCGCTGGCGGATGGTCTTGGCGAGGCGTTCGCCGTGGCGTTGGTGTCGGGGGAACTCACAGACGCCGAGCGGCGGCGGGCCGAATCACTGTATCGGGCCAGGTACGCCGCCGGGTCGTGGACCTGTCGTGGGTCTGGACGTGATGCCCATCCTGGTCGGGGCCGGCATCGTGGGCCTCGCCATCGCTTTGCGCGAGAGGGGATTGACCTGCCTTACCCGCAACAGGTCATACATGTCCGGCGGGAGGGATAGGACAGCGGGGGGATTTGTGAGGAGGCATTATGCGCTATAACGACATCGTTTTCGGGACGGTGGACGTCCGCGACGATCTGGTACTGGAACTCATGGACACCGATGCCCTGCGGCGGTTGGAGTTCATCTACCAGGCTGGGGCCACGGCGTACATCCACCCGCACCGGTGTCACACGCGATTCGACCACTCGGTGGGGGTGCTGTTGCTCCTCCGACGGCTGCGCGCCAGTTGGCGAGAGCAGGTGGCCGGCTTGCTGCATGACATCTCGCATACGGCCTTCTCTCACGTCAGCGACCTGGTGTTCCCGGCCGGGGAGGGCGCGAGTTATCACGAGGCCCTGTACCACAAGATCCTGTGGAGTTCCGAAGTGCCGACTGTGCTGGCCGCTCATGGGTTGGCGGTGGGCGACGTGTTGGAAGGAACGCAGTATTCCCTGTTGGAACAACCTCTGCCAGCTCTGAGCGCGGATCGGGTGGATTACTTTCTCCGCGATGCGCTGATAGAGCAGGTCATCACCCCGGCCGAGGTCTCGCAGTGTCTGCTGCACCTGGTTTCCCACCAGGGTCGTATCGTCGTGAACGACCTGGCCGTGGCACGTTGGCTGGGGAACCGCTACATGGAGATGGACCGGCGCATCTGGTCGAATCCGCTGGACATCTGCGCCTACCAGATTCTGGCGGAGGCGCTCCGGATCGCCCTGGATGAGGGCTTCATCATCCGCGAAATGCTGTTGTCCACCGACGCGGACCTGATGGCCCTGTTGCGCAGCAGCCCCAATCCGGCCATCCAAAAGCGGTTGCAGTTGCTCACGCCCCATGCCCAATATGCGGTGGACCCGGCGGACTATGACTATGAGATCACCATCAGCCCGGTGCGGGCCGTGGACCCGCCGGTCTTGCTGGGGAATACGGTGACGCCGCTATCGGAGATCAGCGAGGAGTTTCGGGCAGCGTTGGCGGAGCACCAGGCCCGGCAGGGGCAGGTGGTGCCGGTCCGCGCGCGGCCGGGGTAGGCTGCGGGACTGGAAAATACCACCGTGGGGCAAGCTAACAGCTTGCCCTACGCCCCATTTTGAACGCCGAGCCTTGCGAAGGTTGGGACCCTTCGCAAGGCTCTTTTTTCACCGTCGCCCGGCCACGACATTGCGCCGATGCCCCTCAGATACCCTTGCGAAGGTTACGAATGCGCCCGTGTGGTGGGGATAGCCAATGGCCCGTCCGGGAGCACGGCGACCGTCGCCCCCGGCCCGTGGCGCTCCAGCAGCCGGGCCACCGTGGCCTCGATGTCCCGACAGGGGATCAGATGCGCGTGCCGGATGTCCTCGTCGGAGAGATGGTCGCTGTAGAGGTGTATCTCGGCGTGGAGGCAGATCTGGGCGTGGAGTTGGGCCTCCCACTGGTCGTGCAGCCGAAAGCCCGGCGCGAGCACACGGTCCAGCAACTCCCGGGGGGAGGCGGCCTCGCACAGGAGCCGTTTGTACTCGCCGTGGTCGGGGATGCCGTCCCAGCACTCGGCGGCCAGGATGATGTGGCCGCCCGGCTTGACGATCCGGGCCGCCGCCGACATGCCCTTGACCGCCTGGTAGAGGTTCAGGTCGAGGGGATAGCCCGCGTTGGTGACGATCACGATGTCAAAGGGCGCCGGGACGGTGATCCACGCGCTCTCGCGAACAAAGGCCGCGCCAACCCGATGGGCCGCCAGCCAGTCTCCCGCAAAGACGCCGGTGATGGCGCGGTCCCGGTTCAGCGTCACGTTGAGCAGGAACGTGGGCCGGGTCCAGGCAGCCACCTCCCGCATCTCCTCCCAGATAGGGTTGCCGTCCGTGACGCCCCACGTGGCCTGGGGGTGGGCGATCATCTCGGCCCCGTGGTTATCCAGGATGGTGTCCATATCCGCGATGCCAGGCAGGACGGCTTTGGGGCCGCCGGAGAACCCGGCAAAGATGTGCGGCTCGATAAAGCCGGTGAGGATGCGCGCCGATGCCTCCATGTAGGCCCGATGGACCCACGCCTCGTGACCAAAGCGCGTCGTGCCCAGCCGGACCATGTTGCCTTTATCCCATGGGTCATGCTGGACGATGCGATACCGGCCGTAGACGGCGTCGCCCAGCATCCGGCGCAGTTCGTCCTCCGTGTTGGGCCGATGGGTGCCCAGGGCGTTGAGGAGGGTGATGCGCTCCGGCGGAACGTGGGCCAATTCGGCCAGGAGGACCGGGAGCACCCGGTCATTGGGCATGGGCCGGGTCAGGTCGCTGAACACCACAACGACGGTGTCATCGGCGCGCACCAGCTCCCGCAACGGCGGCGTGCCGATGGGGTGGCGCAGGGCGTGCTGAATGGCCGTCGGCTCGTCAGGCAGGCCGGGCACGGCCCGCGGCTCCAGTATGGTGACCGCCGCCTCATCTGGCAGCTCCACCCACAATCCTACTCGCCCATACGCCAATCGGATACGCATTACAGTATTACCCGGCGACATTTGCGCGATCCGCGAGAATGTTGCTGAACCACGAAGGACACGAAGGTCTCGAAGGTTTGACCTTTTCGGGCGCCGCGCCTTCTTGGTGCTCTTGGTGTCCTTGGTGGTTGAATGACCGTGCCAGAGACGATCCGCGAATCCACGCGAATCTTGGCCCATCTTCAGAAACTATTGGTGTAGATTCGTGAAGATTCGTGGATCCGCGTTTGGTTGCGGCCGGCGGCCGCGCTATGTTTCACGCTTCACGTTTCACGTTTCACGCCATTGCCTCGTAGATGATCCCGCCCAGGCCGCCCACCAGCGTGGAGATGACCGCATCCAGCGGGGCCAGGCCGGCCATGCAGCAGAGGCCCGCCAGTCCCAGGCCCCCGGTGGCGGCCCCTACCAGCACGTTCACGGCAAAGTAGGTGAGGATGTCCAGCCCGGCCAGGGTGACGCCGGCCAGCAGCCCCAGGGCAAAGGCCGTATCCGCGCGCCCCAACTGCCGCGCCCAACGCACGGCCAACGCCCCAGCGATGCCATAGACTACCAATTGCACCGGGTAGCAGAACGGGGCCAGGATACCCAACGACCCAAAGGCCAGGATGGCAAAGACCAGGATGGTCGGCCAGCAGGTCAGCGCCGCCCGGAGAGCCGGGTGCAGCGCGGCCCACTCGGCCTGCAGGCGCGCCCCGTAGGTGGGTGGCGCCTCGATGCGCACGACGCCGGGGACCAGAGCGCGGGATGGTTCCACCGGCGCTGGCGGCGGCGCTACAGATGTTTCCACGGGTTCCAGTTCATGCCCTTCTGAGGGCGGGATGTCCATGGGTTTCCTCCTCTCGGCCCCGCTGCTTCGCGCCGGAGCCACGCATACGGGCTAGAGGCTGACCGCGAGTGGTGATGTTAGAGCAGGAAAATGCCGTTGGATCGGCACGTTTCGACCATCTCCGGCGGCCAGATGCTCACCTGAATCTCACCGATGTGGGCTTTTTTCAAATAGTACATGCACAGACGCGACTGACCGATCCCGCCGCCGATGGACAGCGGCAGCTCGTCGTTCAGGAGCCGCCGATGGAAGAGCAGATTTTGCCGTTCCATCGTGCCGGTGAGGGCGAGCTGGCGCAACAAGGCGGCTTTGTCCACCCGGATGCCCATCGAGGACAGCTCGTAGGCCCGCTGCAGCACGTCGTTCCAGATGATGATGTCGCCGTTGAGGCCCCGGTAGCCATTGCCGGTCTCCGTGGTCCAGTCGTCATAGTCCGGCGCGCGTCCGTCGTGCGGCCGCCCATCCGCCAGCGGCGCGCCGATGCCGATGATAAAGACCGCCCGGTAGCGCCGGGTGATCGCGTCCTCCCGTTGCCAGGGCGTCAAATGCGGATACTCGCGTTGCAGGTCCTCCGCGTGGACAAAGGTGATCGCCTCCGGCAACGCCGGCTCGATGAACGGGTAGTGGTCGTAGACGTAGAACTCGGTGCGCTTGATGACCGAGTAGATGCGGCGCACGATGTCTTTTAAAAAGTCGAGCGTGCGCTCGTCCGGGCTGATGACCCGCTCCCAATCCCATTGGTCCACGTAGAGGGAGTGCAGGTTGTCGAGCGTCTCGCAGGGGCGGATGGCGTTCATATCGGTGTAGAGGCCATAACCATGTGGGATGCCATAGTCCGCCAGCATCATGCGTTTCCACTTGGCGAGGGATTGCACAACTTCCGCCACGGTGCCGTCCATGTCGGCGATGGGAAACGCGATGGGCTTCTCGACGCCGGTCAGGTCATCGTTGAGGCCGGTGCCCTGGAGCACGAACAGGGGCGCGGTGACGCGAGTGAGCCGTAGCTCGGTAGCCAGGCTCACCTCAAAAAAGTCCTTGATGAGCTTGATCGCCCTTTCGGTTTGCTTCACGTCCAGGGCGGATTTGTACCCTGGGGGGATGATCAGTCGTTCGTTCATGGGCGTATTCGCGCGTCTGTCACCTAGTACTTGACTTCCCTCACCGCAGGCATGGCAAAGAGCCGCCGGATCACCTGCTCGTGCCTGGCTGGCGGGCCGCTGGTTTGCCAGATGCAGGTCATGTCCGCACCCGATTTGATGCATTTGTGGCCCAAGAGCCGCAAGCCGCTCCCCTGGAAGATCTCTTCCAGTTCGGCCAGGGTCTCTGCGGAGAAAGGCGCGATCACCTCGTAGGTCTGGGCCTGGCGCAGGCGATCAATCCAGTGCTCCAGCAGCGGAAAGCCCCAGAGCACGACCAGGATGACGCCGGTAGCGGCGAGGACCAGGGCGATGTGGCCGCCGCCGATGCCCAGGCCCAGAGCGGCGGCCAGCCAGATGGTCGCGGCGGTGGTCAGGCCCACGACGCGGCCGGCATCCCGCAGGATCGCGCCGGCGCCCAAAAAGCCCACCCCGCTCACGATCTGGGCTGCGATGCGCGCCGGGTCCTCCGGGCCGCCGATCTGGATAGAGAACATCGTGAACAACGCCGAACCGACGCAGATCAAGATTATCGTGCGGAACCCGGCGGCCTTGTCGTGGTACTCGCGCTCGGCGCCGATGAGTCCCCCCACGAGCACGGCGATCAGGATGCGCGCCAAGTCTTCCAGTGAAAAAACCATGCGTCACCTCCCGGGCGGCGCAAAGACCACGATGCGGTGGTTGCCGCTGTCACTCACATAGACGTAGCCTTCCTGGTCCGTAGCCACGCCGGTGGGATAGGCGAGCTGGTCTGGGCCGGCCCCCGGCGTGCCCCACACGTCCAGGAGGATGCCGTTGCCGCTCCAGCGGATGACCCGCGCCCCTTCAGGGTCTGTCGCATACACGTACCCACCCCGGCTGGCAACGGCCAGGTAAGGCTTGTTCAGCACGCCCTGACCGTACCAGGCCAGGACCGGCCACTGGCTCTCGTAATCCATCTGACCGTCGAAACGCTGCAGCCGTTGGTTCCACGTGTCGGCGATGTAGATGTCACCCTCTGGGCCGATGGCGATGCCCACCGGCTCGTTGAATTGCCCCTCCCACGCGCCGGGAGTGCCCCAATCGCCCAACAGCTCGCCGGTCGGGCTGAACTTGAGGATGCGCTTGTTCCCCGTATCGGTGACGAACACGTGGCCGTCCTTGTCAATGGCGATGTCCCGAGGGCCATAGAATCCCAGGCCGCCGGCCCGCGTCCATTCCGCTTTGAACGTGCCCTGGGCATCAAAGACCTGGATGCGGTGATTCCAGGTGTCGGCCACGTACACCGTGCCATCTTGCGCCACGGCCAGGCCCCAGGGTTCCTGGAACTCGCCGGGGCCGCTACCCTGCTGACCCCACCCCCGCACGAACTGGCCGGTCCGATCAAAGACCTGCACGCGATGATTGCCGCTGTCAGCCACGTAAAGGTTGCCATCCGGGCCTGTCGCCAGGCCCTTGGGCGCGTTCAGTTGTCCCTTCTCTGCGCCGAATCCCCCCCAAGTCCGAATGCTGCTCCGGGCGGTCGTGTTCGCCTTGTATTGTCCCTCCAGGGCCGCCATGAAGCCGGTCGCGGGCGTGACCGCCGGGCCGCCCTCGCCGCCGCAGTCCACGTCCTTGCGAATGTAGCACACAAAGTCCCACGAGCCTAAGGGGTTGGGCAACTCGCGGTAGAGCAGGAACCGGATCATGATCTCCCGATTGCCGGGGTCGGTGAAAGTGTTGGCGATGCGCTCCCAGGTGAGGCCGCGATAGTCCTCCGGGAACCACCAGCGCATCCGGCCCGGATAGCGGTTATATTGGCCCATCATGGGGCGCACCTTGTCATCGTGATTGGCCCCGATCCAGACCACCGGGGCCTGGCTATCCGGCGAGAAATTGCCATAGTTCAGGTCCTGGAAGCTCACGTTCCGGTAATCGCGCCAATACCACCACAGGACGGTGCGCATCTCCTCGTCGTGGATCAGCCGGGTATCGTAATCGGTCCCCAGGCGTTGGCAGATCTCGGTCACGCGATCATTCATACGCGGCACGTCCGGCGTGGTCTGGGTGTAGATGAGCATGTCCTTCGCCACATCACCGTGGATAAAGCTGGCGAACACGGCCGCGCGCACGGTGAACGCGGCCAGGATGAGGGCCAGCGTCACAGTCAGGACGCGCAGCGAATCCTGCAGGCCCACCCGCCAGCCGGCCAACCAGACCCACGCGCCGCCCAGCAGGGCCAGCAGGATGACCAACGCCAACCATTGCATGGTCTGGGCCTGCTCGACGGCCGTGGCGCCGCCGGGCTGCCGGCCCAACGCCGCCGCCCCCACGACGATGAGGAGCGGCACCAACGCGGCCAGGAGCCAGCCGCCGCGCCGGGCAATCGCCAGCCAGTCCGCACCCAGCACCAGGCGCGCCAGCGTCCAGCCGCCCAGGACCGCCAGCGGCAGGGCGATGTGGATGACGAGCCAGGGCATTTTTTCGCCCGCCCAGGAATAGATGACCAAACTGAGAAACGTCCAATAGACCAGGAACGCCGGGAACAGGCGGGTGGCGTGCAGCACATCCCGCACCGAGGGCGCCATAGCTGGCTCTTCATCATCGGGCCGATCTGGGTGTGGGAGTGTGGGGGATTCGCCCAGACGCTCCGTGCGACCCAGGGCGACGAAGAACAACCCGATGAGGCTGAGGCCCAGGGCCAGGAACTCGTACAGCGGGACGATGAGCAGATAATAGTACCACGGTTGGTCACCCCGGGCATAGTCGTGCTGGGTGAGCCAGTAGCCCAACGAGCCGACGGCGCCAGTCGCCAGACCTTGCATGTTGGTGAACAGCGTGGTATAAAAGACCACGAACGGGATGTAAAAGACGGCCGCGCTGATGAGCCAGCGCCGGGGATTCCACCACAGGCCAACAAGCACCGCAGCGACCATGACCAGAGCATAGATGGGCGCGGTGACGAGAATACCCCCAGGAGTATAATTGATGGGATCAGCGACCAGTTGGACTGACCCCTGGGCTGTGGGAATGGCCGGCAGCGTGAGGTTCAAGGCTTTGAGGATCGCGCCCAGGATGTTGACCAGAAAGGGCGTGAAAAAGGGAGCCGTCAGCGTGCCCAAAAGCATGAGCAAATCGGCGGGCGGATCCCACTGCCAGCCCTCCGCCGACCGCCAGACCGGCGGCTGTTTGTCCACGAGCCAGCGCCAGAGGGCGGTCAGGGCCAGGAATGTGCCCAGGATGAACACCGTGATAAAGGTCAGCTCGTGGTTCTGGTATGAGACGATGAGGCCACCGGTGAGGACGTAGAGCCAGCGCTCCCGCCGCTCGTCCAGGTAACGGAACACGGCGATGACCATGAGCAGGGTACAGGTGGCGGAAAAGATGTCGTGGCGCAGGTGGCGCGAATAGTACAGGATGCTGGGCGAGATGAGGATGAGCGCGCCCACCAGTAGCGCGCCCACCCGGCCCATGCTGCGCACTTGGCGCAGGAACCACGGCAGCATCACCATGATCGTGCCAAAGATGGCTGGCCCCAGCCGGGCCGTGGCATCCGTGGCCCCGAACAGCAGGTACATGAACGCCTGGAAATGATACAGGAACGGCCCATGAAAGATCGGGTTGTGCTGGTAGCCGATGCCCCGGTACAGCTCCCACGACCACGAGGCGTGGATGATCTCGTCGTGGTGCAGCGCGCCGAATTGCAGGTTGTAGAACCGGCTGATCAGGGCGGCGATGAGCAGGACGAGCCAGGCCAGTTGTTCCCAGTTCAGGCGGAGTTTGGTAGTCATGTGTAGACCTCACAGGGAATAGACGAGTAGAAAAGCAGTTGAAAACCTCTACGGCCGGATGTAGATGACGAACTCGTGCTTCTCCGGCGGCACGTCGCTGTGGCGATAGAGCAGCCACTCGACATAACCATTCCAGGTCAAGGGGCCGCCGATCCACGATGTGCTCACGGTGTACTCGCGTCGTCGGTAGCCGGGCAGCGCCTCGTCCAGGGCGCGCCGCGCGTCCACTGGCGCGATGACCACGCGCGGCTGGGACTCGCCGACCTGTTCGACGAACGTCACGCGCTGCTCGCGCAAGAGCCAGCCCCACAGCGGATCCGGTGGGCCGATGACCATGATCTCCAGGCCGGCCCAGTCTGTCCGGGAATGCTGGAACGCCACCTCATCCAGGTCACGCTGGAGCAGCTGCACATCCGTGGCGGTGGGCCGGTCGGCCAGCAGATCGGCGGGGCCGGTGGCCGGCGGGTGGATCAGATAAGTGGCCCCGTGGAACGACAAGATCAGCAGCCCGATCAGGATGCCCGCCAGGCCGATCCAGCGGGGCCGGGCCGCCCACGTCCAGTACAGGATGGCGATGGCGATGATGACCAGGCAGGCGGCGAAGGTGAACTCGCTGCCGGCTTGATCTTGCCAGATGAACAGCCGCGCCAGGGCCACGGCCACATAGCCCAGGGCCAACGCAAAGACGACCAACAGCCCCCGGGTCCCGGCCCAGGCCAATCCCTCGTCCAGCAGACGGTCCAGAAAGAGGCCCGCCAGCAGGATGAGGGGCAGCACCACGGGCAGGGTAGCCGACGCCGGCATATCCCCGGCCAGGCTCGCCGACAGGAACCCCACGAGGGCCCACAGCACCAGGAACACGGCGAAAGGGCCGCGGGCATCCCCACTCTCACCCCCGGCCCCTTTCCCCGCTTCGCGCAGGGAGAGGGGAGCAAGTGCCACCAGCCAGGCCGGTTGCGCCAGCAGGTAGCCCAACGCCATCACGCCCAGCACGAACGCCGCCGGGTCATAGAGAACCAGCAGGCGCAGGGCATGTTCCCAGGGCACGGCACGCGGCGCGACCAGGCCGGACAGCCAGCGGCCCGGCTCGTTGACCAATACCTCGTGCAGGCCATCCAGCCGGATCAGGGCCACGGTGGCCGCCACGATCAGTGCGCTGCCGCCGAGCAGACCGGCGCGGATGAGGCAAGGCCGGTCGGGCAGGGGCCCCCGTCTTGACGCCAGGAGCACGGCGGCAAACGCGAGGACGGACAGGATGATCGGATAGGCGGCCGGGCCGGCGGTCCATGATAGCCCCAGGCCCACGGCGGCCAGGTAGAGGTCGCCGGGGCGGGCGGAGTCCAGGTAACGCCACAGGCCGGCCACCAGCAGCAGGCCGGCCAACAGCGCGAGCATAACCCCATCCGCGCTATCCGAGAAGAACACGAAACCCGGCGAGACGGCCAGGAGCGCGGCAGCCATGAGCGCGCCCACGCGGCCCAATGGCCGGCGCAGGAGGACTGGCAGGGCCACCAGTGCCGTGCCGGCCAGGGCCGGGGCCAGGCGCGCCGCCGCATCGCTGGCGCCAAACAGCCCGAACATGCCCAGGGTGGTCAGCAGGTACAACGGTTGCCGGGGCGTGTAATCTAGCCCGCGATAGAGCTGCCAGGCGGCCAGGGCATGTTCCGCCTCGCCGGCGGATAGTGGCCGCAGCCCCAGGCCCCAGACTCGCAACGCGGCTGCGACCAGCAACAGGCCGGCGTACAGGAGCAATTCCACGTTTACACGGGCCAGCAGGTTCGATGACTTGTCCACATCCAACCCTCAGCGTGATGCGTCAATCGTCAAACGTCAATCGCCAGGCATCACGTTTGACGTTTTGACGCTTGACGTTTCACGTTTTGACGCTTGACGTTTCACGTTTTACGCTTGTATATCGTCACCCCATCCGCATCATAGACCACATCCATGAAGGCCGCGAACTTGGCGAGGGCCTCTGGTGAGTAGTCGCGGCGCTCTAACGTGCCCACGTAGACGTAGGCCACGTCGTATTGGGCCAGTAACGATTGGGCTGTGGCGACAGAGGTTGTCTCGTAGATCGTCTTTACGTCGGCCTCGCGCTGGCCGGGGTACTCGCCGCGCCATTGCCACTCGTGTCCGGCCCAGCCCATCACTGTGGGCAGGCCGGTCATGGCCGAGATGCGACTGTAATCGCCCCACTCGCCGCCCACGGCCTCCAGGATCACCGGCGCGCCGGTCACGTGTTCGCTCAGCCACCGGATGGCTTTGAGGTCGCCGGGATACGGCCCTTCCAGCCAGGCCGTGCCGTCCAGCGTGGGCTGGCCCTGAAAGTTGCCGGCTTTGCTGGGCACAGCCAGGAGCGGATAGAACAAGGCCGCCAGGATCAGCAGGCCGGAGATGGCCTCTACCGTCAGCCCGGCCCAGCGGGGCCAGCGCCGGGGAACGGCATACAGGCCATAGGCCGCCGCCACCGCCAACAGCACCCAAACCTGATAATAGAGCTTGAACACCGTGTTCATGCGACTGCCAAACACGTCGCGGATATAGAACGTCTCGCAGATGAGGAGCAGTGCAGCCGCCAGGGCGATCAGAAGTAGGACGAATGGATCGGAGCGAGGGTTCCCATCCGCGCTCGCCGGCTTGTGGATGGCGCGCAGGGTCGCCCACAGCGCACCGATGGTCAGGAGTGTGTAGACCAGCACGTGCAGCGGCTTGGCGGTGAGCGAAGTGATGGCGGGCAGTTGGTCGGCTGGCATCAGCCCGGCCGCGATGGCGAGCAGGATCGCGACTGTCCAGGCCAGGGCCAGCACCACGGGCATCAACGACGCCAGCGGCCCCAGGCTGCCTATCGGACCGGCGCCTCGCTCCGCCGCAGGCTGGACCGCCGGCCGTCGCCAACTGGCGAGCACCAGGGCCATGACCGGGACCAGGAATGGCCCGAAGAAGATGAACAGATGCGGCAGGGAGGTATAGTGTCCCAGCACCGGCGCGATCCCCTGGGTCTGGATGCGTGGGCCGAGGTAGAATGGCAGATAGAATGCCACGCTCAAGGCGATCAGCACGCCCGCGTAATGGCCTGCCCGCAATATCCACAGCCAACCGCGCGCGTCCGCCTGGGTGTAGGCCCACATGGCATATGCGGCGATAACGACCAGGCCATAGGTGGGCATATCCCAGCTATTGAGAAAGAACAACGCGCCCACCAGGAGCGGAGCCCAGGGTGACAGGTCGGCCGGCCAGAGCCGGCGCCACGTCTCGGGTTCGGCGGGGGTCTCAGCCCCTCGCCGAGCGGGGATCGGCGCGCGAAATACGGCGAACCCCAAGGCCAATACCAACACGTTAAACGGCAAGGCCATCACGTGGGGATGCAAGTCGGCCAGCAAGAAGCTGAAAAAGGGGAACTCGTCAATGGCGCCGGGGATGACCCGCGAGGCGCGCCACCACCACCAATTGTCGGTGGGGATGCCGCCGGTGGGGGGGCGCGGTGGGAACAGACCGCCCGCGTCTGGGGCCACGTAGAGCCAGTGCCAGAAGTCCGGGCTGCCCCAACCCTGGGCATAGGCCACCTCTAGAAACCCCTCCAGGTTGCCGAGCACCACCACGAACAGGGCGCCCAGCACGCCAAACAGAAACGCTTGAGCTGGCCGGCCGCCACGCCAAGCCACCAGGTTGTAGACCAGGCTGCACGCGCCGCCGGCCGTCAGCGCGAACACCGCCGCGATGGACAGGTTGAAGGCGATGCCGGGGAGCACGCCGGTGAGCCGGGTCAGCATCGCCATCAGGAAATAGCCAAAGTAGTAGTAGCTGATGGTATAGCCGCTCATCCAGGGGTCCAGGGGTGGAAAGCGCCGGCTGCGCAGGATGCCGTTGAGGAAGGCAAAGTCCATCGGCTTCTCGGTGCCGAGGATCTCCGGGTTATAGGCCCGCAGACTCACGAGCGCCAGGAATGCCAGGGCGAACAGCGCTTCTGTCGCCAGGATCAGCCGCCACTGGTCACGGAACACGTCCAGGGCACGTTGTCGCCAGCCTGGACGGGGCAGCCAGCACCCGGCCGCCAGGGCCAGGGCCACCAGCAGGATCGCTCCCTGGGTGTTCTCCAACACGCCCAGGGTACCCAGCAGCCAAAAGAAATAGCCCGTGACCAGCAGGCCCAGGGCTTTGGACAAGGGATAGCCCCGGTCTGGCAGGGTTTGGAAAAGGCTGGCGGCCAGGGGCAGAACGGCCAGGCCCAGCCCGGTCAGCGCCAGCCACCAAAGAAGAACGTCCGTCACGGGCAACCTCGGCTACACATCAGCCTCTGCCGCCTGGCGCAAGGCCAAAAACTTCTTGGCTCTTAAGCGGCTGATTGGCGGCGGAGAGGTTTTCCTAACCTTGTAGGTCATGCTCACGGTGCACCACTTTCCGGCCTCAGTAGATGGGAATTTGTGCTTTGAGCAGCGTTTTCCATGTACAGGGCCTCGCAGACCAGGGAAAAATAGTACCACAGTCCGATTGTCAAACTATCGGACCTGGTGTACAATACGACCGATCACGTGGCCGGCGGGCGGTCCAGGATCAGGGTCACCGGGCCGTCGTTGTGGATCTCCAGGTGCATGTACGCGCCAAATTGGCCGCTGACCACGCGCAACCCCTGCTGGCGGATGAACTCGACAAAGCGGTCTATCAGCGGCGCGGCCACGGCCGGCACGGCGGCGGCCGTAAAGTCCGGTCGCCGGCCGCGCCGGGCATCGCCCAGCAGGGTGAACTGAGAGACCACCAATATCTCGCCCCCGGTGTCCAGGGCGGAGCGGTTGAACTTGCCGGCCTCGTCCTCAAAGATCCGCAGGTGGGCGATCTTTTCCGCCAGCCAGCGGGCCTCGGCCTCGGTATCCCCGTGGGTCACGCCCACCAGGATCACCAGGCCCCGGCCGATGGCGGCGATCTCCCGGTTATCTACCCGAACGGCGGCGTGGGTCACGCGCTGAACGACGACGCGCATGATCGGGCTACTCCTCGTCTGAGGCCGCAGCAGACGAGGCTTTGGATGCCGCATTGGATTCTTCAGACTTTTTGCTGCTCGGTTCGCTATCGCCGACCGGCTGGGGCCGACGGTGATCGGTCACGTACCAGCCGGAGCCTTTAAAGACAATTCCCACCGGGTAGAGCACCCGCTTCACAGTGCCTTTACATTCTGGACAGGTTTTGAGCGGTTCCTCGGTGATTCGTTGACGGCGTTCGAAATGAATGCCACAGTCCTGACACTCATACTCGTACGTAGGCATACGCGCAATACCTCCAGGTTCAAAGTGCAGAATGAGATTTTACAACATTTCCCTGGTGAAAGCAAGCGCAAGCTGTCAAACGTCAAAACGTCAAACGTCAAAACGTCAAACGTCAAAACGTCAAACGTCAAAACATGACGCATGACGTTTGACGCATGACGCCTGACGGTAAGGGGTCGTCAGCGAGGTTGTCACAAGTTGTGCGTGCGCCGGACGGTCTGGATGACATCGTCCACCGGGCGTTCGGGCCGGGGCGAAGGCCCCAGCGGATCGGTGGCCTGATCGTCGCCCAGGAGCGCCCGGAACGTGGCGGCGATGCTATAGCCCACGGCCTCCAGCTCGTAACCGCCTTCCAGGGTGTAGACGAGCCGGCCCTGGCATAGCTCCCCGGCCAGGCGAACCATGCACTGGGCCAGGCGGAAGTAGCCCCCGGCGATGGAGAGGGCCAGCCCTGCCAACGGATCGGACCAGTGGGCGTCAAAGCCCGCGGAGACCAGGAGCAGCTCTGGCCGGAAGCGCCGGGCCACCGGCTCGATGATCTCCGCGCAGATGGCGGCGAACCCGGCATCCCCCACGCCGACGCGCAGGGGCACGTTCACCGTATAGCCCGCGCCCGACCCCTCGCCGACCTCGCTGAAATAGCCGGTGCCGGGATAGTGGGGATACTGGTGCGTGCTCAAGTAGAGCACGCTGGGATCGCGGTAAAAAGCATCTTGCGTGCCGTTGCCGTGGTGCACGTCATAGTCCACGATCATCACCCGTTCCAGACCGTAGGTGGCCTGGGCGTAGCGTGCGGCGATAGCCACGTTATTGAACAGGCAAAAGCCCATGCCCCGGTGGGCCAGGGCGTGATGGCCGGGCGGACGGACCAGGGCAAAGGCGTTATCGGCAGCGCCGGTCAATACCTGCTCCACCGCCGTGAGCAGGCCCCCGGCGGCGCGCAGGGCCGCCTCATAGCTGGCAGCGACAACGTAGGTATCGCCATCCAGCCAGCCGCCGCCCCGTTCGGCCACCTGCTGGACGTGGCGGATATAGTTCATCTCGTGGATGGCCCCGATCTCGGCCAGCGTGGCGTCCCGGGCCGGGGGACGGGCCAGCCGTTCCAGCAAGTGCTCGCGTTCGAGCACGTCAAGGGCCGTGGTGAGTCGGCGGCTGTTCTCGGGATGCCCGCTCGTGTTGTGGGCCAGGTACAGCGGATCGTAGATCAAGACAGTGGACATGATTCCCTCCTTGTGGGCAGATTGGCGGATTGGGCTTTGAGAGTTTGGTAGAATAGTACCCGGTTAGAGGCCGGAAGTCAAGCGGGCCGGTGGGTGAGATCAACGGACCAACGGCTCACGCGATAGGTGGAGGAACAGATAGCATGAGCGAACAACACATCGGCAACGGCGACCTGCGCAAACCGGGCACGGGCAGCCTGGTTCGTCGTTTGGGAACCGGGGGCCTCCGGTCACGAAGGGAGGCGGATACCGGCGGCTTGAGCCTCGCCAGCATCAAGACCCGGCCCTTTCTGCCCGCCGAGCCGGCCTCCGTGGAGGATACCGGCTTGCGGTTGGACCTCATCGCCGATCTGGCGTTAAAGATCATGTATTTCCGGGGTTTCATGACCGGCCAGGAGATCGCCGATGCGATGCGTCTGCCGTTCGTCAACGTGGTAGACAAGGCCCTGGATTTCCTCAAGCGCGAGAAGTACTGCGAGGTGCGCGGCACCACCGGCTTTGGCGAGATGGCGTATCAATACTCGATCTCCAGCCGGGGCAGCGAGCGGGCGCGAGAGATCCTGGACCGCAACCAGTACACCGGCCCAGCCCCCGTCCCCCTGGCGGTCTATAGCGAATCCGTGCACCGCCAGACGATCAACAATGTCTACGTATCAGAAGAAGACATGCGTCGCGCGCTATCGCACCTGGTGATCAGCGAGGACATCATGGCCCGGATCGGGCCAGCCGCCAACTCGGGCCGCTCGATCTTTCTGTATGGCCCGCCGGGCAACGGCAAGACCGTCATCGCCGAGGCGATTGCCAAGATGCTCAAGGGTGACGTGTTCATCCCCTACGCCGTAGAGGTGGAAGGGCACATCATCCGCGTATTCGATGCCGTGAACCACAAACCGCTGGAAGACCCGGACACCGTAAAGCCCGGCGAGTATGATCGGCGCTGGGTGTTGTGCGAACGGCCCATCGTGTTGGTCGGCGGTGAGCTGACGCTGGACAGCCTGGACCTGGTGTACGATGACATCGCCAAGTTCTACGAGGCGCCATTCCAGATGAAGGCCAACTCCGGCATGTTCATCATTGACGACTTTGGCCGGCAACAGGTGCGGCCACGGGACCTCCTGAACCGCTGGATCGTGCCGTTGGAGAAGCGCGTGGACTTTTTGACCCTGCGCACCGGTAAAAAGATCGAGGTTCCCTTTGACCAGCTCATCGTCTTCTCCACCAACATCCCCCCGCGCGAGCTGGTGGACGAGGCTTTTTTGCGGCGCATCCGGCACAAGATCGAGATCCGCAACCCCACCTACGACGAGTATCGGGAGATCTTTCGCCAGGTGTGCCAGAGTCGGGGCGTGCGTTACGAGGACGAAGGCGTGATCTATTTGCTGCGCGAGTATTACGTGCAGGCCAAGCGGCCACTGCGGGCCTGCCATCCCCGGGACATCGTGGACCAACTGGTGGATACGGCGCGGTTCATGAAGGTGCGACCCGCCCTGACCAAGGAGTTGCTGGATAGGGCAGCGACGGCGTACTTTGTGGACCTGTGAGTTGGGCCGAAAAAGTTGCTCAAAGCGGGTCTTTGACCCGCGCCTCCAATGCAGCCTTGGTACAGTGGGCAAAATTTCTCCACGAAGAACACAAAGGTCACGAAGGAACCCCCAGAAAATCTTGGTGTCCTTAGTGTCCTTCGTGGATAAAAAAACTTGTTTGGTTTCGGCTTGTCCGAGTTAGGCTAAAGTGGATGGACGCGAACGAATCTTCCACGCAACATGCGGCTGAGGTCCTGGTGGACCGGGGGTATCAGGCCCTGCGGGCCGGCGATCGTCGCCGGGCCCGGCACTATTTCACCACGGCCATCTCCAGTGACCCGGCCTGCGTGACAGCCTGGGAGGGTCTGGCCCGGCTCACCTCCGATCCGCACCTGGCCTTGAAATACTTGCACCAGGCCCAGGCTTTGCTCGCCGCGCAGCCCGGTGGCCGGCAAGATGCGCATCTGCGCCAGGCCATCGGGCGGATCCAAAGCCAGATTCAGCAGGTGGAAGCGGCCCAGCGAGCCTCGCCGCGGACGCCACCGGACCTGTCCCCGGCCCGGCTGGAACCCTATCCGTCGCCGTGGCGTTGGGTGTTCGTGGGCTTGATCCTGCTTCTGCTCGTGATGCTGATCGTGGTGGCGGCCCTGAGCCTGGCCCCGGCCATCTCGGCCCAGGGGCTGTGGCCCGGTGAGGCCGTCGCCATGCAGCAACAGCCCCCGCGCGTGGAGACTGACCGGGACACGCCGCTGGTCGCCAGCCCCGCGACATTCAGCGGCCGCCTGGCGGCCGGCCAGACGGCGCTGGCGGCGGAAGAGTGGTCGCGGGCGGTGGCCCTGCTGGAAGCGGCCCGGCGAGCAGAACCGAACCATCAGCAGGCCATTGCTGCGCTCGTTCAGGGCTACCTGGATTGGGGACGCTGGCAGGCTGCGCATGGCCGGTACGCGGCCGCGCTCCTGTGTTTTGATCGGGCACAGGCGCTGGCCCCGGACAATCTGGACGTGGCCGGGGCACGCCTGGCCCTGTCGCGTGAGCGCAGATCGCCCGCGCCAGGTCCCCAGCCGCCCAGCCCTTCGCCCACCGTGAGGCCGGCCGCACCGCAGACGACCCCCCGGCCCGCTGGTTCAGCCGGGTCGCCGCTGACCGGTAAGTGGATTGACATAAACCTGTCACGCCAGACGTTGACCGCTTATGAGGGGAGCACGCCGGTCCTGCAGGCAGTGGTATCCACCGGCACCCGCCGTTACCCCACGCCCACCGGCCGATTTGCCATTCAGCGCAAATATCGGTACACGCACATGAGCGGCCCCGGCTACAGCCTGCCCAACGTGCCCTACGCCATGTTCTTCTACGGGGGCTATGCCATCCACGGCACGTACTGGCATGACAACTTTGGCACGCCCATGAGTCACGGCTGCATCAACATGCGCACAGACCAGGCCGGCTGGCTGTTCAACTGGGCACCGGTGGGCACGCCGGTGGTGATCCACAACTGAGTCCCCATGAACTCCGTTCACCAAAGCCTGAAAACGTAGGCAGGCTTTCGAGCCTGCCGCAGCCTGGACACGATTTTCCAGTCAACCAGCGCGTCCGCGCTTCAGGAATCATCCGCTCCCCAACGCACCAGGGCAGATATACGTCGCTCAGATGATGGGCCGGGTCATGGCCAGGTCCGCATATGCCTTGATCCCCCGGGCGCTCAGGGCAGCCAGGAAGGTCTGCGGGTCCAGGCACGCCTCCGGCGCGTAGACGCCGCCCGCTGTGGTCAGCAGCTCCCGGCGGGCGAGCATCAGCGTGCCGACGGCCAGGGAGAGGCCGGTCGCCTCGCGCATCTGGCCCACGCCACAGGCGATGTGGTGCATCGCTTCGCCAGCCCGCTCTCCCCATACGTCAATGCGGACGGCCCCTGCTGCCGGTTCCTCGGTGGCGTTCACCCGCTCGAGCAGGCTGACCAGCCGGGCGAGGGCGTCCCGGACCCGGCGGCCATTGAGCAGGCCCCACCGGGCTGGCCGGATGAATAGCCCGGACCCGCGCCCAAAGCCCATGAAAAAGTTGACCTCCTCAACGCCGGGGATGAAGCGGGGAAGCGTCTCCGGCTCGCTATGGCCCATGTTCCAGACCTTGATCGGTCCAAAACGCGGGAACTCGACGACGCGCTCTTCGCGGCAAGCCGGGATCATCGTCCGCCGACCTTCCCGCCAGGCCACCACGCGGCCGGTGATGATGTGCAGCATGTGCCGGACCACCGCCTCGCCGCCCCCGGCGTTCAAGGGCTGATACACGTTCACGTCCACGCGCGTGACCCGGTCCAACTGCTGCGCGTAGTAGCGCGCGCCCACGTTGGAGAGACCGGGGCTGGTGCCCAGGCCGGTGATGACGGTGAGTCCTTTCGACCGGGCGGCCGCGTCGAATTGCTCGATCACCGTGCCCGCAGGCTCCCATTCGTCGCAGATGCTGGCATACGGCACGCCGGCTGCGATGGCCGCGCGCACCAGCGGGACCTCAAACCGATGGAAAGGCCCCAGCGCCGATGCGGCCGCGTCATAGCCCTGCATGGCCTGGACCAATCCCTCGTGCTCGTGAGCGTCTATCTGTCTGACGTCCACCTGTGCCCCGGCTTTGGCCGCCGCCAGCCTCGCGGCGATCTCTTGCGCGGCCGTTACGTTGCGGTCGGCGATGGTCACTCGCCGCACCCCCTCCGAGGTCGCCAGGGCCTCCACCGCCCGGCTCCCCATGTCCCCTGCGCCGCCCAAAACGATGATCTCCATGTGGCCCTCCTGTACACGTTGTCCGTTCACTGCCGATTATACCACCTGAAGCCTGGGTATGGCAATACCGCTGCCTTGCGAATCCCGTTGGCTCGTGGTACAATGTAGCGCGTGATCGTTGTCGGGAGGTCCATGCGAATGAGATGGTCGGCCTTGAGTCCGTATTACGTTCCGCTGCTGGAAAAGTTCTTTCCGCTGCGTTTTCTTCTGGCCCGCTGTACCCGGCTGCCGGTCGTCGGTCGGGTGGTCAACCGCCTGCTCTTTGCCGGGGACAACATCATCTACCTGCCGCAGAACCGGGTGATCCCCATACACCAGGCGCTCGATCCGCCGGACGAGATGGTGCTGCCCTCGCAGGTGGTGGACCACTTTATTGAGCAGGCCCAATACCACTGGATCATGGACTTTTGCATCTGTCGTCAGGCCAACGGGTGCGTGGATTACCCCATCGAGCTGGGCTGCCTGTTTCTGGGCGAGGCTGCACTGGGGATCCATCCCCGGCTGGGACGTCGCGTGACCAGGGAGGAGGCGCTGGCGCACGTGCGGCGTTGTCGCGAGGTCGGCCTGGTACACATGATTGGCCGCAACAAGCTGGATACGGTCTGGCTGGGGGTGGGGCCGGGCGACAAGTTGTTGACGATCTGCAATTGCTGCCCCTGCTGTTGTCTCTGGCGCGTGTTGCCGCACCTGACGCCCCAGATCAGTGCCAAGATCCGCCGGATGCCCGGCGTATCCGTCACGGTGAGCGAGCGCTGTATCGGCTGTGGGACGTGCACCGGGGGCATGTGTTTTGTGAATGCCATCCACCTGGATCATGGTCGGGCCGTCATCAGCGACGCCTGCCGGGGTTGCGGTCGCTGCGTGAGCATCTGCCCCCAGCAGGCCATCGAGCTGACCGTGGATGATGGCCGCTTTGTGGCCGAAACCATCGGCCGGCTCGCGCCGTTGGTGGACGTAACGTGATACGTCATCCATCCCCATCAGGCCGGGATGACGTTGGCCGCTTGCCGGGGGTCGCCGTGCGTCTATCAGGCTACCCTTGCGAAGGTTACAAATGCGCCGGTGATCGGGCACGATCTCGCCGAAACAGACCGCTTGGGCCAGCGAATTGGCCGCAAACCTTCGCAAGGGTGAGCCGCAGTTACGCCGCTTGATGGAGGTCGCCGTGCGTCTATCGCTCGCGGCTGCGTTCTTGCTCATGGGCTTTACCTTCACGGTGACTCAGGGGCTGGTCATCCGCGCGCTGCTGGTGGCCTGTGGCGGCAACGAGCTGCTCATCGGCGTGGTGCTGGGGAGCTGGCTGCTCATTGAGGCAGCCGGGAGCGCGGTAGCCGGGCGGCTGTCCGCGCGATGGGGCTTTACCGCGACGGCGTTCGCAGCGTTGCAGACCGTGCTGGCCCTGCTGCTGCCGGCCACCGTCGTGGCGGGGATGCTGGCGCACACCCTCACCGGCGCGCTCCCCGGCGAGGGCGTGGGGTTGGGACCCGCCGTGCGTGTGGCGTTCCTGCTACTGACACCGGTGGGCCTGGTGGATGGGGCCATGTTCGCCGTGGGGTGCGCGGCGGGCCTCCAACTGGCCCAGCGCGAACGAGTCCCGGCCGGTGTGGTCTATGCCCTGGAAGCGCTGGGCGGCATCCTCGGTGGCCTGGCCCTGACCTACCTGTTTATTCCCCTATCCCAACCGGTGCGGGTGGCCCTGGTACTGGGCGTCCTCAACCTCGCTTCCGCGCTCTCGCTCCGGTTGGCGATCCGGCGGACGCTCGTGCCCTCTGCGGCCACGGCGACGCTGCTCCTGATCCTGCTGGGCAGCCTGCTCACCCCGGTGGCGGATGACCTCCTGGCGTGGGCGGTGGCCGGGCAATGGGCCGGCCATCAGGTGGTCGCTTACGAGGATTCGGTATATGGCAATGTGACCACCATTCGGCGCGAGTCCGAGTACACCTTCTTTGTGGACGGCGCGCCGCTGCTGACCACGCCGAACCCGGATACCGCGCGCGTGGAGGAGCTGGTGCACCTGCCGCTGTTGTTCGGGCCGACTCCCCGGCGCATCCTGGTGCTCAGCGGTGGGGTGGGAGGCGTTTTGCGGGAGGTGCTCAAGTATCCCGTGGCCTCGGTGGACTATGCCGAGCTGGATCCGCTGCTCATCCACCAGGTGCGGCGGTTCCCCACGCCGTTGACGGCCGCCGAGTTGGACGATCCCCGGGTGACGGTGCATCTCGTGGACGGCCGGCTCCTGGTCAACGAGCAGATGGCGCAAGGCGTGGGGCGTTATGACGTGATCCTGGTGAACCTGCCATATCCCACCACGCTCCAGGTGAACCGCTTTTTCACTGCCGAGTTCTATCGCGCGGCCCGGTCCCTGCTGACCGATGAGGGGGTGCTGGCCGTGCCGTTGCCGGGGGGCCTGACCTACCTGGGGCCGGCGCTGACGGACCTGCACAACCTGATGCGCGTTTCCCTGGCCCAGGCGTTCCCTCACGTGCGGGCGATCCCCGGCGAGACCGCCCTGTGGCTGGCTTCGCCATCGCCGGGGATCCAGTGCGACGACGTAGAAGCCCTGGTCGCGCGTTGGGAGGCTGCTGGCCTGGATGCCCAGCTCATCACCGCGCCCTACACCCGCTACAAGCTCGACCCGGTGCGGGCCGCGTGGTTCCATAGGACCCGGGCGCGGGGGCGGTCCGTGTCGGTCAACGAGGACCTGCGCCCGACGGGGGTCTTTTACGGGTTAGCATACTGGGAAGCGGTGTTCTCGCCGGACGTGGCCGCGCCCTTTGCGGCCCTGGCCGGGCTAAACCTCCCGCTCCTGATGGCCGGCGTGGCCCTGGCCTTTGGGGCTGTTTGGGCGGCGGGGTGGCGCTGGCCGGGGGTCCGTCGGGCCACCGTGCTGTGGGCGGTGGGGACCACCGGCGTGGGCGGGATGGCCGCCGACGTCATCGTCATCCTGGCCTTCCAGACCCTCCGCGGCCACGTCTACCACCAGATCGGGTTGCTCATGGCCGCGTTTATGGCCGGGCTGGCGGTCGGTGGCCTGGGGATGAACGCCCTGTTGCAGCGACGGCGCGCCGGGCATCGTTGGCTGGTGGCGCTGGAAGCCGCGATCCTGGGATTCTGGCTCATTTGCCCGGGGCTA
>FWPV01006370.1_pt1 | contig 22591 bp, 20 predicted proteins | sample 2228371 | NCBI WGS metagenome assembly FWPV01 (sample SAMEA103939776, study PRJEB20133) | metagenome | reverse complement strand
CCCTCTTCGAACTTCTTCGCGACCGCCTCCGTACGGGGCTTCCGTTTCCGCACCGGGCGGTGCCCGCCGCAGGCCTCGCAGCGGAGCACCAGCACCCGCCCGTCCTTGACGAGGCGGGTGTCCGGACGCCCGCACTCCGAGCAGATCACGTAGTCGTCGACGTAGTTGTGGATGACCGCGCTGATCGTCGCCTGGTCGAATTTGCCCGAGAAGACCGCCCGGCTCCCCTCGATCTTGCCGGCCGTGCCGAGTTCGCCCACCAGGTACTTCATCAGCTCGTCCGGTTCGCGCCGCAGCTTGTCCGCGATCTCTGCGAAGTTCTCCAGCACCGTGGTCTTGCCCTCGACGAACGCCCGGGGCTCCGGGATCACGAATCGCTCGTGCCGCTCGTCGGTGCGGGTGATGCCAGCGTAGGCCTTCTTCAAAAGCTCCTCGTAGGTGTCTGTCATGCATTTATATATGGGGCGGGCGATGAGAAAAAGGTCGCACCCGCCCCGTCCGGTGCAGACATGCTTATCTAGCCCGGGACAGACATTTCACGGTACATGCTGTCTGCCGAGGACCTGGCCTATCTGCGGGCCGAACTGAAACGTGACCCGACTCCCCTGGAGATCGCCGCATTCGACAACCTCTGGAGCGAGCACTGCAGCTACCGCTCCACAAAGACCCTTCTCCGCACGCTCCCGACCGAGGGGCCCAACGTGATCCTGGGTCCGGGGGACGATGCCGCCGTGGTGCAGTTCTCCGATACCTGTGCGATCGTCATCGGGATGGAGAGCCACAACCACCCCAGCTACGTGGATCCCTACCACGGTGCCGCCACCGGGGTGGGAGGCATCGTGCGGGACGTGATCTCGATGGGGGGGCGGCCGATCGCCCTCATGGACCCCCTCTACTTCGGGCCGCTCGCCGAGGCGAAGAACCGCTACCTGTTCGAGCACGTGGTCGCCGGCATCGGGGACTACGGCAACTGCATCGGGGTGCCGGTGGTGCGGGGGGAGGTGGTCTTCGACGAGAGCTACCGCGGGAACCCGCTGGTGAACGTGGTCTGCGTGGGCGTGGTGCACCCGAAGCGCTACGTCACGGCGCGGGCGAAGCGTCCGGGGAGCCGCCTGGTGCTGGTCGGGTCGGCCACCGGCAGGGACGGTCTCGGCGGGGCGTCCTTCGCCTCGCGGGACCTTGGGGTCTCCGCGGAGGCGCTGGACCGCCCCAGCGTGCAGATCGGCGATCCCTACACCGAGAAGCTGATCATCGACGCGACCCTGGAGATGGTGGAGAGCGGGGCGGTGCTCTCCTGCAAAGACCTGGGAGCCGCCGGCCTCGCCGGCGCCAGCAGCGAGATGTGCAGCACGCTCGGCGGCATCATCACGGCAGACAGGGTGCACCTGCGGGAGGAGGGGATGAATGCCGTCGAGATCATGCTCGCGGAATCCCAGGAGCGGATGCTCTTCGAGGTCGCCCCCGGGGACGTGCCCCGGATAGGTGCCATCGCCGAGAAGTACGATCTCTGCTGGAGCGACATCGGCGAGGTGATCCCCGAGCCGCGCTACATCGTCCAGTTCAAGGGGGAGATCGTCTGCGACGTCCCCATCGCGCTCCTGACCGGCGGGGCGCCCCTCTGCTTCTGGGAGAAGCGGGCCTACACTGCGGAGAGGCCGTTTTCGAGGCCCGGTGCGGATATAAAGGATCTGGCCCTGGCGGTGCTCTCCCATCCGGATGTTGCCGGGAAGGACTGGGTCTTCGAGCAGTACGACCGCCACGTGCAGCTGCGGTCGGTCTCGCTCGAGGGGGACGCCGCCGTGCTCCGCCTGGAGGACCGGGCGCTCGTCCTCTCCTGCGGCTGCAATCCGCGGCACATCTACCTGCGGCCGTACGAGGGGACGGGGAACGCGGTCGTCGAGAACGCGGCGAACCTCGCCTGCCTGGGCGCCGAGCCCCTCTGTCTGGTGAACTGCCTGAACTTCGCCAGCCCCATCCACCCCGAGGTCTACTGGCAGATGGAGGAGTGCGTGCGCGGGCTCGGGGACATGGCGAGACGCCTGGGCATACCCGTCGTGGGGGGCAACGTCTCGCTCTACAACGAGAGCGACGAGTTCGGGACCCAGGTGAAACCCACCCCCTCCCTCGGGATGGCGGGACGGGGCGAGGTGCGGAGGGCGGGCCGCCCGAGGGACGGGTGCACCCTCGCGGTCATCGGCGAGGGCGCGGCGGCGTTCGGCGGGTCCGTGCTCGACGCCGTGAGCGGCTGCGGGGGCGAGGCCCCGCCGCTGGCGGATCCGCGGACGGTCGCGGCGGTGCGGGATCTCGTGCAGGCGGGCAGCATCGAGGCGGCGACCGACATCTCGCGGGGCGGGCTGCTGGCGGCCCTCGCCAGGCTCGCCCCCCGCTCCGAGATCGCCCTCCGGGGCGACATGCTGGACGAGCTCTTCTCGGAGTCCTACGGACGGTTCCTGGTGGCGCTGCGGGACGGGGCGCCCCTCTGCAACGTCGGGTACCGGGCGATCGGCACCACCGGCGGGGACGCGCTGCGGATCCGCTGCGGATCCCAGCGCCTCGTCCTCGAGGAGGGGGAGATCGAGGCGGCGCTCTCCGCCACCACCCGCACTATGCGCTACTGACCCGCCGCACCGTCTCCACGAATCGCTGGATCTTCTCGCCCTCCGGCAGGTCCCGGTGCGTGAAGATCTCCCCCTCCTTCACCTGCACCCCGCGGGCGGCAAGACCCCGCTTCAGGAGCTCCATGCTGACCCCCGGTGAGCCCCCGCAGGTGACGTAGACGATCCCTTTCTTTCCCCTCGCCCCGGTCAGGGCGTCCAGGGCGGAGTTCATGGCGGGGGTGGGTTTCCCCGCCCACACGGGGGATCCCACGACCAGGGTGTCGCAGGCGGAGACGTCGATTGCCTTCGGCTCAATGGGATCCCTTCGACCCAGCCGGGCGCGGAACGCTCCGATCAGGTATACCGTGACGGCGTTGTAGCCGCTCTTGTCCCGCACCTCGATCCGCTCGCCCCCGAGTTCGGAGGCGCAGCGCTCGGCGACGCCCCGTGTGTGGCCGTCCCGCGAGTGGTAGATGTAGCATATCGGCATGGCCGAAGATCCCGAGAAGGAGGATATATGCTTTGCCCCCTGTCCGCCCTGCGAGCCGGCAGGCGGGAAGGAGGTATGGTGCTGGAGTGCCGTGCGGGGACATTGGGGCCGTAATGGCATCGTTGCCATCCTGCGACTCCGGGAGACGGAGGAAGTTCTTTCCCTGCCTGCCATCCATCATGCGATCCGCACGGGAATGGTGATAAGAGGCGGCGAGTTGAGATGTTCTGCCCTCCCTCCCCGGGATCTTTTCCCCCTCCGAGGCTATCCGGACTGGCGGGGTGGGGGCGCGGGGGAACCTCTCCCCTCCCCTTCTTCCCCCCTCTTTCAATGGGGGGAGAGTAGCGACAGGACTCGATTGGGATCCTGTAGAAGACCCGGAACGTTGCTTCGGAGTCGCAGGGGGAGTCCGGTGCACCCAACAGAATTGGATGTATCGGACTGCCGGGCGGAGATTCGGAGGGGATCCCTGGTGCGATGGACCTTGATCGAGGGGGCAGGGGAGCGATGCATCCGTGTCACGCCGCCCTACTCGGGATCGCAGGGACCGGAGGAAAAGCATCCGCCCCTCCTCCCCCTCTTCAGGAGGATAGGGCCTGTCCAGGGGGCAGCGGGAGTTCGGATTGTCACCCCTGCTCGGGTCGAACTTTCCTGGTTCCCCCGGCGGCGAGGAGAGTCTTATCCGCGATCCGGAACAGGCCTTCCATCGTACGGGGGTGCGTGGAACCCACTCACCTCCTGCACCTCGCCCCCCCCGAATGGTATGGGCCCCCGGTCCGGTGCAACCGGACCGAGAGATGTGCGAATGATTCGCAGAACACGAGAGGATCCGGGTTGCAAAAGATGACAGGTTACCGCGAGAACGCCAGCAAGTATGCCCGATCTCCCCCTGTCGCCCGCATGAGAGCTTTCACCGGGCCGAGGCCGCGGGTGCGGACCGGATCCATGGTAGCACAGAGAGCACCGCTGGCGGCTGTACCCCCGGTCGAAAGGGATCGGGAGGCGGTGTTGAGGAATGGTTTTAAAAAGGAGAGGCTCATCGGAGGGCTATTTTTTGAACTGCGGCATCAAGGCGCGGATCTCTCTTCCCACCTGCTCGATCAGGTGCTCCTCGTCCCTCGCCGTGAGGGCGTTGAAGACCGGACGGTTCACCTGGTTCTCCAGGATCCACTCCTTGGCGAACTCCCCGCTCTGGATCTCCTCCAGGATCTCCTGCATCGCCAGGTAGACCTCCGCTCCGATCACCCGTGGGCCCCGCGTGAGGTCGCCGTACTGGGCGGTGTTGCTGATGGACGAGCGCATGTGGGATATCCCGCCCTCGTAGATGAGGTCCACGATCAGCTTCAGCTCGTGCAGGACCTCCAGGTAGGCCATCTCCGGGGCATAGCCGGCGTCCACCAGCGTCTCGAAGCCCGCCTTGATGAGTGCGGTCGTCCCCCCGCAGAGGACCGCCTGTTCGCCGAAGAGATCGGTCTCGGTCTCCTCGCGGAAGGTGGTCTCGAGCACGACCGCCCGCGTGGCCCCGATCCCCCGGGCGTAGGCGAGCGCGATCTCCTTGGCCCTGCCGCTGAAGTCCTGGTGGACGGCGATGAGCGCGGGGACGCCCTTCCCCTCCTCGTACTGGCGGCGGACCATCCTGCCGGGCCCCTTGGGCGCGATCATGGTCACGTCCACGTTATCGGGGGGCACGATCTGCCCGTAGTGGATGTTGAACCCGTGGGAGAACGAGAGGACGTTCCCCTCCTCCAGGTACGGAGCAATCTCCGCTCTGTATACGGCTCCCTGCGACTCGTCGGGGAGGAGGATCTGGATCATGTCGGCCTGTTTCGCCGCCTCCTTCACCGTAAAGACATCCAGACCATCCTCGATCGCCGTCCTCCAGCTCTTCCCCTGGCGGAGCCCGATGATCACGTCGAGGCCGCTGTCCCGCAGGTTCAGCGCCTGTCCTCTTCCCTGCGAACCGTATCCGATAACGGCTATCCTCTTCCCTTCGAGGTAGGAGAGATCCGCATCTTCCTCGTAGTATCTCTTGATTGCATTGTCCATGCATGAGATATGGGCCGGAAGGGAAATAAATATTATATATTACTAAAAGATTTGATCGTGTTATTTTCCCAGGCAGAGGGGTCAGCCGGTAGAGATCCCCTGGCAATGGAGTTATACGATGGAATTACCCGATGTACAGTCGACCTGTCCCGATATCCGGATAAACCTGACGCGCGTTGGAGTGAAGAACGTCAATAAACTGGTGGAAGTGGCCCGACCCGGGAAACGGCCGGTCATCTTCATCTCCAACTTCGATGTCTTCGTGGATCTGCCCGCGAGCCTGAAGGGCGCCAACCTGTCCCGCAACTTCGAGGTGATCGACGAAGTGCTCCAGCAGGCGATCGAGGGGGAGGTCAAGGAGATAGAGGAGCTCTGCAGTTTTGTTGCCCGCAGGCTCCTGGATCGGCACGAGTACGCGGATCGTACGGAAGTGCTGATGAAGAGCCAGTTCATGGTCAAGCGCGAGACGCCCGTAAGTCAGACCAGCTGCCACGAGGTCGTCAACGTCCATGCGGGCGCGGTGGCGAAGCGGACCGCCGACGAGCCGATCGTCCGCAAGTTCATCGGCGCCGAGGTGACGGGGATGACTGCCTGCCCCTGTGCGCAGAACATCATGAAGGACCGTGCGATGCAGGTGATGCAGGATCTCGACATCCCCGCGGAGAAGATGGAGAGGTTCTTCGAGGAGGTGCCCATGGCGACCCACAACCAGCGGGGGCGGGGTTTCCTCTGCATCGAGACCGACGACGATCAGCACGTGGGGCTGGAGAAGATCATCCGCATCCTGAAAGACTCGATGAGCGCGCGGATCTTCGAGCTGCTCAAGCGCGGGGACGAGAGCTACGTGGTGCTCGAAGCGCACAAGAATCCACGGTTCGTCGAGGACTGCGTGCGGGAGATGGCGAGAATGGTCCTGATGGAGTTCAAGGATCTCCCGGCGGATGCGGTGATCACGATCAAGCAGACGAACGAGGAGAGCATCCACCAGCACAACGCCTACGCCGAGCGGAAGGCGACGCTTGCCGAGCTGATGGTGGAGATGGAAGGGGAGCCCGTCTGAGTGGATGGGAGCCTGCAAACCCTCCCGGATTTCATTTCGCATGTATTCCCGATGGGGAATTTCTGGGCAAATCCAGAAGCATATGCAGGGTGCAGAACGGAAGGGGAGCTCTTCCGTCAGGACTTTTTTTGGGTAACCTCACTCACAATCACAGAAGGCTCTTCTCGGGGGAACCAGGCCGCATGAGAGTCCGGGAAGCGGCAAGCAACCAGAACAGCTGCACCGGTGCAGCTGTTCGGAGTACGATGCCGGTACTGTCTCATTCCCCTTCACCAGGGTGAACCAATGTACCGGATAGTTCTTCTGGTCGTCCCGGGGGCCGTGGACCAGGATACGGTATTTCCCGGGCGTGATCGTGCCGTTGGTACCATATTTTAAAGCGTAGTCCGTGCCGCGGTCGATCGCATAATCCCCGTCTCCCCCGGCGGTGTCCCAGGCACGCACCCGCAGGAACATCTCGTTGGGCTGCAGCCGGAACCCTGCATCCACGGAAGGTACGTTGACGACATCCAACCAGTTTCCATTAACGTTTTTTTGAACGAGGTCATTCCAAAACTCTCCAGATCGGGAGGGCACAAGCCAGGTATATTAGCCCCAGGAATGAATGTTCATACCGTTCAGGGAACGATCTTCTTGAAGGCCGCGATCCAGCTGAAGACCCGCTTGATAGCGCCTCGGCTTTTATAGAGATTCTTATCATACTGAATCGGTCTGTCTCTCTTGGGATATTTCCGCTTTATCGGATTGATCGGGATATTGCTCTTAATCCCACGGTTCCGGTTATACTGGCGGATGGCATGCGTGTCGTAGGACGCATCCGCGGTGATGATCCCCGGTTTTTCAGATCTTTCGGGAATCTCGAATGCTCCCACCGTTGACTTGTAGAGGAGAGAATCGAGGATGTTCGCCGGAGCAACCGTGCAGGCTACGGGGCGACCGTTCTGATCGACCAGGGCGCTCAGCTTGTTCCCATTCACCTTCTTATAGCCATCATACCCGATATCTCCCCCTTTTCGCGGAGATATCCTTGGTATCGGTGATGCAGTGGGAAAGGTCGGGCTTCTGGGGGTCCTAGCCGGACTGGAGGAGATCCAGATCGCCTGATACGCTCCCCGTCTGCAGAGCTCGAGGTGGTACCGGTGGATGGTTGATTTTTTACCGCATTTGGTGGGGGCATCGCTCCAGGTGCACCCGATGGTCAGGACGTAGAAGATGCCGTTGAGGATCTGCCGAGGGTCGCGTCGGGGACCGGCCGGTGTGCGGTTTCCGGGGAGGCAGATGCTTCCGGAGAATTTCCCAGAGATCGTCGTCGATTTCCTGAAATGTCATGCCCCGGGCTTAGGGTTCGCCAGGGTCTCATACTTTTGGGATGTCCTCGTTTTCCAAAAAACGACGATCGCACCCCGATAGGACCTATTGCCCTTCCATCACTCGATAGAACTTCATTAATATTGGAATAGTCAGCGAATCGTTGGATAGCCTTAATAGAAGTATCTTCCCCCAAGGAGGGCATAACCTCCATCATCCGTCTGCAGGACTTCATGGATAACATTCGACGTCCGGCTCGGAGTGGAGACCCAAGGAATCGTAGTATTCCACTGCGCATCCCCGGAACTGTCTACTTTTCTTACCGCCAGATCCAGATTCGTTCTGTTCATGGAGAAGAATCCCTGAGACTGAATGGGTGAAAAGCTGATCAGAATAAATCCCTGATCGGATGCATGTTTTGGATATTCTGTTAAGGGAACGATCCTCTCCTCCTCGATAGCTCCATCGTGGCTGATCAGGACTTCGACGATCTTCCAAGAGTTGTTCGCATTCTTTCCCGAATCCTCCACTGCATAGAGGATTGTATACCCGCGATCTGGTTGTTCATGCATGTCGAGCAGGGAACTGTTCGTTTCGGCCAGAAAAACGTCCCAGACGACGGTCGCGTTGGCATCCATCTTTACAACCAATATCCTTCCTTGGGCTGGATATTGTGCCCCTTGTTCAAAGGTTAATCCTCCGACGATGTATCCACCATCCGAGGTCGTGGCAATCGAGCGTACCGTCTCCAGGTCCGGATAATCGATTACTCTCTCCCAGAGCAGTATCCCCTCGTATGAGAAACATGCGATATTTAGATTCTCGGATCGAGAATATTTCGTTGCAGCTAGAAGGATACTCCCGTCGGGTGCCTGCGCCGCTGCATTCACGACAAGATCGGTGGTGATCTTTCGGGTAAGCTGGTCAACAACGCTCTTCTCCCATGCCATCCGCCCCTGGTCGTCGATACAGTATACGTATCCGCCATGTGTAAGGATCAAATACCTGCCATCAGGGCACTGAAAGAGAGCCAGGATACTCCCATGCGAGCGTGAATAGATTGTATTCCAGATGACATTTCCTCTGCCATCGATCTTAATCGCCCGAATCATATTGCCGTACGAGTCATTGTAAAAAGTTCCTGCAACAAAGAATCCTCCATCTGACGTCTGGATGCCCCAGTTCTCATAATAGTGCACGGCAGGGGAATATCCCTGATTCTCAATCACCGCAGACCATTGCTGACTGCCTTCCTTATCCAGCCGTACCAGTACTGTCTCGCTTCTCCAGGCATACGTTTGCATGCACCCTGCAATGACGGAAAATGCGATGCAGAAGCAGATAAGAGTCATTATCGCGGTGATTTCTTTCATCCAAATCAACATTTGTATCTCAAAAAGTAATGATTATGATTTCACATACCTTGCAAGTCCATTTGCGTATTTTGCCGTCCTTAGTATGAGGTTATTGGTCAAATTGTCAATCGTTGTGTGGGGCTGGGTATAATCCCATTGTTCACCAAGACCATAAACATACCCGATCACTGTATCCAGATATCCATTGGAGTATATTGCAAGATCTCTGGTACCTGCTGACCAGTCCGTATACCAATAATAATCATAATTGTTAGCGACAACAGATTCGAACTGGGAATTCCATCTTGCGTTAACGTGTGCCTCATAGTTATCATGGCACCATCTCCAAAGAATTTGTTCCAATTCGCGTCCAGTATGCATAGGATTTCCTACATCAGTCAGGAAATGACTGGCATATCCCAGTCTTTTTGCAGCCTCATATCGCTCTCCATCAGAATAGTAGCTTTTAGCTTCGTCTGCTAAATCACGACAAATAATCGGAGCACCCCCAAAATATGCTCCCGGGTTATAGAAGTGATCGAGAGAGTGGAATAATTCATTGAATGGCCATATATATCCCGCGTACCAAGAATCTGGTTCGGGCGCGTAATCTCTTACAGTAGTCGGATAGGGGAACAGACATTTATCTGCAGCCCAATAGGCTATTTGACTATGTGTTGGGCTTCCTCCCCATAATACCGACATTTGACCTTCTGGATTCTCCCGATAATAGGCTTCATTCAGTAGCAATTGGACCATTTCAAGAGTTTTATTTTCTTGTTCAGTCAGGGACGTACTCTGGACGGTTGAGGTAAATCCAATTTGGGTGATTGTTCCACCATACGTCGGATATCCTGGCCCTCCTTCTTGAGTCTGACTAGTAACAGGATACTTCTTCCAGATCTCCTGGAGATTGTCTTTTAAGGTCAGTAGATCCTTTGTTGCAGAATTGGCACCGTTGAGATCTGCAATGAGGGTATCCAGGGAATTGACTATTTCATTTTTCCTATCATCATTTATCGTTAAAATAATCCAATGAGGTGTAGCGTTTTTAATGGATGGGTCAAATGAAATAACATTAACGGGCAGGTATCCCTCTACATCGTTATCTGGATCAATCTGTACCGATACGAGGCTTCCACCCGATTCATACAGTTTGCCCTTTTCTATTGCACTTACAGCTGGTATCAGAGCACAGCACAGCAAGAGCATCATCAGAAGCGCAGACAATATCCACGCTAGATTGGTTGTTTTCACGTTTTATATACCTCCATTCTCATTTTATCACGGAGGCACGACGCAACGCTTTTACGATCAAAGAGCGCACATAGTCATGCCTACGGGCAGCATCGGGGTTCTCCAATCTGGTCAGGATGGTGTGAACCCCGTGCTACACTGAAACCTTTGCTTTTCAGTATAAATGATTTGTGTAGAGATCGTCTACACGTTAGTCTAGCTTGGAATAGTGCCAGTCAGGCACTGTCATCTGAAAAAGTTTTAACCATATGGAATAGAAGACTCTCCTCTCTCTTTACCGGCTAATCTCTGCAGGTCTGCGCTCGTACAGGGATAGGGCCCGTCGTCCCTCCAGCGATCACCTCCGACACTCGTGCCCGATACGTTGCCTGTTGTCTACCGAACGCCGCTCCTCCGCCTGTCGTGAAGTCCAGATCGAAGGTGAGGGTATGATCAGCCTCATCGATCGAACGGATGGTATCGTCCACGAAGACCATGGTCGACTGCTCTGCTAGGATCCCGGAGCCGCACGTTCCCATGCTCTCCCCCGCCGGGACCACATCAACGACAGGCGAGAAGCATACAGATTGAATGTCGTGTCGTACATCGCGGATGTCCCCTTTGGAAAATATTGCATGGATATCCGTGAGGTTCCGGTCTTGAGTCTGGAATGCGAGCATCTTACCCTCATCAGGCATCACTAAGGTCGAGGTCCATCTGCCGAACATCTGGTTCTGCAGCTCTTCATCCGAAAACACCAGTCTTTCGTTTACCATAGGGATAGGAACGATGATTGTTGTGATCAAGCCTCCCTGGGCCTTCGCCAGGCCCTGAACGGAGATCGTATACGTCGATACTTCAACGGTCATCGTAGACGCTCCGGCGACTGCGATGAGAATCGCCAGCGTCAGGACACCGCACAGGACGATGCCACCCACAATCGAGATAGCCAGTTTTTTCAGGGAGTAGCGATCCTTCACATAGAACCAGATAAGGTATCCGAATCCAACGAATCCGACAACGAAAAATGCATCGGCAAGAATACCCAGCGAGCCCATTCGTAGCAGCCAATAGAGGAGATAGATCAGGAAGAGTGCCCCGCCGATACTCACTGCAAGGATATTTTCCCGTTGCATCGACACCATCTCAATGTATAAAAATTAATTAGCTTTAAAAATACCTATCTTGTGAGCTCTGTAGAAGACTGTTTCTGCATCGAATTGCGCCCATGCTACGGCCCTTTCTGTCGATGTCGATAATCGTAGAAACAGACGCAGGCCCAGTCCTCTCCATTTACGGCGATAGAGTGCTTAGGTACCAGAGAGAGCCATCCCGCCAATCCCGGGCGAAGGGGTTTCGTCTAATCCTCTACAGAGTGTAGAGAATGTTATTCCGATCCTCATCTCCCCTATACAGGACTTATCACACTCCGACGGGCGTGGGTTTCCCCGCATTGCGATACTTCCTACACCAAGATGGCAGACTCTCTCACGGCTCTCGGGGGAAAGGCGGTTCACGCCTGGTCCAGGCTAAGGGTATCGATACCCGCTCTACATACCCATGCCTTATCGCAATAAGGGCGCGACCCCCCTTCCCTCTAAGTACGATAGCCTCCAGAAGATGTGGTCGATATTTCAAAGTATCCCCACCTTGCAGTGCGATAGACCCTCGTCCGGACTGCAGAAGGGAGCTGTCCCCATTACTGGGGAACGAGCCCGGTCCAATCCAGGATCTCACACTTTTGCGGTGTATATCGCCGATACCCTCCGGCTTCACTACACCCGGTCCAATCGTACCCACGGGGGAGGGCCCCTTCTCCCTGCATCGTTTTAAATCGATCAAAACGGGAGAAGGTGGCAATCAGGTGATGTTCTCGATCTCTGGATCAACGCTGACAGAGCTGTTCCTTTTGCCGTTCCGACGCATAGGCCTTCTCGGAGACGGAAGAGATATTCTCCCGCCCTCCACGTCCCGGAGGGCGTGGACGGGAGAGAGGCGAAGCTGGGGATGTGAACGGATCTCATCCTGGAGGGGACGCTCTCGCAGATCTTCGAGAAAAAGAGGGTGTTGATGACGCGATGTACGCAGCCTTATCTATCCGGGCCATCCCGCCGCCCCCCGTGCAGGGAGGTGATGTCCCGGATCGACTGGATCGCTCCCATCCGCTTCCCCCGGCTGTCGAAGAGGGGGGCTGCCTTCCCCTGGAGGAGCCGCTCCCGGGAGTCGTGCGGCAGCTTCAGGTACCCCTCCGCGATGACCGTGCCCCTCTCCCGGCGGAAGAGGCGGTAGCGCCTCTCGATCTCGGGGATCTCCCGATCGACCAGATCGATGAGGATGGGGCGGAACGAGCCGTAGAAGGGGACGGCGTAGGCGTAATCGCTCCTGCCCAGCATCTCCCCGCGCGGCACGCCGGTCAGGTCCTCCATGGCGCGGTTCCAGGCGATCACCCGACGCTCGCTGTCGATCACGAAGGTGGCGTCGGGCAGAAAATCGACGATATTCTGCATCGTATCCACCATCTGGCGGAGCTCGTCCTCCGCCGTGCGGATCGCGGTGATGTCCTCGTAGGTGACGTACTGCCGGCCGTCGGAGAGCGTGACGGGGCGGAACACGATCGTCTTCGTCCCGCCGTCCCTGCACCGCACGGCGAACTGCCGGGGCCGCGTCTCCCCCACGCCATGCGAGGCCAGATCGGCGATCCAGGCCGATATCGCCTCCTTGCGGCAGCCGGCATCCGGGAACGCCCGGTCGAACCAGGCTCTGCCGTTGGGGACGTCCTCCCGCGTGTAGCCGAACACCTCCGTGAACCGGGGGTTGATGTAGAGGTACGTCCCGTCCCGATCGATGATGGCGATCGGGAAGGGCGAGAGATCGGCAACCGCCCGGAAACGCTCCTCGCTCTCGCGGAGCGCCCTCTCGTAGCGCCGCTCGGCCGTGGTGTCCTCGATCACGATCGTGGTTCCGGGGCTCCCGTCGTCGAAATCGGTGGGGATGAGTTTCACCCGGAAGAAGAGCTCCTGCCCTCCGCGGGAGAGGGCCGCATCGTACGTGTACTCCTGGCGGAAGTTGGGATCCCGGATCCTGGCGAGGAGGGGCGGTTCGGAGAGAAGGGGCAGGCAGTGATCCGCGAGGTTGCACCCGACGACGGCATCCCTCTCCATCGCCAGGAACTGCAGGAAGTTATCGCTGATCTGGATCAGCTTCCCGTGCCTGTCGCAGATCGCGACGAACGCCGAGGAGTACTTCAGCAGGGCCGAGGCGGGAACCCGCTGCGAGAGGAAGAAGACCTTGGCCGTACCGTAGGATCGCATCTCCACGTGCCCGGCCATCGTCAGGATATCGAGATACTTTGCCACGGAGTTCCTGTTCATCTGCAGCCGTTTCGAGATATCCGACACGCTCAGACCTTTCGGGTGGTCTCTCAGGATCTCCTTCAGCTTCAAGAGTAAATCGTCCAAGCCGGCCTCTCTCCAGGGTCTGCAGAAGGAGAGTACGGAACTGCAAAATAATAACTTTTTATGATTGCGTACAACCCGCCCCCGATACGACCTGCGACGGCATGCCGCTCGCGGGAGGTTCGCAGGCATCTCTCTCCCTGCTGCGCCGGCGCCCTCACCTGCGAATCTCCAGGATGCCCCGATGCTGCCGGAGCAGACCGTTCCCCGCCCGAACCTGCGGCGGTGGCCGATACCCGCAGTCGACGAGAGAGCCGCGATCGGATGCCGTCCTGCGACTTCCGCGCGGATGTGCGACTCCGGTTTCCCGGGCGGCTTTCCGGGCAGGGATCGGGAGATCGAAGGGGCGGAGGAAGGCGAGCCGCCGGCTGCGGAGATCGCCGGGGGAGAGCCTGCTTCCCGGGAGTGTCCCGGAATCCTTCCGGCACGCCCTGCATGGCGACCGATGCCGGGGAGTGCGGGAGAACGCGCGGCCTGCGCAGGGAGGCTCAGGAACGTGGGAGGTGGCGGAAGATTGGGTACTCAAGGCGCCGTCTCGGAGATCCGGCTCCCAGCGCGATGAGATCAGCGGAACCCGCAGGGATGCCCCGACCGCAAGGTCAGAGGCATCCGCACACCATCCCGGCATTCGTGTCCATCCGGGCATACTCTGCCGGAATGTGCGATCGCAGTCCCTGAATTCCGAATCCCGTGCACCTGCCGGTTCTTTTCGACAGGTTTAAGTAGATCGATGGCATACCCGCATTCAACTGCCATGCGATACTGCCTTGCAGTATTGGATATCGGCAACGCAAGGCGGATTAAAGGGAGTTCAAATAGTTAAATATATATGTATAATTTATTTTTGGGAATGGATTTATTATTATTAAATAACAGTAGATTTGCATCCATCCGCGGATGCTGCGCCATATTGAGCTCCGCTCATATGAAAGGTATTAATAGGAGATGAAAAGGAAAATACTATGGTTATCGTACCAGACCATCTCCTCGCGACTTGTTGACACGGTAGCCCAAGCAGCGGCGTGTCGACCCATCGGGGGAGTGGATGCGCAAGCATACCGCATCGCAGTTCGAACAAGCCAACAAGGTTGAGGCGATATAATTGTCGAAAGTTGTAGAGATTTCTCCAACCACGAGGCACGAGGGGCACTCCAAGCTCGTCCTGAAGATCAACGACGAGGGGATCGTCGAGCGCGGCGACTGGCTCTCCATCACGCCGGTGCGGGGTGTCGAGAGGCTCGCCGTCGGAAAGACGATGGAGCAGGTCCCCAAGATTGCTTCCCGGGTCTGCGGCATCTGTCCGATCGCGCACACCCTCGCCGGCGTCGAGGCGATGGAAGCGTCCATCGGCTGTGAGATTCCCCGGGATGCGTACCTGCTGAGGGTCATCCTGCAGTGCGCGAACCGTCTGCACAGCATAGCCCTGCACAACGTGCTGACGCTGCCGGACATGTACATCCCCGGAACCGATGCGAAGATCAATCCCTTCACGAAGGAGGAGCCGGTGCGGAGCGTGGCCAAGCGCATCCAGCGGCTCCGCGAGATCGGACAGACCATCGGCGAGATCGCCGGCGGCGAAGCGATTCACCCCAGCAACCCCCGCGTCGGCGGCATGTACAGGAACGTGACTCCGCGTGCGAAGGCCAAGATGTACGACCTGGCCAAGGAGGCGCGGGTGCTGGCCCAGGAGCAGATGGAGTTCATGATCGCCGTTCTGCGCAACTACCAGAAGCGGGACTGGGCGGAGGTCGGCGGCAGGCAGATCCCGATCCCGAAGGATCTCGGCTACCATGACCAGGGTTACATGGCAACGCACCCGGTCTACGGCAGCAGCAGCCTTGATGAGAATCCGACCTGGGATCCGGACCGCTGGATGGACGTCCGCCCCTGGGACTGGTATATGGGCGAGGTCGAGATCAACTACGAGGACCCGACCTACCCGATCGGCGGCACCACCAAGGCCGGCACGAAGGCGAACCCCCAGATGGAGGCCTGCACGGGCGTCCCGCTCTACGACGGCCAGCCCGTCGAGGTCGGCCCCCGCGCCCGCCTGGTGAAGTTCAAGAACTTCGACGAGAAGGGCACCATCGGCCAGCAGGTTGCCCGCCAGATGGAGTATCCCGACACGGTATATGCCATGATCCGCGCCCTCGACGAGCTGAATCCGAGCGGCAGGGTGATCGCAGACGAGATCCCGCAGGGCGACGGTTCCCTGGGCTGGGCTGCGAACGAGGCCCCCCGCGGGACGGACGTCCACCTCGCCCGGGTGAAGGACGGGCGGGTGCAGTGGTACTCGCTGCTGGTCCCGACCACCTGGAACTTCCCGACCTGCAGCCGGGCGCTCACCGGCGCACCCTGGCAGCTCGCCGAGGTGGTCGTGCGCGGATACGACCCGTGCGTCTCCTGCGCCACCCACATGATCGTGGTCGATGAGGACAAGAGGATCGTGGCCCGGAAACTGATCCAGTGAGCGACGTGACGCTGTATCCGGAGATCGTGGTTGCAGGATGCGGAAACCCCCTGTTCGGCGACGACGGGTTTGGTCCGGCGGTCGTTGAGGAGCTGAAGAAGCTCGCCCTTCCCGACACGGTGAAGGTGGTGGATGCCGGTCTCGGCGGACCCCACTTCGTCTTCACCATGCTGGACGCAGACGTCACGAAGAAACTCGTGATCATCGACATCGCCGATTTCGGCGGAAATCCCGGAGACGTCACCATCATCCCTGTGGAGGATCTGCCGCCCGGCAGCTACCGTGACGCCCATTCCTGGGACCTGACCGAACCCCTGCTGCGACTCGCGGACAGGATCGAGATCACGGTGATCGGATGCCAGCCGAAGCGCGTTACGGCACCCGATTTCGAGATCGGGCTCACGGACGAGGTCCGGAATGCGATTCCCGGAACAGTGAGGCTCGTACTGAAGATTATCGGAGTGGATTATGGGACTACTGTCATCCCTGAAGAGGAGCATCGGAGGGGAGGAGCCTCAGAAACCAGCACCGGCTCCGGTCGTGCAGGCGACGCAAGCAGCAGCGCCTGCCGCTGAAGCGGCGGAGAAGAAGGTGGAAGTAGCTAAGAAGGAGGAGAAACCTGTGGCAAACAAAATAACTGTGGGACACGTTCACATGAGCGGCTGTACCGGCTGTCTGGTGTCCCTGGCAGATACATACGAAGGACTGTTCAAGATCCTTGACGACTATGCAGACCTCGTGTACGGGCTGACCCTTGCAGATGTCCGCAAGATTCCGGAGATGGACATCGCGCTCGTCGAGGGTGGTGTCTGTCTCCAGGATCACGAGTCGGTCGAGGACATCAAGACGACCCGGCAGAAGGCGAAGATCGTCGTGGCTCTCGGCGGCTGCGCATCCTACGGCAACATCCTGCGGTTCGCCCGCGGGGGCCAGCAGAACCAGCCGCAGCACGAGTCGTACGTACCGATCGGAGAACTGATCGATGTCGATGTGATGATTCCCGGCTGTGCTCCGACTCCCCAGCAGATCCGGAACGTGGTCGTGATGGCCTATCTGCTGCTGAAGGGCACGGACGACCAGAAGGCCCTGGCGGCGAAGTACCTGAAACCCATGATGGATCTGGCCAAGGGCAGCAAAGAGGCCTGCTTCTGCGACCTGATGTACGACGTGATCAATCAGGGGCTCTGCATGGGCTGCGGCAGCTGCGCGGCGGCGTGCCCGGTGCGGGCGATAACGATGGAGTTCGGGAAGCCGAACGGCCAGCGCGATCTCTGCATCAAGTGCGGCGCCTGCTACGCCCAGTGTCCGCGGTCGTTCCTGGATGCGGCGCTGCTGGAGCAGTACGAACCGATCACCGAACTCATCCAGGGGGCCATGGCGACGAAGTGAGGTGGAAGAAATGGCAAACATACTCGGCAACTACAAGCAGGTGATCTCTGCCCGCACCACGGACAGGGAGATTCTCCGCGGATCCCAGGACGGGGGTATCGTAACCGCCCTCTTCGCCTACGCCCTGGAGAACAACATCATCGACGGCGCGATCGTCGCGGGGGCGGGAGACCTCCCCTGGAAGCCGGAGCCCATCATTGCGCAGACGCGGGAAGAACTCCTCGCGGCACGGAAGACGAAGTATACGCTCAGTCCGAACCTGCAGCTCCTGAAGGAGGCGACCCGCAGCTACGGTCTGGACCGGATCGGTATCGTGGGCACGCCGTGCCAGATGCAGGCGGTGCGCAAGGCCCAGCTCTATCCCGTCGGCATGCGGGACGTGCCGGACAAGATCGCCCTCGCCATCGGCATCTTCTGCATGGAGAACTTCCCCTACCAGAGTCTCGTGCAGCTCGTCGAGGATCACACCAACCAGAAGATGGAGGCGGTCAAGAAGATGGAGATCGGCAAGGGCAAGTTCTCGGTCTACACCGAGCGCGGTGCCCTCGCGCAGATCCCGCTTAAGGTGACCCACAAGTACGAGCAGCCGGGCTGCCACGTCTGCCTGGACTACGTGGCCAACCTGGGCGACATCTCGACGGGCTCCGTGGGTTCGCCCGATGGCTGGTCGACGGTCTTCGTGCGGAGCAAGCAGGGCGAGAGCGTCTGGAGCAAGGCCGTTGCGGCCGGCTGGTTCGAGACCAAGCCCATGGATCAGGTGAAGCCCGGCCTCGATCTGGTGAACAAGCTCGCCACCGAGAAGATCACCAAGAACCAGAACTACCTGATCGCCCGCGGCAGCTACGGTGTCGGAAAGGGCCTCCGCAACCCCTATCTCTAACCTTTTTTGCTTACCGGAGCGGTACGCCCCATCTTCGGTGCTTCACGCGATGCGAATCGTCCCGACACGCCCCGGGGCTCCTGTCAGCAGCCTCCAGTTCTCTTGACGGTACACTCTAGAACTGCTACGCGATCGGAACGGCGTCTCCGCCTCTCTGGATATCCTGCGGTGCATCCGCGCCTCCGGCCGATGCTGCAGGGCAGGCGGGAGAGTAGCCGCCTCAACCCTCTCCAGATTGGAAGCCGGATGGTTCAATCTCAAGGTGTTCGCACGGGATCCGGTATGGTATTCCTGAATCTACAATCCGCGCTTAGTACACCGGGGGGAGGGGGTGCATCCCCCCGCCGGTACGATAGGTCCTGCTCTGGTAGCAGAAGAGATTCTCCTACCGCCGGAAGAGCAAGGGCGGTTCGACCGGGGCGGGGATGCCAACCCGAACTCCCACTGTCCCCTGTGACAAGCCCGATCGCAATGGGGAGAGGGGGTCAAGAGTATCCTCTTCGCTTCGCAGTAGGATATGGGGGTGGTCTGTGTGTTCCCTTTACAAGTATCCTCACCCCCGCTGGTTGACAATCCTTACCCGGGGATACGCCACTCCCGTGCTCCCACGAGAAGGGGGACCTGTTTCCAGGCGCTTGAAATCCCGCTCTCCCCTGCTCAGCCCTATCATGCTGCGGGGGAGGGGTCGCCCGGCATCCGGGTCTCGCTCCGTGATCGGGCCACGGGGCTCGGCGGCCTGCAAGCGATCACGGGTCTGCGGAGGTTCTCACGGGCGATGCGGGCGTTCCAATCCCATACCGGTCCTGCATCGACTCGCATTCTCACCTGCTTCGCAGGACAGCACGGCAGTTGATCAAGGCATAAGCAGCAGTAAAAGGGCTAACCCTCTCTGTATTTGCCGGTTCAGGCCAGAAATAGCCTTTTCCTATCGCACAGAAGAAATCATTATATACGATCAGGGGTGTAGGGGGCTCCACAGGTATAGCCAAAACAGACCCCATATACTCCTTCACGCGATGTCAGGCGGAGGAGAGGCGTACCGAACTGTACAGCACGTTGAACAACTTTTCCAAGGATGAGGCGATAGACATTGTCGAAAGTTGTAGAGATCTCCCCGACGACGAGGCACGAGGGGCACTCCAAGCTCGTCCTGAAGATCGATGACGAGGGGATCGTCGAGCGCGGCGACTGGCTCTCCATCACGCCGGTGCGGGGCATCGAGAAGCTCGCCATCAACAAGTGGATGGAGCAGGTCCCCAAGATTGCCTCGAGGACCTGCGGGATCTGCCCCATTGCCCACACGCTGGCCGGCGTCGAAGCCATCGAGGCCTCGATCGGCGTGGAGATCCCGAAAGATGCCCGGCAGCTGCGGATCATCCTGCAGGCCGCGAACAGGCTGCACAGTCATGCACTCTGGAGCATACTTGCGCTGCCGGACATGTACATCCCCGGGACCGACACGAAGATCAACCCGTTCTCCCCCGAGGAGCCGGTGCGGAGCGTGGCCAGACGGATCCAGCGGATCCGCGAGATCGCGCAGACCATCGGCGAGATCTCCGGCGGCGAAGCGATTCACCCCAGCAATCCCCGCATCGGCGGGATGTACATGAACGTGTCTCCGCTGGCCAAGAACAAGATGTACGATCTCGCCAAGGAGGCGCGGGTGCTGACGCAGGAGCACATGGAGTTCATGATCGCGGTCTTCCGGAACTTCATGAAGCGGGACTGGACGGAGGTCGGCGGCAGGCAGGTCCCGATCCCGAGGGATCTCGGCTACCACAACCAGGGCTATATGGCGACGGATCCCCTCTACGGGACATCCAGCCTCGATCCGAACCCGACCTGGAACCCGGACCGGTTCATGGAGGTGCGCCCCTGGGACTGGTACATGGGCGAGATGACCGTCGACCACGAGGACCCGGCCTACCCGATCGGCGGCACGACGAAGGCCGGAGTGCAGACCGATCCCCGCATGGAGGCCTGCAACGGCGTCCCGCTCTACGACGGCCAGCCCGTCGAAGTGGGGCCGAGGGCCCGGCTGGCGGTCTTCCGCAACTTCGACGAGAAGGGCACCCTGGGCCAGCAGATTGCCCGCATGATGGAGATGACGGATGCGGTCTACAGCATGATCCGCGCCCTCGACGAGCTGAACCCGAACGGCAGGGTGCTCGCGGAGGAGATCCCGCAGGGCGACGGCTCCCTGGGCTGGGTCGTGAACGAGGCTCCCCGCGGGAGCGACGTCCACCTCGCCCGGGTGAAGGAAGGGCGCGTGCAGTGGTACAACATGCTGGTCCCGACCACCTGGAACTTCCCGACCTGCAGCCGGGCGCTCACCGGCGCACCCTGGCAGCTCGCCGAGGTGGTGATGCGGGGGTTCGACCCGTGCGTCTCCTGCGCCACCCACATGATCGTGGTCGACGAGGAGAGGAGGATCGTGGCCCGGAAGATGGTCCAGTGAGGGGGAGTGAACCATGGGATTACTGTCATCCATCAAGAAAGGCATGGGCGGGGAGGAGCAGCAGATGCCGCCCACGTCCCCTCCGGCCCAGACGGAAGAGGCGCGGAGGGAGGAGAGAGCGACGCCGGACAGGATCCGGGTGGGCCACGTCCACCTGTGCGGCTGCACCGGCTGCGTCGTGGCCTTGACGGACATCTACCAGGGCCTGTTCAAGGTCCTCGACGACTACGTGGACTGGGTCTACGGGACCACGATCGCCGATGTGCGGCGCATCCCGGAGATGGACGTCGCCCTCGTCGAGGGGGCCGTCTGCCTGCAGGATCACGAGCAGATCCAGGATCTCCGCACGACCCGGCTGCAGTCCAAGCTCGTGGTCGCCATCGGCTCCTGCGCCTGCACGGGAAACATCCTGCGGTTCTCGCGGGGCGGCCAGGTGAACCAGCCGCAGCACGAGTCGTTCGCGCCGATCAGCGACCTGGTCGACGTGGACGTGCACATCCCGACCTGCGCCCCGACGCCCCAGCAGATCCGCAACACGATCGTGATGGCCTACCTGCTGCTGAAGGGCACGGACGACCAGAAGGCCCTTGCCGGGAGGTGGCTCAAGCCCATGATGGACCTGGCCAGGACCCCCTTCTACCAGAAGGCATCCTTCAACACCCTCATGCAGGAGGTGATCAACCAGGGGCTCTGCATGGGATGCGGCACCTGTGCGGCATCCTGTCCGGTGCGGGCGATCAGCATGGAGTTCGGGAAGCCGAACGGCACCCGGGACCTCTGCATCAACTGCGGCGCCTGCTACGCCCAGTGCCCCCGGAGCTTCTTCGACCATGACCTGATGGAGCAGCACGAGAGCATCATGGAGCTGATCCAGGGGGCCATGGCGCCGAAGTGAGGTGAGAGTGACATGGTACTGACACTCGGGAACTACAGGCAGGTGCTGGCGGCGCGAACGACGGATAAGGAGATCCTGAAGAACGCGCAGGACGGCGGCATCGTCACCGCCCTCTTCGCCTACGCCCTGGAGAACGACATCATCGACGGCGCGATCGTCGCGGGGCCGGGGCAGCTGCCCTGGCAGGGGATGCCGATGGTGGCGATGAACCGGCAGGAACTCCTGGCGGCGCAGAAGACGAAGTACAACATCAGCCCGAACATGAAGCTCTTGAAAGAGGCCACGCGGAGCTTCGGGCTCGAGAAAGTGGGATTCGTCGGCGTTCCCTGCATGCTCCAGGGGCTCCGGAAGGCGCAGGTCTATCCTATCGCGATGCGGGACGTGCCGGACAAGATCGCGCTCGTGCTGGGGATCTTCTGCATGGAGGTCTTCCCCTACCAGAGCATGGTGCAGCTCGTCGAGGACCACACCAACCAGAAGCTGGAGTCGGTCAGCAAGATGGAGATCGGCAAGGGGAAGTTCACGGTCTGCACGGAACGCTGCGCGGTCACGGCGATCCCGCTCAAGGTGACCCACAAGTACGAGCAGCCGGGCTGCCACGTCTGCCTGGACTACGTGGCCAATCTCTCCGACATCTCCAGCGGCTCCGTAGGGACGCCGGACGGCTGGTCGACGGTCTTCGTGCGGACGAAGAAGGGCGAGGCGGTCTGGAACGGCGCCGTGGCGGAGGGGTGGTTCGAGACCCAGCCCATCGAACAGGTGAAGCCCGGCCTGGACCTGGTGACCAAGCTCGCCACCGAGAAGATCACCAAGAACAAGAAGACGCTCGAGGAGAGGGCCGCCCTGGGCGTGGGGAAGGGTCTCCGCAACCCCTACCTCTCGACCTGAATCTCTTTTTCATCTGGATTCCGGATTCAATCCGCATTCTACGGCTTCCGCGAGGTCCCGCGAG